>QGNH01001452.1_pt1 | contig 24524 bp, 20 predicted proteins | sample 1735481 | NCBI WGS metagenome assembly QGNH01 (sample SAMN09239004, study PRJNA386568) | Viral metagenome, whole genome shotgun sequencing project.
TCAAGTAATAGATCGTTTAAATAAACCTAGTAAAACGTGTCCAAACCCCTGCAAATGTGCTATATTGAAACTAGAGTTAGAGATTGGGAAGCGGTTCTGTGCAGCTTCCCGCCAGCGACCCAGCCAAGAGTTGGGTTTTTGTGTTTCTGGAGCTCGATTGTTCCACGGGGGCAGCGGGCGGCCTAATAATTTTCCGGCATACTTCCCAGCTTCGGCTCGGTTTTCGTGTTTCTGGGGCAGTTTGGGTGGAGGAGGCCTGTGCGCCTCCAATTGAGCTGCCACCGTCGAGGACTTCAGTCCCTTGGGATACTTCGTCCCCGGTCTGAAACTTCATATGATTCGACCAGTGGAAAGTATGTATCTCGCGCCCTGAAGGTCGTTCCTCCGCAGTGCTCAATTGCAGGGCTTGAACGTCCTGCTCCACCCGCCAGAGGTAGATCGCCGTTTAAGCGCCACTCATCGCTTACCAAGCCTCCCTGGTAAGGAGAACGAACATGCCACTCAAGAACAGCGCGATGTCGTCCGGCAAGAAGCTGGCGCCAGCGCCGCGGAGCGCCGTCTCCAAAAGCAAGCGTCTGGCCCCGAAGAAGAGCGGTACCGCGAAAAAGAACGCCAAAGCGCCAGCTTCGACGAACCCGCCCAAGAAAGCCAAGCGCCATACGGCAGCCTTTTCCACGCTGAAATCGAAACAGCAGGCCGTGGAACGCGCCAAGCTGCAAATCTGGCGTCACCTGCAGGAGATCAACGGGGCGGTCATCCGGCTGGCGGAATCGGGCAGCTACCTGGCGGCCCGGACACTCTTCGAATTTGCCGGTGTGTACACGCTGCCGCTGGAGGAGGAAACCGCGCAGAGCGGTCTTCCGGCTGCGCCGCCGGCCACCGGGAGCGCGCCCTCTCAGCCGCCGGAACAGACGCCGCCGCCGGTCAATAGGGTGGAAGCATTCCTAAAGACACTGGGACTCGATCCCCTATCGGACGAAGAGCCTGAACCGGACATGGCGGCTTGACCGGCTACCGAAAAAACCGGCGTTCGCGCGCGCTTTTGCATCCACCTGCCTGGATCGCCGGCTTTCCGGCCGCGCAAAACTCGTTCGCTACCACGCCTTGTAGAATGGCGAGTGGAGTTCCCGCCGCGGCGGACAGCTCCGCTGGGGGAGCAGACTGACGCATGGACATGACGTGGGTGACCGATCGCATCGCCTTGGGCGGCGGCATCTGGACCGATGACAAGATGATCGAGGTGGTGCGCGCCGGGGTGACTCACATCGTGGACATGCAGATCGAGTGGGATGACACCGCACTGGCCAAGCCTTACGGCGTGAAGGTGCTGTGGAACCCCACCGACGACGACTTTAGGCTCAAGTCTGCGACGCTGTTGCAGCGCGGCGTGGACTTTGTCCTGCAAGCGCTGGACGATGCCGACAACAAGGTCTTCATCCATTGTGCGGCGGGCGTGCACCGTGCACCCATGATGGCGCTGGCGGTGCTGCGCGCCATCGGCTTCGGGCTCGACGATGCCATGGACATGATCCAGTCCCGGCGCCCGGTCGTGGACTTCGCCGATGTTTACGTGCGCAGCGTGGAGGAGTTCATCCGCAGCTACCAGCCCGCGCAGCAGGAGCGCGGTTAGGAAAACTCTGGACCAGTCGAGGTTCGGGTAGTGCGGGCCTTCAGGCCGCTGCCAAGGCGTTCATAATGATCGGGGGCTTTCAGCCCCGGAAGCGCCTGCAAGAGGTAATCGAAGGGCCCCACACTGTGGGACATTACGTCAATTCGCAATTTCCCGCCGGCTCCGGCCGGCAGCAGAGAGGCATGGATTATGCCGACGATCAGCCGCCTCACAGGGCGGTTTTTTTCTGTCCTTATTCCGATAACCCTTGCGATGGTATTGCCACCGGCCGCGGCAACCGGCGAAGCGGGCCTTCAGCCTCCTTCTCCCGCTTCGCCTTCGGGCATGAACCTGGTGACGGGAGCCCGAACCGCACTGGGGTCCCCATGGCGCGCCGATTTTACGCGCAATGGGGTAATGGCCGGCCTGCAACGCATGACGTCGGGGCATTTCACCGCCTGGCCAACCGCCAGGCACTTCACCTTGCCCGCTCTGGATCGCGCCACTCCCGCGCTGCTGGCGCAGGTTGTAACCTCGGGCAGCCAGAAATCGCCAGCCGGCACCCCGGCCAAAATGTCGCAGTCCGCGCCCAAAGATCAATCCGCGCCACCTCCCACACTGTGTCAGATCGTTGACACCGTGTACCGTGCTGACGGCACTCCCGCGCAAGGGACCGCGCTGATTTCATGGCCGGCCTTCACCACCGCGGCGGGACAAGCGGTAACCCCCGGTTCGCTCACCGTCACTCTCGATCCGAGTGGCGGCTTCAACGCCAGCCTCGCGCCCAACACCGGCGCAAGCCCCGCAGGCACATACTATCGCGCCATTTTCAAGCTCGATGACGGCACCACCGATTCCGAATATTGGGTCGTGCCCAACGCGCCAACTACTACCATCGGCGCCATCCGCAGCAAGCTGGTTCCGACCAACCAGGCGGCGCAATTCCTCACTCGCGACTACGCCGACTCCACGTACGTCGCTCTGGCTTCCACCCAAACCATCGCCGGGGTGAAGACCTTCAGCAACTCTCCGGCGGTTCCCGCGCCGCAGAACCCAACGGACGCCGCGAATAAGGCCTATGTTGACGCCGCCGGCAGCGGAAATCTGGCTTCACCTCCTCCTATTGGCTCTGTCACTCCGAACACGGTCAACGCCACGGTGCTGACTTCAGCGGATGCCAGGACCGCCAACTTCCCGGTTATGGATCTGCGCAACTACGGCCTGGTGGGAGACGGCATCCGGCTGCAAACCTGCAACATCGCCAGCGGGCAAGAAGTCGTCACTTGCACCGGTTCCACCTTTAGTTCCGCCGATGTTGGCAAGGGGGCTTTTTTTGCCGGGGCCGGAGCCTCCGGCGCTTATCTGAATTCCACGATTGCAAGCTATCAATCGGCAACCCAGGTTACGTTGGCTGCCCCCGCTTCGACGACCGTCTCCGGGAGAACTCTCTTCTACGGTACGGACAACACAGCGGCGTGGTGTGCCGCTATGAACTGCATCCATGCGAACGTACCCAATAGCGTCTTCACCGTGCAACCGGGGCGTACCGTGAGACTTCCCCGCGGAACCTATCTGCTCACCGGTTCGGCGTACACCCGCAATGGCGATCAGTTGATGGGCGATGGATACACCGGCACCGAAGTCATGCTGTTCGATCCGACCGGCAATATCCACCTCCTGTACCTGGGTTCCAACGCCAGCGCGGGCGCCAACACTGGAACCCTGGACAGCGGCGGCCTGGAGAATCGAGTTTCGGGAATCTTCTTTGCCACGCCGGAGAGCGGCCCCGGCTATTGTGTGGATACCAACGGCTATTCCGGCTGGGACGTCGACCACAACTGGTTCCAGTGCGGCGTCGGCATCTTCGTCAACAACAGCAACATAGGCCGGGTCACCGACAACACCTGCGATTCCTCGACCGCACAGTGCATGATCGTCAAGGGCAGCGGTACCGATTACGTGTCCGACGCCACCCACTCGGTGCTCATTTCCGACAACCTGTGTTATGCCCCGTACTACTCCTGCGTTCAGTTCGATGGCGCTTCCGGCGTGAACTTCGTCAACAATGTCCTCGACTACGCCAAGGTCTTTTCGCTGTACTTCTTCAGCGCGGCCGGTAACACTTCCTATCGCATCAATGTCAGCGGCAACGTCTTCACCACCTCTCTCGGCCCCGGGTATTACACCCCGACCCAGCAACACATTGCTGTGCTCAGTCCGCTGGTCCGCTCCAACATTGGCCCCAACAACGTCTTCAGCAAGTCGCAGGACGCCGACATTTTCGTGAACAACCCCGGAGTGGTTGGTCTGGACATCGCCGGGAACAGCTTCTATGGCGGCCAGTTGACTTGCGGCGGTTCCTGCACCGCCTCTTTGCAGATCGCCAATGCCGGGGCCGGTATCGCTGTCGACAAGAATAGTTGGTACAACCCCGGCGCATACGCCGCCGACTTCCAAGTGCCGGTCTATCTCGCCCATAACTATTGCACCAGCCCCTTCTCCGTGGCGGCTCTCCCGGCGAACGACTATGACAAGGCCTGTTTCCGCTTCGCCTCGGCTGCGGACTCCGGGCTGATCGCCCGCGACAACCGTACCGACTCCACCACTGTCGCGGCCCTGGCCATTCGTGGCGGAGTCAGCACTGCCAGCACCAGCGAGAATCGCTCCGGCTGGGCGACTGCCGATGTCTACTACGACGCAGGGGCCGGTTCCTTCGATTCGTGGAATGAGCGCATCTTCAACTACACCCTGAATTATGGGTTGTTTACCGGGATGCTCGACCCCCACACCGGCAATGCCTCCATTGCCGGCTCGCTCACTTATCGCAACGTAACCGGCGTGCAGTATCTCGTCAGCCACTACGCCACCATTCAGGCTGCGATCAACGCGGCCTACAACGGCGGCACTGTGCTGGGTGCCGTGATCGACGATCGTACTTCGCCGTACACCGGGCCAGGCTTCATCCTCTATGACTCAGTGACGCTGAAGCTGGCGGCCACCAGCTACACCATCACCGGCACCGTGACTTACAACAACGGCAACAACAACGTCACGGCGGGAATCGTCGCGCTGCCAGGAGCGCGCCTTATCGGCGCCAGCACTTCCTCCAATCACGGCACCATCATCACCGCGGGCAACGCACTGAACGCTGACCTAATCGCCACTTCAACCGTCGGCACCGGAATCGGTTCCTCAGCCCAGTGGTGGCATTGGGGAGGCTTCGAGGACCTGCGCGTCACCGGCAACGGCGCCAATCAGACCGCTGGCAATTGCTTCAACATCGAGAACATGGGCGAGACCGCTTTCCTGCGCACCATCGAGGTCAGCAGTTGCTATCTCGATAACATTCTCTTCACGGGAGCATCTGCCACAGCGTCAGACATCGCCAACATTACCACCAACAGCGCCGGGCGCTACGGCTTCAACTTCAACAACCTTAGCGGGGTGGCGGTGGTGCATGGCTTGAGTGGCGATTCCAACACCACCTCGATTGTGCGCCTCAACGGCGGCCAGTCGGGGACCCTGACCATCCTCGGATTCAAGACTGAGGAAGAAATCAGTGGCCAGGATCCTCTCATCACCATCGACCAGACCGGCCAGAGCGGCGCCCAGCCCAGCCTGTACATCGTCGGCGGTTACACCTTTGGCCGCAGCGGCGTCAACGATGTCATCAAGTATGTGAATGGGACTACGGGCACTACTCCGTACATCAGCGTCAATAATTTCTACGTGCAGGACTACGTCAACGCCGTGAACGACGTGGTCAACGGCCGTACCACGGCAGCCGCCAACATGAACAAGGTCCCCTTCTACTACGGACCCACCGGAGGATTTCTCTCCGGGCAGGCCTTCACTCTCGATCTGAACACCTTCATTCAGTCGCCGCACTCCGGCAACGGAATTCTCACGGAAATCTTCGGTACCACCAGTTCGAACGAAACCATTGTGGCTGCCAGCGGCAGCTCCACCAGCGTCAGCACCGGTGGCATTGGCTTCCGCATGCCCAACCGGACCACCTACGGCCAATCGCCCGAGCTGTTCGCCAAGATGACCTACGCGTTCCCCGGCGGAATTCCCAACACCCAGCAGTGGGAATTCATTCCAGCAAAGCTAGGCGGCGACAACAGCACGCGCTGGCTGGGCGATCCGAGTTACCGCTGGGATGAAATCTATGCCACGGACGTCAACACCACGACGGCCACTGTGGGCACGCTCAACGTCACCACCTGCAACGGTTGCGGAAACGGCGCCCATCTGGTCGGCGGGACCATGCAAGGCGCAACCTCAACCCTCACCGGCAATAGCGCCGATCAAACCATCTACACCGCGACGCTACCGGCGGCCACCTTCGCGATCGGCGCGGGCGTCCACTGCTATGCCAAATGGACACATCCCACAGCGTCGGGGCCATTACCTACAAGTGGACCCTGGGTACCACAACGTGGGCCTACGGCAGCTACACCTCGGCCAGCCAGAATCTGGCGGCCGACAGTGAAGTGCTGACCATCTCGTCGCTGTCGTCGCAGTCGGTGAATCTCAGCCCGGTGATCGCGGGTACCGCGATCGGCATTGGCGGCAGCTATGGCAACGCGGGTAGCGAGAACCTGGCCAATGCCGACACCATCAAGCTCACCTTCAACGGCGGCTCCTCCGACCAGGTCAAGGGCGCCACCTTCTATTGTCAGACCGTGCAGTGAGAAGCAATTAGCGGTTAGCAACTGGCTACTGACTACTGACTACTGGCTACCGGCTACTGACTACTGACTACTGGCTACTGACTACTGGCTACTGCCTGACAAGGAGTCGAGATGCAAAAAGCTTATAGCATTCTACTGTCCGTGCTGATGTGCATGGGACTGTGCGTGTTCAATACCGGATGCTCGTCCTCGCAGACGGCAAAGACCGTCAACATCGTAGTGGCTGAGGCCGGGGTAGCGTTGCTGTCGGCTGCGGCCTTTGCCCAGCTGCGGAACGACCCAACACTCGGCGCGTTCTTTGACTCTGTTTACAGTGCGGCTGTTGCGGACTTGCCGCTCATCAAGGATGCAGGCGCGGCTTGGACGGCCAACAAATCAGCCGGCAATCTGGCTGCCCTCTCGGCTGCGGTGAACACGCTCGCCAGCGAGGTTAATGCGCAAGTCCTGGCGGCCAATAAAGTGGCGAACACCGATTCGGAAAAGAGCGTCCTCGCGGCACTATTACTGTTCTCCGCGACGGTCAACGGCATGGCCGCTGCCCTGTCTGGAGTAAGTGCGAAGCTGCTACTTCCTAGCGGCTACCGCGAAGTTTTGGCGCTGACGCCGCGCTCCACGCAGGAGCAGGTGGCTAAGGCTTACGGGGTTGCGCCCGAGTTTATGGGCGGAATGTAGGTAACCCGCAATGCTAAACATCAACCTCAAGATAATGCGCGCCCTCATCTTCCTGATGGGGGTCACGCTGAAACGATTGGAGAAGAAGATGTCCGTAGACTTTTCAAAACTCAATAGCTCGATTTCCCAACTGTCCAGCGACTCCGACCGGATCATTGCCGGATTCCAGTCGGCTGACTCTGACGCCCAGGCAGGCGTTGACGCAGCCAAGACTGCGGTAGATGTGATTGACGCCAAGATCAACGCAGCGGACCCCGCCAACCCGCCAGCGTAAACCAGGTCCTTGGAGCGGGGAAGTGAACAGGTGTCACGCGTGGCCCATAATCAGGAAAGCCGGATCGTTACCGGCGACCGCTACCAAGTTTCCCTTACGTGACCCAGCGATGCAATATCGCACACCGCAGGGACGGCACGCCCTCTCTGGACCGCTTCCTTGAATGGGAGACGTTTGTCCTGACAACCGACAACTGACAACCGACAGCTGATACCTGCTTTACGCTTCCAGGAGCACTGCGGTGGGTAGAAAACAAACGACAAAACGCAAGAACGCGACCGAGCCGAAAGCGGCGACGTCCACACCCGGAAAAACGCCGCCCGCGCCGCCTGTCGAAGCTCCGGTTAAAGATCCTGAACTTTCGCACGCGGAAGCCCTCGAGGTCCTGAAGGAGTGCGGTGACAACCTCGATCAACACCCGCAAACCCTGACCTCCTGGAGCGGCCCAATACCTCGGGGGATCGCGACCGTTCGTGAACTTGCCATGCATACCATGCTGAAGATCCGCGACAAGCGCGGGCACTTGCTCCGTCTGCATCTCAATCGCGCCCAGCGCGACCTGGAGAAAACCAGCGGCAAGCGCAACATTGTCCTCAAGGCCCGCCAGTTGGGCGTCACCACCTATGTTGCCGCGCGCTTCTTCGTCAGTTGCATCACCCGGGAAGGGACCTTGAGCGTGCAAGTCGCGCACGATCAGCGCTCCGCCGAAGAGATTTTTCGTATTGTGCACCGGCTCTTGGAGAACCTGCCAGAGTCGCTGCGTCAAGGCGCGCTGGTGACCTCGCGCGCCAACGTCCGCCAGATCGTGTTTCCCATGCTGGACAGCGAATATCGCGTGGAAACCGCGGCGGACCCCAACGCCGGCCGCGGGTTGACCATCCACAATCTGCATTGTTCGGAGGTCGCCCGCTGGCCGCGTGATGTATCGGAAACGCTGGCTTCGCTGCGTGCCGCCGTCCCGCCCGAGGGCGAGATCTTTCTGGAGTCCACCCCCAACGGCGCTGGCGGCACCTTCTACGACGAGTGGCAGCGCGCTCCGCAAACCGGCTACGTCCGCCACTTCTATCCCTGGTGGTGGGACCCGAATTATCGCCGCGAGGTGGAGATCGTCGAGTTTAGCGAGCAGGAGCGCGAGCTCATGCACAAGCACAATCTCGACCCAGCACAAATCGCCTTTCGTCGCGAGATGCGCGCCAACTTTGGCAATCGCGCGCCCGAAGAATACGCCGAAGATCCAGAGAGCTGTTTCCTCGCCTCCGGCGATTGCGTCTTCGATTGCGACATCCTGGACGAGCGCCTGAAACAGCCTCCGGCGATGGTGGAGTCGACCGACAACGGCAAACTGCTCACGTTCTTCCCGCCCGTCGTGGGCGGCAACGGCGTCACTCCCAAGCAATACATCATTGGCGTGGATCCGGCCGGTGGCGGCTGCGATGGCGATTATGCCTGCGCCCAGGTCATCGAGCGCTCCACCGGTCTGCAGTGCGCCGAGCTGCGCGGACATTTCACGCCGCAGGAGTTGGCGGCTCGGGTCGCGGTTCTGGGCCGCAAATACAACCAGGCACTGGTGGCCGTGGAACGCAATAATCATGGACACGCCGTGATCGCGCACCTCGCCATGAGCGTCGGCTATCAGAACTTATATCCCGGTGGTGGCCCGCCCGGATGGCTCACCACCGCGGCTTCGCGTCCTCGCATGTTGGAGAACTTCGCCGCCGTGCTGTCGAGTGCGTCGTTCCTCTTCCTCAGCCCGCGGTTGTTGCAGGAATGTCGCACCTTCATCCGCCATCAGGACGGCACTTCGGCCGCTGCTGGCGGCGCGCATGACGACACCGTGATGGCCATGGCCATCGCCTTGGCCGTCCGCGCCGAAGTTGTGGTGCGCCCGCCGCAGTCCATGCGCGAGTGCAATTTCGCCATCCTGCAAACAGCATAGGTCAACGAGCATGCGCATTCGTTCGGGAGGTTCGAAGTGCATAAACATCCGAATGGCAACTGGCTACTGACTACTGACAACTGTCTCACACGCCTATGTGACGTGTGACGGCGCAATGGCAGGCCTCTCCGCGCTAGCATGAAATGCGGAAACTGCCGTGATGGTCTGGCCGCTCACGCACCCTCGTATGCGTGATTGGCCGTGCGACGCGGAGGTGATGGCCGTGATGTACGGCCGCAATGGCCGTTGCGGGCGGTTTCCACGGCACGCTGTGGTAGGGACCGCCCCGTCGCTCCCGCTGGGCGAGAAATACCGAATTCCTGGTTGTTCAGGACGGAGCTCGGGTGCCCCACCCTTTCGCCCGCTTTTGGCGAAAGGGTGGGAAACGACGAACTCATCGTTGCTAACGGCGGTCCTTTGTTCGTTCAGGCGGTCCAACACGTACGCAGGATGCGCGGCGGCGCTCAGAGTCACCTCATGCGCTGCGCCGACGGCTTCTACTACGTCGTCAAGTTTCAGAACAACCCGCAGCACACGCGGGTCTTGGTGAACGATTGGCTGGGCACGCGCCTGGCTGAGATGGTGGGTCTGCCGGTGCCGGTGGCCGCCGTGGTCAACGTGCAGCCCTGGCTGCTGGAGCACACGCCTGACCTGCGCATCGAACTTTGCGGGCATCGCACCATGTTCACTCCCGGGCTGTCCTTCGGCTCTCGCTACGTGGTCTCGCCACTGGAAGGTCAGGTTTACGACTATCTGCCGGAATCCATGATCGCGCGGGTCCGCAACCTGCGCGACTTTGCCGGCATTCTCGCCCTCGACAAGTGGACTTGCAACGCCAATGGCCGCCAGGCGGCCTTCTGGAAGCGTGTGCGGGAACGTAAGTTCACCGCCAGCTTCATTGACCAGGGCTATTGCTTCAACGCCGGCGAGTGGAATTTTCCCGACGCCCCGCTGCGCGGCGTATTCGGACGCAACGATGTTTATGCGTGTGTCACATCGTGGAACAGCTTCGAGCCCTGGCTCGGTCGCATCGAGACTTTCCCCGAGAGTTCGCTGTGGCCGCTCGCCGACGAGATTCCTCCGGAGTGGTACAACTCCGAGGGCGACGAGTTGGAACGCCTGTTGCAACGGCTGTTGGAACGGCGCTCGCGCGTACGCCAGTTGATTCAGGATTTCAAGAATTCATCTCGAAACCCCTTCCCGAACTGGCGCGAGGTGGTGAATTAGTGTGAACCACAGAGACACAGAGGCACAGAGAGGGAAGAGAATAGTAAATGATTTCAAGTTTCGGGTTGCGAGCTCGGTAAAATTCGATAATTCCGTACTCGTTGGCATATGGAGGGATCGACACATCGGGTTTGGCTGAGTGCTGAGTGCTGAATGCTGAGTGCTGAATGCTGAGTGCTGAATGCTGAGTGCTGAATGCTAATTGCTAATGCCTGACTTCAAACACTGCGACTTCTTCCTCCTCCGCTACGTCCCCGACGTAGTCAAGCAGGAGTTCGTCAATGTCGGCGTAGTCATGCTGGAAGAAGGCGACGGCGGCTTCACCGATGTGCGCTTCACGCGTGATTGGCGTCGGGTGCGCTGCCTCGATCCCGAAGTGGATATCGAACTGCTGCAATCCTACGAAGACGAGCTGCGCCGCCTGCTGCAATCGCGCGCGGCCGAGGTCATCAACTACAAACTGCCGATGTCGTGGCGCGAGTGGCTGCTCGACGTGATGCAGCAATCGTTTTCCGGCGCGCTGCAACTGGCGCCTATGCAGGGCGTACTGACCGAATCGCCGCAGGTTGAGCTAGGCATTCTGGCGCGCGCCTACCTTGAGTCCGAACGCCGTGGGCCGCTGCGCGAAGCCGCCGGTCGCCGCGCCATCTACAACGTCATGCGTGGCGCCTTCGAGCAGGCTGGCGTCTGGCAGTTAATGCGGAAAGACATCGCGGCGGCGCGGTACATGCCGGGCGATCCGTTGAAGATTGACTGCGGGTATCGCACCAACGGCGTCGTCCACATGTTTCATGCGGTGCCGCTGGCAACCGATGTGAACGCTGCCAAGGTCCTGGCTTTCAGTTATCCCGGATTGCAGGACGGAATCCTGACCGCGGAGGGCGCGATGAGCAGCATGACCGCCATTTCTGAGGACGGGTTGGACTTGCACGACGAAGGAGTCGCCTTCGCCCTGGCGACCCTCCAGCAACTCAACATCGACGTTGCCCCTATCGGCCGGACGCCCGCGATCGCCGAGCGGGCACGAATAGAGCTGAAGTTGTAACGCCGCCGCTGCGCGGCGCCGAGTCTTTGCTTCTGCACACGATCATGTGACCGGTCACTGAGCACTAGAAATAGAAGCTGTCTCATGCATCCGGCTTTGAAGGGGCACGGCTTCAGAGGCTGCTGAAAAATGAACCAAAGTAGTAATTTCGGGCGTTTCTTGACCCAAAAGTCACTCGTAAGTTGTTGAATCGTCGTTGCGCAAAATGTCGAGTTTACTTGTTTGAGTCTTTTTTCAGCAGCCTGTTCAGCCGTGCCGTAAATGGCAGGTTTTGGACCGGGCTTTAGCCCCTGAGGTACTTCGCTTTCGGCCACTCCGGCATTCATGAGGTGGCCTCTAGTCACTTCCTCGTCCCCCGCGCTCCTAACGGAGCGCTTTTCCATTTCAGGGAAAACAGATCATGAACATGCGAGACACGTTTCGCGGCGCCTTGCGCCGCATCGCCGGCGCACGCTCGGCCGGCTCCGCGTTCCTCAACCAGCACTGGCCAGATCGCCGGTCAGCGCCCGCCGCGCTGGACGCCACCAGCGCTTCACCCGCCCGCAGAACGGTGCCGCTGCCCACCATATTCACTCCGGGGGCGCCCACGCTGGTGCGTGCCGGAGTCATGCCCAAACCTACGCCCATCAACTTGCGCCGCTTCGCAGAGATGCCGGTCGCGCGCAAGGCCATCAACACTATCAAGGACCGCATCGCGGGAATGCAGTGGCGCATTCAGCCGCGTCACGGACGTGCGCTCGACGAACTGCCCAACGCGGCCGAACGCATCGCCGCCCTCACCCTCAATCTCGAGCAGCCAAATCCCGAGGACTCTTTCCGATCCATGATCGAGCAGGTGCTGGAAGACGTGCTGGTCGGGGGTTTCGGCGCCATCGAGCTCGACCTCAGCGGTGATTCCGCGCGGCCGTTGACGCTGTGGCCGGTGGACGGCGCCAGCATTCGTATTCGCAGCGACTGGGACGGCAATCCCTCGTCACCGCGTTACGTGCAGGCCAAGGGTCTGTTCACGCCCCAGCAACAGGTCACGCTCGCCGACGAGGAACTCGCCTACATCCGGCTGAATCTCCGCACCCACACCCCGTTCGGCCTGGGCAAACTCGAGGTCGCATTCGAAACCATCCACGAGTTCCTGTGCGCGCACCGCTTCGCTTCGCGGCTGGCCAGCAACACGGTCGTGCAGTACGCACTATGGTTGCAGAACCTCAGTCCGCAGCATCACGAGCGCCTCATCCGCTGGTGGCAGGATGAAATTGAAGGCACCGGCAAAGTGCCCATCCTTTCGGTCGAGACCAAGCCCGAAGTGCTGCGCTTCAGCGGCGGCACCGATGCCGACCTGCGGCTGCAGTGGCAGGAGTTCCTCATCCGCATCATCGCCGACGCGTTCGATCTGCCACCGATGCTGCTCGGCCTGGAGCGCGACGTCAACCGCAACACCGCGACCACGCAGTACGACGATGCCTTCCGCACCGCAGTCGTGCCCGTCGCTCGCCTCGTTGCCGAACACCTTACGCGTGACGCCATCAGCAAACGCTTGGGCTGGGACGACTTGGAATTCGTTTTCACCGACGTGGACGCGCCCAACGAGCTGGAGCAGGCACAAATCCAGCAGACCCTGATTGGCTGTGGCGTCTTAACCGTCAATGAGGTGCGTCGCATGCGCGGCCTTCCGCCGCTTCCGGAAAAGCAGGCCGGCCTTTCCGACGCGCCGCCAATGCAATGAGCAGCCATCAAGCCTAGCCCTACTGGCAACTGACTACTGACTACTGACTACTGGTTCTTGTCATCCTGAGCGAGGAGCGCAGCGACGAGTCGAACGTTCCGCGCTTTTGCTAATTGCTAACTGCTAATTGCTAATTGCTACCATCCCACAATGTCGGACCAACAAGGATCAACCCATGAACCTGCACCTCGAAGCCATGGCTCTGTCCATGCCCGATGTCGCCAGACATCCCAACCGGCTGCCTTTTCGCGGCGTTCTCACCCTGGTCGGTGTCGCCTCGCAACGCTCGCCAACCGGCGCGCGCGGCCATCGCGTGATGCTGACCCGCACCGCTACCGAGGAGGCATTGCCCTCGCTCCTGGGCATGGCCCTCGATTATGCTCCGGCGCTCGCCAGCCACGATGCGCGCCGCAAGGTCGGCATCATTACCGAAGCTACAATCGTGCCTCTGCACGACGGCAGGCAGCCGAACGCAACCGGTCAGATCGCCGTCGGCGGCTACCTGTTCGCCCATGACTTTCCTGACGTGGTGCATGAGATCCGCGCCCAACAGGGCAATAGCCTCGGCATGTCCTACGAGATCGCCGACGCCAGCGTCCCCAATCAAAACGCGTTCATTTGGACCGTCACCGGTTTCACCTTCACGGGGGCCGCGGTGCTGCGTCGCGACAAGGCCGCATACCCGCAAACCTGGATTGCGTTAGCAGCTAGCAACTAGCAATTAGCAACTAGCAATTAGTCCGGACAGAGCGGGGTCCGACTTCGTGCTGAGTTTTCTGAACGCGGATTGCTGACCACCAGTTGCTAGCAGTTATCTCATAAATCGTTTTGTATCAGGGCACGGCTTCAGCCGTGCCGCAACGGGCAACAACGACTTGGGCTTCAGCCCCCAAGGGACTTAGTTTGCAGGGGCTAAGGCCCTGATCTTTCCCGCGCTTCGACCGACTGTTGAATGCTAGTTGCTAATTGCTAATTGCTAGTTGCTAGGTGCTTTTTTCACATTCCACAGAGTAAGAGGACAAAATATGAATCAAGATACCACCACCACAAACGCCACTACCGACATGCCCACCCTGGCCGGGCAAATGGCGCAGGCCACGCAGTCGCTGGCCGACGCGCTCAAGAACCTGGACGGACAGTTTGCCTCGCTGCACGCCAAAATCGACCGGATTATAGCCGCGGTTGACGACGGAGATCTGCAGGCCAGCGCCAAACATGACCAGGAATTACGCAGCAAGCTGGCCGAACTGGAAACAACCAATCGCAACCTCAAGGCGCAGAGCGACGCGGGCCGCCGCAAGACCCTGTCGCCAATGGTAAGCGCACTGCTCGCCAAGGAAGGAGTCGAAGGCGACGCCCTCATCGACCGGCCGGTGATCGAGAAGGCCCTGGCCGGTCTCAGCATCGAGCAGCGCATCGCCGTAAAGTCGGAACTCGCCCGCGCCGGAATCCTAGTGTAGCTGCCGTCGGAACCATCTGGGCTAACGCTCGCCGTTTCCCCGAAAATCTAGCCACTAACCCCTAGCCACTGGTCATTGTTTTCGAAAGGACACCATGAAAGCACAATTCGTCAACCTGCAAGCTGCGGCTGATTACATGGGCCCGGGCGCGACCGAAATCACCGACATCGTTCGCCGCCGTGGCCCGTTCGGCCAGCGCATCAAGCAAGTCCCGGCCACCGGCCATCCCTCCCGCTTCTTCGAAGAGACGGGCATTCCGTCCCCCTCCGCCGCCAACGGCTTCGTCGATCCGCGCAACATCACGCCCACCCTGGTGACCCCCACCCGCGTCGAGCGTTGTGTTCCCTTGAAGTGCCTGGTCTCGCAGATCAACTACAACGTTTTCGATATTGAAGTCGGTGCCCAGCAGAGTCAGTTCGCTTATTTGCAGGCCAAGGACCTGGCCGACTCCGTCGAAGGTCTGCTGCGCACTCATGATGTCGCGCTATGGAACGGCAACGACACCTCGTTGACCAATCCCACCACGCCCCAGTACTACGGCGCGGCTGGACAGATCACCGATGGCGGCAACGTCGCTACCGTTACCACAACGCAAAGCATTGTCGATGGCCTGAAGTCCACCATCGCGCAGATGGTCTCCAACAGCAACTATGAAGTGCGGCCGACCGCTATCTACAGCAATCCGGTGCTGTTCGACCTGGTTGACCGCGAGATGAAGGCGGAGTTCAACGTAGTGCTGTCGAGCACAACGGTGGCGGGCGGCTTGACCGTCAAGACGCTTTCCACCCAGGCCGGAGAGCTGCCGCTGATTCCCGATTGGTCGATTCCGTACACCGGCATCCCGGGCAGTGGAACGGCCGTGCTGCCCTGCTACATCGTTAGCGAAGACATGATCGAGTACCACTGGCTCACCAGTACTGACCCGCGCGTCTTCCAGCTCGGAACACCGAGCTCGCTGGCCTCGCAGATGGTGGTGGTGAAGTTCGGCGGTATCGTCGTCAAGGGCGCCAGCTACGCACACTACAAGGTAGTTGTCGACCGGTAGCCGCCGCCCCGCCGCGGCCAGGTTGCTAATCGATCCCTGTTCCGCTGCTTCGCAGCGTCGCGCCGCTTCCCGTTCGGGCCGCCGGTGTGCAACCCAGGGGACGGAAAAACTCTGTCCCCTATTTTCTGATGCTGCTTGCCCTCCTGATTACACCAGCCTTTTCCCTCCGCCTTCATTGCACGAGGCGTAGCCACGAAGGGAACGCCATGAACTATTTGTCTGATTCGGAATTCGAAACTTATGGACTGGAGTCCGCCACTCCGGAATCGTTCGTAGCGGCGGCTTCCTCGATGATCAACACGTACTGCCGACGGCCCACTCTCGCCATCGCGCAATTCACCGAGCGCATCCGCGTAGTGCCGGGCCGCAATAACGTCCAGCTCACCAATCTGCCGCTTGCCATTCCGCAAGGCCAAACCTCGCCGTTGGTATCCGGCAGGGGCCGCTATGCTCCGCCGCGGCGTGGCGAAGATACCACAATGTGGGAGCTTGCCGAAATCGCCATGGTGTATTCGCTCCCTGGCACGTGGGTCAACCTCGACGTCACCACCTTCGACTACTTTGCCGACACCGGCGAGGTCTCCTGGCTGGGCGGCCCGCTCGGCCTGGCCTTTGACGAGATCGAACTCACCTACACCGCGGGCTTCTCCCAGGTCCCTGACCCGGTGAAGTTCGCCTGCGCGCAGTTGGTGAAAAACGCCCAGGCGACCCCCGCGCTCAATGTCCGCGCCGGCTCCCTCGGCACCCTGAACTCGATGCACCTCGAGTATTTCTCCGACACGCTCATCGATTCCACCGTGCAAGGCATGCTCGCGCCCTACGTGGCGCAGAAAGTGGGCTGAAATGTCTGAAACCGGGATTCCGCTCGGCACGATTCACACCTCCTTGGGAGTGCGCCGCGCCGCCGACGCCATGGTGCGAGCTCTGGGTGGCACCCAGATTACTCTGCGCATCGCCGACGCATCCGCGGGCGACACCAACAGTCAGATCGGGCTGACCCCTCCAGTGTCAGAAGACCTGCAGATTTATCCGGCGCTGGTGCGGACGATCGCGCCGGCCGCCAACGGCAGCAAGCGCATCGAGGTTACGCTCAGCGCAAAAGCGGTGAAGCCACTCGCCGACCAGTATGGCGTCGATGATATCCCCACCTGGCTGCTCACGGCGGAAGGCATACTTTTTCGCGGCAAGCTCATGCACATTGACACCGTGATCAGCGACCACCTCGGCGGAATGGACTACCTCTACCACATCATGGCGACGGAGTAGCGATATCATGCAACCAGCCAAGGATAGTTTCTACGTGGAGCTGCGCAACCGCCTGGTGGTGGTCGATCCGGGACGCACGATCACGCTTGACGGGGCCACACGACCTGCCATCGCAGTGGTCGAGAACGAGCCGCCGGCGGCGGTGCCGCCTCTGTGCGATACCTTCTACCTCCACTGGGGCAGCGCGCACATGGTGCAGCCATCCGCCGGAACTCTGATGGCGCTCGATTGCACCATCTCGTATTGCACCTCAGGCGCCGAGCAGAACGGATGGCTCGATCGCGGACGCGATCTGGCGGGCCTGGACAACGACCTGCTCGCCATCTGCGCTCCGGCGCACACTGCTAAGTGCGATTACAGCTCCGGCTCTCCGGTGGCATTAGGATCCACCATCTTCTGGACGCCGCCAGTACTGGGCGCTGCTAAGACCACGCCGCCTTATGTCGGCCGCGAGATCAGCATCACGCTGTTCTTCTATCCCGAGGTGAACCAGACATGAGCATCAATCCTCTCGCCCGGCGTTCGCAGATGGCGCCCATCGGGCGCGCCGTGCGCGCCTACCTCGCGACCGTGGACCGTCCCAGCGGCGCCAGCGTCCCTTTCGATCCCGCGGCACAGGGACAGTTCGACCTCGACGTCCCCCCATCCGGTTGGTTTGATCTCGGCTGGATCGAAAACTTTCAGCGCACCGCAGCCACCAAGTACGACTCCCTGCGCAGCGGTCCCAGCGGCGCCATCACCGTACAGTACCGCTCGCAGCCCGAGGCGCGCGTGGATTTCGACCTGCCCTCCTGGGGCAAGCTGCAAATGGCGATCGCCGGCGGCTCCCAGCAGATGAATGTGCTGGCTGTCCTGCCTTTGAGCCCGCCCCAAGGTTCGGGTGGCACGGCCATTCCGCCCTCTCCTTTGCAACCCGGCTCCTCCATCAGCGAGCTAATACTCACCAGCGACCAGCTCGCCGACTACAACGTCGGCGACGTTGTAGTCGTCGATTCGGACTACACCGGCGCGGTCGGCTATGTGGGCGCGGGCGCGCCGGCAGCGTATCTTTCGTCACCCTTGAACCCGAGTACCCAATCGGACTTCATCCGCCGCGTGACCTTCAACGTCTCGCGCGTTTCCTCCAAGACACCAACCTCGTTGCTCCTGGCCCAGCCCTTGATTGGCCCGCCCACCAGCGGGATGGGCGTGCAGAGGGTGGTGGCATTCGTGGACCGCGAGGGCAGCAGCTTCTTCCAGGAGTGGTCAGGCCTGTTCGTCATCGTGGGATAGACCGGCGGGCGCGCCTGCTTCTACTATCCCCGCCTCCAGGTGGCGGCGGGTGGTGTGGAAACCCGGCCGGAACTTACGCCTCCGCTGTTCGGTCACATGCTGCACGCCAGCTTGCACGCTCTGCCCACGGTTGACGTCAACGACGATGAAACCGTGCTCTGCTACCGCAGCTATTTCCCCACGGCCGGCGCCGCGTTATTCTGAATGCAGTTTTGAAGGGGCGCACCTTTAGATGGAGCCTGGCGAAGCGTACGCCGTGTAAGGCCCGATCTTGCCATCCCGAGGCGGCTGTACAGTTTGCTGAAAACTCGAATAGGGATGCTTTTGAAGGGGCGCACCTTATAGGTGCGCCGTTATCAGTCCCTTATTTTTGTCATCACGAACCGACTTTAGTCGGTGAGGGATCTGCCTTTTTCGCGTTTCAGCAAATTGTCAGCCCGCGAGGGGTCTGCTTTTCAGATTATGTCTGGAACCTTTTTTAGACGTGCCGGAATGGATATCCCATGAACCTTCTAATCGACAATAACGACGGTTTAGGACAACAGGATTACACCGCTTGCGTGGACGTCGACCACCTGCCGAAGATCGCGCGGCGCTTGAACCGGGCGGCCACCATGACGGCCTGGCTCGTCGCCGCCGATCCCAGCTTTCATCCGCCCGTAAGCGGAGCGCGCGTGCTCTTGCAACGCGCCGATGGATTTCGTTTGTTTACTGGCTACTTGGCTACGGCGCCAGAACAGCAATATCTTGGCTACAGCCAGGCGGGCGCCGCCTGGCGCTACACTTTGCAAGCGCTGGACGATTCCTGCCTGCTAGATCACAACGCGTTGCCGGTCAGAACGCCCTTCGCCTTTCGCACCGCGGGCGACGCCGTGCGCACGCTCGCCGATGACGTTCTGCCCAACGGGCTCGATCTCTCGGGGGTGCAAGACGTCAGTCCGGTCAACCAGTTTCTTATCGTTCCGCAGAAAACGTGGACCGAGCACGTACAGGAACTTGCCACCATGACGCGCGCCAGCTATCGCGCCAATGACGACAAACTCTATTTTGAAGAGGTTGGCCAGCAAAGCTTTACTATCAGCGAGCAGGATCAACACTTTGTTCCCGAAGGGTTGGTGCTACTGCAATCGGACCAGTTGCGGAACGATGTGACGATCATCGGCGAACTCGAACCGCTCGTTTACGTTCGTGACTACTTCCTTGGCGATGGCACCACGTTGGGCTTCTATCTTTCGGACACTCCGTTCAGCAAGACTGCGGTCACAATCTTCGAGGAGGATTACACTGCGACCTCGCTGGAACCCACGTTGTGGAGCGTCACCGATCCCAACGGCAAGGTCTCAGTCAGCGGAGGTCAACTTCAGATCAACGGTGGCCCCGCGACCGTCAGTTTCGTCGAACAATTGGAACTGGCCGGCGGCCTCATGATGCAGCACGGCCAAGTCGTGTTCAATGCCGCGTCCAGCGGCACCTTCGGCGCTCTCTACAACGGCTCGGTGGGCGATGCCAACTGCATCGCCGGCTTTTCGATTTCGCCCAATGGCGCCAACTGTAACATCCAGGGACTCGTCAATGGTGGGCTGGTCGGCTCTCCGCTGGCGACCGTTCCCGGTCATCTGTACTCTTTCACCAGCCAGTTGTTTTGTAACGAAGCCCACCGCATTCATCAGACATATTTGTCCTCGACTCATCCCGCGGGGAACGGTCGAGGCGGCGACTCTGTATCCGTCGCGATGCGGGTCGTGCTCGCGGTGCACGATGTCGATCCCAATAATCCTGGAACGCTAGCTGCGCCCGCAACCGTGCTCTACGACGACGTGCTGCCCGCGCCTCCGGGCTTCGCCACCTACGCGCTGGCGAACGGCCCGAACTTGTGCGTCGGCGTGTCCTTCACCCGTTTGCAGCACGTCGTCGATACCGAAGTGCGCAGTCTGATTCCGGGCGGGCAGTTCCGCACCCGGCTGACAGGCAACTTTGCCGATGGCGGCGAGTGTTACGTGACCTCGTCCGCCGAGCTGCGCTTTTATCCGCCGTATCCGCCGCAGCAAAATGAGCAGGTGGTAGTCGCCTATCGCAGTAGCGCTCGCGCCATGGCACGGGTGCAGGACCAGAACAGCATCGCTGCGCATCACAACGGGAGCGACAGCGGCCGCCGCAGCTACGTTCGGCGATTGAAGCTGCCACTGGCTCCCACCTCGATCGACTGTGAAAACGCGGCGGTGGCTTTGCTCGACGACACCGTGCAGCCTGCCTGGGCCGGCGAATACCGCGTCATCAGCGACTTCCTCCCCGTCGGCGACGTTATCCCTACTAATGCGGTCCAAATTTCGGCGCCGTCGCGCGGCGCAGCATTCATGGCCATCGTTCGTGAGGTGGACCTACAAGTGATCTCCCTTCGCGACGATCGCTCGGAGTATCTGCTGCGCTTCTCGAACGATGCCGCCGACCTACTGGCGTTCAAGTTTGAAACAATGACGTTACCCGAGCCGCTCACGGCAGTGTTCACCACCACAGTTCCGTCGTCGTCCTTATATCTTCCGGCTCTCACCGCGGCCCAAGTCACCAACGTCATCGCGACCGAAATCACGGTTGACACGGGCATCGCTCCGCCTCCCGGCGGCGGCATCGAAGTGCGTCGCTCTGACGGCGGTTGGGGCGCCGGGAGCGACGGCAACCTTGCCGGGCGCTTCACCACCCAGACCTTCAATCTGCCACGCCTCTCGCGCGTGCAGGGCTATTACCTGCGGCAATACGATGCCTCGTCGCCCGTCAAGTACTCGCGCGATTCGGCCCTGCTGTATGTGGACTATCCCTTGTGAGCAGCCTGCTCCGGAGCGGCGATAGTGGATGCAGTTTTCGTAGAGCGGATCTTTATGAATCCGCCGTTGGTGCGGCAGATGCTATCTCCGGCAAAAACATCGTTGATGCCAACAAGTTCCAGGAAGAGCGCAGGTCATCGACGGCGTAGCTGCCTGTCTGAACGCGTCTGTGTGGGCCCACAAGTAGACACAGTATTAGCCCGTGGCGCCCCTGGTTGCCGTGTCGCCGCGGAGTCGTCATCTCCACAGAGGTACAGAGAATTTCTGATTTCAAGAGCAACATAAGCTGCCCTCCTGCCTTAATTCTCAGATGATTTTTCTCTGTGCCTCTGTGTCTCTGTGGTGATCCCCGGTCTCCGTTGCAACTTCTCCTCGCTACGCCGCGTCGAACCCTCAGGTATCCTCGATACACACCTGAGGTTTGCAAATGAAGATGTTCCTCTATCTCCTGACGCTGGCGACCGCTATTAGCATCCCCGCGTTGACCCAAGAGCCTGCCGCTACCCCGCAGAGTTCTTCCCCTCCCGGCAACACCCCTGTCGAACAGCAGAAGAACGCAGCCAGCGCGACCAAAGACAACAGTGGCATCAGCGGCGACCAGGTAACCAAGCCGGCTGGCACCAAAGGCACCACTCTCATCGGTTGTCTAAACGGACCCAACACCGAAGGCAAGTATGTCTTGACCAGCATGCAGCACCGCACTGGAGTTCAGGTGCTTGGCCCAGATGACTTGAAGCACGATTCCGGCAGCAAGGTCAAACTGACAGGCTCATGGGAAGCCAGCCCTCAGCAGCAACCGCACGTGAATGCAAAGGCAACACGCCGCTTTCAGACGACCGCAGTCGAAGTGCTCGCGCAACACTGCGAAGTTCCCAGCGAGAAAACTCCGGTCAGCAAAGAGAAACAGCGGCAGCGTCAGGAACAACAACAGCAAAAGGAGCCCCAGTGACTAGACTTAGAAGCTATCTCATAAATCCGGTTTGAACGAAGCCGCTTTGCGGCGGACGCTTTCGCGTGCCGGGTGTCAGCAGCAGTGCGAACGAGATGAAGAGATAGGGTGGGGTCATAAGGAGATGACCTATGACCCACCTTCGCAAAATGATGCTCGAGGAACTCGAGCGTCGCAATTACGCTCAGACTACCAGAGACTGCTACATCCAGACGATCGAGGACTTCGCGCGTTATTTTAAGCGTCCTCCCGACCAACTCGGTCCGGAGCACATCCGTGAGTACCAAGCGTATCTATTCCGCGAGAGGAAACTCGCCGCACGCACGGTCACGCAACGGCTGGCCGCGCTGCGGTTCTTCTTCATCCAGACGATGAAGAAGCCATGGAGCGTGGCCGATACCCCTTATCCGAAGAAGGCGCGACACCTGCCCAGCATATTGAGCCCAGAAGAAGTTGCCCTCCTCATCGACTCGGCCCAGACTCGATTTCATCGCATTGTGTTGATGACCCTCTATGGCACCGGGGTACGGCGCGCCGAGTTGGCCCGCTTGCAACTCCCCGATATCGACAGCCGACGCATGGTCCTCCACATCCGCGGCGGGAAAGGCTGTCAGGACCGGGATGTCATGCTCAGTCCCATCCTGCTGGAAGCTTTGCGCGACTACTGGCGCGGCTTGAAGCGCAAACCCACAGACTGGTTATTCCCTGGCGGCCCCTGCCACACCGCTCCTCGTCCCATTACTCCAAAGACCGTGTGGTATGCCTGCCAGAAGGCCGCCCAGCGCGCCGGTCTGCAGAATCGGATCCATCCCCACACCCTGCGCCACTGTTTCGCAACGCACTTGCTTGAGAATGGCGCTGACCTGCGCACCATTCAGCTGCTCCTGGGACATCACGATCTAAAAGAGACCTCGATCTACCTTCATCTTTCGCGACGTCACCTCCAGGCCACGGCCAGTCCTCTGGATTCGCTAGTGCTGAAAGGCAGGTCCCAGCAGGAGGAATAGATGAGCCGGCCGCTTCTGGAGGTGGCCGACCTGGTCCGCACTGCAGGAACAGCTTTCCTCGAGCGCAACCGCCAGTGGATCCGCTGGGCCCATATCAAGGTCCTGCTGGCCATTGCCCGTTGCCGCACCGCCGCACTCGGCGGTCATATCGATGAGTGCACCCGCTGTGGACATCGCGCCACCATCTCCTATAGCAGTTGCAGAAACCGCCATTGCCCGAAGTGTCAGACCGGTGCCCGCGAACGCTGGCTGGAGGCACGGCGCCGCGAACTTCTCCCCTCGCCCTACGTCCACGTCGTCTTCACTCTGCCTGCACAACTGGCGCCGTTAGCTCTGCAGAACAAGAAAGTCGTCTACGATCTGCTGCTCCGATCCAGCGCAGAAACTCTTCTGGAAGTCGCCCGCAATCCCCGACATCTGGGGGCCGAAATCGGCTTCTTCAGTGTGCTGCACACCTGGAATCAAAAGCTCCAGCTTCATCCCCATGTCCACTGTGTCGTCCCTGCCGGCGGACTCTCGCTCGACCACACGCGCTGGATTCCATCCCGCCCTCGCTTCTTTCTTCCCCGCCCGGTGCTGCGGCGCCGCTTTCGTGGCAAGGTCGTCGCCGGCCTCAAGTCCGCCTTCCAACACCAGCAACTCCACTTGGCGGGCGATCTGGCACCGATCGCTCAGCCCAAGATCTTCGCCGCCCGGCTGCGACCGCTATTCCGCAAGAACTGGGTGGTCTACTGCAAACCACCCTTCGGTGGCCCCCAGTATGTGCTCCAGTATCTGGGCCGTTATACCCATCGCGTGGCCATCTCTAACCATCGCCTGATCTCGTTGGCCGACGGCCAAGTCACCTTTCGTTGGCGGGACTCCGCGCACAACAATCAACAAAAAGTGATGAGCTTATCACTCGATGAGTTCCTGCACCGCTTCCTGTTACACCTGCTCCCCAAAGGCTTCGTCCGCATTCGCCACTTCGGCTTTCTCGCCAACCGGCGGCGGGCCACTCTCCTGCCACTTTGCCGGCAAGCCCTCGCTGCGGTTCAGCCGCAAACCCAACCACCAGCCTCCACCGCCAAGGAAACCAGACCGCTTTGGCTCTGTCCCAACTGTGGCGCGCCCATGGTGGTCATCGAGAGGCTTACGGCGGCTCAGATCCAGCTCCGTTCGCCACCCTTTCTCTCCGCAGCCGCCGCATGAAACAACCTTTCCCAGCTCTCTCACTCGGTGCCCCTCACCACCCGCAGGCGTGCTGCGCCCGGCTTGCCCCCAAACCAGCTGTCCGTTCCCAACCTCGACCCAAAATCCCGTTCCCACCACACGCAAACTCTCACCCAACCAATCCTCGCCTCGCTCTTGCCGGCTCCAGTACCTGTTCCCCAAGCTTCTCTCCTAACCCCAACACGATTGAATAGGCATAATCGCCTCCCCAGGGACGGCTTCCTTCAAACCGCTGTATCGGACGCGCCTCGCGGCGCCGACCCCACCTGCACACTCACTGTGTTTGGGGCGCGTCCGATACAGCACTAAGGTTT
>QGNH01001881.1_pt1 | contig 24510 bp, 24 predicted proteins | sample 1735481 | NCBI WGS metagenome assembly QGNH01 (sample SAMN09239004, study PRJNA386568) | Viral metagenome, whole genome shotgun sequencing project.
TGGGGCGATACGTGATACAACTGGGTTTATTGAGAGGAAGGAGGAGGATATGCCGGACAGTATCGCCGACATCGCGCAGCGCCATGGCTTCAGCACAGATGCGGCACGCGTGGTGGCCGAGGCGCTTCGCCGTGGCGGCAACAGCATGGCCCAGTTCAGCCATCCGGAGCTTGGCGGCATGGGTCAATGGGTTGCCGGTGGCATGTTGATGATCGGTGACATGTTCAATAACGGATTGAAGGCTCGGGTGGATGCTCTGTGCCGGGACCTGGCGGCGGTGCCGGTTTCCGCGACCGCCGAGCAGGCGCCTGAGGCCGCCACGGACTGGTGGCCGGACGGGCTTGGCCGGCCCTCGGCGACGGGAGCGCAGAATGACATGCGCTATGCCTGTTTCCCCGAGACCCGCCGGCTCGCCGTGATGCAGGACGGGCGGGTTCGGGTGTACGATACGGGCGAGCACCGCCTTGGCGGCTTCTCGCAGCAACAAAGCGGGCGTCAGACCCTGGCCTTCAGCAGCGAAACGGGGCCCGTTTTTGTCGAAGATCTCAAGGAGGTTCTCAGGGTTAAAGCGGCGTCTCTCAGAGCCAAATGACTCGGCTCGGATCGTTCCGTACTACCTGTGGGCAACATCCTTGATCCGGGTCCAGTTGAAGATGCTTCGCGACGGACACCGGTGAACACGCGAGAGCATGACACGGAGATCCTGGCATCGAGGTCGGGGAGGCATCGATGAGCGGTGTGAACTATGTCAAGTTAATTGATTTCATGCGGATTGTGTCCAGCACGAACCCCGACATTGTTGAATGAAGTGCGAACCAGCTGGCAGGTCTCGCGGGATGAGGACTTGCTGCCCCATTTTATAGATAGTATTAAGTTATGGTCGCCTAAGAAGTGGCCGGATCTGTTGGGTTCATGGCCTTGCCTAGGACGCGACTTTCTTATTGGCCCGGCCATGCTGTTATGGCGTCAACCGCCGGGGACATCCTTCGTCAACAAGGCCGGGTAGTTTACGTCATAGCGCCCCGCCAAGATTTTTTCTTCGTCTTCAAGATGGTCGTCACCCACAACCTGATTTTCTTTCGGCTCTTCGCCGACCTCATCATGCTTTCTGCCGGTAGGATCGGACATTGTGCTCTCTCCATAGTGGCGCCGACCTGGCGCAAAAAAATTGGCGCACTCTCCACGCGGGTTGCGACGTCCTTCGTCTGCGGATATCGAAAAAAAACATACCCGAGGAATTGTAATCTGCGGTTTGCGTCATGCACAATAGCTATGTTCAGGAGTACTCTGTCGGAGTCGAAAAAAAGCTGGGGAAAACGTCTGTCCGGAGACGTTTGATCGCAGAAACCGGAAATTGCGTTTAGCTCGACAGACGGGAAAGATTTGTATGCCTATCGCCTCGACATATCACGAAATCGTGTGGGAGTTGCCTAGTGTCGCATAGGATACTCTTCCGCGCCACGGGCTTGGAGGCGATAAACCCCATTTCTCATAACCTCGACCGATCAGAGCTGTTCGTTCTGGCATCGTGTAAAAACTGAGCAAGATTGAAGACCTCGTCGGTCTGCGGGAGCCAGCCCCGGCAACGGCTCCGCGGCTGCGATGTCGGAACCGCCTCGGCGAGGCGATGTGGCAGCTTGACATGCCTGGTTCGTGTTTAGGTGTCCGCTCGTTGCACTGTGTGTACAACAAAGCGGGCACCGGCTGCCAGGGCAAGCCGAGGCCATGTCGATGACGACGCGCCGTATACCTATCCTGACCACCACCGCGATCTTGGGTGCGTTGCGCCGGATCATGCCGCAGGTGGTATTGGCACACTGCGAGTGTGCAAGGTGTGACGCGGCGCGCTGTTTTGCCGGTGGCCTCAACCAGGTCCTCGTCATGAAGCGCGATGCCGGGGCTCCGTTGCTTAACCGGTATCTGCACACGGTGTTCGACGAACTCGCCGTTCCGGCGGACCTTGAAGCAGGCGGTGACCCGACGCTTCAGTCCATTGCCGCGATCGGCAGCGCCCGGCAGAATCGGCCCGCGTCAGTGGTGATACGCAGGTCGTTGGATGAGCCGACGACCTCAAGGGTCTCGACAGCCGCAAATCCAAACGATGCTAGGTTACACTCCATCGGTATCGGGGAACTCCTCCACTCAGAAGTAAGGATTTGGAGTAGAGAAACTTTTGCTGATTCATAGCTCCGACGCAGATTATTCTCTTAAGCAGCGCTGGCTAGATGCGGCAGGCCTGCATAGCGAGCGGGATGCAGCCGCTGCCGCAATCCGTGCATCAGCGGGGGATGAGATGAGATCGGCACCCGGCCGAAGCGATGACCTCGCTAACCCTCCGACCAGCATCATATGCGCATCATTGCACGATGAATGGATTCGGAGAGACCGTCGGCGCGCTGCCGTCGAGGCCTTCGGCCCACGCATAATAGGACCCAGCGGTAGCGGGGGTGGGTGCATAGGCCCCCCAAAGATTGCCGTTGACGAGTATCGCGGCAGTCCAGCTACCCGGGCGCACAGTGGAAGATAGTGAGAAGCCAAACTGGATTGGCGAACCTACAGGTGAAACCTGAGCATTTACCCCAATGGTCCCGCTTCCGTGTGTATACGTCCCGCTGGGGGTCAAATTCCATGTGATGGACATAACTGCAGCCGAGGCTGCCAACGTGGCTGCGGTCAATATGCTTGACGCCGGGCCGGCACCTTGACTGTTCACACCAAAGACGCAGAAATCATAATGCGTCGAGGCTTGCAGACCCGAAACGGCGTAGCTCGTGCCAGTAAGACCGGCGACCGAGAAGGTCCAATTTGATGAGCCTGTGACTCGGTATTGTATCGTAAAGCTGGTCGCGGCCCCGGCCCCTGTTTGAGAGACCCAGTCGATCTGGATATTGCTACTCGATGTTGTCGTAGCCGTAACACCTGTTATCTGCGGAGGAACCGCAGACTGCGCCAAGCTTGCGGTTGCGACGGTTAGTATCAGGGAGGCGATGCCTAATCCAGCCGAATTCTGGGCTTCTACAGTGATGTCGTAACTTGTCGCTGGCTGCAGTGAAGTTAGCTCATAGCTCATTCCGTTAGTGACGGGCGGGCTACTTGTCCAGGACGCTGTTCCTGTTCGACGGGATTGCACGATATACCAAGACACAATGCCCCCTGCTGAAGGCGGCAGCCAGGATACTGTCAGGGCCGTCGGCGTTATGCTCGACGCCGCAACGCTGCCGGGCTGGCCGGGAAGTGCCGAACCCGAAGCGACGGTTGGCATCGCAGCGAATGCTATCAGGCCACCCGAGTAGGAAATGCAAGACAGGGTGGCTGACTGCCAAGGGGCAAGCGAGAAGCTACCAGTCGAACTGACAAATCCCGGTCCAAGCGTTACATTGCCGCCGCTTGCATTGATCAACTGGCATTGAAATCCACTTCCCATTTGTGATTCGGCGGGTTGGACTATTACTGGCTGGCTACAGACCAGCAGACACCCATTGTGCGTAGCCGCACTTAATGTGGCATCGGCGGTGATTTCAATATTCGGAATAGGGTAGGTGGGTAGCTGCCCTGCTATCCATTGCCAAATAGCAGCAAATGTCTGGCGTACCATGACACTACTGCCCTGGCCAACCCAAATTGTGTCGGAGGCACCGGAAGGACCGGCTGCCGAGGCTCGATCAATCGTCACACCATCGAGGAAATTCGAATAAGCTACAGCATAGTCGAGACCGTCATGGCTTACGGCAACCAAATCCTGGGGTGCCAAGTTAGTGATAGGCTGCAGTTCAGCAACGGAGCTTGCGGCACTTACGGTGCCAGTCGTAGTGTTGACGAGGGAAGAAGATATCACTCCACTTGGATCGATTGAGACATTATCTCCTGCCGAAAAGAGCCCGCGTAAAAGTGACGCCTGCAGCAACATCGGGCTGCCTTGATTGGAGATCACCAGATCCGAATTCGCTGAAAGGCGTGCCAGAACCGGAAAACCCCCGTGGTCCAAACCATCTGCAATCAGGGTCCCGCCGGACAGGTTAATTCCGGCGCCAAGATCGACTTGCTCCGGGCTACCTGACCCGAGGCTCGTACGGCCAAGCAGTGTGCCCGAATCTATTACGAGCGCGGATTGGGTCGACGCGAGCAGCGCTCCGACTGAAATCGCTCGTGCTGAACCACCTTGACTTATAGGCACTTCGTCCGCGGCGGAAGGGGCAGATGCTGCGGGAAGCTGGGATATTGTTGGCATCTATGATCTCGAGTTGAAAATCGGCCCGCGGGATACGTTCGTTAGGCCGCAACCGCGGCGCCGCTGCACGAAGAGATCCAGTGCTGACCGTCAAAAAACACCTCTACCCCGCTACCCGCACCCGCTGCCTCGGTAGGCTTTCGGCCATTCATCGCAAAAGCCTTCGCACCCGCTACGCATCCCGACGGAAGACTCGAAACCGTGTATGATGCAAGTACAATTGGACCGAGAAACCGCGGTGAAACGGCGTTAGTCCGGAAGACCTCTCGCCAAGACGAGACCCCATCTGAGACGATATGGTATCGATCATTAAGATGCAGAACAATCGGGCCGGAGTCTATCCCGTCACTCCCGGTCGGCAGGATGCTGACCGATCCGTTAGCGGTGACACTAAATGTGAAGCCGGTTCCAGCTGCTACCGTGCTCGCCGCGGGGAGCGTGATTGCATAGGTGCTCCCCCCGACGAGGAATATCATGTAGCCGGAAAGGTAATTCGGCAGTACAGCAGACGAGGAGTAGACACTGACCCAGCCTACTGTTATCCCTTTGCCGACGATATACGAAAGCGTCCCCTGGTTCCATCTGAGGGTATTACTGGCAGAATCGAAAGACAATCGATTACTGTTGGTTGCCTCAAATGCGATGGCTTGGCCGGCCGCCATTTTGATAACTGGTGCGTTATCGATCTGCTGGGCATATGTTGTATCGAGGACAGCGTTCGAAAACGGAACGCCAATGGAAAATACTGTCTTGGCGCTGCCAGAAGAGCCGCCACTTAGATAAGCGCCTATTATAGTGGCAACCTCGACCGCCGGACCCGAAGTGTTATGTTGTCCGATAACCAGGCTTTGTATCGTTCGGCTATTGGCGTCATCAAGACCGTTTCCAAACCAGTCCATCTCGATCGTAAGTGAGGCGTTCGCGGCGCTCGAAGGCTGGCCGGTTGTGTCCCGATATTCGATACAACCACCCCATAGCTGCGGCTGTGGCAGTGACTGCCCGCTAGAGGCCACGTTAGCCGCTTGCCGAAGCGTCTGGATGTAACGGCCAACATGTTGTGCTGGTGTGGCGGCGCTTGGAGTTTGGGTTCCGGCCCAGATCAAGCAGTCGAGGCCACCCCATACGAAATTGCTCGGGCTGTTGTAGATGATCGTGTCGGTTCGCGAATTTGCAATCACCGCACCGGTCGGGCCGCCACTATGATTAACTATATAGGAAGACTGATTTAAGGCGTAATCGGTAGTTTGTGAGGCGCCCTGAGAGGTCGTCAGCCCTAAACCGGTATTGCCCACGACAAAACCTGGCAAGACAAATGCGGCTGGGTTTCCGCCTGTCGGAATAGCTGCAGCCAACGGCGTACCGTTTTGTAGGAGGGTACCTCCAACGATCCATTTCACCCTTTTGGTAAGCGCGATTCCCCATGTTCCGGGTGGTTGGACGACCGTCGTGCCACTCGGGACATAGATTGCCGAACCGCTTGGGGCTGCTTGATATGCTGCCTTGAAGGCCGCGGTATCGTCTGTAACGCCGTCTATCTTCGCACCGTACGGTGGCAGCATTAGGTTGATGACACCTTTTGAATCAGGATTCGCATCAACGTACGACTTCGTTGCCGCTTGCACCGGCAAGGTGGGAAGACCGGCGAGAAAAAGTGCGCCACACAGGCTCCCGCCGGATAAGGCCAGCGAAGTTGCGACCTCGCCATCAACATATTGCTTCGTGGCAGCGTGAAGCCCAGCCGTTGGTGTCGCGGCTAATGAAAGCAATCCGGTTAGAGAGCCACCCGACAGAGGCAGAGCTGAATTTAACTGAGTGTCGACGTAGTGCTTCGTTGCCGCTTGGCCCGGATTGGCAGGATCAGCAGAGAGTGTCAGCAAGCCCGTCAGGGTTCCACCTGTTCGCGGGAGTGCCGTCAGAGCCTGAAAATCAACGTAATTCTTGGTCGCGGCCTGTGCGGGCAATATCGGGTCGGACGCTAGCACAAGCACGCCGAGGAGGGTGTCGCCGGAACGGGAAATCTTAGTGTCAGAATAGTTTTTTGTTGCAGCTTGGTTTGAGACACTAGGATCGCTTGCTAAAATCACTGCGCCGGAGAAAGTTCCACCTGACGTCGTTATCGCGTTTGATAAGCCAGTATCGACGTATTGTTTGGTCGCCGCCTGCAGGGGAGCCGTTGGATTAGAAGCCAGATAAAGCGCGCCTGTTAGCGTGTCTCCGTTACGCATGACGTGCAGATCGACGTACTGCTTCGTGCTGGCCTGCAACGCGACAGCTGGATCTGATGCCAAAAGCAAAGCACCTGTCATCGATGATCCTGATCTCGAGACCGACGTGCCAGCCGTTATGTCCACGTAATTTTTGGTCGAGGCATGGAACGCTGAAATCGGATCGGCTGCGAGCGACAGGAGCCCTGAAAGCGTGTCCCCCGTTCGCAAAACCCTCTGGTCGACATATTGTTTTGTGGATGCTTGACCGCTGACAGATGGGTCAGAGGCTAAAAACAGACTTCCCGTTAGAGTGCCCCCGGTCTTGGACAAGACTGCGGAAATCTCTGTATCGACATAATTTTTCGTTGCTGCTTGAAAAGCCGAAACGGGATCTCCGGAAAGAGTGAGGGTGCCAGACAAGGTATCGCCGGACCTTGCTAACTTGAGGTCAGCGTAATGCTTTGTAGAAGCCTGCAGCGGGCCAGAGGGATCGGCATCAAGCAGCAGATCTCCGGCGAGCGAGCCGCCGCTTAACGGGAGCATGCCCGCTGCAACGGAATCCACATAGCCTTTCGTCGCTGAATCCAATACATGCTGTGGCGGCGCTGAAAGTGTTAACGGCCCGCACATCGATCCGCCAGACAGCGGCAGGGAAGTCGCAACCGTTGCGTCGACATAGGCTCTGTTCGCTGCCTCTCCCGGCGTCACGGGCCCGCCGGCGAGCGTGAGGCTTCCTGTCATAGTGCCACCCGCAGCACCCATCATGTTAGCGGCTATCTGCGCGAGCGTTTGACTTGTTGTTGCGCCCGTCGGGTTAACAATGGCCTGCGACACATTGATGTTGGGAACATCCGACACTCCGGCCAAAAATTGGCCATAGGTCACTGCAACGTTCGATCCCGCTTGCGATATCGACAGCAAGTCGCCAGTTGCTGGAATAGTACCGGACGGGAGATTCGGAATTGAGAACGCTGAAGCTGCGGCGGACAGTGTCGACCCATTTAAGATGAGGTTTTGCCCAACAGTAATGGCTTGCGGGGCTCCCATGCCCGTGCCGGCATAGCCAAGCAGCGCGCCCCCCGGCAAGCCCAATTGCGCTTGGACTCCATTGAGGACTTGGGCGCGAGTGACCTTGCGGGTAATCCCCCCTTGCGAAACAATAAATTCGTCAGAATCAGACGCTGAAGTCGCAGGAGCAAGTTCATCAATTGTGGGCATTAATACCGCTTCTCCGGCCCTCGTAACGTTGAGACAGGGCCATAGCTTAATGTTAGTAGTTTGCCAATCAAAGAACCCTGCCGACCAACTGCCAGCACAGTTAAATGCCTGACAGGACGGGGTTTCCATTCTGATCAGTGAGAACAACGCCAGCAGTCGTGACTAGTGCGTTTGAAGGCACCGCGGGTTGGGAGAGCGAAAGTACGGGAAGTAAGACGCTCCTCTGAAGCGAACGACCGTTGACCGTAGTCACTGAAAATGTTACGGTATAGATAGTACCCATCTGTCCCTCACTCAGCCAAACAACAATCCGGGTCCCGTCGGCAACAGCGTTTTGGACGACTAGGTCGCCCGGGTTTGATGGCGAACTGCTGACAGTTAACGTCGCTATGCCGTCGCCATCGTTGCCCACTATTGCCGGACTGATATCGAGAACATAATCCAGAACATCGCCTGGGTCCTTCGTTGGCCAGTTTAGGGGAGGGGGGGTAACGGCGCTAGTACCACGGGGGACCGGAATGAATGAGTCTACCGTTACCAAACGAGCACGACTTGGCTTCCACACATGACCTACGGTCACTGACATTGTTCGACCAATCAATTAATTGGATTGCATAAAAACGAGATCAAGGCAATCTCGCTTCGTCTCGGTATACCTTGCGATTAAAATCTAACGAGCTTCGCTGAGCTATGCACTTGTCTGCAAGCGGTCCGATGCGATTACATATCGATGCCCTGCAAAGATCAACACTACCATCGGACGACGACTAGGCCTCCACCACCTGGAGCGCCGTTAAACGCCGTGTTCCCGGCCGCTCCCGTACCAGCGCCGGCGGCTCCGCCACCCGGAAAGCTTCCGGCATTTCCTGTCGTGCCGCTATTCTGTGCGCCGCCGATAGCCGATGCGCCGCCCATACCACCCTGATTCAGGATTCCGGCTTGTCCAGCCGACCCAATGAAATTGACATCGCCACCCACCCCGACGCCGGGTGGTGTTGCTCCATTTTCCGGCGCTGACGTTGTCGCCAGATAATTCAACGCTCCGCCCGTGGCGTTCACAAACTGGCCGAAGCTTGAAATGCCGCCAGGACCTGCGGGTGCGCCGCCAGTCGAGCCTCCCGCCCCGCCCTCACCAACAGTAACTGCAATGACGCTTCCAGGCGTGAGACCAGTAACGAGCTTGCGAGCGTATCCACCACCAGCACCTCCGCCGCTGGGTAGTCCTGGCACAGACGCATAGCTGCCGGATCCGCCACCCCAAACCTCAACTTCGACCTGGGTAACCGTGGACGGTACGACGAATTCGCCGGTGCTACTAAAGCTCATCACACCCGAAGCCACGCCGGGCCGCAATGCAGGCAACTTCCAAATGAGAAACGGAGCGGTCGGCAGAACCGTGATATTAGCAGACGTGATCGCAGTCTGACCATAGGAAACAGTGATCTCATATAGGCCGATCCAACCGCTGTCGGTCGCCGGTGTGATCTGGCCCCCGGTGTTGCCTGGGACCCCCGGCTTGATCTGCAACTGAACCTGCTGCCTTCTCACAGTGTTCTGCGCAGATGCGGAATTCGACGGGCCACTAAAAGATTGGGCGGGATTGCTGGCATTATAATAGGGCAGAACCACTGGATCGCCGTCGACTTCCTGGAACGAGGCCTCAACCAGGTAGTTGATGGACTGCCCCGCGCTTGCCGGAGCACTTAAGCTATAAGTGCTGGACGCGAGGTTGATGCCCATTTTCATGATTAGGTCTGATGTATCTGCCGGTATTGATCCATACGCCAGAACATCGACCGGTGCCAACTGCGTGATGCTGCCCGGCCCAACGACTATACTCATGGAAGCCGGACTAGTCGGTTGACAAGCTAAACCGTCCGCAACAGTCGTCGTTCCCAGAACGGCCTGAATTAAAAATCCGAGTGCCGTCATGGAATTTCTATTGATAGACAGGATGTCAGTATCTAGCGGTATGCTACTAGGGTAAACGATATTGCGATCCATGCGGACGTGCACCACTTCAAAGTACAGATTTATACAATTTTAAGCCAGGCAACCGTATTGACAGGAAGTAGTCTTGAGAGCACTAATTGGATGTCAGCATCACTCACTTGGCCTGTAAGTAGGGACAGATCGATGTAGCTTAATGCGCCCTCGCCGTAACCGCCATTTGGAGTATTATACCCTGTCACCATGCCGATGCCCGATGTGGCCGGACGGGTCACGGTTACAAAACATTGGTATGGTAACAACAGGCTGCCCCAGCCACCAGCCTTGCAATAGGCCATCCCGGTGCTCGGCAGCGCTGCGCCGACCGTCGATGTCCCATAGGATCCGGTATCTGCACATCTCCCTGGTTCGAAGATAAACGGCTGATTACCCGTAAGAATGTCTAAACCCGCAGCAAGGGCCGATCGCGTGGCAGCTTCCTGCTGCAACGCCGTCTGAATTCGCCCCCGATAAAGATTATCGCTTTCCCCTGCCTTCCTCGCAAGATTAAGGCCAAAGTAGTCGTATGATATCAAGTCAAGAAACCCGTCGGTCGCCGTCATTATTCGAGTCTGGTTGCGTACATAGTTTAACAAGTCGTAAAACCAAACCCATGGGGTGGCGATGGCGGTTAGCAACGTCGTTAGATTGGGACTCCGCTCGGCAAACCAGCGCTTGGGCAGCACCGCCCCAAGCCGAGAAACGAAATCCGGGAGATCACCCACCATTTGCGGTGACCACGACTTGACCAGCCTTAATTACGCTCAGCGGCGGTGGGAGGATGTCAGCGGAAGTCCCGTTCAACTGAATCGCCGTTACGTTCTCGATGTTGGAGCCGGCAAGATAGGCATTCTGGGCCACCCGAGTGACTGAAGCACTTTTGCCGATCGCAAGAGTATTAAGGTAGATGGCGACATAATTTTCAATATTCGAGATATCCGAGGATGCGGTCGCTTGCGAGGTCAAGTCTGCTGTCATGGACACATTTACTGTCAGCACTTGTGGCGATATCACGGCAAATCTTGTCGCAATCGGACGGACTGAATCGACCGCAGCGGCAACGTTGGATAGCAAGCTCGCGGAGGGATAGCCACTTCCATCATCTATGATTACAAGAAAAGATCCGACCTGGGACGTCCCATCAGGCGCGGTATTCTGTTCAATCGTAACGCTGAGGCCCTGTTGAACCGTGGCTATAGCATTCTGTACAGCCAAAAGAGTGGCACGGGATCGGCTTATCAGATAGTTTTGGAACCGCGTACGAAAACCAACATCACTTTCAGAATCATAACCATCAGCAAAGGGATTCGTATTGTTAACTTGATCAACGCCAGGTAATGACGCCGCTATCACCGTAATCGTATTGCCCAGGACGTTGCCGACCGCACCGCCAACCGTACACACCACCGGTACGTCAACGGAAGCAACACCGCTCGGAATCAAATATGTGGATGAGCTTGCCTGCCATGTTGATATGCTCGGATCCGCCACGACAGAAAAAGTCAGCGACCCGTCGCTCGTTTTTACCACCGTTCCCACTGGGATACTGGCCGGCAGATTGGAAGCAAACCGCGAAAACATAACGATGCCGTTTGACGGAGCTGCCAGGAGCCGTGTTAATCCAAAATCCGCCATCCAAGAGTCGAGATCTGCACCAGTTGATGTTGATGCGCGGGTAGACTGTAAAACTCGAATAATAAGCCATTGCAGCCAGAGCACGACCGACGCATTAGCTTCAAAGATTGCTCTGACAACAGATCCTACCGAGACATCTATCAGCGTGGAGGCGGAACTTTGCAAGGCCGCGCCCATGTCTTCGATCAGCTGGGAGAATGGTTTAAGATTTAGAACCATGCCAGATCAACCAACCGGTAAACTGAGTTGAACCGGTGTCGAGGAATTTGGATCCGCGTAGCTAATGTTTGCCACGACATACCCGTTTGCTGCATTTACTATGCTCACGCTGACCGTTGGCGGCGGTGTCGTTGGCACGGCGGACTCCAGTGCCAGCTGCGTAGTAACGACCCCGCTAATATACGCGGGATCAGCGTTTGCACCCACAAATTGAGCCAGGCCGCCGCCATAGTCAAGATTCCAGAGGTAACCACCGGGATTCGTAAGGAGGCGACGCAGGACCCGTTGGGTGATGACGTCAGACCCGGTAGAAATCGCGAGGTCGCCGCCGCTGCCCACTTGGAGGTCGCCGCCCCACGAATGGAATATGTCATTCATAAGGGCTAGTCCAAAGTTAAGGGGGGGGTTGTGGTGCCGTTGGACGACATCGAATGCACGTGAGAATTGTAGACCGCGCGTAGGCCAGCGATCGAGCCATGGCTGTCGTAAACGTCACCTAGAACGTGCAGGTCCCCACTGATACGTATCGTGCCGTCGTTGCACAGCTTTAAAAAGCTACCGCTCTTATGGATCAGCCAGAACTCACCCCCAGGGACAACCGGCGGCATCTGCTTATCTGAGAAGCTCCGGCCAATGATGACACCCTGTTCGGCGTCGCCCTGCTGCGGGACCAGAATGACCTGATCGCCGGGAGCCAGCGGTGAAACCATCCCCCAGCCGCTTCCAACCCATTGCGACAATACAGGTAGCCAGCCGGATAAGACACCATCCGGCTGAATAAGAACTCGTGCAGTCGAATTCCGAAAATTGACGGACGTTACGGTACCAAACTTTACCTGTCCCAACGACTGATCCATGCCGGCCGCATGGGACTTTATTGCATTCGCTAGTCTATCAATCATGTTTGTCCAGGAGTCACGTCGGCGCCAGTTTCAGAGGCAGGATTGTCGATGATCGCGGCGCGAACGATTTGAGTGGACCCGGCCGTCGTGCTATAGTGCCGCTCGAGACTGTCGATCCTATATATCGCATCCAAAGGAGTGCCTGTTTCATCAATCAAGATTAGGTCCCTGGGCGAAAGTTGCAAAAGCCATGGCATTTCCATCTGCAGCACTAAACCGAGGCGACCCAGCTCAGCCGAATATCTGCTCGAGGACGCCGTTACTTGCTCCGCCGTAAAATTGGCCTCGGAGAACAGAAATGGTTGACTAGTAGCCGATGCTGAAGTGAGTTGGCTATCGTAAGACTCCATCATTTGTGAATTCCACGACTGAATTCTCGCCGTAGTCTCGGAAGATCCAGTTAATGCCTGTTCAAATCGGATTGATTTGAGATCGCCAAATGAGATTCGAACAGGCGTCGCATTAGATAGGGATGGCCGGAAAAAGAGGCTTTGCCCCTGAACAAAAACATCAAAGCTGTTCTCACGTGCAAGCTGCACGACCACGTCCCAATCTGAGCGGAGGCGCGAAAATTGTCCCAGAGAAAGCCTTGTGTAACCGTCGCCGTAATAGCGCCCCACGTTAGCCGAGGTGGCCGTGACCACCGGGTTTAGCCCGTGATGCACTGCTATGGCTGAGACGACTTCTGATGCCGTCTGGTTCACAAAATCCTGCTGCCGGTAGGAATCGATCAAACGCGACGACAAATCTCTCCCCTCAATCGAGACTACCCTATTGATCGGATCTATATGAACCATATCAATGGGACCACTTACCAGCTCTTGCGGGATGCAGTTAGAGGCCGCAGCTACGCTGACATCTATGATTGCAGACGAGAGGGTCGACCAAAACGTGATACTGCTTAAGGGATACCGACCCATCGCAAACGTGATGGAGAAAGAGTCGGAAGAAAAGCAATTGCTCGATACGATCGACGCATGCAGCAATCCCTCGACGGCTGAGCCATTAATAGCGATTTGAAATGCAGGATTAGAGAAAATTGACATTACTGCGGGCCGATACCGTCCGCGAATGCTGATGAAGGCTCAGGGATCGTAATTGTTTTTTGCCCACGAATCATTGAATCTGTCAGATTATTCACATGGGCAATGTTTATCCACTGCATAGCACTCCCAAGTTCCCTCGCGGCAACTTCAAAAAGATTCGTGTAGAAGACAGTAAGGGTCTGCATTTTAGCTCCCTGGATTTTGAAGCCTTGCTCCGATCCGACCTACATAAGACCTGGCATTGACTGCTCCCGCCAGCAGTGCTGCGCTGGTTACAACGGAGACGATCGCTTGGCCGAAGTCTATCGGGCCAGTTGTTGCCTGGTTAACGAAACTAACGATGAGGTCCGACTGCATGTCAATTTGACTGTCGATCGCCGCAAGCGCATTTCCAACTGCTGCAGCCGCTTGTCCTTGGCTTGAAGTGCCAGGGGTCAGCGCGTTAGGCTGAGATATCGCAGCTTCGAGTGGGGCGAGGGAAACCGTCGAACCGGCGACGGCCGTTGAGGCAGCACCGATATCTGCGGTCATTAGGCTCAAACCCGTATTGTTATCAGGCCGGACTACACCGCTTTGATGAGCAACGACACAACTAACTTTGTAAGAAATCCACCATGGATTATGATACTCGGTAACGAAGCTCTTGACTACAACGAGGCGCCTGAATGTCTCCCATTGGAGCCAGACAATAGCACCAGATAGCCGCAATGTGTCAAAAGCCCGCACTCGAGCTTCGGCGTTCGGACCTGAAAAAGTACCCTCAAAAGCAACCTCTCCGTCGTCCGGCCCCAGTTGTTCTACAAATCTGCGTCCCCCGCCCAGGATGTGCGTTACGAGCCGTTGGCGGCCTCCGAACCGGACGGATGGCGGGATTTCAAAGCCCTGGAGGGTAATGGGCCCGATGTGGATTGGAGAGTCCTGCAATGATCGGTGCCTCAAATTGGGATCGGATTCCCGAGACCTAAAATGGAGAGACGCGGTAACGCGGCCTAGACGCTCTTGGGTCGATTCCAGTCATACCTGTCGCGGGTTTTCCCAAAGCACGTTCGAGATATTGGACCGCCCACCGTCCCAGTGCAGACCCGTCAATATGGATCGTAGAGACGGCTTGTTCGTTTGGCCGCGCTGCGGCGCCTGCCGCCATTGCCGTTTCATTAGGTAGGAATGCGCCCGAGTTAACTTGAGCGCCTGTTTCGATCAGCGATTGATGGTGATGTCTTGCGGCTCGGAGTGTTCCAATAGGACCGCTAACCGGAGGGGTAGCCAGCCCGGCAAAACGGTCGGATTTGCCACCCAGTTCACCACTTCGTCTCGAAGCACCTTGCACTGGGCCCAGCGATTTGATGTTCCCCGCTAACTGCAAAGCTTCAAAGGAACCTCTCAGAGGTCCACTTGATAGGTCTGGCAGCAAGTTGTTCTCGAATTTAAAATAGCGCCCGGGATTAAACCCGGCTACGGCTTGGAGTGGCGGCTTAAGTCTCGGCCAGCCGATTGAACCGTTTGGGCGCGGTGAAAGAATAAGGCTTGCACTTGAACCATCCCGCCAAAGGTACCTCGTAGCTGGTAAAACCATTCCGCTAAAGGACGAGGGCAACCGTTTTGCGGCACCACGAATTTCTGACGCGAGGTGAAGTGGTCCTGCCAAGCCTACGGATCTCGACGATGCCGGCCAGTCGCAAGATGTAGTTTCGCCGAATGGTTCCGTCGCCCGAGCACGGCGAAATCCGATGTTTTTAATCGGAGCGATAAAGTATTTTGGCCAGTCCAAGATTTGTCTCAGACCAAGATACCAACGCAGTCTCTGGGCGTTGGCCTTGAGCATTTGTTTCAAACAGTTTGCTCCCGTATTGGCAGCTGACTAGTGATAGTTGGAATCAGGCTGTGCCCATGCCAGGGAGGTCCAGTCAAAAACATGACCGTCGAGGGTGCCCAGCGCGATAACGTAGGCTGCCCTTTCTGTAGCGGACAGTGAAAATGCGACGTCAAATGGCACCCCGTTCCGAGTAAGATACAGGCAGTCGATCAAGACAGGGTGCCTGGCAAGTTTCCCAAGTTTGACTTTGCTTCGTGAGGCTCTTGCTCTTGTTTGATCGCATCGGCGGTGGCTGCCAAGCCTTCCTCACCCAATCTTTCAATTAGGCTTTCGATTTGTGGTTCCGTAGCCGGAGGAGGAACCGGTATACCGTCGATTTCAAGGATTGAAAAAGCCAGTGCGGCCATTGATAGCCAGGCTTCGTTCTGTGCTAGGAGTGGGCCGGCTGCCTTGAACAGCCTTAAAGTGTCGAGGGCCGTCAGCCGGCGGAGGGTGAGGCGCCGACCCCTACTGTCAACAGTCGTGATGACGCCAACGGCCTCCCGTATTATCGTCTGTGACGGGGTCATGAGATGCGCCGCTTCCTCGCGGCATAAAACTCCATCTTCTGCTTCACGCTCGCGTCTCCCTTCCATGCACCGGCGCTTGCTAGTTTAAAGACCACACCGTCGAACTGATATGTCGAGATCGAGCTATCCGTTTCTGTTATATACTGATACATCGTGCCAGGTTGGGTTAGCCCTCCAGTGTAAAAGTCCTGCTCCAGCGCGGCAATAAAATCATCCAAGGCCGATGTGCCCCTTTCGACCTCAAAGCTTCCTTCCCATCCCTTGGGAATTTCGGCACCAAGTTGGGTACCGTCCAGCCGGCTGATCCTCACGGCTTGAGTAATCTGGTGGCTTTCAAAGCCCGTGACGTGGCTAATATCAACGCGTCCGGAAGGACCCATCACCACGAGTTGGGTGTCCCGGCCGATAGAGAATGATGTCAATGCCACTATATGACCTCCTAATTAACCTGGCCCGTAGGCAAGGTCTGGCGCGACACCTGGACCGTCTGTCCACCCTCAACATTAACAATAAATCGTTCGTTGATCGCTTGATACTGGATCTGGGCATCTGACTGAACGTAGCCAAGGCTCGTGCGAGACGAGGGATTGTTGCTCGTATCGCAGATGACCGTGAATGGAATCGAGCCGTCAGTACTTCCAAGCAGCCCCTGGCCATACATGTTGTTTAGGAACGATAATTGTGTGGATCTGATCTGCTGAAAAAGATTGCTGTTGACTACACAGCCGACGTATTGGCCCATGCCTGCGGCGAGTGTCTCTGCTATGTAGTTTGTCAAACGAGTATAGTTGTCCCCATCCGTGGCAGGGTTCGATGACGTATTGTGCCCCCCGCGCACGCCCCAGAACGAGCCTCCCGGCTGGGGATTGCAGATTACATCGATTCCAGCGCCCAGCAGGGCGGATAAATCGGCGGTGGAATAGGCTGTGTTCTGCCCCGAACCGGGAGTGCCGGAGCTTTGACTGCCCAGGATGCCGTAAATCTGCTTGTTCAAACTGGACTGCTCAGGAGACAGGTTTGCCAGCCGGCCCGCCGCGAATCCTTGGGGTGACACAAGTCTAACCATATTGTTTACCTGGTCTGTCCACCACAACCAGTCGCCAAACATGAGCTTAGCGGAATAGCTGTCCAGACCGACCTGAGCCTTGGTCGTCATGGCATTTGTGATAGTGTCACCCGGCGGGGTGGCAAGGATCATGTAAATGCCCTCCTGCAGTCCGAAGGCAGCTTGATTAACCCACGTCTCCGGGTCACTGCAGTCCGAAAGTAACGCAATACCACAACCCTGGCCGCGTAACGCATACATGCCGTTGCGCACAGGTATGTCGGACCCTATCATCTGTGGACTACCGACAAGCGTTGCTCCGTCTGACCCCGCGCCTGACGAACCCAAGGTAAGAGAAAACGGTGCAGGGGATGCTGTCGTGCCGCCCGCGCTGGCTATGACAAGCATTGACGGACCGCGCTGCCGGCCTAATCCCGTGTTGACCGCGGCCGCCAGTCCGACCCAAAAGGCTGCGCCATCGCCAGTCAGCCCGTCGTAAAGCTCGGGCTCAAACCCAGGAAGCAATACTGACAGCATCCATGTGGCAGGGCGGGTGCCGACGCCGAGCGTCAGGACGATATTATTACCAAGCGATCCAGTGTAAATTGCGGTAAAGCTGGCATTTGATCCCGGGACGACGCTGTACGCCGCAGTGTCTGTTCCATCGGTAACGCGCACGCAGCGGAAGTTCTGCGCTCCTTGTTGAACCGCAGTCGCGACCTGTGTGCCCATATCGCAGGTCCTCGGCACCAAGGAACCGAACTGCTGCGCGTAATCAGACATCGTGCCGACGATAGTAGGTTCATTTACCGGCCCCCAGGGCGCGGTTCCCACCACCCCGACGATGTTCGTGGGGACCCCGTTGAGAACCAAGTTCTGCGGAGGAACAATCTGAACATAAAGATCGGGGACAATCAGTGATGTTGTGTTGATTGCGCCCTGCTGCGAGATTGGCACGTGTGCTAACCTTTCGTTGTCGGAGGCAACGCGACCTTCATGACGAACTTCCTGTGTTCGGTGGATTGTATCTCAGCAATCTTTGCAGCGTCTGAGATGATGTCGCCTCGAACGTAGTTTAAGAATCTTCTTACAACGACTAAGTGATATTTCATGGTCAATACCTAACCAAACGTAACGTTCCCGTTCAAATCCGAAGCTCCAAAAAGCATTGAAGATTGCATATACGTCATAATAGAAGAATACTCAAGGGTATATGTTAGATCGCGCCTGTAAAGCAGAGCATTCTGGGCTTGGTCATAGCTTGTTGTGTTCTTGTAAATGATTCTTGCCATTGTACCATCTTGCAGAGACAGGAAGCCTATCTGGTAAATCCCGAAGTCGATGCCGGATGCTACTGTGTCCCGGACCAACGGACTCGGGCACCAGCAAGCAATACGAACGTCTTTTTCCTGACGTCTGGATTCGAAGGACGTCGCATTATCACAAACAACTCTGACTCTCAGTGAACCTGCACCGGGTACACTTAATTCTGCACCCTGCAGAATCGTGAACCAATCAGACTGAATCAGTTGGTTCAGATTAGACGCCACAAGATCAGGTGTGTCGCCAGCCTGGATACGATATGCGAAAGCGCGACCATCGATCAAAGCACCGACGACGTCCCCAGGTGAGGGTGTTCCCCAGAAATTTATCGTTTGGTCAGTGACGGAGGCGGCAATGCCGGGTTTTGATTGTGTCGTCTGCCATTCTGGAAGATAGCGGGTTGTCGTCCGTCCAGAATCGTTATCTGCGTTGATCGTAACATTCACTGTTCCGGAACCAAGGTCGGCATTTAGCGTGGCCGAATTGGGCCACCCGCGGTAGATACGACACGGAGCACCGACCGCGCTAGCCTCGGATGGCCCGGAAGGGTAAAGGATTGAAGTCACGGTCGCAGCGACTGCGCTCTCGACCTGCGATATGTCGGCCATTTCAGGTCACCGCCATCTTCGCACTTATTCTCCATCCCAGACTGGTAAGTTCCGAGGAGGCAATAACGGCAGTCCGCAGGAGATCGTCGGTAATGAAATCACCTGGCGAAAACACAATGCCTCTGACCACGGGCAACAGGATGTCCCAATAGGGGACAATCTGGTCGGTAGGCAAGTCCGCTGCCGAAGCACCCGAACGGCTTTCGCCAAGCACGCTGGCCGGCCAGCCCTCGACGACATTCGTCGAACTCCCGGACGTATATCCACCATACGAATTACTCGCGGCATTTGACTGCAGACTCGGCCTGGCGACAGAGATTATGCGGTTACACTTGACGCACAAGATCGGCAGAAGAGGCTCCTGGGAAGCGACGAAAAAGAGGGCACCTCCCATGTTCAGATAGTCCCCCGGACGCGTGTAGCTGGCATCGAAAATACCGTGCCAGAGCGGTTCGCCATAAACGTTGGTCCGCCCGTCATTGCCCTTAGCTGGCATGAACCAGGCCGTTAAACGTAAGATGCGATTTGCGGTGCCTATCGGGTTAAAGGACCCGGTCGGTCGGAACAAGTCTGCAGAATGTCCAATTTGACGGGCGGCTAATCCAAGAGCAAAATGCAGACGGTCTTGAAGCTTATCACAATTCATTTTTCATACGACTAAAGACGCCGTGCCGCTTGATAGCGCAGGGCCGCTTGGGACGCCAAGGAACCCACACAGCCTTCTTCGCCATTCGTCCAGCAGCGTGATCCTATCACCGAGTTCGTTTGTATTCCTCGTCCAAACAGCAGCTTGGTTGGTATCGAGGCTGTCCGATGCCGCAGGAACAGCCAGTTCCAACGATATGAGGTTAGCGAGATAGCGACGCGCAATCACCGTCTCCGAGGCAGAAAGATTGGTTAGACGAAACTCCAAAAGGCCATATACTTGAAAATATCGCCATGATTGCATTCCACTGGGCGCCGCTCCGTAGACGGGGTATCCGCAAAATCGCCGAATATCCACTTTTTCGGCTTCTGTCAGAGGGTTCAAATCAGTGATCCGTCTCCACGGCTAAACAAAACGCTGCCCGACCCTGTTGGGGAGATCGCGGCGGCGTAAGAGATCAAGCTGTTAATCGATAGAATGAGCCGGCTGCCCGCTAAAACGGGCATATCGGCCGTGGAGGCCGCGACAGTCGAATCCGAGCCAAATCTTACGAAAGCCAAAGCATTAGTTGTATTGGTTACGACGATGGAATCCCCGCCGCCGGACAATGGCGCGTTCGATGAGACGCTACCAACGGAAACGCTTATCGTTCCTGTCGGACGGAATGGACTTACTGAGCCTAGCGGCATTATGGTTGTCCGTTTGTGGCGTATTTAGCCAACATGCTCGACAATGACAGCTCGTTTGTAGGCGGCGTTTGTCGCGGTCGGCACCGTTGTCGGATTGGTCGTTGTGTCGGATGGTGCGCAGAATCCACCGATCCAATACCAGGACTGCGCAATGATCTGTTGCAGGCGGTCGATGGCTTCTCGGGTAACCATCGCAACTCCATCAACCATCGTTATAATAGAATCCGCCGGTGCCACGTCAGTCGCCGCAATACCGGCGAAATCTCCCTCAATTAGCGCACCCTGTCCGCAAATTATGGGCCGACGAATCATAAGGCCCGGTAGTGTCGGATGCGGCTGAACAAACGCCTCGGTAGTCGGAACGAACCGAAGGCCGAGGAAGTCGTTTGTCATCCCCTTCTTGAAAACCTGATTTACGGAAGTGGCACCCTGGAACAATTGCTTGAAATCTGGGTCGGCAAAAAGTTGACGGGACGAAACGGGATCGAGATAGCAGTTATACGCTCCGTCGATCTCGGGTACCGCATTCAGCCGAAGTTTGGACACCGCATCGAGTAGGTTCGACATCGTAAGGGTATCCGTCGCGGTTATCAGCGAACTGTTGCTGCGCTGGGAGGGTCTGACTATCGTCGAGCCATTCGCAGCGGTCACGGTATTGCCGGCTGTTCCGTCAGATACCGACACGCTTCCAGAAAGCATCAGAGTGCCCGACACCCCGTTCGGTGCAGTTGATACATTTGTGCTGTCAATTGCCACACCGATCAGAGAATAGGGATCCGAACCAATCGTGACTGTCATCGCAGCACTACTGCTGACAGTTTGCTGGACGCCGTTTACGAAAACCGTTTGGAAACCGCGCACATCATCCACGGCGATCGAGGAACCCGCACTCGCGAGGGTGGTCCGGACGCGGGTGTTGCCCCCTAAATAGGCTCCAAACAATGCGTTTCTGGCGAGTTCATCAAGACTACGTGCGGCTTGCTCGCCGTTTACATATGCATTTTGGAGAAACTGAGAAGCTATTCCGACACGCTCGGTGACGACGTTTAGATCGGTCGTTGCCGCGTAGAGATTGATTGAGATCGTGTACTGTTCAACGCCCCAGGTCGTTGGAATAAGGCCATTGTCGAAATTCGTATTTGACGCCGGTGATAATGGCGTGGTCACCGACGGCTTGAGCCCCGCACGGGTTTTCGTCAGCGTCTCCCCGATGCCAACCGCCACAGTCGTCTGATCTGCGCATGCGCGATAGCCAAGACGCGAGCGCAAGGCTTGGGCAAATTCACGTTCGAGAAAGCCCTGCTGAATGATTGGCTGGAGTGAAACGGGGAAGTTTTGAATACCCATCTATCGTCCTAACTAAAGTCGTCTATATTGAAAAACAATCAGATCCGATACTTGGTAACCGCAGCCCTGGCCAAGGCATATTCATCATCTGTCATTTCCAAGGCCGTTTTTTGGCGGACAGGTTGAGATGCTGGGGCGCTTGCAGGGCTCGAAGAGGACATCACATTGAATAGCCAGGGTTTACTGCGCCTTAGGTCATCCATCAGTTTCGGGCCGCCGATTATCTTGTCATCCTCACCCATCTGGACAGCAGACAGATCAATAAGCTTTAAACCGTCAAGATCGATCATTCCCGCCCTAACAGCTTCTGTGGTCAGGTTGGCCGCCAGGATGCGAGTCCGAAAGTCGCTCTGGAGTGCCGCGATCTCTTTGGCAAGATGATCTGGTTGCTCTTCCGGAGTCTCGCTTTCGTCAAAGCTACCGTCCGGTCTGGGCGATACATTATTCATTCTAAACTCATTGTCCATCATCTGGGTTTATTGCGCCCGGTGCTGCATCTAAATTTTCAATGTCATAACAGGCAGCAATCGCCTGCAGCGCAGCTTCCCTCGCTATACATCCGGCCGTCATTAGTGATATCAAGGACTGAACATCTTTTTGCCGGTCGTCTGCGGTCGTCGGATACCATCTTGGCCATTTAAGACTAAGCTTTGCATTTGAGTTGAAAGGCTGAATGACCTCGCCAAGAACTACAAGGTTATACATTCGTGACGCTCGCATAATCAACCTGGCGAGCTCTAAGAGGCCACTTTCCCCGTAACTCGTCCGCAGTCTATCAGCCAACCAAATGAGACCCTGATTTAGCAACTCCAGCGCCCGGCCGGATTGGGCGGCGGCTATGCGTTCAGGGCTCGCCCGGTTCCCGTGGATACTCTCGAGTGCAAGCTCGCGCAGGGCGCGAACGTACTCAATTACCGCAGCCGACGCCGTACCGCCAATTTCCAAAAGGCGGGCGTCACCCTTCTCCGAGACAATAAGTGCGTTCCCTGCCCCTTTTATTAATTCGCCGTCGGGAAGAGCGGGGTCCTTCAACAAGAGCGTTGGATCGCTGCTGTATTTAAGGCCACGACCAACCTGACTGAGCTGATAATCGATTTCCACTTGGGAGTGCATCGCCGCCGCAAACGTGCAAGCCCCATCGGCGGTGTCACCAGTTGACGATGGGCCAGGGAGGTTCTTAATCCATACGATCGGGACGGAGCCGAGTTGATGTCGAACAGTCCGATCTTGATCGACAGTCGTGGGCAGTGCCTTGCCAACTAGCGTTGGATTAAACCATGTTTCTGCTTCGCAGTCCCAGCGACGTGCAAACCAATACTGCCCGTCCGGATCATCAATCTGGTATCCATTGCGAACAAGATCGATACCGGAGACTTTGTAACGCTCGTCTACCCGCAGCAGCGTGTTCGGGGCAGAGGGGTCCCAAGTCGGTGTCAGATAGAGTGTGTCCATGACGCCTACGAATAGACGGCCCTTGAGGACCCGTAACAGTAGCGCTACCGATCCTGTCGCGCCGCTCATTGCGGCTTGAATCATCGTCTGGTTGAGCCCGGTTTCTTTGATGATGTTCGCAAATACCGATCGAGTGACCGGATCGGTACTCTCGATGCTGGGGAAATGCCCCTCACTGAACAACAAGGATACGCTGTCTTCGACGACGATCCGGCATAGTGGATATCGAACGCTTGGACGTCTTTGACGTAACGGGATGTATTCGCCCGTTGCGCTTCTCTCCTGGTGAAAATGGAATGGGAGAGAATCATAAAGCGACCCATCCAAAGCATTTTTTAGGATCGTTAACTTGCGCACCCTCGGTGGATAGTCAGTGTCCCGCGGAACCAAATCGCAGAGTGTGTCAAACATGATTTTCCAAATTTTGGTCTCTTGCAGTATTTAACGACTGAATAGAGGGACCGTTATTGAACTTGTCGGGCGCGAACGCGAGGTCAAAGTATTGAAGGCGCGCACGAGTGCGTCGACCTGATCGTCTTTTTTGCCCCACGGGAAATCAGCCATTTCGTCCAGCAAAGTACGCGTCCAGCCGGCTTTGACGATCGAGATATTTCCTGCTTCGACTTGTGATGCCAAGGGCATGGCCCTTGTTGTCTTCGACCCGCTCTCTCGCGACGAGATGACGTGAAAACCGGCAAGTTGCCGCGTTAGGTAGGATGTCTGACTCTTGCCGGCCTGCCCAGGATCTTCGGGTAGGCCAACGACGACACCAGTTCCATCCACCTGCGCCGTTCGTACGATTAATTCCTCGATCTGGTTGGGTGTCCCGCGCATCCGCACGACGTCCAGAATTGTATAGCGGCCGGTTTGATCGCGCGACAACTTGACCCCTACCGTCCAGTCAGGATCATTTCGCCCGTTGTTTCCAGTTGCAGCTAAATCCCACGCCCTCACCGTCGCCTGAGGAATATTTTCTGATGAAGCGATGCTCAGCCGGTCGATTGAAAACAGCCGCCCGCCTGCCGGAAGAGGGGATTGCTGAAACAGTGCTGCCCAGGCACGCTCTCCCAACAGTTCGCGCTTTCTGTGCAGTTGGCCCTGGTTTTCCCATTCCGGCCACAGGGCTGTGCCGAATAGTCGGCCAAGAGGGTCGGCCGCCTCTGCGAGCGCAGGCAGGCGGACCACACGCCACTCTGCCCCGACCTGCTCCAGTAGTTGGCCGCCTAAGTCGTCAGGATGCCAACGGGTCATTATCAGTACGACGCGTCCCGCTGGCTTCAACCGCGTCGTGACATCAGACTTATACCAATCCCAAATATGTCGGCGCTGCCGTTCGCTGTCTGCCTCTGCTTGCGACCGGATGGGATCATCTATGATCACAAGGTCTGCTCTCCGGCCCGTGATTGCTCCACGCACGCCGAGCGAGACATACTCACCGCCGCAACTGGTAGCCCAGGCCGATACACCGCGCTGATCCTGCGTCAGCCCAAATCCGAGATACTGCTGATGGCCAAGGATCAGTGATCGGACACGGCGGCTAAAATGGTCGGCTAAGCCCCTTGAGTGGGCAGCGC
>QGNH01000742.1_pt1 | contig 24438 bp, 12 predicted proteins | sample 1735481 | NCBI WGS metagenome assembly QGNH01 (sample SAMN09239004, study PRJNA386568) | Viral metagenome, whole genome shotgun sequencing project.
TCAAGATCCTGGCGGACGTGGCCCCTTACTCGAAGCAGTTCAGCAAGTACCGGGACATCGTCAAAGGACTCTCGAAGCAGGACACCGCAACCCGCATCGACTACGAGCGGACCATGGACCAGGTTCGCAAGGTCAAAGAGTCTGGCATCGAGATAAAGAAGCGCCGGTTCACCGGCGAGACGGAGACCATCTCCGGCACCATCAAGAGCGCCAACGAGTATGGCATCATGCTGGAAGAAATGCCCGGACGCCGGTTCTCCTACAGCTCGATCGGGACGGGCGCGGCCGATCTGTCGGCTGTCGCCCTGGGGGAAAACAACCGACTGACGACTGAGGGAGTCATCCAGGACGTCGACGCGCGGCGCGCGCGCCTCCAGGACTTCGTTGGCAAGGCTCTCGCGCCAGGAACAGCCGTCAAGCTGACCGTGGCCGACGGCGTCCGTGAGCACGCCACCAATGCCCAGGCTGTTGTCCATGCCGGTAAGACCAACATCAACCGATCCCTGGTCAAACAGGGACTGGCTCTCGAGCGTCCGGACAATGGTGGTGCCGAGTCGAGAGCGATGTATGGTACCGGAGCCAACCTGGTCGGGAAACTCGCCGAAGGGGTGGCCTTCACCGGTGACGAAGGTTCTCTCAACCCGGCTCGGTACATCCCGCAGCCCTACAACTCGAAGCTGTGGCAGAACCGCACGGACATCAGCCAGTACGAACAGCGGGAGATGTACGGAACCTCAATGCGCCGCTGGCAGCGACCGGTCCACGACTTCATCGAGCCGTACTTGCGCGGCGCGGTCCGCCGTGTACTGGGAAAGCGGATCATTCCAGAGGAAGTTCAGTTCAAACGGGACATGAACACCCTGGCTGACACCCTGAAGTACCTTCGTGGCGTGGTTTCTGGCTATACTAACGAAACTAGACGGACATCTCTGGGTGCAAACCTCTTCTCTCCCCCGGAACTCCTCGCAGCCGGGCTGTCTGACCATGAGGGCGCGTACTACCGCAGCTTCATCGGTGAGAACAGCTCCAAGAAGCGCAAGCGGATCCTCGAAGACGTCTCTCCTGAACTCTCTCGAGCGCTGACCACCCAGTGGGCAGCCAAGGATGCTGAAGTCCTGCGCGGCGACGGTAAGAAAGTGCCTGTTCTCGGCGAGGGTGGGCGGCTGTTCACCCAGGCCGGGCTGGATGAGTACAAGCACGCCAAGACCCAGCTCGACTATGGCGACTATCAGCGGTCCAAGGAAACGGCCGAGTTCTTCAATCGGACCGGCTTCCGGCTGCCCGATGCGAAGTCTGCCACCTTCTCCGAAGACGCCGACTACCAGGACATCAAGGCCAAAGTCATCCAGCAGGAAGGATACGAGCTGCATGACTTCAACATCTTCGATGACCGGGCATCCCAACTCTGGCGCAAGCCCTATCTCGATGGGTTCGCGCGCGAGCTGACTGCCGGCGATAACCGTTCAACCGAGGTTCTCCGCCAGGCTGTCGAAAGCATGATGGTCTCCGGGCGTGACAAGTCCCCTAAGGTGCGCGCCTCCAAGGACGTAAGTGCTTCTGGGGCCACCAATGTAAAGGTCACGATGGATGTCGACCAGCAGGACGAAATCCTGAAGGATGCCCGCCGCAATAAGGAGAAGTATAGGGACCAAGCTGCCTAGCTTTGGTGCACTCTACTTCCCGTTATCCACTGAAAACAAGATATTCGCTGACCAGCGAATATGCCCTAAATCGCAAATAAGACATGTCTGATCGCTTCCAATCCGGTGAAGGTCACCGTGGTGTGTTGAGCACCGCGGCTGTCGCAGCTCCGTTTGCGGTCGGCGGCGCCATGGGTGCACGAGAGCTCTATCACGCCGCCAAGAAGAACGGCGGGAAGCTCTTCTCGTTTGCCAGCCGCGGCAAGCAGATCTTCGATCTGGCACCGTTGAATCCAACCTCGGCTCAGATGGCCGACCTGGCCAATCACCCGGGAGCAACGGTCACTGCCATTCAGAGCATGGCCAAGTCCTACTACAAGAAGAAGGGCGGCCCGAAGGTATTCGACTTCGATCGGGCTCTCGGAAGCGCGTCCTCCAACCTCGAGAAGATGCTCGGGAAGGAGAGCAAGCATGCTCTCCTCTCGCACGCGGTCTACAACGCACACCTCAGCTCCCTGAGCACGCGGCAGGCTGCCGAGCACGACTTCTTAGCCGGCCACAAACCGATGGGTGTGGACGAACTTAGCACACTGTTCCATGGGCCGCAGCTCAAGGGCCACCGGATCTACAACGAGAAGTTCATCCGGACTCTGAATTCGAACTTCTCGAAGGCGCTCAAGACAGTCGATACGGGCATGCCTTCGGAGTTCGTCAAGACCGGGAAGGCCGTGAATATAGGACGCCATCGTCTGTATGAAGGTGATGCCGACTTTCCAGAGGCCAGCGAGGGCTGGCAGGCTCTCATGTCCAACCGGCCGGCGGTAGCCAGCGAGATCTCTGGAACCCTGGGCCACTATTCCGAGGCCACGCTGATCTCCGAGGACGTGGTCAGTGGTAAGGTCGGACGCGTATNNGCCATCAGCCTGACCCGCACCAAGGGAAAGCAGACGGGCACGCTGGTCATCCCGATCATCGGGGATGGCGGCGAGGTCCGGATGGGCAAGAACTTCGCCATCCGCGGAGCCGGCCGTAACATCTACGACCATAATGAGTCACTACCTGCCGACGTGTTCCTGGCCCGCAACTCCAAGGGCAAGTGGTCGAAGTCGCGCATGCGTGAGTTCAAGGCTGATAAGAAGCGCGCGTTCATCTTCGGCAGCGTTGACCCACTCGACGAGTTCTCCCAGGGCGCCAATAAGGGAGGGTTGACCACCGACGAGATTCGTCTTCGTTCGCAGCAGCACGTTCCCACCGCGCAGAAGATGTTCCAGGGATACCGTCCGGACAAGTTCGGCAACAATGTGCTGACCGATCTGCACTTCGATGGAGCGCATGATCCCGGCCAGATCCTCAACGCTGAAGAGCGCGTCGCCTTCGAAGGGCGCCTGGTCGACCACCATGGCCTGGGCAAGTTCTCGTCGGAAGGTTCGATGAACAAGGGAGTCCGCGACTCCGCCAGCACCGAGTTTCTCCACTTTGGTGGCATTACCGATCCCAACAAGCAGATGGCAGAGTACCGCGCCATGTCCAAGGGAATTGGCCTTGTACCTGGTTCGAAGAACATTCAGCCATTCCTGGCGACGACGGCCGCTGAAGAGATCCTCGGACATTCCGGATCGGGAGCTGTAGGTGCTCGCATCGGTGGCGTATCGCCACTTGCCGCCACACTCTTCGGAGACCTGCCTGACACCGTTGAGGAGTTGGAAGACGCTGGGGTTGGTAAGCGCTTCCAGCAGCACCTGATGCACGTCAAGGGGATTGACGAACGCAATGCGCAACGAGTCTGGGAGCGAACCAAGAAGAACCTGACGCATGGGAAGAACCTCCAGGCGGCGCACTCCCTTGGCCGGCTGGGTGAAGGTGGATTCCTCACGCAGAACAACTTCGGTGGTTCGATGGTCGAGACACACTCGACCTACCAGATCAGCGAACTGCACCTGAGCGAATTCCAGAAGATGCACTTTCAGAACGAGTCGTTCAGCAGCTCCATGCTGCTCGGATTCAAAGCCAACGGTAAGTCAGTTACCGCCCGCGGCGACAAGAACTACATCGACAGCATCAGCAAGGATACGAACGGGGTCTTCACTGTCGGAGTGCGGGAGCATTACCGCGCCGGAAGTGGGACCAAGTTCGATGCGGCCGGGATCAAGGGATTGGGGATCGACACCGAACCTGGCGTGCAGGATGCTGCCCGCAACGTCCTCAATGACTTCGAGGAAGCAACCTGGGACGGCAAGTCGGTACTCAATCGGCTTGGCTCTGACGTCAACGTCCTGGCTCTGACCAACTTCAATCACGACAAGGCCGATCCAGTTGCTGCCGTGATGGGAGCCGCCACAGATACGATGCGCCGCCTGGAAAGCGCCCACCCCGATTCCAGACTGCGCGAGTCAGCCGCCGCGTTCCAGAGCGGTCTTGGAACCCATCACGCCAGCTACGTCGCCGGCCAGATCATCGAGGACTCTAAGGCCATTGCGGCGATGACCGCCATCAAGCGCCGGGACAGAATCACCGCCCTGACCAAACTGTCCGAAAAACTCATGGTGGATGTCGGCGAGCACATTCGTGCGTACGGCGGCAGTAACGACTCCATGTTCGAGAACTTCCGCAGTGGATCGCTGCACCTCAAGAGCGGTGAGCTGCCAGAGAACGCTTTCCTCAACTTCAGCGTGCGCAATGGCATGGCCGTCAACATGCATGCCTGGAACACGTCGCAGCTCAATCTACCGGCGCAGACAAAGCTGACCTTCGACATGCAGAGCCAGATGTACGGCAACGGCTATCACACTGCCCTGCAAGATCTCCAGTCCCATCTGCACTACCCCGCCGGCGACCCGGCTCAAGCCAGGTCGATGCTGGACCACATCACCACCGGGGACATGTCCAAACCGCTTGGAACTGCGGTCACTTTGGAGGAAGCATTCCCAGACGGCACGCGCAACACGATGTCGACCTCATCTTCCCGTGTCGGCACCATCCTGGAGCCTGAGTCGGCGATCGCACAGAACAACTTCTCGCTCGATCTGGGAGCTGGTGCTCCACAGCGATATGTGCCAGTCCTGGGACATGAAGCATTCGGAGGAAAGGCCAACCGGTTCGGAGACGAAGGAAAGTTCTCGCAGACCGAGTTGGAGAAGGGCATCCGCAAGATCCACAACACGACTGGAGCCGACCAGGAAGCAGCCGTAAAGCAGTACATGAATACCCTCCGCGGGACGATGTACGGCAAGCACGGGTACCTGCGCGCCGATGCGATCCACGATACCGCGGCCTCCGGGTTCATTCAGACTGCGCCCTCCTCTCTCCGCCACGCGGACGGGTCCGTCAATCCGTTCGAGGTCTCGATCGGCGAGGACATGGCCAAGCGGATGGGAGCCACTGATGGCGCATACGCCGCACTGACTCGGCACCCGGTCAGCACCATGCCATTTGTGCGCATCAAGATCGACAAGAATCTGACGGGCAGTAACCTGATGGGGTTGGACGTTGGAGTCCACTCATCCCTCCATGCGGATGACGATGGCGACATCGGCAACCTGTTCCTTCTGACTGGATCAGAAGCTCAGGCTCAGGCCCATAACGAGATCCATAATGCCGAGAGTGCGCAGCACCGCCGGCTGAAGATCAGCAATGCCATGCTCGGAGTCGGAGATGATACTCGCCGCCTGGCAGATGGTCCTTCTAAGGACAGTCTCTCCAAGAGAGTGGCCGACCTCCTGGAGAAGTCGAAGAACCGCATCCAGACCTACAAGCAGAGAACGACCGGTCAGTCGATCGGGGCCTTCTCGAACAGTCTGACCCGCATGTCGATGCAGCTCGAGCAGAACCCCAACTTCATGGGGCGCGAGGGCGAGAAGAGCGTCCTCTCGGACATCTTCTGGCAGGCCACCCGGCAGACGACAATCGCCGCGCAGAAGAGCGCAACGGCCGGCTTCGACATCGCCGAGGCCATGAAGTTCTCCAATCGGCTCAACGAGAGCCTAAACAAGCGCGACGGAGAGAAGCTGCACAAGACCCTGATCGATCTCACTCGGAAGTTCGAGAAGCCGACGACCTGGATCCCCGAGATGGCGGACCTCGGTATCGCTGACACAGCAGACCACATGGTCATTCCAATGACCACCTGGCTGGGTCAGAACAAGGAAGCTGTGTCCAAGCGGTTCGTTGGCGGCATGAGCACCGACGTCGACAGCGTCTTCAAGATGATCACAGCCAGCGATCATGCCATGAAGGGCGGGACGATCTTCCCCACCTTCGATGAAGCCCACCGAGCGATGGGAGACACACTTCCCTACCTCCAGAGTGCCGGGGGGCATGTACCTCAAATATCAAGAGTTGCGAGCATCGCCGACAAGGTTGCTGAGGATCTTGGAGGCATCAACAGTGCCACCTCGCGCGCCGAGGCCGGCTTCAAGTCAGTCTCGGAGAAGGTGCGGCAAGTCGCCGGAGACTTCAAGGGCGACATCAATATGAGCCGGGCAGCTAAGTGGATTGGCGCCGGTGTCGCCGCCGCCGCCGCGGCCGCCGGACTGATGACTGCGAAGCCATCCTTTGATAGACGCAAAAGCTCGAATAGCCTTAGACCTGAAGAGGTTGCCGGCACCCAGGACCACATTCCATCCGAACCTGTGTCCGGATCACGTTCCCCATCAGCGCCGCCGCGGCGCACCCAGGAAGCCCCAGCAGTTCCTCGGGTTTCCATCATCACCCCCGTCAGTAGTGCGGTCAATCTAGACGTCCAGTTGCGCGGGGATAACCGCCAGGACAGTGTCGAGAAGTTGAAGCTGGCAGCCCGTATGTCTGGGTCTGATTCCTCCCGCAGCGGCAACTTCACAGTCATCAACCGCGATGACACCAGGATCAACAGTCTTCGCTTCAAGGCGAAGATGCGCGAAGCCCTCGATCAGTAAGCCAGGAGTTCCATGAGCAGCTTTACATTCCCCATAAACTTGACGGACAAGACGACCGGACACTTCCGGGTCGGACCTGTATCTCTGGCTATCCCGCCCGATCAGATTCAGTTCGACAAGGCCTCGAATAATGACGAGCTCCTACCTCTGCGTTCGAAGTACTCGTACGAGATCAAGACTGGGCAGGCCCGTTGGAACCTGACCATCCACTGGCGCGCCCTGCTCGGTGAGCTGCCGAACGGGACGGTCGACTACAGCCAGTGGGAAGACGCGCGAACGATCGTTGCCATGGTCAAAGCGGCTCCGTTCGTGGATGTAGAGAATGTCGATGTCCGGTCCATCCTGACGAAACTGGATGCAACCATGTCGAGCGCGCGCATCGCATTCGCACTCAAGCAACTGACGATCCAGACCTCTACCGACATCGTTGACGGATTGGATTGCACCCTGAACATGACGCTGTTCAACTACCTGCCCTACACTCCTGACTTCAGTTTCCAGGGGTCTGGTGGCGACAAGTCCGCGGACGGCAACAACTCCCCGGCATTTATCAATTACCTCAACGCCTGGAAGGCGGAGAATCTCGATCAACCGTACTCGCAGACTCAGGACACTCTGGTCAACGAGAACCCGCGCCCCTGGAAGACCCAGAACCCCGACGACATGAACCTGTCGTACCGGAAGTACTACATCCAGGCGGGTGCACCGGCCTCCGTCAATCCCAAACAGACGGTCGATACCGGCGACCTGATGGCAAACCTGCCGGTTGATCACTTCACCTCATTCGCCTTGCAGGATGGTGTGACCTTTCGCTACCTGCCGAACTTCATCTCTCTGACTGGCGGTCAGTTCGACACGAACGCGACCAACCTGTACGTCAATCAGATCTCGGTCTCATTCACGAACAATATGGCGGTCATCCCGTTGGCTGACTTCCAGTATCCGACCTTCCAACATCTCGGGCCGGCGGGGTCGATGATCTCGATCTCGCTCCAGCAGAATGGATACAACAGCGCTGGCTTCCCAGCGATCGCCAACATGCTCTCCACTCTGGAAGAGCAGTTTCTGAAGATGCGGACCCAGTGGAGAAAGACGTCCAGCATCCACCGGATGCAGGCGATCTTCGTCGAGAACCAGTTCCTCAACATGCTTGGAATCTTCGGCATGATGGATAACCAGTTCACCATCCAGAGTATGGATGAGTCTGCGGATATATCGCAGGGCATCTTCGTCACGCGGCAGTACGAGAACATCTACGAGGCCTTGACTCCCTATCGCGTCAAAGGACCGCTGGGAGATACAGGACCTCAGTTTGATGCAGTCTTCAGCTCTCCTACCTACACCAACCTATCCAGTGATGCGAAGAACGCCATCATGCCGGTCAGCACCTTCCAGACAGCGCGCGCTGCCCTCGACGTTGACTGGCTGTACACCTACATGCATGGGACGACCGAGATCATCCCATTGCTGACTACCGTGCCGATACCCGTGCCTCTTCTGCCGGCTGAAAAGAGCCTTCTCATGGAGATTGCGGCTTCGATGAATAGCCCCATATCCAGCTATATCCCCTACTACGCGGGGCCGGCTAAGACGGGACAGTTCAGCTTCGCCGACTTGATCTTCCTGACAAACTACCCATACAAGCAGGAAGACGTGGCCGCGCAAGGAGCCATGTGGAACCGCATCGAGGCTATCGACTCGAAGAACCCTCCAACCTCGGTATCGAAGCTGTACGATGCCATCTTCAAACTGAGGATGAACCCGGCAAATGATCCGGCCTTTGTGGCAGCTCTGAACACGATGCTGGAGAGTCCCGCGATCAAGCAGGCATTTCAGGCAGCCGACTCTAACCCAACGAACAATGATCACGGTGCCTACCGTGATCTTGGACTGACTGGATCGACCAGACCGCCAGGTGACTTCAGCCCGGCCTTCTACTTTGCAGATCAGACCGAAGAGATCCTGAAGCAGGCCTCCGCTTCCCTGACGGCGCTCATTGCTGGCAACCCGAATACGGTGCCGCCTACGGCCGGACTCTTCGATGGGAATGCCGTCCTCAACCAGGTTGCAGGGTCGTCGACCGCTGTGGTCACGACAGCATCCGAGCTGGCGATCGGTCCTGGAAACCCTGCCGGAATTCTGGCGCGCACCAACCTTCCGCAGTACTCGATGAAGGCTGCCTATCCGACCTTCAAGCTCTTCCTCATGGAAGAGGACAACCTGAATGCCTATCACATGATGGACGATTTCTACTCCTACAGTTCTGTGATCGACATAGAGGTCGAGAATCACAGAGAGCGTGGGTCGACGGCCATCATTCACCTGACCAACCTGGCCGGGATCCTCTCCCACGTTCTCTTCGATGGATCCATCGGAGGCAAACAGGAGCGGAAGTTCTACAAGTGGATTCCGGAAGCCGCGGCCAACGCAAACGATACGAGCACAGGTCCAGCAGGTCTGAGTACCGCCATCAATGTCCAGTCCACATACGGACTGGGCAACCTTCAGGAAGGTGTCGATAACAGCGGCCGGCCGGCCCTGGTGCCTCTGCGCTACTTCCCTCTTCAGAGCGGATCGAAGATCCAGGTCCGCATGGGCTTCGATGATGATCCAGACAAACTCGTCCCTGTCTTCAATGGCATCGTCACCAGTGTTGTTGGTGATGAGGTGCTCGAGATCATAGCCCAGGGATTCCAGGCGGAGTTGATGAAACCCGCTCCGGACATGAACAAGGATGGTTGGTCTCCAGTCAGCATGGTGGGAAATATCTGGAACCAGGGATCGTCCCTGGTCGCTGACCTGTTCACAGGTCATCCTCTGGATTCCTGGGCTGACCTCAAGGGTCTCCTGTCAGCTCAGAGCGGTCCAGCCTATGGCGGTCTCCGTATCTACGGAGAGGGTGGATCTGCTGTCACCGTCATGGAGTCCATGCTCAACGCCGCGGCCGCGAAACACTTCGGCCACTGGCAGGTGGGTCAGAATCCTGATCAATACCTGAAGGGCTACCTCTGGACGACGACAGTTGGAAACTGGTTCGATCAGAGTTCCACCATCGGGTCGCTCCTGAAGACAGCATACGACCGGTCTGGAGAGAACCTGCTCATCGACCACGTCGTGAACTTCGATGCGAGTCACGATGAGACTCGCCTGGGGAGATCCTTCAACTTCGAATCTCCGACAATGCTCACCTTCGGATCACCTCCGCAGTACTACATTCCTGCGGATGTCACCGTGTCTCCATGGCAGGTCATCCGCGACGTGAGCCGGCGCTACCCAGAGTACAGCCTGAGCGTAAAGAACTATGGGTTCCCGACCCAGGCCGATGGGACGCTGGTGTTCGGCCAGCCTCTGGATTGGTACTACTCGCGCATGCCCTGGTTTGGCGAGGCACTCGGGACGAACAAGGTCACCAAGGCAGATGCCCCACAGTTTGACGCCTGGTGGAAGTCCACCGGCCGCGCGCGCTTCATCGCGCTCTTTGACCTGGTTGAACCCGACAATGTGGGGATCCATGGCATGTATACGGGCGTGCTCGATTCCGTGACTGCAACCACCGTGGAAGACATGCTCACGCAGTTGATCAACCACGTGAATGGAAGCCTGGATGCCAAGATTGCAGCTCTGACCGGACTCGGTGCAAGTTCTGTCGCCGAGAAGCGCACAGCGCTGCTCCAGTTCCAGAATGAGATGCGCATCATGGTCTCCATGACCAAGGATCCAACGCCAACCATCCGGGTCACCAACGGCTCGGATCGGATCAAGCCGGTCCGCAAGTTCCACTACGTGGATCACCGGACGATCATCCACAACGGCATCACAGTGAACGACCAGTTCAATAACGCGATCAAGCTGTGTGGAGACGTGTGGAAGTTGAACGGCATGATCCCGGCGCACCACCAGCGTGTGGTCAACGTCGATGACCAGACCATCGCAGGCGACAAGAACATCAAGGCGAACACACCGATCGCAGCTTGTTACGCGCAGAGTTTCCTGAGGGACGAAGCCGGGAAGATGTACCAGGGCGAGATTGTGCTCAGCCTGATCCCGGAGATCGAGTATGGCGACATCCTCATGATCATGGATCCGTCGACCGGGATCACCGGACCGGTTGAAGTCGACTCTGTCATTCACAGCTTCGATCAGAGCAATGGAGCCATCACGATCGTCCGCCCGCGGGCCTGGGTCATGGTCAATGAGACCACCTCAGCAAATATCCTCACGGCCCTCTGGATGACGATCCCCAAACTCGGGGCACTCTCGCGCGACTTCCGCGCCAGCTACGACGAGAACTCCCAGCTGACCAAGACCACAACAGAAGTCGTTGGGACTGTCGCCAGCGTCGGAACGATCGGTGCAATCTACGGCGCCACCTCTGCGATCACTGGAGTCATCGGCAGCGGAGTTGTGGACGGTCTCCTCGCTGCCGCGGTCTTCGGAGGACCTCCTGGGTGGGTAATTGGCGGTCTCGTCGCTGGCGGACTCTTTGTCGTCGGTTGCGCTGTGGCTGCCACGGTGTCGCAGAAGAACAACGCGATGATCCCCATGCTCGTTGTCCCTCTCTCCCGAGCCGGCCACCCGTGGGTCGGCGGCCTGGAAGGTTACCGCCTGGCCGATGTGGCCAATCTGATCAACCAGAGTTGGAACACCTGGGTGACGGACGAACTCGCCCCGACCCTAGAAGGCTACCGCCTCCTGCGCGCCGGCATCAGTCCATTCTCCCAGTCGGCGGCCGCCGCGGCCGCCCTCCCCAGCAAGACCGGTACCGTCCTGAGCAATCTGACCCGCAGCTCGTCGGTGGTTCAGGACTGGGCCCAGGTTATTCAGCAGGTGGAAGGGTTCTACCCGGGAAGCAGGTCCTACCGTAACAACAATCCTGGGAACCTGGAGATCGCCGGCGACAAGGGCAAGTCCGGCGTGTATGGCGTCTGGTCTACCTACGCTCTGGGTTGGCAGGCGCTCCTCAATGACCTGACTGCAAAGATCAGCAAGTACTCCACTTTGAGCATCTTGGCCATCATGAACAAGTACGCCCCGGCAGCTGATCACAACAATCCGGCCAAGTATGCCGCCACGGTGGCATCCGGATTGAACTCCGGCCTGGGAATCAACACCATCACGACCTCGACGACGATGTCCCAGCTTTCGGCGCTCATCAACAGCTAACCCGGGTTTCCGACCCACTCTTCCGGTGGCGGGTCAGTTTGAAGTCCGGGGCAATCGAAGTTACCGGAAACACCCCGTATTTCGGGAACATCGAAGACGGATACGCCGATCATCGTTTGAAACGCAAGACGTTTCGGACTCCCATCAATCCAAGGACTAAAGCGAATCCCGCTGCGGTCGCAAAAAGAATACTCATGAAGTAGCTCCTATCCGCGAGGATTGCGAGGGAGCCGTTTGCAAGGGATAGCCCGATGAGCAGAAACAGTATAGACATCATTCCATGCCCGATCCGTTGAATACGATTCATTCTCTCGCCGTGCTTGAGCCATGAAGTCGTCAACGCGTCAGAGTCATTACACGCGTTTAGCAGAGGGTCCAAACTGTGTGAATGTTGGTGAGAGTGCTCCGTTTTTCCCATCTCGGCCTCAGTTGGATTGTGAATCCTTCGGTCTCGTGGCGAGGGCTTCGGCACCATACGCAACCTAGTGTACTGCCTGCAAAGTCGGCTTTGCGGTAAGTTCAGTCGTTCACTTCAAATTGACCCGCTACCAATCTTCCTATACTAACCAACTCAGGAGAGGCCATGCCTGCCATCAGTTCGTACCAGTCTGGGCTCGACAATCGAACGACTCCGATTCAGTCCCTTGGAATTGCCAGTCCTTGCAGCACTTGCACCAACCGCACCAGTCTCCCCACGAAGGGCTATCCGGCCTGCCCGCGCGCTGTCCTGTTGCAACAGCAGCAAGACGCGATCAACAACGGCACGGACTTCACCGACTATGAGCACCTGACCCTGAGTGGCCTTGAAGCGAATCCATTCGCTACACCGGCCCCTGGTGTCTTCGCCAACCCAGTGTATGACGAGGGCAATAACTCCCTCTACGTCTGGGTGGCGCGCCTGGTGGACAACCAGGGCGGCATGAATCCAGACCGATCGGTTGCCTACCCTCCGATCACGGATCCCACCTTCCTGACGACCTACGCCTCCCACATCCAGTGCATGGCTTTGCCCATGGTGCCCTCGGACACTTTGGCACAGTACTACAACAAGGGCAGGATAAAAGAAGGCGAGCTGGTTATGATCTCGGCCTACGAAGGCCAGCAGATCGACAGCAACGGCGACGTCGAGGTGTATGGCGGATCTGTCTCGAAGGTCGCTACCCACAAGTTCTTCCCTGTGACGTCCAGGCCGACCAAGGACGATCATCCCCGCGGATCCTAATCTGTCACCCCACCGATCGGAACCTTTCATGTCGACCACACCAGACCCATTGAGTTTTCTGGATCTCGAAGGCTTTGCCGATCCGACCAGTCAGGAACCTCGCTTCTTTCACTCTGGCGATGAGTTCACCGGACAGCCTTACGTTCTGATTGACGACGATGGAATCAACCTCGTGGGGGACCGCAAGAACCTGATCAGCGTCGATCCGGACAATGGCGTTCTGCTGGCCGGCGATGTCTCGCTGTCCACCATGCCTGACCACATCGCCTTTGCCGGCGGGTACTTCCGTTTGAATCCTCTGGTTCTCAGCACGCTCCCATCGACTACACCGACACCGTTGCCGATGCTGATCAAATCAACCCCCAAGTTGTTGCAAGGCCTGAGTGGTCAGTCGTCCATCCTCGGCTCGCTGCAAAGCTCTCTCGGAATCTAGGACTCTTCCATGGCTGCCGCACCAGTTCCCATCGACTTTCGCTGGTCCTCGCAAGGCGGCATCCTCATGGATGGCACCGGAGATATTGCGGACACGTCCGGAACCATGGATTCGATTCCTGACATCGTCCGGTCCCGCCTCAAGGCAGCGCTCAACGGGTGGAAACTCTACCAGATCGGCGCCGGCCTGACGAAAGCACTCGGTCAGGCGAATAGCAATGAAGTGGAAGTTGCGATCCAGCGGCGTGTGGTCTCGACCCTGTCCAACAACTTCCTCTCGACTGGGAGTTTTGCCGTGAGCACCCTGGCTCTCGGCGATTCCATCACCATCTTCGTTTACATCCAGAACGTTCTGATCGCAACCGCAACAGTAACACAGGTTGCAGACAGTCTCGAGGTTACCCTGGCATGATTCAAAAGCCACTCTCCGCTACTGCCTACGACAACAATCTCCTAGCGGGATTGCAGACGACTGGCATCACCCAGACTGCCACCGGCGGTAAGGCGCGCTCGATAGTCGATAACATCGCCGACCAGATGGGCACGCTCGAAGCCAACGCGTTCATCAACCTGGTCCAGACTCTGCTGCCCTACGCCGCCGGCGACACCCTGGACTTCATCGGCAAGACCTACAACACCCCCCGGATTGCCCAGACAGATGCAACGGTTGCCCAGACCGACAATAACTTCCAGTTCTACGTTCGCTTCGGAACCTTCGGCTCCATCAACAATGGAGCGGACATCATCGTTCCGGCAGGAACCCAGCTCTATACTGCGGACGGCGCAAACGGTGTTGTCTACGTCACCGAAGCCGACATCGATCTGCCGGCAACATCGAGCCAGGTGTTCTTCGCAGCCAATGCTCTGACCCAGGGCGCGGGCGGCCAGGTAGCTTCGGGAGTTTTCAACTTCAGCAGCTTCTCTGGATATGCCGATGCCAGGTATGGATCGCTTCTCATCACGAACCTGCTCGGAATCATCAGCGGAACGAACGCTGAGACCGATGATGACTACCGTTACCGCATTAGTCTGAAGATACAGTCTACGGGCGGAAGCCAGCAGTCCGACATTGAAGCGGCTTGTCTCCTGCTCACGGGAGTCCAGCAGGTGACCTTCTCGCGCCTCGCCGGGACATTCATCCTCTATGTGTATGGCATCTCTCCTGACGTAGGAGCGTCACTCCTTCAGAACGTTCAGGACGCCATCAACAGCACCGTTGCCTATCCGTGCAGCGGACTTGCCGTGGCCCCCGACCTGGTCGGAATCAGCCTGTCGACGACTGTGATCTTTGTCCCCGGTACCTCCGCGGCGACGGCGACCCAGGCATTGCAGACCGCGGCAACCGCGGTCCAGTCCTACATCGACAACCTGGCTGTGCCGGCCGTGCCGGCGACACCCGGCGCCACCTTCGTTCTCAACCAGGTTTCGAGTCTGATTCTGAATGCAGATCCAAGCATCCTGGACATCGGCCAGCCGAACATCCCGCTCAACTCGATCTACATCTGGCGGTCGCGGGCCGACGGCACGCGTTACAGTCGGACCCTGATCGGCGACTATACCCAAGCCCTTGGTGAGCGCTTGGTCACAGAGAACATCGCCAACGCTATCCAACTGACCCAGGCGGCGACGAACTAAATGTCAACTCCCATCAGCTATCTGACGCAGGTTCTGTTGAACTACTACGATCCGACCGATATCAGGGTCCGCACGTACCCGTTCACCATCGATGCCCAGCTCATGAACCTGGCAGCGAACGCGCTTGAGGATCTCAGTCTGCGTTACGGCCGCGAGGTGAATGCCCGCTTCCTGGAGACGACACCGATCCAACTGGACAACCAGGGTGTCTACTACGGCGCGCGCCTTCCCAATACCTTTGTGCAACCTCCGGCTGGATCCAACCCTCCTCTCAATGTCGTCCAGGGCCAGCGCAGTGGTGTGTGGACTACCTTGCAGCCCTACGACGATCGCGTTCCAGTGCCAACGCGCATCACGGTGGACACATCCCGATCGGTCGTTCCATTCACCACACCAGTCGTTTTCGACTGGGTGTCAGACGGAAGCATCCAGTACAGCGTTCCGCTCAGCTCAGGACTCACACTGCCCATTCCGTCATCCCTGACGTTCTGGATGGCCGGAGCTTCCGTTCCAGGCAACATCAACATCCTGGTCACGGGAATTCCCTTCCCCACTTCCGCCTGGCAGAAGAATCGGGTGGCCACGAGCGAGACCATCGCCTACACGGCCACCGAAGGCGCGCAGACAACTACCACGGTCTGGTCCTCGATCTCGAGCATCATGGTGCGTGGCGTGCCGGCCGGAGTCACCATTTCGTGCTCGCACATGCCCTTCACGCTGCCGGCCGTTGCCGACCTCCAGCGTCCCTACACTGACCCGAGGTTTCGGGATCAGACCTTCGGACGCTACTGGAATATCAACGGACCCTGGCTCACCGAGTCCTATCATGGCGGCCCCAGTGTGGAACTGTCGACGGTGAACAGTTACACGACCCCCGATGTTCTCCTGGACATCTCAATCGATCCGAACGCCTACACGATGCTGGCCTGTTCAGCCACCAAACTCTACACCTTCGATCGCCGGGCTCTGATGCCTGGGAGCCTGAACGTGACGGCGATTACCGCCGATCCCGTCTATAGTGTGAACGTCGTTTACGACGAGACAACTCCAAGTACAGCAGCACGTTACGTGCGCTTCCAGCCCCTTGCGCATGCATCCAACACCACGGTCGGCTCCTTCCGCTACGTCGTTGAAGACCCGAATGGGAACGCCTTCTGCGTTGACGCCACAGGTAGTTTCATCACCTATGCCGGCGGCGCCGCCTGGAGCCTGGGTGTTCCGACCGAAGTATCGATCCCGCTGACCTTGATCGGGACATACGTAGTCACCTTGCAGTGCATCGACATCACCGGGAACATGACGTCGGACAGCTTCCCCTATCCGAATCTTGGGTTGAATGTCCTCTCTGCTCTGAACCTGACAACGATCCTTCCCCAGGCCAAGGGTGTCGCGCGCGACAGCCTGCAACGTCTCTGGATCTGGACGGGTGAGTACGCCATTCCGGTACAGCTGCACTACGACGCCTACCTCTACGACAGCGACTACCAGAGCATCTTCCTGACTGATCCATTCGATCAAGTAAGCGTGGCCTAACTATGTCGACTCCCGTCATTCTGCCCAATCTGACCCAGACCAACAGCACGTCCTACGCTGACATCGCGGGACTGGCCAATGGCATGGAGCGGCTTCCTGGTGAGACGACACCGGCATACGTCAACCGGTTGAACACGGCCGCGGTCGAAGACCGAAGCCACGATTATGAAGGTACTGTCGCCGCAATTGCCTTCGCTTTGGGTCTCCAGGTTCACCCTGGAATCATGATCACCGGGCCGGAAGGCTCAGACATTACGTGCGACCTTTCGGGCATCTCTTTGGTAAGCGGAGCCAATTCCCTACTCTATCCCCTAGCGGTACTAGGAGAAGACAACGTATGGGACTGGAACTTGCTCTCGGAAGTGGTAGCAGCGATCAACGCGACGAGCATCTGGACAGCAACCTTGCTGTCCCCGGACGGACCTGCCGTACTCATCTGTCGCCAGGACAACTCGACCGTAGGAATGCCCTACGAGGTCGTCGTATCCGACGTTGGTTTGATTGGCCTGACGGAGCCTTCCCTGCCGGCGCTCGCGCTTACGCCTTCGGGCGGCTTGGCCTACCAAGTTCATGAATTCCTGCAAGAGATCATGCAGGTCGATCAATCGTACTGGGCACGCTAAAACACCATGCTGAGTTTCTACACAGACCCGCAAATGCTGCGGCCGATCACGTCGGCTACGCCGAAGCTATTCTGCTGCCCTGATGAGGGTGGCACGCGGCTTAGCACCCTGTACCTCGGAAATGGGTACAAGGCCATTCTGGCGAGCCCGGCGAGTATCGGGGCGACAACCATTGCGGTGAACCAGACCCAGGAATTCCTGGCGGGCGGGGGCACGGCCACCATTGCAGGTCAGGTAGCGGTGATCACCTACACCGGGATCACCAGCGATGCCCTGACCGGGGTGAGCGGTCTGACGGTCAATGTATCTGCCGGCGCGAGTGTCAGCCCGAATCTCACCTACACGGTAACTGGCAACATCCTGGTCGGAGTGACGGGTTCGGATGCCCTCGGTGTGTCAAGCCAGATCGCTGTCTGTCTCAAGACATCGACCCAGACTGCATACGGATTCCGCGGCACTCCGGTCATCTTCGGAGTCAGCACCTTCGCAAGTGGGACTCCGCTCGAGATCGACATCAGCATCACAGCCCTGCCGGGAGCGGATCAGATCTTCAGCAGCATCGAGTTACTATTTGGCGGATACGTGACCAGGGATGCGTCGATTACGACAGCCCTGACCGGTTCAGAACCGACGAGTACGGTCTCAGCCATGATCCAGGTGGACCGCCATGACCAGGGACTGACCATCTTTGAACGTCTCTTCCCGGTCAATCGTATGGTGTCACCCAACCTCCCAGGTTTCGTCGTCGGGTCATACCGCTGGCGCGACCCGTCCATGATCAATGCGCAGCAGATCCTGGCGACGAACTGGAACGTCGACATCTCGGACATCCCGGCCACTTCCTTTGTCTCGGGTGTGGCTGATCTCACGGATCTCGCTCCACTGGTTGTTGAAGAGTCCGAGAACTCACTCTACCTGCGGATCAAGAACGGCTTCTACTTCGAGAGCAAGATCAGATCGTACCTGCCCGCAGGAGCGCTTCTCCAGGTCGTGTCCACGGCGACGGGAAGCCAGACAATTCAGCTGCAAAACTCCGTGGCTGCGACGACTCCGATCTTCGTTGGAAACTGGATCGCCAATCAGGCCGGTCAGTTCGTAGCGGGCACGCAGTACCGCTACGTCGGACACACCTTCGACACAACCCAGAGCGACAATCAGTTCACCATCCAGCGCAGCACGGGAACCCTCAAACTCCAGGGCGCCATGTTGCCGCAGAACGTGTTCCTCGGAGTGGTCAGCGGGGATGCGATCGATTACTTCGATGTCCCGGTCTACCCTGTCGGTTCGATCCCTCAGGTTTATGTGAACCAGGGACTGAACCTTCCCAATCTCTATTCTGGAAACTTCACCTACGATCCAGTTGCCGGAACGATGCAGGTTCCTGCTATTGCCGGCGCTGTTATTGGACAACCGATCTTTGCAGTGTGCAATCCAGGTGTCGCTGTTCTTTACGCTCAGGGGGCTGTGTGGAAACCGGCGTCGGCTTATGTCGCCGAGACTGTCATCACCTTCAACGGGTTCCTGTTCCGTGCATCCAACAACGGAGTCAGCCAAACCAGCATACCCGCCTTCATTCTCTCGTCAGATTCGATCACCAACGACAATGGTATCGAGTGGGTCTGTGAAGGCCCGGTCAATACGGTGCGCGCGCTGGCCGATCTCAACCCGGCCTTCGCCGGTATCTCTCAGGGCTATCTCTACCTCGCCCAGGCGTATCAGGGCGCTTACACGATCACACTGTCCTGCGACAAACCCCGTATCCCAATCCCAGCCAGCGTCGTCGGCGAGATCGGCCTGATCGCTTTCGGTCCTGTCTACTACGATGGAGACTATGCGCTGTTGATCGCCACGGTGGTGGACTCGAACGGCAACCCAGTTCCAAATATCGACCTTCTCTTTGTACCTGGACCAAACTTCCAGGGACAGATCAACTACGAGACGCCGAGTACAGAGAACCCCATCATCGTCCGCGCCGGCGGAGACGGTGTGGCGAACCTGATCTACACCCCTCCCTCCGACTTCGGCTACTACCTGCCCCTGGCCAGCACCAGCACCACGACAATTACTGGAGACACGCTTGACCTGGTTGATTCCAATGGCAACCCGACTCCGATCGCATTTGGACAGATGTGGAATTCACTCGACGGCTGGCTGACAACTCTGTATCAGGTGCTCGCGGACAACCCGTACTACGGGATTGTCGGTGCAGACACTGCGGCCGGTCAAATCGCATTTGCTTCGACTGGCCCGAGCGGTACTCCAGGAACCTCCGGTTATGTCCCCTACATTACGAACGGCCGGCTCGTTCCACTCGTAACAACACTAGGGTCGGCCCTAGACCCAATCCAGGCTCTCACCTCCACAGGTGCAGTTTGCAGCGCACCAACCGACATGGCCGTAAAGCTTGTGTTCCCGTCGGCCATAACAGGGACCAGTGTGGTGATGGCGTACTTCCTCTCCTACATCGAGCGCGTGACGATGGATCTCCAAGCCATCAACTCGAATGTCAAGAGTAATTCGATTCTCTTGCAGATGGCACCTCCTCCGCTCATCGGAGACACGACACCCTACCTGATCCTCGACAGCCTCACCGAGGGACAACTGGATGTCCAGCGCCTGGGTTATGTCGGCGCGAACCTCTACTTCCAGGGCACCGCCCTTATCTAACGTCTCACCCCCAAGGAATACAACGCCATGGCCGGAAATGCAGCTTACTTTCGCTACGTCAATTACATCGCCACCCGGGTGTTGAACGCGTCTGAACTCGATACGCAGCAACAGATTGACCGTCTGGTCAACTCGACCGATGTCCCGATGGCGTATGAGCTGAACGCCATCTACAAGACAGGTGCGCTGCTGAACGTCCAGGTGAATATGGATGGCACGACTGCGATCCTGACACCGATCAATGTGACCTTCCCCATGCTGGTGTTCGTCCGCGGCGTCTGGGAGATCTTCACCACAGACCCGATCGCCCTGGGTACGAGCACGACGGTCTTCCTGAACTATCTCGTTGTGAGTCAGGTCCAGGATGGGACCGATGCTGAGATGGCGGAGATGCAGATCTCGCTGGGCCTGACCGACACATCCGGCATCCCCAATGGATCAGCTGTGCCCACACAGCTGGAGCGTAACCCTTCGCCGATTCCGCTGCTGGCCTTTACCAACGTGAGCGGCGTGGCGACGTATGTTCCGGTCGACCAGACTTACCCTTGGTCGCGTGGAAGCAATGCACAGTCTGGAATCGTCAGTCTCACGACTGGAACATCGAATGGCAAAGCTACTGCGTCGGATGATCCAGTCAACACGAATCAGCGCGTGCCAACCGCCGGCTCCGTAAACACCTCCAAAGTGCAGTCCATCATTCTGTCTGGAACGACAAATGCGGACGGGACCCCGAACGTAAATCCGACGGCAACAGGACAGGGCGGCATCCAAGCCGACCATTTGATCTATGTGACCGGAACGCAGACGGTAGAGGCCGCCATCCAGACCGTGACTGCCAACGTGGCCACCTTCATTGCTGAACTCGCAGCCCATATCGGAGCGCCTCTCGGGCTGGTGAATACCCACCCGATGCCTACTTACTACCAGGTAGGAGCAGCTCCTATCTCGCACGTCGGTTCGACCTTCGACAGCGGACAGCATGTTCCGACATACACGCAGGATCACATCGGATTCATCGTCACGCGGAACCCACTCGTGGTTCCAGCATCGACAGACTACGCGTATCTCCTCCGGGACAACCTGGGGAACACCATCATTGCGATGACGCATGCTGGCGATCTGGCGACTCCGGAGCTGATCTATTCGAGTCTGTCTGTGGCCTACGCGGCCATCGCGGCTGTGCCGGCTGCGATCATCGCAGCAATCGACGCTGAGATTCAGGGTGGCGAGGTCACATTCTCGGGTGCGACGTATGGTCACTCTGCCATGAACACGCAGGTGTTCACTATGCCCTTCTCGGCTCCATCAACTTCCGTGGTTGTGGTGTCGCCGGTGAATTACCTGGGAACGGACTTCGCAGTGACCGGGCAGATCAGCGGAAATCAGCTGCGGATCAACATCCTGAACAGCTCGTACATCTACGGTTACACCCTCGGGGATGAGGTCATCAACTACAAGGTGATCGCGTAATGAATAACGGCATCGCACAATTTTTCTACACGCGGCAACTGCCGGCGGGCGCGGTGGCTATCGCGCAGGTCACTGCCGACCCGTCGTACGCCGAAGACCTGATCGACGTGAACAATGTCGTGACTACAGGGACTCTCCGGGTGTGGCCGACTTCTCTGGCGGGCTCACCCTTCACCGCGGCCGGCCTCGGAATCCCGCTTGTCATATCTGGGGTATCAACCTACGTGTTGGAGAGTCAGTTCTTCGAACTGACGAATGTCCTGGCCCTGGACGGAACACCTCTCTTCTATCAGCACACGCTCGACACGACCGCAAACAGCATCACGATCACCGATGACTCTGGCAATGTGGTGGTGACCGATCAACTGATCCAGAACGGGAACCTCTACCACTCGCTGGACGGGGCGCTTTACTGGATCCGCTATGTGGACCAGAACGGCATCATGCAGAAGGTGATGCTGAAGTACGATCCGGTCATCAGCCAGGCACCGAACTTTCCAAACCCGACGCAATACACCCTCTCTGGCGCCATCATGCTGGTCAATGGCACGACCCCGTATACGATTCGGTTTACGCAGCTGAGTGTGTTTGGGGCATCGATCCCTTATGGGAACTTGCCGAACGTTCCCTGGTTCTCGCGCCTGCGCTTTCCTCTGAACAACTTTGCTCCAGAGTGGGCCCAGCAGTCGTTCAACCCGATCGTCCCCTACTTGTTGGCATCCTGGGTCACCGGTACGGTGATCGATGGAAACGTCCTGCAATTGCAGCGGCCGGACATCTACCCAGACGACAATCACTGGCCGGACATTCTTGTGTTCGACAAGAACTACATCATCAAGTACGCACTGGAAGGTACCTCAACTGACCTGGCCAGCGAGCGCGGAACGTCCTACCCATGGAAGCGCGGCCAGATCGTCGATGTGGATTACCACACCGCTCTCATCCAGATCATCCCGACGCTCGATCCAACTGACATCGTGTTCGGGTTCTACAGCTACATGGAACGGGATGTGGTCTTTACCGCGATTGACTGCAACCCATTCACCAACCCGTCCATCAAAGACTGCGTCATCCGGTTCTATTCGCGGCCGGACAGCAACCCGCTGCTTCGCCTTTACTACCAGGTGATCGATTACACGGGAACTGATGTCGCTGGCCTGACCAACGACCCGAACCCGGTAGACGGTGCCTGGACGATAGCGCTCGGGATGGATACGAGCCTGACCATCATCGGCGATCTGTTCGTCGGTGCCAGTGTCAGCCCGAACGACATCACCATCACCGACGCGCGTGTGCGCGGCGGCGGCCTCATCCCATCCGCACAGAATGTCGACCAGGCTCCTAGCTTCTGGGACATAGGCTACCTCGACGGAAAGCCTTACCCGATCGGTGGCACTTTGGCGGTCTACCTTCCCTTCGGTCTACTGAACACCATGACCCGCACCCAAGTGCAGGACAGGGTCAACAAGACCCTGCCGATGGGTACCCTCGCCGTGATCAGGTACTACGACATGAACTTCCAAGAACAGGTCTAAATGAATCTCATCTGGCAACAGAACACCACGATCCTCAAGAGTGGAGCGGTCTCCAATCCACTCGTGCTGCCGGTGACGTTTCCGGCCGCGACAGGGCCGACGCAGAAGCTGGCGCTCTCGACATCGGCTGTGGCGGACGGGACATTTGCTTCTCTGGTGAATCTGCAACTCTACCTCCAGGGAGATCCTGACCAGCTCAACACACTGCTCAATGTGTGGCCCAACTATGGGTCAGGCACGACACCGCAACAGCCGGAGCTGAACGGTGGTATCGAGATCAGCTTCGACGGCGGCTACAGCTTCACGAGACTCGGCGCGCTTCCGGATGGAACGAATCTCGGGTTCGCAGACGATCCCACCACCTGGATAACGGTGCCTGCATCCTGCATCGTTCCTGGGACAGTCGATGGGGTACTTGGGCCATTCGACCTTGCGATGCTGTCGATACGCTACATCGTTCCTCCACTGGCGGATCAATTCCAGATCTTCAACGTTCGGCTTGAAGCAGCATTCGACGTGGTGTAAATACATGCGACTCCTTGGCAATTTCCCATCACAACTCAGCAGCTCCTACTACGCAGACCTACTCGCTCTGGTAACCCAACAGATCGCGGTCGGCGAGTATGCAGGTGGGTCGACCTTCGATGCCGCCGCGGTGGCCGCCCTCCAAGCGCAGGGACAGACATTCACTGCTCTCGCAATCCCAAGTTCCGGAGACCGAGCGATCGCCGATTCGGTGAACACTCCCGTGAACCTGATCAATGTCAGGTTCGAAGCCATCCAGAGCGAAGTGACCTACTTGCAGGCTGAGATTGCAATCCTGGCGGCATCGTTGGCCAACCAGACTTCCCTGCTGGACCAACTGCTCGGCTACACCCAAGGAAGTTCCTGGGCGTCAACCCTCCCGCAGCTCGGGTCTGCATCGACCTACTCCTGGGACTTCAGCGGAGGATTCAGCGCCATCTCGGCTGACATCCCTTCAACCGATCCGGTCACTGGGATTGTCTACTCCGCAGTTCCGGCTCTTTCGACCATCCTCAATACGACGACAGGTCTGCTGCAAAGTGGTGTGTCCGTCCCGGTCACTCCCCGGACGTTCCCTCCCAAGAACCTGACCTGGTTGTATTCGACACCAGGGCAGTCGGCAGCCACCTACGGACCTGACTGGGCTGATCTCGACATCCTCGAGTCGGAGCCGAGGTTGGTCTTCAACCCGATCCCCACGATCCAGCCGGCGGCCGCGATCAGTCTCTTCTCCGTGACAGGAACGCAGCCAGGTGGGTCGGTCCCCATCTACGTGAACCTGAACTTCGTCGCGCGCCAGTCAGAGACGACGATCACGATCGCCGCAGATATCGACGGCGTTCCGCCGGCGCCGGTCAACCTGACCCCGTACCGGGTCGAGGCTGAGAACACCGTGGTGCGCGCCAACGGCGTGGTCTACGTCTATGGCGTCGACTTCAATGTGACGGTCGAAGGGTACTTGTCATCCGTGGATCTTCCGGTCGGAGTTCCTCTCACCGTCGACTTTGAAGAATACTACCCGGCGTACCAGTGCAGCGTGGACCAGGTGAACTGGAGCCAGATGATCATGCTGGATCCGAACCG
>QGNH01001257.1_pt5 | contig 24372 bp, 27 predicted proteins | sample 1735481 | NCBI WGS metagenome assembly QGNH01 (sample SAMN09239004, study PRJNA386568) | Viral metagenome, whole genome shotgun sequencing project.
TGGTCAGGCCGTCGATCGTGGTCTGTTGTGCAACCAACACTTCAGTCAGCCCTTCGTGATCCAGGCTGGCGGTCATTCGGCGAATGTTCGCGATATCCATTGTGTGTCTCCGATGTTAGCTGGCGAGTAAGACCGTCTTACTGGCCGGTGGCGATCTGCGTTGGCTGTCTGACCAACGATCAAGTATCATAGCACTAAATTGACAGTTTGTCAAGCGATGTGCATGCGGAAACTGAGATTGTTCTAGGCCAGTTTCGAAAATGGGTTGAGTTATCCGGGCCATACAGAAGGTTGTCAATATCAGCCCCTTACCCTCATTCAGAGTTGTTTGACAATTGAATGTGGTCATTGTGTGGCGGACGGCTGGTTTAACCAGGGAGTTCTAAGGGCGTTTTGATTATGGATTAAGTTTTCCTGGTGTGAGCGGGGACGAAAAATAAAAAAAGATGATAAACGAATTTAACCAACTACGAGAAAGGATTTAGTTTTCCGGGTGTTTGCGAGAGTTGGTGTCTAAGTGGTGTTAAAGAGAGCTACGGTTTGATTGTTATGTGACGGCGTCTTAGGGCCTAAATCCGCGGTGGTGTCCGAGGATGTCTAAATTGGCTGCTCTGTGGGGATCGAGCGAACACTGGAGAGGGCGAGGCGATTTTTTTTTCTCAATGATTTCAACGAAACGGGTGTTTTGACAGCTATGTTATTAGATTAGATCACGTTTTCCGGGCTTTTGACACAGGGTTTTGGAATTATGCGAGGGTTTGTGCGGGTTTGCGGGTGGTCCATTGAAATCATTGAGAAAAAAAAATCGCCAAACCGATTCGCTACACAACCTATGAAAACGACATATACCATCATTGAACTTCTGGACACCACATTGGTTTTTCTACTCCCACAGGTGGCTATTTTGACGCACGAACACAAAAAACAATTCAAAGCTTCGATTCTGATCAATTATTAGCGTCAATCTGGCTAAAAACGCCCGGAGATGCCCGGAAAAGTAAATCTATTCCAATAACATTAACCATGTTAAAAACGCGTCGTTATTGAAAAAACGCCCGGAGATGCCCGGAAAAGTAAATCTATTCTAATAATCTGACAATATTTTCGCGTGCGTTTAGGCGACCTGCACATAAATGCGCAATCAAACATCACATGCTGCTCAAAACATTACCGCACATCGCGCATACACATACACATAAACATTTACTACAATGCCGCGGGCCTCGACCCGCTTGGGATCGAGGCAAAGAACGAGGCAAAGAACGAGGCAAAGAAAAACCCCGCAGACCTTGCGATCTGCGGGGCTGTGTTAGGTGTTGAGTAAGACGGGCTTACTCAGCGTCGGTCGCCGGCGCACCGCCGGTCGACTCGGTCTTGTTCTCCGAAACGGCCGCCTCCGCCTTGCGCAAGGCGCGCACGGCCGAACTGAAGTCGCGGAAGATGGCGCTGTATTCGCCCATGAGTTTCTCATTTTTCTTCTGGTATTTGCCGGCGATACCGGACAGAAGCAGCGCGAATGTGCGCACATCGTCAAACGTGCGCGCCGTCGGGATGGACGCCGCTTCCATCGGGAACGAGTCCTTAGGCGCGACGGTAGGCGTGGCAGGCGTAGCGGGCTTGCGCTCGGCGCGCGGCGCGCCCGTCTTGGCGTTCGGCTTGCCGGCGAGTTGCGCCGCATGTGACCACGCGCTAATCCCGCGACGAACAAGCGCTTGTTCCTCCGCCGTGCGAGCCTTTTCCGCCTTATCCAGGACAGCGATTGCATCCTCGCGCCTGACATTCGCCGCGCCGCAATAGTGACCGACGCGGAATGACCGCGACGTGCGCTCGCACAATTCCTTGTCGCTCCAATCCAATTGACGGATTAGCGCGACGGTCGCGACCGACGTGCGAGCTTCGGTGCGCGCGGCGTTATAGACCGAGACTTGAAACGCGGCGTCAGTCTTGGTGTTGAGAGTTGAGTTGAACATTTGCGTTAACCTTTCGTGTTGTCGCTGTATTGCGACTTGAATAGTATAGGCTATTGTCAATCGTTCGTCAAGTAAGACCGTCTTACTGGGGCTAAGAAGTCTCAATTCTACATGACCCCTCCGAGGGGGTTTGTTTGCGCGGGCGGGTGTTTCACCGTCGCCCACATAGAATTTCCCAAAATTTTAGACTTTGATCTTGACAAAACTTTAAGCACATGTTCTTGTAGCCGCACCTCCAGCGATAAGAACTCGGACAATTTCCGCGTGCTGAGTACCTCCCTCCTGCACGCGCCGGTGATCTGAGTAGATTCCGATCCTATGCACTGGTCCCCTCGTCTGACATGGTCGCATCAGCAGATTCGCGGTGCTCCCATGATCCTCATCGTTCTCGCAGCCGCCCTCACCTTCGTCATCGCCATGTACGACGAGATCACACTAGGCGGACCCACAGATCGAGACGAGCAATGACTTACGATCTGATCGTCGTCTGTAGCTTTGGCACAGTTCTCCTGCTCGCTGTCTTCGGAGTGATTTGATGCACGCCACCCTTCCATGGCCAACCGGGCCACCAGAAAGCTTCTTTCCTCGTGGGCTTGACACCAGCGGCCTGAGCCTGCAGTCTCGGCACTCCAACCTGGAGTGGTCCGATGAAAAAGCTGTTGCTCGCCGCCAGCCTGCTGTTCGCCGTGGGCGCAAACCCAGCGCTCGCGCTCACCGTGGATACCCCTCTTCCAGCATGTCAGACGATCGACACCGTCAAGCAGATCAACGCCGACGTCCCCGACATGGTCTATGTGGCGCTGCCACAGGTGATGTTCGATGAATTGAAGGCGGCCTGGGACAAGGCCGGCCAGGACTGGCCAGACGGGATCGTGACGATCCGGGTGGGCCTCACTGAGCACTACGCCGACCAGGTGTTCCTGTTCGCCTTCGACAAGGGCGGATGTCTCAAATTTCTCGTCCATCTCGACAGAACCAGGTTCTCCGACATCATCGGCAAGGGAGCCTGACGGTGTCCCGGCGCTGGGCGCTGCTCCTGTTCCTCCTGGTCTGGGGGCTCTTCGCCGCGGTCTGCTTCTGGACCGGCGTCAGCACCGCCAAGGCCGCTGAGGTCTACGGCGGCGACTCGATTGCGTGCGGGGCGGCGCAGGCGGCGAGCATGCCGGTGCGGTGCAGGGTGGGCGCGGGCTCGTGCGAGATCGCCCAGAAGGTCCCCAAGGGGCTCTGGGGCTGGGTGGTCCTCTCCGCCGGAGTTAACGACCAGGGCCGCTGCGTGCGGCAAGTGCGGGCCAGCGTCGGGCCGGCGGCGAGGGTCATCTGGATCGTCTCCCCCCCCAGGTACACCCACGCGAGGGCAGCGCAGCTGGCGACAGGGCAGACGTACGGCGATCGGTTCGTGACCTACGTGCCGGGCAGGGACGGCCTGCACCCGAGGTCGTACCCTGAGCTGGTGAGGGCGGTCCACGCCACCGAAGCCTTGCCGGGGAACTGACGCAGGCGTATAAGGGCTGCGCATTCGCAGTGCGTCTATCTTTGGAGAAATCTCATGGACATTCTTTCGCTTGCCGCTGGCGTCGCCACCGGTCTCGTTCTCGCCGCGCTCGGCTTCACCTACAAGACCATCGCTGCGTGGGTGGAGGCCAGGCTGAAGGTTGCGGAGGCTGAGCTGCAGTCGCTCGAAGCCCAGGCCGTCGCGCACCGCGCGCTCGCCTCGGCGGTCGCCGCTGGCAAGATCACGGCCAGCGTCCCAACGCCCGCGACTCCGGCCGCCCCTGCGCCCGCGGCTCCCGTCGCCCCCGCCGCCCCCGCCGCCCCGGCCGCGTGATCGTCATGCCAGCTCTGCAGCCATTTCTCGATCGGCACTTGATCGAAGACTGGCGCTTCAAGCTGACCCGACTCTGGACCATGAGGGTCGCCCTGTTCTGGGCGGCCTTTTCTGCGTTGGTGGGCGTGTACCCGTGGCTTGGCGGCATCGTGCCGCAGACGCCGTGGGCGCTGCTCATCTTCGCGCTGATCAACATCATTCTGTGCGTCATCCTGGTTGTGGCGCGCATGACCCGGCAACCAGGGGTAGATGTGGAGTAAGATCATGACATCGTCAGTCAAAGTTCAATCGCACAATTTCCCTGTCCTGGTGCAGACCCTGCGTGTGACGCCTGCGACGGACGGGGCCGCGGAGCTTGAAGAGGTGTCGAGCGAGCAGATTCTGTGGCCGGAGGACGGCGAGATGCGGACCTTCGTCACGACGACACAGGGGCTGCGCATCCTGGACCTCGAACCCGATGACCCGCGGGTGAACGTTAAGCCGGAGTGAGTCGTGAACAGGATCGCAAAGGGCGGCGCGGTTGCAGTCATGGCGGCCACCGTCATCGGGGGCTTCGAGGGGCTGCGCCAGACGGCCTACCCGGACCCAGCGACGCGCGGTCCGCCGTGGACGATCTGCTACGGGCACACCGGCAGCGTGAAGCCCTACCAGCGCGACAGCATCGCGCAGTGCAAGGCGCTGCTGCAGGCCGACCTGGCCAAGACCTACGCGAGTGGGGTCGAGGCGTGCCTGCTACCTAAGGTTGTAGCGGCGATGCCAGATACACGCTACGTGGCGGTTCTGTCGCTGGCCTACAACATCGGCGTCGGGGGCTTCTGCGAATCAAGCATTGCGGCCGATCTCAACGCCGGCGAAGTGCAGGCTGCGTGCGACGCCTTCATGCGCTACAACCGCGCGGCAGGGATCGTCTTCCCTGGGCTGACCAGCCGGCGCGCCCAAGAACGGCATCTTTGTCTGGAGAACTGATATGAACGGGTATGCGCGGAAGCAGCTCAAGGCGCGAGCCAAACGCGATCAGCAGAGAATGGTCGCGGCATGGGCCGACGCCGAGGTATCGGCGGTCGACCAGAAGGTGTTCGATCAGGTGTTCGACATCTGCAAGGATGTGCGGATGCCACTTGCCGATACAGGGAGATGACCATGTTCGTTTTTCTCACGACCCTCTGGGGTTACGTCATGCCCATCCTCGCGCTCGTGCTCATCGGCGTGGCGGTGTGGGTCTATCTCAACGTCCCGGTGTTCGGGCATCAGATCGCGGTGGTCATGGTGGTCATCGCGGCCGGCGTGTTCGCCTTCGACGAAGGCTACCGGGTGCGGGGCGGGCTCGACCAGTCGGCGACGCTGAAGGCCGACATTGCCCGGCAGAAGGCGGACATCGCCGAGTTGCAACGCCAAGCCGACGAGGCTAAGAATGTGGCCGCTGATGCTGCGGCGGCCGAGAAGGTGGCTGAAGATCAGGCCACTGCGAATCAGCAGAAGGTGGACTCCTATGTTGCTCAACTCGCGAACTCTCCTGGCTGCGATCTGTCTGTTGACGACGTTAAGCGCCTGTCAGGTATCAAGTGATCCGAGTGTTCGGCCGTATCTGCCGAACCCGCCCTCGACGTTCGGCGTGCCGGTCCCGGCTCCGGTCCCGACCAAGGGCGGGGACGCCCGCGTGCTCGCGGCGAAGGCCCTGGCGGTGATCGCGGCGGATGCCCGGCGGCTCCTGAATGACAAATCGTTCCAGGAAGACGTTTGGGCGCGGTTCTCGAACCCAGGCGTGAAAAAGTGATCCGATGACCGACACGGCGCTCGCAGTCATTCCCCGCGATCCGGCGAAGCTCGGCTACCCGCCGACGCTGCCGCTGGAGATTGCGCTGCACGAGAACCCGGTGCAGTTTATCTGCGAGAGCTGGGGGATCGATAAGACCGAGTGGGACCGGCTTCGCGCGGACCCGGCGTTCATCGCCGACCTGGCGCAGCGGGTGGAGGAAGTCAAGAAGGACGGCGTCTCGTTCAAGATGAAGGCGCAGCTCCAGGCAGAGCAGCTGCTGGAGACCTCGTGGGAGATGATCCACGATATCAGGACGCCCCACGCGGTGAAGGCCGACTTGGTCAAATTTACAATTCGCGCGGCAGGATTGGATGGTAGTCGCGATCAGGCGGCCAATACTGGGCCCCAAAACGCCTTGCAAATCAACATCCAGTTGGGCTGAACATGACCGACGCGATCCGGGGCACGCACTGGAAACATTTAAGGTGACGACATGCTCAGCATTGAGAAGCGCGACGGGATGATCTATCTCTACGTGGGCGATGTGATCGTGTGGGCCGGCTCGATGGAGCAGTGGTCCCAGGTGATCTCGCACCCGACCACGCGGGACACGCCGAAAGCCGCCTAAGGAGACCACCATGGCTGCCATGACCACGAACGCCTCGATCGCCCCTGCAGTCCCAGGAGCCAAGCCGAAGGGCAAGAAGGGCAAACTGCCGGTGCCCGCCGGGCCGAAGGGTCCGATTGACCCTAAAACTCTCGGCTCGATGGCGAAGAGCTTGCAGTTCAAATGAGCGTCATTTCTCTGGTGCCGGAGCCGGATACCGAAGTTCGGGACAGTGTAGTCCAGTTGCTGGAGTCGCTGCTGGAGGACGCGCGGGCTGGCAAGCTCGACACCTTCGCGGGTGTAATCCACCAGACTCCTGGCGGTTGGGCGGAGGTCGCCAGCACGACCGAGGTCTTTCTGGAGGCGATCGGCAGGATTGAGATTCTCAAGCAGACCTGGATCGCGAATTACCTGAGCGGTCCCGATGTCTGAGGTCATCAACTACAGGCCACCGCCGGTCCTCAAGGCGTTCATCACCGATCATCGACCATCAGAACTTTTCTACGACTGGGTGGTCGGCCCCTACGGCTCCGGCAAGACCACCGCGAGCTTCTTCAAGCTCGTCTACATGGCGAAGAAGCAAAAGCCTTGGGCGGATGGCATCCGGCGCTCGCGTGCGGTCATCGTTCGCAACACCGCCCCGCAGCTGAAGGACACCACCATCGCCTCCTGGGACCTGTGGTTCAAGGATGGCCAGGCCGGCAAGTGGAAGGCCACCGAGCGCAACTTCGTGCTGCGCTTCGACGATGTCGAGTGCGAGGTGCTGTTCCGCCCGCTTGACACCCCGGACGACATCGCGCGCGTGCTCTCCCTTGAAGTGACCTTCGCGATCCTCGACGAGTTCGTGCAAATTCCGAAGGAGATTGTCGACGCGCTCTCCGCTCGTCTCGGCCGCTTCCCATCGAAGAAGGACGGCGGGGCGACGAACTGGGGCATGTGGGGTGCGTCTAATCCTGACACGGAGGACTGCTGGTGGCACGATTTCCTGCACAGCAATTCTGTGGATCGGTATGGCGAGGACGTGGAGGTGGCAAAGGCGCGGCGGGCCCTTCTCAGGCTACCCGAGCCGAACGTCCGCTATTTTGTCCAGCCTTCCGGCTTCGCCGACGACGCCGAGAACCTAGAGAACCTGCCACCGTTCGAGGCCGGGAACCACAGCTACTACACGAACCAGGCGAAGGGGAAGAGTGAAGCCTGGATCGAGCAGTATATCAACGCCAACTGGGGCTTCTCGATCGCAGGCAAGCCAGTCGTCCCGACCTTCAAGGAGATGCACATCTCCAAGAAGCGGCTGCTCTTCAACCCACTGCTGCCGCTGGTCATCGGGCTGGACCCTGGGATCATTGGCAGTGCGCTGATCTTCGGGCAGGAGGACTCGTTCGGGAGGCTGCTGATCCTTGGCGAGCTGGTGCAGGAGGGCTATGGAGCCATGCGCTTGATCAACGAGCGGCTCCGACCCTACCTCCGTCGGCGTTTCCCGGACGCCAACGTGATCATCGCCCCGGACCCAGCCGCGGCGAACCGCACCCAAACCGACGAAAAGACGGTCGTGGACGTGTTCAAGCGCTATTACATGGTCAAGATCGAGACGAACAACCGCCTCCCGCTTAGGTTGGATGCCATCGAGGCATACACCACTAAGTTGTTGGAGGTTGGGCCAGCCCTCTTGATTGATGCTAACGAATGTCCTACGGTCATCCGAGCACTAAAGGGTGGCTGGCGGTATGCTATGGACCCGAAGAAGGGCATCGCGAAGGGTGTCGAGCCGGAAAAGAACGCGTACAGCCATACGGGCGACGCGACTGGGTATCTGGCTCGCTACTTCCACCGGTCCAACGAGCGTGAGGGGCGTTATGCTGCGGCTGGCCAGAAGCGTTTCGTACCGCCCAGGTCGTTTGGGTCGGCCTACAACCAGCGGTGACGCGTCATGACGCAGACCATTCTTCCCAGTGAAGCCTCCGCGGTCGCCCGTGGGGAGCTTTTGCCGCCCGCCGTCGAGGTCGAGACCCCCAAAGACGCGCCTGTCAAGGTGCTCAACCCCGTCGAGCTGCAGGAAGTGGGCAAAAAGCTCGATGTGCTGTTCCGGCAGTACGTGTCGGACCGGCGCATCGCCGAATTGCGGTGGCTGCGCAACGAACGGCAGTACCTGGGCATCTACGACCCAGAGGTCGAGAAGGAATTGACCTCCAATCGCTCCAAGGCGTACCCACGACTGACGCGGGTGAAGTGCCTGAGCGTTCTGGCGCGTCTGATGAACCTGATGTTCCCAGGCAACGAGCGGAACTGGGAGATCAAGGCGTCGCCGTCCCCCGATATGTCGGTCGAGGATGTCACGCAGGCGATCGAGGACGCCAAAAAGACCGACGCGGAGGCCAGCATTCAGTCCGATGTCGATCTCAGCTTCGTCATGGCGGCCGTGCAGACGCTGGCGGACAAGCGGGCTGATCAGCTCTCGACGCTGATCGACGATCAGCTGCAGGAATTGGGCGGCAACCAGACCTACGATTACGTGGCGCTCAACCGCGACGTGCTGCGCAGCGGCATCATCTACGGCCTGGGGCTCTTGCGGGGCCCGTACGCGCAGGAATCGAAGTCGTCAGCATGGTCGCTCGATCCGACGACGAACCAGCCTGTGGTGAAGTCCAAGACCGTCTACAAGCCGATGTACGAGTTCCTCAAGGTGTGGGACTTCTACCCAGACATGGCGTCCAAGTCCTTCGATGATATGGACGGCTATTTCACCCGCGTCGTTATGTCGCGCTCCCAGGTGCGAGCGCTGGCCAAGCGCACTGACTTCTTCGACACCGTGATCAAGCGGTATCTGACCGACCACATCATGGGCAACTACCGCCCGCAGCCGTTCGAGACGGAGCTGCGCGCGATGGGCGTCAAGGTCAACGTCAACGAGATGAAGGTCGAATCCTCGAAGTACGAGGTCGTCGTCTGGCACGGCCAGACTTCCGGTGCGTGGCTCGCGATCTGCGGTGTCGACGTGCCGGAAGACAAGCACGCCGACGAGATTGACGCCGAGATTTGGATGATCGACGGCAACGTGATCAAGGCGTCTCTGAACCCGTGGGAGAAGCTCGGTGTCAAGGTCAAGACGATCCACACCTTCCTCTTTGACGAGGACGATACGTCGCCCGTTGGGTTCGGGCTGCCAAACGCGATCCGGGACAGCCAAATGGCGGTCAGCGCCTCGACCCGGATGCTGCTCGACAATGCCTCAGTGGTCTGCGGACCAAATCTTGAACTCAATACCGATCTTCTCCGTCCAGACCAGGACCTGACCAGCACGAGCGCCTACAAGATTTGGTATCGTGAGGGCACGGGCGTGGACGCGCAGCAGCGCGCGGTGCAGAATGTCGAGATCGAGTCGCACATCCCTGAGCTGCAGCAGATTATCGAGCTGTTCATGAAGTTCGCCGATCTGGAGACGTTCGTGGGCCCAGCCACCGGTGGCGACATGTCGCAGGGGCCGAGCGAGCCCATGCGGACGGCGGCCGGCGCGTCCATGATCCGGGGCGATGCGGCACTGCCGTTCAAGGACATCGTCCGCCACTTCGACTCGTTCACGCAATCGGTGCTCGAATCGCTCGTGCAATTCAACCGCAAGTTCAATCCGGATCGCGCCCCTGAGGGCGACTACAACGTGATCGCGCGCGGCGCTACCTCATTGGTGGCCAAGGAAGTGCGCGGCATCCAGATGGACCAGTTGGCGACGACGCTGACTCCCAAGGATTTGATCCAGATCGACCAGCGCAAGTGGACGCGTGCTCGCTTCGCGGCTCGTGATCTGACCGACATGCTGGTCTCCGAGGAAGAGGCTGAGCGCCGGCAGAAGCAGCAGGACGCGACTGACGCCCAGATGGCCCAGCAGCAGCAGGCGACGGTCGAGGCGCAGGTGCGCAAGGTGCTGTCCGACGCCTTCAAGAACATCGCGCAGGGGCAGAAGAATTCGGCTTTGGCGGACGCGGCAAGTGTCGACGCCGCGCTGAAGCTGTTGGAAGCGGGAGTGACCGGTGCAATTGCTCAACAAAACGGAACAGCTGGACCTGATGCGGCGACTGGTCCAGGCGAAGGAGACCCCGGAGCTGCTGATGGTTCGACGGCTGGTGGAGCACCGGCTGGAGGAAGCCAAGACCAACCTGGTGCTGTGCCCGGTCCTGGAGATGCCGCGCCAGCAGGCCCTGGCGGCGGCCTACCTGAGTCTCCTGCGGGACCTGACGCGTCCGGTGGCTAACATCGACTCGCCGGCATCTGAGTAACAATTTCAAACGGTTGAGGGATAATCATGTCTACTGAAAATGATACCGCGTTCGAAGACGCCTTCAAGCAGCTCTCGGCGGCCGACGCCACGGAGAACAAGGTGCCCACCGGCCCAGCGGCTGGTGATGCGCCTCCGGCGTTGCAGACGGCTCCGACGGGCCCAACCGGCACGGCAGCCCCAACCGAGGGTCCGACCGGCACCGTTGCCGTAGAGACCCTGACCCCGACGGAGCTGGCGGCAAAGGCTGCCACCGACGAGGCCGCGGCGGCTGCCGAGGCTGCCGCGGCGAAGGTCAAGGAGACCGAAACGGCCCAGGCCGCGATCGTCGCCCAGGCTGAAGAGGACTTGCTGAAGCGACTTGGCGGCGTGCTCAAGAAAGCTGCGCCGGAGCCGGTGGCAGTGCCACAGATGCAGCGGGTGGAACCGGATCAGCCTCAGTCTCCGTTCACCCAGGAGCAGGCGGCGTTCCTGGCAGCCTACGAGAAGGAGTTCCCGGACATCGCCGCGGCGGAGCGGCTGCAGCGCCGGGCCGATCTCGTGGCCACGACCGGCTACATTTTCGGGGAGATTACCCGCAGTCTGCAGCCGATCATCGAGCAGGTCCAGGTGCTGGCGCAGCGCACGCATCTGGGCGATCTGCACACGGCGGTGCCGGACTACGACGCGACGCGCGACCAGGTCATCGCGTGGGTGGACAAACAGCCGGCGTACTTGAAGGCTGCCTACCAGGCAGTGGTCGCGCAGGGCACGGCCGCCGAGGTGGCCGACCTGATCAAGCGGTATCACGCCGACACAGGCACGCCGGTGGCCGCCACGGCTGACCCGGCGGCGGCTGCTGCGGCTGCTGCGGCTGCGGCCAAGACTGCCAAGGCCGAGGCTGATCGCAAAGCGGCTGCTGCGGCGCTGGCTCCGGTCGGCTCGAAGAGGTCTGTCGCGGTTGCCAGCGAACCCACGGACTTCGACGGCGCGTTCGCTGCTGCGGCTGCGCTCAAAGACCTGTGATTGAGTAGTTGACAGGCTGCTACCTATGGTGGTACAGCCTGTCAGCGTAACATGCTGAGCTGCCTCAGGGTCCCATACAAGCGGGACGACCTCTGGCCCTAGTCGGCGAGACACCCCCGATTCAGGAGACTCATCATGGCCGCGATCACCTCTTATGGCGACATCTCCCCAGCAGTCGCCGCCTATTCCGTCGTCCGCATGCTCAAGAGGGCCATGCCCTATTTGCATTTGGAAAAATTCGGCCAGACCTATCCCCTTCCGACGAACTCGACGCAGACCGCGAAGTTCCGTCGCTACTTCATGACCGGCGCTACTGGCGCGGCGGGTCCTGATGGCGGTGGCACCAACGGCGCTGGCGCGGCGTTCAACATCCCGGTGGCCATCACGCCGCTGATCGAGGGTGTCACGCCTTCGGGCTCGACCCTGGCCAACCAGGACTACACCGTGACGCTCGCCCAGTATGGCGACTTCATGACCATCACCGACGTGATCGAGGACACCCACACGGACCCGGTCTTGCAACAGATGACCGACATCCTTGGCGAGCAGGCTGCGCTCACCGTGGAGACCCTGCGGTTCAACGTTCTCAAGGCCGGCACCAACGTCTGGTACGCGAACGCGGTTGCGGCTCGTGCCAACGTCATCACCGCGATCGCGCTGTCCGACCAGCGCAAGGTGACGACCGGCCTGAACCGGCAGAACGCGAAGAAGATCACCACGGTGGTCGCTTCCACGGCGGACTTCAATACGAAGTCGGTCGAAGCGTCCTACATGGCCGTTTGCCATCCGGACCTGGAAACCGATCTGCGCTCGATGACCGGCTTCAAGGTGGTCGCCGACTACGGCCCGCACACGACCCCGTTCGAAGGCGAAATCGGCTCCTGCGAGCAGGTTCGCTACCTCACCTCGACTGTCATCGCCCCGTTTGCGGGCCTTGGCGCTGCGGTGGGTGCGAGCGGGCTGCGCGCCACCGGCGGCAATGTCGATGTGTACCCGATCCTGATCTTCGCGCGCGACGCTTTCGGCATCGTCCCGCTCAAGGGCAAGTCGTCCATGACCCCCATGGTCGTCAACCCCAAGCCTGCGGCGGGTGATCCCCTGGCGCAGCGCGGCACGGTCGGCTGGAAGCTGTGGACCGCCACGATCATCCTGCAGGACGCCTTCATGGCTCGCCTCGAAGTCGGCTGCACGGCGTAATCACCCTGACGGGGCCTCCGGGCCCCGTCATCGCAACCCCTCGGTTCTAGGAGCACGAAAATGACTCTCAATGCCTCGGGCATCGGCCCCGACACCTACACCGCCTTCGGCAACATCGCCACGGGCCACTTCACCGGCGACGGCTCGGGTGCCATTACGGTCAATCTGGGCTTCACGCCCGTCTACGCGAAGCTCATCGACATGGCGGCCTCCACCGGCGCGTCCGAGTACGAGTGGATTCTCGGTATGGCGGCGACGGACACCCTCCTGACGACTGGTCTGGTCGATCCGGCGATCGACGCCAACTCGGCGATCGTGTCGAATGGCAAGATCACCTCTCGCACCGAGGTCGCCTTCCCGGCCCCCGGCGCGCAGACTCCCGATGACGGCGTGAACGGCACGGCCTCGGTCAGTGTCTACTCGCCGGACCCGACTGTGGCCAAGCTCACGTTCAACATCAACGTGAACGCCCACACCTACGTCTGGGTCGCCATCGGCTAACGAACGGTGGCGGGCTCCGGCCCGCCTCCACCTCTTTCAGGGGTCCGTCATGGCCTGCATCCGCATCGAGCGCATCCAAAACGGTTTCACCGTGTCCGTGACCGATCCCAAGATCGTCGCGGCGAACGAGGCTCGATCTGGGAAGGACGTGCCGTCCAGCAAGTGGATGGACCCGTGCCGGGAATACCGGTTCGACAATGAGGCGGCAGTGGTGAAATTCGTCGAGAAGGTCATCGTCACCGCGCTCCCCGCCGAGTCCACCCCGCCGGACTCATTCGCGAAAGCCTTCGACGCGGCCGTCAAGGCAACGTCTGACAACGATGGAGACGAGTGATGACCGTGACCGTGACCACAATCGACACCACCGGCAATGATTCGTGGGCCAAGACGGCTGCGCGGATCAACGCCAATTTTGCCGCGTTGGCGGCCGGCGTGAACGCTGGAGTCACCGGCCCGACCGGCCCGACCGGTCCGACCGGCGCTACCGGCTAATCAGAGAGCTGACAAATGAACATCGAAGAACTCGGTTCCAATCTCGCTATCCCGCCCGCGCGCAAACCGCGGGCGGCCAAACCTCCGGAGGAAGCCAAGCCATCCCAGGCCGTGGGCATGCCGGAGCGCAAGAAGATCATCCTCGAAGAGAACGAAAACATCCCGCCGAACGGGCTGTACATTGGCCTCAACGGGGTTGGCTACATTCTCAAGCCCGGCGAAGTCGTGAACGCACCCATCGGCGTGATCGACATTCTGGAGCACGCCATCGAGATGACCCCGGTCCTCGACGCAACTACCCGGCGTGTCGTGGGCCATCGTCAGAAGCAGCGGTTTCCATTCCGGTTCGCTGCGTAAGTCAAGGGGCTGGCTATGAACCTCGCCGAGCTGCTCGAAGAGCTGCGGGATGGCATCCTGCATGACAACTCCGATCAGATCGGCGGGGGTGGCCACAGCCAGCTGTGGTCTGATCGCCGTCTCGTCCTCTATATCGATCAAGCCCAGCGCCGCATGGCGCGTCAGGCGCTCATGATCCGCGACAAGATGCCGCAGGAGACCGAGCCGTTTGAGCGCGAATACGTGCTGGACTCCTCGATCATCGCAGTCATCTCCGCCCGCTGTCGCGGCGACCAGGCCGACCTGGCGCGCGCCGGGCACGCGCTGTTCGACACCTACCACGTCCCCGACACCTATTTCTTCGATCCGTCGGCGCTGAGCGTGCTGCCGCCCGGCAAGATGGTGGCGTTCGACACTGACGAGCAGGTGGCCCCGGACGAGGACGGGTCCATGGGTACGATGGTGCTCCGCGTCTACCCCGCGCCGGACCCTGTGCATGTCCAGGAATTGATCCTGCGGGTCATCCGTATGCCGATGAACCACCTGACCATGGACGACATGAAAGCCGTTCCCGAAATCCCCGAGGAACACCATCTCGACATGCTCGATTGGGCCGCCTACTTGGCGCTCCGTAAGGTGGATGTCGACGCAGGCAACCCCGATCTCGCTGCGGCTTTCCGTGCGTCCTTCGAGGCTCACTGCACTGAGGCCCGGAACATCGCGATGCGCAAACTATTCGCAGTCTCGGCCTGGGGTTTCGGCCGGAATGCGTGGTCATACGAGGGCAATTGACGCTCCGCGCAGGCCATTGCAACCGCAGCGCGAACGCGTTACGGTGAGTTTGCCCGCGTGTAGGAGATTTCGCGATGTCCGGTATGGCCCTCCCGAAGATGTCGCCGCTTCAGTTCGGCGCTGTTCCGCACTTCAAGGACGGCGCGGCTGATGTGGCTGCCCCTAGCGTCAAACCCGGCACGCTGACCAAGGGGACCACCGGCCCGTTCCCCGTCAACCTGACCCCGGCCCCGATCGCCCCGACCGCTGTGGGTCGCGCGCGCGGCGTCGGCTGGCCGCCTGCCGGTACCATGGCTGCGCCTGTTGGCGCGCCGCCCATTACCGGGCCTGTGGCGGCTGCGGCTGCGGCTGGACCGCCGAGTGGTCCTCCGGCTTATGCAACTCCGGCCATGGTCGCCCGCTGGGGTGCGGCGGCGACTGGTGCGCCCCCTATGGTCTATGGGGCTGATGGAAGGCCAGCTACGTACCAGGGTGGCGTGGGAAATGATCTTGCGCGGGCGCAAGTGGCTACGGCGGTGCGTGGGAAGTCGTTTCAGCTGAGTGCTCTCGATCAGGCTCTTCCAGGGCAACCTGGTGGTCCAAAATCGGATGCTTCGGCTCCGGTTACGATGCAGCGGCCCATGACCAATTACGACGTGAAGATGGCCGCCCCGTTCTTCCTTCACCCACAAGAACAAGCCCAACATCTGATGGTGGAGGGGATCAATCGGGCTCTCCAGGAGTCGCTCGGCCAAATTGACGCGGCGCAGGGCGCAGGCACTCCGCAGGCGTTGGCCGCGAGGGACGCAGCGTACGCAGCGCGCATTGAGCAGCTTCGGCGCGTTTTCAACCCGACGGCCAACGAGGTGTGGGGCGCACAGAACGGCGTGGCACCGACGATGCCCACGCCGACTCTGCCGGCTGGAGCAGTTGATCCGGGTGATGGCACCTGATAGTTGGGGGGCATCATGGCCGATCAAGACTGGCTCTCACAGCTTCCAATCTTTCATGTCCTGGATGGAAGTAATCCAGCTCCGGCGTCTCAGCCGGGGAACTGGCTGACCTCTGGCCTTCAGAAAGGCACGGGGGAGCTGTATGCTGGGATTGGCCACACCATCCAAGCGGCCGGTACGGTCCTTGGGGTCCCTGACGTTGTTCAGGGTGGCCTCGGCAAGCGGCTTGGCGACAACTCGGCCGCGTGGGCGCAGCAGGCCAGCCGCCCCGATATCGACGCGTTGCCCTGGTACCACCCAGAACGCATCGCGTACAACATCGCCCAGATGGTCCCAACTTTGGCGCTCGCTGGCTTTGGTGGCGAGGCGCTTGGGGGTATTAAGGCACTGTCGGGGGCCGGCACACTCGCTTCCGCGGCGCGGGCTGCGCCGTTCATGATCCCTGGGGCTGTGGGGTCGAACGTCGAGCAGGAAGAGGCACAGCACCCCGGCGCTCTGTCGCAGGCCGGCGCGGCCAAGGCGTTGGCTTTGGGCATCCCTGAGGGTGCAGCTATGGGCTTCATGCCCGGCAAACTCGGCCAAATCATGAAGGATGGCGCAGTGGGGGGCCCCGCCAAGCGGGCGTTCACCAATGCAGCCGTCGTGGGTGGCTATCAAGGTGTTCTAGCAGCCGGACAGACCGCCGTATCCCAAGAGGCTTATGCCCCGGAGATGCCTGCTCCTGATCGTGCGCGCAAGATTGTCGACGCCGGTCTGTCCGCGGTGATGATGGGGGGTGTTCTGGGTGGTGCGTTCGGGGCGCTCCATCCGAAGATGGTGGACATGCAGGGGACACCCCCGAGCGGCGTTACACCTGACGATATGTCAGCGGTGGTAGACGCTGCGACCAAGTCTCAGCCTGCACCTGTCCGTCCTGGCACGATGGGCCTTCCGCTAGCTGGCCTGCCGCCAGAAGAAGCGCAGAAGATGTACACGCGCCCACCAGGCTCGCTGCCGGCTGGTGCGGCACCTGGCTGGCGTCCGCCTGAAGAGTGGCTGAACAACCCGCCGATCGGACACGGCCTGCCCGCTCCAGATGGCACGCCTCTGCTCGAAGCGCCAACGCCCGTGTCCGACATGTCGGATGCCGATCTGAACGCCAGGCAGGAGGCACTGCGGGGCAGGGCTGAGAAGCCAGCGCGCGGCGCGATCCCTGCTGGTCTTGGACGGCTCCAGAAAGCGGAATACGCGGAGATCAACCAGGAATTCGCCCGGCGGACGCCTCCCGGTGCGACGCCCGGTATTGGCTTTGTCATCCCGAACTACACCCCTGAAGAGGTGGCGGCGCGTGAGCCCGAGGTGAACCAGTTCAAGGAATCGGTGCTCGCCGACCTGACCAAACAGCAGCAGATATGGGCGGCGAAGAATCCGTTTTTCCAGAACCTCAACGCGAAGGACCCCTACGAGATGGTCAGCGCGTTGAAGGATTACGTGAACGACGCTGACGCATCTAACAAGGATGTTCCGGGGTATCTCCAGAAAATCGCCGAGAAATACGGTGTGATGAAGGACGGGCTTCCGTCTGATCCACAGGTCGTGCTGAAGGAATTGAACGACCAGAATGATAGGCTGCAGGCCGATCAGGCTGCCGCCAAGACGAAAGAAGACTTCCTGCGTGTGAAGCGGGCGAACGATGCGCTGAAACCCGAGCTGGCCGCGGCTCAGGCGATGGCCGACCTGCACGCTGAGGCCGGTCTACGCTTGGACGCCTTGAAGAAGCCCATCGCGCCGGAACCAACGGAGGCTCCAGATGCCGTTCAAGAGCCAAGCACAGCGGGCGTTCATGTACAGCCAGCACCCGGAGTTGGCGAAGGAGTTCGAGGCAGCGACGCCCAAGGGAAAGAAGCTCCCGCGGAAGTTGCACCTGGGGATGCTCGCCTCCCCCACTGGGAGCAGTACGCCCAAGACCACCCAGAAGTCGCCACCGCCCCCGAAGGACTCGAACCAAACCTGACCGCCCCCGACGGTGGTCGGGTGCTCCGCGATCTGACCGGCGAGGAAGCCAAGCTGCCGCCTGCGCCAACGCATGTCGAGCCACTACTAGCGAAATCTGAGCCTATTGCGGGTCGGGCTGGGCAGCCACCAACGATCCCTGGTGATCTACAGCACTCCGACCCGAAGGTGGTGCAGGCTGCGGTTGATACGGTCAAGCAGTTCCGTGATGAGCAGCGGGCCAGGCTACAGGCCATCCGCGACGCCGAGCCGAATTCGGTCTGGCAGGCGTACGCCGATAAAGCGCTGGCGTCTGATCGCCTGGGGCATGGTGATCCGGACGCTGTGCGCCGGGCGATCAACGCGTTCGCGGCCCGCGATGACATCGAGGGGCGCACCGTGCGCGCCGCCGCGCCGCTAACTGCGTTCGAGGCGCAGGGGGTTGAATCCCCCAAGGATCAGCCACCGAGCTGGGCGACGGGTCATGCGGCAGAACTTGGTGGCGACGTGGCGTATCACGACGCAGATCATGCGCTGATCCGCGGGCACAACATGCTCGGCCAGGACCTGTATGTCCCTGTCGATCGGGCGACCGGGCAGCGCACTAAGTTCAGCCTGGATGACACTACGGCTCCGTGGATGACCGAACCGGTCAAGGCGAAGCTGGTGGCGGCGCGGGATCAGTACATCAAGTCGCAGAAGACTGATCCCGATGGCCCGTTCAAGGGTGCGACCGACAAGGTCGTCGGCACCCCATCCGCTGATCCGCGGGTGGTTGGGTATGTTTCGCGCCTGATGCGTATGCTGGGCCTTGGTAATACGCGTGTGCTGATCGTTCACCCTGGTGACGTACATGGTCAGGCTGGAGATGATCTCCAGCTCAACGGGGCATACGCACCGGCCAGGACGGCAGGCATGGATGGGGCGCAGCTGGGGCACATGCGTCAGTTCGGACCAGATCAGAAGGATTTCTACATCTACATGCGGCCTGGGATGTCGGACGTTCGGACGGTCGAGGCCGCCTCGCATGAGGTAGGTCATATTGTCCAACGGGTGGCGCTGCACAACGCGTCGGACGCGGTCCAGTCGGCCGTCCGGAGGGCGTATGACGCGTATTTTCGTGCGACGACTGGCGCGACGATGCAGGACATCGTCCGCATGACGCGCAACCGCGAGATGGCGATGGAGCTTGACGATCCGTCCTGGGCACGCCCGGTCGATTCGGCTCACGCTGCGTACTTCAGATATCTGACCGGGTTCGACGAATGGTTCGCCGACAACGTGTCGCGCTGGGCCACGACGGCTGAGAAGCCGTTGTCGGCGGTTCAGAAGTTCTTCTCTGCGGTGGCGCAACGGATGCGGGAGTTCATCACTGCCGTCACTGGTCAGAAGTTCATGCCGAACGACGCGGTGAAGGACTTCCTCGATCACATGCAACCCGACTCTGACATGGGCTGGCTGGCGCAGCGCAAGCTGATGGGCGGCGGACAAATTCCGATCGAGCCACCAGAGATGCGTGCCGCGCGCTCGGTCCAGGACATGGAGAAGGATGTCGGCGACTTCATCAAGAGCGCAGACGGCTTGACCAAGCGCGCCGCCGGCATGGGGTCGGAGTGGTGGGCCAATCTCCGCGGGGCGTCACGGCGTGCTCTGGCGATGGCTACAGACGGCCAGTCGCTGGCCAACATCTGGGCCAAGAAATTCGCTGAGGGCAAAGCCTACTACGAGGCGTCGAACACGCGTGACAACGTGCTGGACAAGGCCAATAAGGGCTTCACCCCAGGGATCAGGGCCGTGCGGGAGTTCATCAAGACTCCGGGCGGCAAGGCGATGTGGGGCCAGATTCAGCAATACCTCATCGACTCGCAGCGCCTCCCCAAGGACGACCCTGGGCTGAAGAGCCAGCTCGACAGCATCCGCACGCAGGGCGGTAAGCCGATCTTGGATGGCTACCTGATGGACGGCCAGACTTCGCACTACATGCGCGTCGCAGCGCAAATCCAAGAGGTTGTGGATCGTCACGCGAATGACCCGGTGCCGTTCAAGCCTTGGGCGACGAACCCGTTCCTGGACTACCAGGCGATGGCGGACGAGCACGACAACGCGGTCAAGAATAACACGTACTGGAAGCGGATCGCCAACGAGGGCTACGGGAAACTGCAGTTGCACCTCATGACTGCGGCGGATGCAGCGAAGGCGGAGACCGATCCGAAGGTCGCCAAGGTGTTGGCCGCTGCGAACCCTGATCTCAAGGCGCTGAGCAAGCAGGCCGGCATGGCGCTGGATCAGGCGGCGGCAGGTGACTACGCGCCGTTTCGGCGCAGTGGCAAGTATTTCGTCGCTGGCAAATTTGCGGTCGATGAGGCGGGTAAGGTCAAGCCGGGGGCGATCGTGGCGATGCGGGATGCGCTGGATAAGGCCAGCTTCCGCAACCTGCATCTGATGGGCGGCGACGACCAGTCATCGATCATGTCGCGTGTCGAGACTCAGGGCCAGATGGAAAGCCTCGCCGGTGTGTTCCGGGAGCTGCAGAAGGCTGGACATCTCGGGCCAGAGCTGTTCGTCGGTCGCCCGGAGTCGCTTGACACGAGTCAGGGCAAGGCCCCGGCGATCCTTCAGCGGCTGCTCGACAACTCCAAGGAATGGATTCCTGAGGGCATGAACGCGGCTGACGCCCAGGTGCTGCGGGAGAACATCACCAACCAGGTGCTGGACGGCTTGCCCGATCACTCGTTTACGAAATTCTTGCAGCCGCGCAACATGGTTCACGGCTTCGATAGCGACATGCTGAAGGCTCAGGCGCTGACCCTGCGCTCCAGCGTTCGCACGTCGGTCGGGCTCGGGACCAGGGGCATGATGTCGACGACCATGCAAGCGATGCGCCAGAGGGTGCTGGATGCGAAGAGCGACCCGACTCTGACGGATAACGAGCGCGTGGCGATCCACGACATCGCGGACGAGTGGATGCAGCGCGAGGCGTATGCCTTGCACCCGCTGAGCAACAAACTGATCGACGGTGTGCGAGCTGTAATGCACACGATCATGATTGGCTTCAGTCCGGTCTACACGTTCACCGCCATGTCGCAGGTCCCGCTGGTAGGTCTTCCAGAGCTGGCCAAGACGCATGGGTTCATGAAGTCTTCATTGCATATTGCAGGTGCGACGCCGGACACCGTCAAGACGATGGCGGCGGTCGTGCGCAGTCCTGACGGCGCGGAGATGGGTTTCCGCAAGAGTGCGCTGGAAGGCAAAATCTCCGCAAACCGACTCGCGACCCTCATGGACCTGGACGCTCGCGGGGGTCTCAACTCGACTTTCACGCGCACCATGATCGAGCACGGAGAAGACACCGGATCGCCGATGCAGAAGGCGGAACACTGGGCGAACGCCCTTGGCTTCGGTGCGGAGATGACTGGTCGTGTGACCATGGCCTTCGCCGCGGCGGACGCCTACGACGCACATCCTGTGAAGGGAATGTCGCGGGGTGATTTCGTCGAGAAGATTGTGCGTGATTCCCAGTGGGATTGGAGCGCGCAAGCGTCGTCGCGCCTGCTTAGCGGCTATGGCCCATTCGGCCCGTACACGAAAATCTCGCTTGCGTTCAGCAGCTGGCACACCAAGATGGTGGGCAAACTCTACCAGGAGGTCATTTCGGCTGCCGGCGCTCGGGGGCCAGACGCACAGAAGGAGGCGATTAAGTTCCTAGCGGTGCATGCGGCGATGACGACGATGGTCTGCGGCACGCTCGGGCTGCCGCTGGCGAATGCGTTCGCTGGCGTCGCCGACAAACTGGCCTACGGGATTACAGGCAGGGACGACATAGACACTGAGGGCCTGTACCGCACGTGGCTGCGCACCATGTTCGGCAAGGATGTCGGTGAGGTCCTGTCGAAGGGGCTGCCCCGCGCGCTCGGCGTGGACATGTCGCGTCTTGGTGACGCCAACTTGCTGCCGGGCACCAGCATCCTGACTGACAAGCGCAAGTTCGAGGATTCGTCGAAGGACTTCTACAAGTCCATGGCCGGTTCAGGTGCTGGCGAGATCAGCAATATGTATCTCGGGGCGCGTGATCTGATGAACGGCGACTACATGCGCGCCGCGATCAAGATGCTGCCGGAGGGCTTTAAGGGCATCGCTGAGGCGGAATATGCGCGCGAGCACGGCTACATCAACGCGTCAGGCGATCGGTACAACGTGCAGCCATCTGGAGCGGACATCGCCAAGATGGCGTTCGGGCTTGACCCAGCGAATCTGGCGCTATACGAAGACGCCAACCGCATCAAGACCGGCCTGCTCGCACAGCGGCAGTACCGGCTGCAGAACATCAATCAGCATCTCTTGCGGGCGGCGCAGACCGGCGACAACGCGGGGGTCCAGTCGTGGATGCAAGAGGCCGTGAAGTATCAGATGGACCACCCTGGGCTGGGTTCTCCGGCGGCGAGCTTCGGCCGAAATCTGTCACGTCATTTGCGTCAGAGTATGCTGGCACAGGCGATGGGCACGCCGTCTGGTGTCAAGTTGCCCGACCTCAGCCTACGCAACACGCTCGGCTTCGCTAATCCGGGACAATGATGATGCGCGAGTTTGAGGCTCACGGGATTTGGATGGCGACCGGCCCGACGGGGCCGACTGGCGCGCGCGGTCCGATGGGCAATGGTTCAGGTCCGACGGGGCCTACTGGCGCTGGGGCTCCAGGCCCCACAGGATCGGCAGGTGCGTCAGGGATGAATGGTGCGCCGGGGGTTACGGGGCCGACTGGGCCAACCGGACCTTCCGGGACTGCCGGGCTGGCTGGGTCAGATGGTTTGACCGGCCCGACCGGTTCCAATGGACCCACCGGGCCTACTGGCTCGCCAGGTCTAACCGGCCCGACCGGATTGCCGGGGAACGCAGGCCCGACCGGCCCGACCGGTACATGGGGCCCAACGGGGGTGCAAGGAGATGTCGGTCAAACAGGCGGAATGGGACCAACTGGTCCGACTGGTGCGGCGGGAGCTGCAGGCTCAGCCGGCGCTGCTGGTGCAGGAGGTCCTACGGGCCCCACAGGGGTCGCCGGAGCTGCGGGGGCTCCAGGTACGGCTGGCCCGACTGGCGGAGCGGGAGGCGTGGGCCCGACTGGCGGTGGCGGACCAACAGGGCCAACAGGGGTCGGCGGCTCAGCGGGCGGATTGGGACCGACTGGTCCTACAGGCGCAGCAGGAACGAATGGCGGTGATGGTGCAGGAGGTCCTACGGGACCGACTGGTCCTACAGGCGCAGCAGGAACGAATGGCGGTGATGGTGCAGGAGGTCCTACGGGACCGACCGGTCCGACAGGAGCCGACTCAACCACGGTAGGTCCGACGGGTCCTACAGGCGCAGGCCCGACGGGTCCGACCGGAGCCGCGGGGACTGGTGGGGGGGCGTCCACCGCAGCCGATGTCAGCTACACGAACTCAGGCTATCCGCTTCTCACGACTGTCCAATTGGCGCTCGATGATCTGCTTTATGTTGCGCCGTCCGTCAGCCTTTCGAACAACGTCAACACGGTTGAGGTCGGCACGACGATCACCAGCATCACGTTCACGTGGACTTACAACAAGACGATGACGAGCGCCTCGATCAACAACGGTGTCGGCGCGGTGGCGCTGAGCAACGGCAGTGACACGATCACCGGTAGCTGGGCATCGAATGAGACCTGGACGATCAGCGCCTCTGACGGCACGAACACTGCCACCGCGTCGACCAGCATCGGGTTCTACAACCAGCGATATTGGGGTGTGAACGCGAGCGCCACGCTGACCACTGCGCAGATTCTCGCGCTCGGGAGCAGCGAGTTTGCGACCAGCTTTGGGAAATCGATCAATTACAACTGCGCGGCGACGAATGTCTATCCGTACTACGCCTACCCAGCAGCCTGGGGCTCGCCTTCGAACGTCACGGTCGGCGGATTGGCGTTCTCAGATTTTACCCTCGTGGCCCAGAGTTTCACGAATGCCTCCGGGCATGTCTCGACTTATAATGTGATCCGGTTTAACAACGTCCAGAGCGGCGCGAATATCGCCGTCGTTTGGGCCTAAGTAGGAGCTAAGAACATGACCTGCACGTATTCGACTGTGGCGGCGACTGCCCGCCTCACCGCCGCGCTCATTGCGACCTCCCAAGCTGCCGGCGTTTCAGTCGACGGTCGCTCGTCCTTCGGCACGCTGGTTATTGGCACGTCTGGGCTGTCCGGCACTACCGGCGTCCTGGCGACGATCGTCCTGCAGAAGCCGAGTTTCTCGATCGTGGGCAAGGTGGCGACGCTGTTGGGCGTTACACTTTCTGTGCTTGCCTCGGGGTCTGGCACTGCCGCCCTCGCCGAGTTGCGAGACAGTGACGGCAATACGGTCGTCTCGGGCCTGACTGTGGGCACGTCCGCCACCGACATCATCATCACCTCGACCTCGATCACGGCCGGCGAGACGGTGTCGATCACGGCGGGAACGGTCACGCATCCCTGATCAAAGCAGGTATGGCTCTTGACTGGGGGGCGTTGCAACTGCCATGGCTAACGGCGACGTTTACACAGCCAACTACACCAACAGTACCATCTCAAAAGTTACTGCTGCTGGTGTAGTCACTTCCGCCTGGGCCACTCTTGCTGCTAATGCGCATCCGTATAGCATTGCGGTTGACTCCAGTGGCAACGTCTATACGGCCAACTACAACAACGTTACCATCTCAAAAGTCACGGCTGCTG
>QGNH01000498.1_pt3 | contig 24368 bp, 28 predicted proteins | sample 1735481 | NCBI WGS metagenome assembly QGNH01 (sample SAMN09239004, study PRJNA386568) | Viral metagenome, whole genome shotgun sequencing project.
GCACCCATAGAGCTGCCAGTGCTGCCACCCAAACCACTACCGAATACGTTCACGTCTGGTACTCCTGTTGTTGTAGACATTGTTGTTACATCCTCTCGAAGATTTTTGATTTTGCGTAAGATTTTATCCGAACGCGCTGTTGAATTTATTTCATGCTGATCCAAGGTCATTGGAACGGCATCTGTTTCTGCTGCTGTTGACGTATCTACAGCAGGGGTCGTGCCAAAAGCGGCCATAAGTCTCCTGTGTAAAAGTGCTAATAATCAGAGTGCTAATAGCAAACTGATATCATAGCTTGTGGCTATGATTCTTGAATTTATGCTGTTTGGAATTGTAAAGCAGAATTGCCGTAAGGCATTTGTGTGGCAGCTAGTGCCGATTGAAAGTCAGTGTTTCCGACTTGTTGACATTCTACACCAACTACTTTTGTTTGTCAACTATTGTTTTGGCGCTTAATGTTCGCTTGCGAACGGAGTGTTACTTGCATATCAAATAAAGTGACCTATACTCACCACATAGGAGGACTTATGAAACCACAGATTATCATATTAGCAATAATGATGTGGCTGGCAAACGAGGACGAATTTTCTGTCAGGCGGTACTGTTATAGTAAAGATTCACGTACCACTACAATAAGTAAGCAAATTATCAGGTGCAATAAATTATTTTGAAATAGTCCTTGCATTATTTTCATAGTGTCCTATTCTGAGCTTCATGGAACGCGGCAATCCTGCCAAGTCCACTTCTACAAGGAGTCTATCATGAAATCGATCATCTGCCGTCAAGATTCAACACGCAACCAAGTTGTGTTTCTTCTGGATTCGCTTAACAACGAAACCCATACCCTTGATATCTGGAGGGGCAACGATAAGAAGTTGGAGCAAGTCACCGTTGACTTTTATCGGACAACACGTCAACTGTCTGATCAAGATGAAACTGCAATTGCCAACCGCTTTGTTGACACGTTCGGGATCAAGGATGGCATTATTTTACGCAGACGGCTGTACAAATCAGCACCGGATGTCGTGCATAACAATGCAGCCAAGGACGGCCATGCAGCAGAGCCGGAGCCGCTGGACAAGGAGGTATTTTTAAACAACCTGATTGCCAATTTGGAAAAAATGATTCGACTGGCAGCAGCAAATGTATAGTGTTGTTTTGGCGCAACATCCCACTTTGGAAACTATTTACAGCAGGAAAGAAAAAGCACAGAATGTATGTGCTTTTTCTTCGTCTACTCATATTGAAATAATGAAAAAAATCTGGCGTATAGAAACTGCTAGTGGCGTTGGCATGTATGCAAGCGGGAACGCAGGTTTTATGCTAAACCGTCGAATACACATGCAACCACAGAATGATGCACTGCTTTGGCATGGTCTTTCAATCCATGCAGACTCAGATGACCCTGATGATATAGGTGCAGAACTACAGGAATTTTCGTTTGGATTTACAGACATTACACAACTGCGCAATTGGGTTCACACCGATTCGTGGCTGCAGCAATTGCACCGTTCCGACATGGTGCTTGGTGAGTACACAGCAGCGGCATATGACGTGATTGAGGGGCATTCTCAGGCTGTCTTTAAGTGTCCTGTTAGTCGGAATGCTCACAATATAGCTTCCTTTTTTAATCTGCCATCAACTGCCCAATAAAAAAGCCATCATCATTTCTGATGATGGCAAGCTCCCTACCAAGGAATATCTTTAAGACAACTTTCTTATACCTGCCATGTAGAGTCCAATCATGTGCCACTCGATTGGGTTAAATTTCTTGAACCACTTCAGCCAGCCAGTTGGTGCTTCATTCAACAAAATATATGCCGATATAGAAACCCAATCTTCGTTGATGAATGTGTAAGGCACTGTTGGAACGGGATCAATACCGTTCCTGTATGCCAGAATGCTACCAACCCACGCTGTAACAATATCTATCAGGGCTGCGTAGGAGCATCGTGGAGGTGCGAACAACGTCAGTTGGGCTACAGGTAGCTTGAATACTGCGCAAAGCCCTGCGAGCAGCGTAGCGTGGCTACAACCGAGGCTATGACCGCTGATGGCAAGTTGTCCGGTTAGGTAGGGTTTAAGTTGGACAAAAATATCGTCCATCCCTTGCCACATACCTCTGTGGATGATGCCTAGTAGTGGGTGTGAGAACTTCAATGCATCAAAGTCGTTGTACCAGTCCCTTGCATTCTCGCTACCAGCAAATGTGATGGATGTAGTTACAACCCCATCAGCGTCTGTGAACTTCTTGACCCCTGCTGTTACATTTTCATTTGAGACAACAATGTCAAATGCTTCAGCAGCAATTGGTGCATAGACTTGTTGGCACAATGTAACAGCTTGAAGTTGGCTGATGCCAGCCATTATTTTGCCTGTGTAGCTACGGCAGCAGGGATCAACGCTGCAGCATCACTAGGAGTAGTCACACTGCCCGACCAGCATAATGTTTGAACACCCTTAACATATTGTGGGTTCCGGCCAAGAGTGTCAACCGACATTGTGCAGAATGCTTCCGCATTAACTTTTGTAGTAAGATCAGCAGCAGCCCGGACAGATACAACTGCTGATGTGTTGGCTGCAGCAGCGGCTTGCAATTGGCTGGCACAACCTGTGGTCAGGGCAGCAGAGATAAGCAATGCAGCGATAGATAGTTTATTCATTTTAGTTTCCTTTATGTTCGTTGTGATTGGCATGTTCGTGGTCATTATGATTGTCCCACTCCATGCAGTTTTCGTAGAAGTCATACCGAACACAAGTTGGTTCAGGTGGTGCTTCAATTACTGCGGCTGTAACTACAACTGCAACAGCCACTTCACCGACATCCTCAGCTACAGTCAGAGCATCCTTCCTCTGCGCTGTTGTGCAAGCTGCCAGTGATACTAGCAAGATTGCTAGGAAACTATTTCTGAGTTTCATCGTCTGTGCCCTTTGTGTCAGGTGTAAAAATTTTCAATAAACCAGATAGTGTAGCACCGAGTGCTGCCGCTTGCCCCCAGTCTAAGTTGGCATAGTGGGAGCCTAGCAGCCCAAGGATGAATGAGACTCCCTGCCAAGTTGAAGGCTCTGATGCCCTGTCAGCCATGAATGCAAAAGCTTGGTAAAGTTTAAGCTCTATAGTATTTATCATGCAATTCCTTTCTTGAACATGTCAGTTTCAGCTTGACGCCTACGGAGTAATCCAGCTAAGACATTTCCACCAGCTCTGTCCCACTTGTCAAACTCCAATGCTGCACTGGAATAGTCACCTGCGTTCAGCAGCTTCAGCAATGTAGAATGTGAGAAATTTCCGCTTCCAATATTAAACACCAAGTCAACCAGTGCTGATTCTTCTTCTACTGTCAGTGGCGTATGCACCAAGGATTCAACTGCTGTTACTGATATCTTCAGGTCAGCCAACAAGAATGCCTCAGCTTGCTCCTGTGTGATTACCATTCCGGCATGTACGCCTGCTGTATGTCCATAGCCGATTGTCCACACACCAACACTATCTTGATATGCAATCAACCGGCAACCTTCAAAGCTCTTTTCAATGTTTGTATCAATATTCAATTTTGCTCCTTGGTAAATTTTACTATGCTGAGGCTTTAATAGCTTCAATCATCAACCTAATCTGCGCAAGAATGTTACCCTCTGTTGCTCGGATTTGCTCAGTCAATCTTGCAGATAGCTGATCCAAGTCACGATCATGTCGCTGTTCAAGTTTAGTAATCAATTTCTCGTTGCCCTCTTTTACCGAACTAAGTTCTGATTGCCATCTAATCTCAACTTCGTGTAGACGCTCTGTGTCAGCCTTCTTTTCGATAGTCTTAGATTGTACATGACTCTCTGCCCGAAGCATTTTCCAAACTACGCCTATCAACAGTGTAATAAGCGTCATTGCTCCGCTTAACACATAGACTAAAACTTCGACTGGTGGCATGTTAATCCCTTGCTGCATTTCATATTAGCCTCCTGTTAATGCCTGCCACTTACGTGGCAGGCTGCTGCTGGTTATTGATTGATCGCGGCTAGCAACTCTGCAGCTCTGCTTGCGGATAACACTGGCGATGCTGGTGGGACAGTTTGCAGGTAAGCTATTCCAGCCAGCACCATATTACCATCTGAAATGACATCCTTACCGGCTGCTATAGTTTGTTCAAGAACATGCATAAATGTGTACACGCTAGCGTCTGTTGTTGTTAATGTGTGTATCGCTATCATTTCTGGTAGTGTGAATAGCATGTACCAATCGTAGGCGTTCATTCGTCCGACTTTCGGCTCGGTCGGTGTAGTCGGCGTAATAAACGTCAGACAGGCCCACCCTTGCCCTGTCCATATCGGTTGCTGACCTACTGGACAGGAAGGAGGGGCTTGGTCAGTTTCGCGCTGCGGATCAGCGATCGTAGTTTGTCGTCCGAAGGTATCGTAGTAGTAAATCATTTAAGCCGCCTTTATCCATTCTTGGTTGTTAGTCACAGCAGCAAGTTGCCAGAAGCCGCCCGTTGTAGGTGCACTTGACCTGCGGGAAGTTGGAAGGTACATCTGTGCCGTATTCTCGGTGAACGTTACGGGGATGGCTGTGGTACCTGTGAACGTGGCTGAACAATAGTTACCACCCGCATAAACCACAGAAGGACTCAGTTGGGTGTTTGCTGTGTAGGACATGTTGTACAGGTTTTGCACGAAGAACCAAGTGTACATATCCCCGGAAACCGCCATACTTCCATCGGAAAAACTGCCCCCACCGAGGTAGTAATACATTGGGACAAACCATCTGCCATTTGCATAGCTGCATGTCCCTACTGCATTGAATGGCAACATGACCTGATTCCAAGTCGTACCCCCATTTCTGGAAGCCCATGCTAAGGAGACACCCGCAGATACAACCAAAACATTCCCTGCGCCATCACTGCATGCACCTGAAATTGCATATATGCCCCAAGGTGGAAAAGCATTTGTTGACCAAGTTGAAGCTGCACCAGATGTCGAAGATTGATAGCCGCCTTGCCCATTCACGGTTCCAGCCGTGAATGCAATAAATTGCGTGCCAGTCCAAACGACAGGTGTATTGTTTGTCACAGATGCTGGAACAGTTAGGCCCGTACTTGCCGAATAACTTACCCCGCTGTTGCTTGATACATAGCCTACAGAGTTGAAAAGCATGACAACCAGACCGGCACTATTCGCAGCTATTGAAGCGTAGCCAGGACCTCCGAGGGTTACACCTGTTGCAATCGACCAAGTTGTTGGCGATGATGCTAGGCAATACGCTGGTTGACTTGTTGCGTTATACACTCCGGCAACAAAGTTGGAACCAGCAAGCGCCATGCCGGAGAATTGACAGCTAGCACTAATGCCACTCGTTACAGATGCCCAAGTCACTCCGTAATTAGTCGAAACACAAATAGAGAAATTGCCCGTGGAAGCTGTGCAAGCAACCATATTTGTGCCATTGGAAGCTATCGATGCGTATCCCGACCCAAAAGATGCGGCGCTGGGAAGGGCGGCTCTAACCGTCGGAGTAAATGAGCCGACCGTAGGCATCGCCGCCGAAAGCGCCGGATACGATGCCCTTGTGATGATAGAACCGTCACAACGAAGCCAATTGGGGTCAGATATTGCGCCGGGAGATTGAATAATCGACGGAACAGGGAGTTGACTTAGAAATTGTGATACATTACCTGCTGTTGGCATTTAAATTCTCCAATCGCCAAGAGTGGCGTCATAAGTAAAAACAACGTGTAGGTTCTTTACGTTCAACGCAAGCGGCGAGAACCCCATTGCGCTTTTACCGTTTCCAAGAATTGAACAATTAGCTGTTGCGAAGTTAGACTTGATGTCCAGAATTTCAATCTGATCACCATCTAAAGGGGCAGCGGGGAACGTTATATTAAAAGCTCCAACAGTCGATGTGTTAGCTTTAATTCGATCACCTGACACGGCTGTATAAGTTGTGGTTTTTGTCGCCCAAGGCTGGAATGCTGTTAGACGAGTCCAGTTTGTTGGGTCTGCAGAGGGGTCAGTGGTTCCCGCACCAGATATAGACCGTCTGTATGTCTGGAAATTTACGGTGCTAAACACTACATTGCCAGCAGTGTATGATGTACCGCTAACCCAAGCAATTGCTCCCGCTGTAGATGCTGATGTTATAGCACTAGCTGCTGAATTATTAGCAGATACAAGTGCTGCTGCTGCATCATTAAATGCCTCTGTAGCATTAGCTTGCGTCTGCGCAGCAATAACGTTGATCTGTGTTGCCAGCGTATTTTCCTGAACTCCAAAATTTGGCAGCGCTGCTACAAATGTATCTGCAGTTGGAATGAACACTGCAGGAGTCATTGTTCTCGCAGGAGCTGTCGGCAATGCTGTGATTACCTGCGTAATCGCTGTTACTGGTGTTACTGCCATATGCGGCTCCTTGGTATATTAGTTGTTATTTTGATCACGTCAACCCCTCAATTTCTAAGCTTAACGTAGAGAAATTCACATCATTGATTGACGTTGAACTTGTCTTGTAAAACCCATAGATAATTAAGGATTGAAATCCCATCGGTGCTGGTGCAGAAGCATTTGGACTTGTTACGTTTGATCCAAGATAAACAATTGGTAAAGCCCTGTATCCAGCCAGTAAGTTATAAGTGTTGTCCACTGTTGCTGTTGGAACCTGCACAGTAAATATAGCTTCCTTTTGAAACGTTCTGGGCGTAATCGAATAGTTTCCGAATGCATCTTGAGTTTTCACACTGTAGTCAACAATACTTACCTGTGATGTCCAGTCCGTATATCCAATTTCTTTAGATAAGCCAACAATTAGTTCTCCACATGCTGCGTTTGTTCCCAAGAAACTGATGTTTATTGTAGACTGTGCAAACGTGGCAGGAATATCAGTGACGCTGAATTCAGACACCAGAACAATGGGTTCATAGAAGTAGGTGTACATATCGATAATGCCCGATGTATTTGTTAGCGGAACAATCTCGTTGTACACCACACCGTATGTTGGATCAACGACAGTTATCGCGCAAGAGTTTGCATTGCAATTCACACCTGTCACAGAGTCAAACCGGGCATTCGGCGTAATCGCAACATTGAAGTTGTTCGCTTTGGTTGCCTGTGCAGTCACTGTAGAATCAAACAGCCGCCACATGTTGTCAGCACCATTGTCAACCCAGTGTGTTGTATCCGTTACAGCGTTCCCTACGTTGCTACCTGTTGCAGATGAATATATGTGGTGCGTAATTGGCGACAGTACCAACTGGCCTAGTGAGTAAGTTGTTCCCACTGCCCATGCTGGCTGGTCATTTTCAGGGATATCCACTGTCATATATTGCGTATTTGTTTCAGCACCGCGTGAAGCTGAAGCACCAGTCGTCGGGATGATGCTGGTTGCCACTGTCCCTGCTTCTACTTGTCCATTGGTGCAGCTACCAGCTACAGTTAGCGTCAAAGTGCCCGCTGTAGCCACGAACGCAAGAGACACTATTGCTGCTGCACTTGTCCCTGTTAAAACGCCTGTAGCCGTTCCTGATAAGGTTACTGAGCCTGTCCCTTGAAACGATAGGACATAACTTTGAGCTGTAGTAGTTATATTCTGTGTTGCAACCGTTGCAGAGTTAAGCAGGAGGTTCGTTGCTGCGGGTTCACTCAGCAGCTTTGCACCTGTTGCAAGGGAAGCTGGATTGAAGGTGAATCTTGGGGTGTTTATTGCTGCTGATTGGAGTGTTCCGGTGTAATCAAAGTAGCTGCCAACTGTGCTGCGTGTAAAACTTCCTGTGACGGTCACAGGTAGGGGCCGGATGAGTTTTATGGTGTTCTCCTGTGTTATGCCACGGCGCTTTACGCCAATGACAAATTATAGCATGGATTGATCATAGTGTCAACCAAACGACAAAAAGCACGTTACCGTGAGGTAACGTGCCTGTCCTTATTACACTGCTGATCTTACAGGCGGGGTTCCATTTGCTTCCCACTTAGCTATGATACGAGTAAATTTATCTAAATCCTTAATTGCTGCGGCATCGTCAGTTTTGATAAGTTGTATCAAAGCATCAAGTTTTTCAGCTACAATCAGATTAGATTTGGCACTATCATCTATCTTGCCAGAGTCAAGTTTCTTCATCAAAGCAACATTATCTGCTACAGGGATGATACGCTCGCCTTTGTGAACCTGTGCGTACATATCCTCTGGTACAGAATTAGTCCCCACTGCCAGCTTCGGCAAGTTAGCCAACATATTAGTTGCAGATGTTGTCGTAACCCCCGGAGTACCAAGAGCCACAGCTAACGCGGCACCAAACGATGAAAGAGCTGTTGCAACCGTAAGGACAGAAGCATTCACACCGTTTATTGCATTCAACTGTGCTTGTGCTGTTGCCAATATGCCATCAAGATTTGCATTCACTGCAGCATCGTTTGCAGTGTTTGCAGCAACTTCAGCGTTATACCGAAGTGTCTCAGCGTCTGTCAGAGTTTTAGTCTGAGCTGCTACTGTTGCTGCATCTGCTGCTGCCATGCCATTCAACGTGGTAGTCGTTGCAGTCATATCCGCTTGTACGGCTGTCGTTGTAGCCTGCATAGCCAGAAGCTGTTGCTGTGCTGCTGACAACTGCGTCGTCCCATCAGCTTGGATAATCTTCAGCGCATTTCCTGCCACTGCTTGACTATTCTGATACTGTGCCATTGTACTGAACAAGCTACTTGCATCTTTTTGGACACTTGTCACTGCAGCAGAGATACCTGCTGTATCCGACAGATTTCCAGTTGATGCCGCTGTAGACAGCACGGCCATTGCCTGCGCACGTTCATCTGCAAGCGATGTTGTAGACACTGCTGTTATTGCTGATGATAACGAATTCACCAACGATGTTAAGTCAGAGATACTTTGCTGTTCTGCCGTTGCATTGGCCTGAGAAGATGCCAAGCTTGCTGCATCGGACGCCAGTTGTGAATTCAACGCATCGGTTCTAGCCTGCGTCGTAGCAGCTAACGATGCTGCCAGTGCTGTACCTTGATCAGTAATATTCTGCAATATCGTGTTATGATTTGACAAGGACGCGGATTGCACTGCAGCGTATATTGCTGACTCTGCTGACTTCGCTGCTGATACTGCTGTGGACAATGCCCCGAATGCTGCCGTTGCATTTTGAATTGCCACATCAGCCGCTGACATTACCGTTGCTGCATTTCCCATGTCTGTTTGCAGCTTATCAAAGCCTGCTGCCAGAACTAGCAATTGGCCTGTTAGGGTCGGATTACCTGCTGCCTGTGCTGCTGTTACCAGTGCCACAAAGCCATCACGAGTTGTTGGCAATTTCAAGCCTAGTGCTGAGAACTGTGAAGTCATGTCAGATGTTTCAGCAGCTAATTGTTGAGCTGTTGTGAAATACTTAGTGCTGTATGTAGTCAACGCTGCATTCAACTGTGATACACCGCCAGCACCGGAAATCATGGCTTGGTTCAATGTACTACCGTCTAGCATTGCATCCTTCATCAACCCCTGCACTGTAATCAAACTTTGGTATAACGTAACCAAGTCAGACATAGCACCACTAGCCGTAGATATTATCTGCCCAATTCCTGTCATTACGCCACCTTGCGTTTGAACAGCTTCCAAGCTTTGACGAACAATCTCAGTTGCAACATCACCTTGTTTGGCAATGATTTGAGTGTAGTTTATCGCTGTAACACCAAGTGCTGAAAGTGTAACATTAGCTTGCTCAATACCAGACGACACACGTACAAGTGTTGTTGTGTAGCCTTCGCCAGTTTGAGCAAATGCATCCAAGTTTGGCAATAAGTCTTGAGATTGCAACGAACTCGTAATCAAGTCCATCTGCTTAGACAGTGCCGCATTGAGTGCTGTTGTAAGTGCTGTCCCTGTCAAACCTTGTAAAGATATCTGGGTTTGGATTGGGATATTTGCAATTGCATCTGCAACAGCTTTAGAACTAGAACCAACACCTGTTGCTGCTGTGGAAAGTGCAGTGGACAGCGCAGAGAATATCATAGACATCTGATTTACAGCATCTTGTGATGCTGCTTGGTTCACTTGAGAAGTTGACGAGCTGCTTCCATGAAACCACCCACCACTATCAGTCGTTGTAACGTCTGCATAGTTGCTAACACCCTTCCCTGCTGCAATCTGGCCCACTGTACCACTTAGCTGGAGGCCAGCATCAGTCACAGCTTGACTTGTAGTTCCGAATATTGCCCCAGTGATCTTACCTGTAAGTCCAGATAACAAGTTACCTATTCCACCCCCTAGAACGCCCATAACACCAGACGATAAACTCATTATCAGACTGCCCATCCCTTTTGACACACCAGATGTATTAGCTATACCCATGCTTGAGCCAGATATGCCAATACCTTGCAAGATGTTGGAAACACCTGCTATGCCGTTTTCCATAGCTTGCAACGAGCTTACCATCTGGCTTGTCAGTGGCAACATAGCTGATGAATTAGCTGTCAACAATGTTAAGCTGGCTTTGATAGAATCACTTGTAGCTGTTACGTCACCAAAAGCTGTACCTGTACCCTGCTGTGCTTGCTGTGTTGCTGCGACGCCTGTTCCACCTACAACCGGCGCTCCTGTGTCTCCACCCCCACTTCCAGACACCGCAACACCTAGTGCTGCCATTGCAGCTACCATTAAGGCAATACCCGCAAAGCCTGCAAACCCACCTTGACCAAACATTTTTGCAGCTCCTGCCGCGACAGCCGCAGGTATTGTCGCAAGACTTGACACTATTGACTTAGCGTCTGCGGCAAGGGATACGGCAGACACTGTACCAGTTGCTGCAACCTTTGCCTCTGATCCTGCTATAAATGTTGCAACAGTTGTTGCTATGCTTGCCAGTTCGTGAACCATTGTTGTAACCTGCGCTGCAGCTTCAGCAGCGTGGAACACCTTAGAAGCGTCAGCCATCAATTTGTAACCAGAAGAACCTTTGGTGAAATACCCTTCAGCAGCTTGCGTCATGCTGGCAAGACCAGCCAGCGCATTCTCGGTGTTTGCTTTGTCCAACTTAGCTTGTGCTACACTGTTATCGCCGTTCTTTACATATGCTTTATCAAATTGCTGCTGTGCAGTGTCCTGGTCTTTAGCATACTGTAGCAACGCGGTAGACATCCCTCCAATTGCAGTCCCGACAGCTCCAAATGCCGCTGTCATTCCTGTTGCAAACCGCTTACCTGATGCTAGTGCTTCATCAATATTTTTAGTATTAGCTGTAGCTGCTTCAAGTTTGGCTTGTTCAGCAGAGAGTTGCTGTACTACTGGGATATGTTGCTTGTACGTATCCAACTGTTTCTGCAATTGCGAAATAACAGCAGCCTCTTCTTGCAACCTGAATGCTGTGGAAGTTTTTGTCAGTTCGTCTTCAGACAGTTTGAATTGCTTAATCGCTATATCTGCTGCCAGCAAATCAGCTTTACCTTTCAACTCTTCCGCACGTTGAGCTTCCTGAACACTCTTCAGCTCGCCAACGTTTTGCAACTTCTGCATGTCAGCTTCCAAGCTTGTTTGCGCAGCTTTAACTTGCTGCCCAATAGCTACGCCTTCAGCTTGATTCTCGCCCATGATATTTTTCATCAACTGATCATGCGCAGCTTGCTCTTTTGCAGCAGTGTTCTTGATATCGTTTTGAAGTTGTATCTCTAACGCTGTCTTAGCATTTGAAGCTGCTAACTCGTCAGCCTGACGAGCTTTTTCATTAGCCCTTTGGTCATTTGGGTTATTTCCCTTGAATGCTTTATATATATTTTGACGCTTAGTTTCAGCGTCTTCTAGTGCAGCAATTTCTTGTGCGTATATGGACTTGCGCAACTCAAGCTCGTTCTCTTGATCCCCATGTGACTTGTTCGCATTGTTTAGTGAGGAAGTTAGTGCCTGATCTTCTAGCAACTTCATCTGAGTATAGGCAGCAGTGGCATCTGATAAGGCTTCGTCACGGGCGGTCTTCGCTTCATTTGAAGCTACTTTCTTTACCTGTCCTTCTTTAGCAATAAAATCAAGATTTCGTTGATGCGCAGCAATGAATTTTGTAACAGCGTCTTGTGCCGTATCCGCAGCTTTGGCATTGTTTCCTTGTAATGCCAGATTAAGTGCCTGCGCTAACGGGACCATTGCAGTAGCATAGTCGAGGTTTTCTCTTGCCAGATCATTCGCAGCCTTTGATGCTTTGTTGTGCTTTTCATCAAAATCCAGCACTGCAGCATAACTGTGTTTTGCCAGCTCAAGCGTCTGTTGCTCTTTGCCCTTCTCGGTAGCAGTATCTTTTACAACCTTTAAACGTGCTTCCTCTCCAGCTATTTGCGCATTGATACCAGCGATAGCTGCGTCATAGTAAGCTTTGAGATTTCCTGCATTGTAGTTAGCGTTATTCTTCTCGTCATTTTGCATATTGACAAGTTTAAGTTGCAAAGCTTCTAGTGCGCTTGTGCTAGATTCGTCGTCGGTTTTACCCCAATCCAGCAATTCTTGTTTAGTTCTTCCAATCATCTCACTTAAACTCTTCCAGCCTGTAGCAAGATTCCCAAGATTGCTGACAGATTTAGCTACTCGTGCATCTTCTGCCTCAGTAAAATCCTTAATAGCTGCCTCACGAGCTGCTTCTACATCTCCTACCTTAGTTGCCATTTCAATTGCTGAAAACTGTGCCATAGTTAGGACGTGATACTTATCGTCTAATGCTTCTACAGATTTGATAAGCTGTACATGGGATGCTGCAGTGGTAGTTGTAGCCACTTTTGCGAGTGTTTCAAAATCTTTTATTGTCTCGTCAATTGGAGTTCCAAATGCTTTGTCCATACCTACCGCTGTTTTTGCGATAGATGCTATCTCGTCGGATGTGAACTTACCACTTGCTGCGAGTTTTTGAACAGCCTCAGTAGCTACGCTGATACTCCCACCAGAGGCAGTCGCTTGTTCAGCCATTTCCCTAAGACCCTGCGTCGTCTGTCCTGCATAATTACCAGACTTTATAAGCGCGTCAGCATATGCCTTTTGTTGTGCAGCACCTTCAATAAAAGCATACGCAACCAAGCCAACAACAGCTACCACAGCAGCAAACACTGCAACAACAACGCCTACAGATACTCCTGCAGCTTCTGCTACGGCAGATATACCTGCTATACCATCATTAGCTACACCTGTTGCATTTGCAAGAACCATTGCTGTACCGGCTAGCCGCTTATAACTCCCCATAGCAATTTCATGTGCAGATACTAATACTTCGCGGGTTATCTGTGCTTGGGAACCGTGCGCAGACTCGACAGCTTTAGACGCTATTACGGCATCAGCAGAAGCAGTTGACATTGCTTTCAATGACTGAGTACCGCTGTCAATGGCCTTGTTCATAACAAGTGCTTGCGCCATTGCTGAAGAGTATGCCTTACCAGCCATATTGTGCAGGTCAATATCCCGCTGCTGTTCTACTGACAACCGGGCAAGTGCAGACGTAGAAGTGCCTGCCGCTTGCGCAAAGGCTTGGCTAGTCGCTGTTGATTTAGTTGTTGTGGAAGCTAACTTTGTAGCTGCTGCTTCTGCGGATACTGCTGCTGCAGTTAGTGCGTCTAGCTGCTTTGCTCCGTCTGATATACCATCAGACTTTACCTGCATTACTAAGGTGCTTATGTCTTCCATTTTATTCCTTATAACATGCCCGATTTAGGGAACAACGCTCCCAATTTGGGAGCGTCATTTTCTTTCATTTTGAGCTATCAGTCCAGCCATCATAGCGTCAATATTATTTGATACAACTTCACGTCTTTCTTCTAACTCTTCACCTTCAAGCTTCGGTGAGTATGGCGCTTTAGCACCCTTCTGTGAGGCTGCAGCGCACTCGTTGGCATATGCCCTACTGAGCGTATGCACAACCTCTAAATCTCTTGGTGTGGCTATTCCCTGCATATCAGAACATCTTAGCCATGCGTCTATCTCTGCCCATGAAAGCCCGACAAGTCCCATGCCAGTGGCTGTTGCTGTACCGGCAGAATGCAAGAAGCCCACCAGATATTCCGAGCCTTCCGGTATCGGTGGCATGGGAATATCTGGCAGGCTCAGGACTACTTCAGGCGCTTCAGATTCATCCGTATCTGAGTCGTCGTCAATTTTGTTTTCTAATCGCTCTAAAGAGCGATTATTTGCTTGCGCTATTTGCTCATTACGTGTAATCTTATGTCCATCAGGGACGCTATTTGAGTATGCATCCTGACGAACATAGAGAACAAGGTCTGAAACTACTTGGCGATGAAATTTTCAACGTCACCAAGATATTCATCAACTTGGTTACGAATCCACGACATCTTTACATCACTAAGCAATGCACGGAATTGCGATTCAGTCTTGACAGCTTCACCGTTGTATGGCAAATTGTCGGAAGTAATGCAACAAGCTACCAGCAACTCAACGCCTTCTTCTTCTTGCTCTGCTGCTGTGGCAATTTTCTTACCACGCTTCAAAGCACGATTACGCATAGCTGCTACAGCTTGACGATAAGCACGGCTGGAAGTGGACGAGATGGTGATGGTAACTGGCTGTGTTTCTGCATCATCAGCGAACAACAGCTCACCAGTTGCAGGATGCTTCAGTTGCAGCGGGGTAATACCTTGTTCTTGAATAGCCAATGCGTTCAGGTCAAATGACATGTTAGTTCCTTATTTTGGTAGGTTGTCCCTTAACGGGAGGTTGCCGAATGGCGTTTTGAGCAATATACTTGCTTCGGTTTGATGTAGTTGAATCTTACCATGAAAGCTTGATTTTGTCAATATTGTGTGTTACAAATGAAAAAGCCCACCGTAAGGTGGGCTTAGTTATTATGCTGTCAGATTCGTTGCAATGATGTCATTGTCCAAGTCCAGCGTGAAGTCAAACGTGGTGATTTGATCCACAGTACCAATACCAATTGGAGTGCCGGAAGTCTGCGCAGTGAAGTAGTAAATACTACCAGATTGTGTCACCAGCTTGTACGAAGACGATGTGTCAGAGTCGCGGGCTGATTGAACAGCAATTTGACCAGCATCAGTTGGCGAATACCCTGCCTTGATTGCCATCGTTCCATTATCATAGGAACCTTTGCGCTTGACCACAGAACGACTGCCAAGTGGTGCAAACTTAGTCACCGTGTAGACTTTGCCGATTGTACCCAAGTCAATTACTTCAGACACAGGCACATAAGTCAGTGCTGCAAAGCCAGTTACGTCATACGTAGCTGGCAGGGTTGTCAGGCAGATCGCAATGGTACTACCCGCACTTGTGCGAACCTTAGAAGTTGTCATTATTTATTCCTTTATGTTAAGATGCCTTGTGGCGGGGTGATTATTGGATTACCGATGCAAATACACCAGCGATTGTCGAAGTCAGGGTAACAGCGCCTTGCAGATACGCAGCAACTGCATCCAAGTTGATACGTTGTGTAGTTCCAGCAGCAACGACGATTGCTTTACCAGCAGCAGCATTGATAGTCAGTCCACCTGTAGGCAGGGAGCCTGCCCCAACCACTGCTAATGTCGCGCTTGATGTTGAGCCAAGCAATGTCACAGTGACAGGACTGCCGGAGCTGTTCTCAAGTTCCATTTCTTGACTCGTACCTTGAACATACACAAGGGTATCAGGGCCAGTCGTCAATGTGGTTTTTGTCAAGACGTATGGTGCAGACGTATTGCGTGGTGTGATTACGATTGTTGCCATGTTGTATTCCTTTGAAATTATGCCTTGCGGCTGTTAAATTTGAACTAGCTGAATAGCTATACTTCCACCCTATACCTGCCAGTGATAGGAATCATCACAGAAGCATCTACAATCAACGCAGGGCCATCGCTTAATGGTTCGTCTATGCTTACCGTGCCAAGCTTCGGAAGCACCGGGAAAGCCGCTATAATCGCGTCTACAGTGGCATCCAGTCCACCGAGTCCAATATTAAGTGGACAGTAGCAATTTATCTGGAATATGCCACGGGTTCGGTAGCCAGATGCAGAGACATTCCTGTTCAGGGATGTGCTTGTCAGGAAGAATATCTCAAGGAAGTTTCCGTCTACTGGCTTTATAAATGTGATATTCTCATATGACACAGGCAAGGATAGTGTTGCTGCTACAGCAGCAAGTCTTGACTCAATCTCGCTCCTTATAGTCATCATTCTCCTATTTGTATTTTGATATTATCTTGGTCATTGAATTGCGGATCATCGCATAAGGCCCTACACGGCCCGACCACGTCGGAGACATCCAGCCAGTAACTTCTGCTAGGTAGCCATATGGTACAGAATTTGTCAGGCTTACAGCTCCGTCTTTTCCGTTGAACTGGTCTGTGGTACTAGCCAAGCCAGCTTGAGATAGACTTGCAATCCCAGACTCGTCAAACGATAGGGAGTAGCTTGTATTGTAATTGTCTACACCCTCACCATAGTACCAATTATTTTTCAACTCCCCTCGCTTATTTGCAAGAGGGTCTTGATTAACAGGAGTGTTTTCAACAATTGCTGAAAATAACTCTTGGGATATAGCCCCTATTTTTGCATTGATTCCAGCTTGCAACTTATCTGCTGATACTTTTACTGAATCTGCGAAGCCCACACAGCCTCCTTGTAGCTGACATTATAGCACCAGCCAGCCATACTGTCAATTATTCGCGTATAAATAACTGGTACACAATTGATACAAGACCAGATGGATTAAGCTCTTTAACCGTAACTATCGAATACTTACGACCAGTATAAATGATAGAGTCAGCTTTTGGAACCGGCCTTGGTAATAGTACGTTACTTGTCATGTAAATCTCTTTGTCTCCACTCCGTATAAGCGTATTCCCTTGCCCCGCATCACCATCTTTCTTTTGAAGAAAGTCAAACGCCACTAGCGATACTGGATATGCAGTTTGTGTTGCAGTTGCCGTACCTACTGAGGGGTCATATACCCCTACAGCGTTATGAATAAACTGTCCCGGGCCGCCATATCTGGCTATCATCCTAGTAACACTGGCAAGGATTCCGTCATAAGCTCCCATGCAATCTCCTTAGAAGAAGTTCTGTGGCTGACCCCAACCAAATCCACCGGGGTACGCAGTCCACCGCATAGCTTGGCTCTGGCTACCATAAGCAAAATTCTCTGTCCAGTCTTTTTGAAATTGTAGCAATGGCGCGAGTATCGTATTACCCCATTCATCCACGATTGGGGGCGTATATGGCAGCGGGCTTATGTCAAATGTCGCCGGATTGAGTATAGTAGCTTTTACAAACGCCATATAGTTATTGAAATAGTCTGCCCCAAATACCTCTATTTGGGATAGCTTTTCATGAACTCTACACGTCAGCATTCCAAGAATATACTGGCATATGGTTACGGCTGCGCGAGGCAAATATCCATTACAGTCAGTAATAGTCTGTGTGTAGACAATATCTGGAAGCAAAGGTAAATCTGATGCATCACCAACACGTAGCCTTACTCTGCCTACATCTGTTGTGAAATCTACTGCCACATATCCTCCCAGACTCTGTTACCTTTTAGCATATTTTCCTTTGCTGTTATAACTTGAAGATTATCTGCACAATTCAGGCCACAGACGAATTTAGATTTAAGCGGTACGCTGTGATCTACTTGCCACTTAATACCAGTAACTTTGGATCGTAGTCTTGCTAGCCTATATGTCTCCGCTACTGCGAACGTATCAAATTCATCAGAGGCCCATGCAGGTGTCGAAACCTTTACCATAAGCTTTCTTTTCTTACCGTTCATGGCCCAAGCCTGTGGATTGTCTTGCCTCCAAGCTTTGATGTTTTCTTTTACTCTATCCTTGTTGGCGATTACCCATGCTCTACTTAGTTCTCTGACTTTAGAGCTATTTATTTCTCTGTACACCTTTAGGTATGCTGGTCTACTAGCAAGATACGCGATGCGTTTATCCTTAGAAACTTGCGCAGCAAGTTCATCAGCCTCTTTGTCTCTCCTACTTAACCTTGTAGCACGTTTAGCTGCATTCTTACACCCCCTGCAAGACCAAGACAATCCACCAACACGCCTAGTATCTGTGCAGAATTCAGAGTCATCTTTAGCCTCTTTACAACTTGGACAAACCTTACACATATTTCTCCTTATTAAAATACCCTTTAGTGTTACACCAAAAGGTATTTATATCAAGAGGCTGGTATTTATCCAGCAATCTTAAAGCCTACGTATTAGGTAGACGATGTACCACGAACAACCAGCAACGGCTTCAACAGAGCAGAAATTTGGTTGCTTTCCGACTCGATTGTGTACGCAGTCCCGTTAGGATTCATTTGTTCAAAAACGTAAACTGGCTCACCGAGAGTATTGACAATACCAAAACGATTTGCTGGAGCAAAGTATGTCTTGAAGAAGTCAGTGCCTGTTGGCAAGAAGTAGCAATCAGCAGCAGGAATCAACAGATTACCGGCCAGCGTATCGCGCATTTCAATGAACGTCACGCCTGCATGCACGAACATACGATGCATAGCCAGAGTCGAAGTCTGCCCACTCAACACACCCAAATTATCACGCAGTGGCGATTGGGTCGAAGAGTAATATTGATATGCAGCACGAACCAGTGGATGTGCAATCAGCTTACTGAAGAATGTCGTTCCGCACAGGCCAACAATACCTGTCATGTTGACGCTACCGGAGTTATCCTGAATAGCTGCAATTGCCAATTGTGCATTTGCAACAGGGTCAGATGTCGAAGTTCCAAACAAGAAGTCAATAGCTGCAGGACGTGTAGTCTGAGTAAATTCTTGATACCAGTCCTGTGTCACTGTGCCATTTGGTGCATACACAGTACCATTGACGATGGAATAAGCACGAGCATATTCCAGAGTCCAAGCATGGTTCTGAGCGATACGTTGCAGCTTGCGGCCACGAACAGCGTCCAGAGTTTCAGCTTCTGTTGCCGAACCATAGGCACGCTTACCTTGGATATCTTGTGGATAGATCGCATCTTCCATTGGGAAGTGGGGAACGTTGAACGAATGGATTTTACGAGTAAAATCACGGCCAACGTTAGAACGCGCACCACGAACAACGTCAACAACCAAAGCACCGTCACGAATCACTTCTTCAAACTGTACGGTAAATTCAGCAACAGACTCTTGTTGAAAGATACCAAGTGCATTGATAGTACCCCATTGATTTGGAATTACCGATATTTTCAGACAACTTCGTTAAAGTTGTCCCGTTTTGTCATGGTCACAAAACTGCTCATACTTTCGATATGAGACAAGACTATATCATCATCCTAAGTCTAGTAGGATGTCTCCCATTTCACCCCACTTGGGGCTACGAGCTGCCGCTCTAGTCGTTGAACCTTCCCTATACGGGCTTGGCTGCTGATTGTCCATTGTTCATCATAACGATTGTTACTGCAAAGCAGTACGTTAGGCTTTAGGATGTTCCAGCAATTAAGGAGATTTTTCGATACACATTACTGTGTAAAGGAACCTAAATTAATTCAGCTCTTCTGTCCAATCTGAAATCGTAAATCCATTACCTGCAAAGTCGCGTGTGATCATATTGATAATTCCTTTTCTTTAAGTTTAATTCTACATACTGTTAGATTTGTAAAGAAACCTTGTTTATTCATGTTATCCTCTTGTAGTGATATATCACTACAAGATATGAACTTTGTCAAGGTTAGGTATAAAGATTAGTTCGATTGCTGAACCAAAATACCCTGAACCGCCAGCGATGCATATGCACCAGTTGTCAATGCACCGGCAGTGAACGATGCGTCCAGCTTCAGAGCTTGTGCCGACACCATGATCTTGCCGCGTGTGATGGCGAGAACAGTAGTGTCAGTAGTTGCAACCAGAGTGACATCATTGATCGAACCGAAGCTATTACCGATGTAGATAGCTGCAGGTACTTGGGAACCGTCAACAGCAGTTTGAACACTGACGATGTACTTACCAGAAGCGGTAATCTTACCAAGCACTGTACCAAGCGTGTAGGTAGGTGTGCCAGCTTCATGGGCTGTTACCAGATCAGTGTGGAACTCAAATTTTTCCGGCGTATCGGACATCTTTACCAGAGCCGAAAGACGTGCGTATTGGCTTTCAATAGCGAGAACAGTCATATTTATTTCCTTTTACTTGTTAGTGGATTATTTAGCTGCAGGTTGATACTGCGCTTTTAGGTATTGCATAACACCATTTTCAGCTTCTGCTGCAAGTTTGGCTGGATCAGCAGAGCCATCCACACCTACTTCTTTGAACAGCGGAGACTGTGCTTCAGCAGTTGCTGTAGTAGTCATTGCTGCTGTAACTGCGTCGAATGTCGCATCTGACATTTCAGCCATTGCTGCCATCAGGGAGTCAGCTTTAACTGTTCCGACTGCCAGTACAACCTTCTCTTTACGGGAGGCCATCTTAGCTGCATGTACTAGTGCATCGGCTGCAGCTTTTTGTTCAGCGAAAGCCGATAATGCTGTAGTCAGCTCTGCCACTTTATTTTGTGATTCTGCGAACTGCGCAGTGAGGGACTCAAAAGAAGCCTGCAATGTTGTCAATTCTGCTGCGTCTGCTTTAACAGCAGTTACCATGTCTACTTCCTTCACTGTTTCTGCTTTCGCAGGGATTGGGGTCATTCCCAAAATTCGTTGTAGCGTACTTTTCAAGATCGCTCCTTATAGAGTTTGTATGTAGCTGGCGAACTCTTCATTCGTCATCACAGAGTTGATAAGCCCAAGTGCAAGTGCTTTCGGTGCCGGGAATACTGATGCCTCTGTAGCTTCGATATCTTCAACAGAGAGGCCAGTGTATGTTGATACGTGGTTACAGAATTGAACATAAAGTTCGTCAACTTGTTCTTGCAAGTCACTAAGAAATTTATCTGTAAAGTCACCGTTTGCATCAAATGGAATCTTGTTAGCACCGGCTGTTACAAATGTCCGTGTGATACCGGCTTGAGCAATAGCTTTAGAGTTGTTTAGCAAAGCCACAAGAACACCAATGCTTCCAACTTGTCCTTGTGGATGGGCGATTACTTCATCAGCTACAACAGCCAAGGCATAAGCTGCAGATGCTGCACAGTCCTGTACGTATGCAATAATGTACACACCAGCATCATCAGCCATTTGTCGCATAGCATTTGCAGATTGGAAGCAATTAAATGCCTCTCCTCCACCACTTGAAACGTCTAACACTAGTGTAGTGCAACCTAGCTCAATAAGGTCAGACGCTTGGTCAAGAATCTCTGCGTAGCTCGTACCTGTGGCCCCGCACATTGACACGATTGGCTTGTTTGTCAAGCTGCCGTGGATGTCAATTAAGCCAACCTTACCTGCTATAATCGTTGGTGCAACGTCAGAAGGGTCTGTATCGTCATCACCATCGTTGTCCATTACATCTAACATACCCCTGTTGCGAAGTTCAAGGTATGTTGAGATGGTGCTGAACGCATGGGCCGAAATAAGATGTGGCTGAAGATACAGCTCAGAGGCAAGCCTGTGAACAGGCCGTTGTTTTTTCATATGAGTCCTTTATGCGGCATTATCAGCATTCTTCGCTGACTTATCCTGTTTGCTAGATTTTCCACCAATATCGGCAGTACCATCACCAGACTTTCCAACTTCCATACCATCACCACTTCTGGTTGTTGCTGCAGATAGATCATCTGGATTAACTGGTGCGTCGTCAGCCAATGGCGCGATGCCCATAACTGTTCTTACCTTGTTAAGCACCGGTCTATCGACCTCAACAAGTCCTACAGAGGCTGTACGTTGAATAAATTTGCTAAAAGCTTCGGTATCTGTGTCAACGATGTCACCAAACTCAAACGTTGGCAGGTTGCTTGTGTCCCAACCGTTAAGCTGGAATATCTGCACCATAAGATCAGAATTTAAAACATCCCGGATTTCATTCAACCTGTGTTCGATTGCAATGGCGAGCAAGTTAGTCTGTGCATTTTTAATTGCAAAAGAGCCTTGCGTATCAGCCACGGAAGTGATAACATCTGCGGATAATGCAACAAGTATGTCCGTTTGCAATGCCTTGATAATAGCCAACAAGTCAAATTTACTCTGGCCTTTGGCTTCCAGCAAGTCGAACTTGAACATTGGGACTTTGTTCTCGTCAACGTCAGATGGCATGATGATGCCGCGCTGTGTTCCTGTTGCTACATTGTTGACAAGTGTTTGATATGCCAGATAAGCTGCTTGATCAGCAGGGCTTGCATTGGCATCCATTAGTTTGGCTGGTAACTGGACAATAGGAATAGCTGCTAAATCTTTAGCTACGCCAAGGAACATCTGATCTTTAATCATTGTCAACTGCTTATACGGCAGGTACACAGACTTCAGGATGCTCTTTCCTTCTGGATTACCCTTAATACTGTCAGCAGAGAACAGGAGGAACTTTTCACGAGGGATTGTGAGCAATCCGTTCGGGGCATCGATTTCTAGTTGATACCGATAACCGTTTTCCATGTTTCTAAGGCTTTGTCCAACGCTTACAAGCTCACGACCGTCTGGTGTGAAGTTCCAGTGCCGGATGGTATCACTTCCGCGTGTAGCAAATTTACGGATACCTACGAAGCCATCATTATACTTGCTACCATTGCGTGTCAGCCGCCTACGGAATACTTTTTCTTGAATAGAGAAGCCGAAGCGGAGATACGGAAGCACTTCAGAAATAAATTGCTTCCAAGTAATCTCCATATCAGCCATACACTCTTGTACAAAGTTTGCACGTTGTTTATCTGCAACAGATGCATCCACAGGAGGCTTGACAGTCCACTCAACACGGGTTATCATTTGATTGTACGTGTTGAGGACAGCAGAGATGGTTGGATCGGTTGACATTTCGTCTACCGTTTTAAGATACGCCGGATAGCGAAAAACGCGGTTCGCTTCCTCTAGTATCTGCCCATTAAGTGTCCGAAGCCCTGTAAAGCCAACCTCAGCAAAGTTCGTTCTTGGTATTACTGCAGCAGGATCGGCAGCTAAACCGGCCCCACCCTTCTTTTTAGCTGCCATTTAATATCCTTCTCGGTTATGTGGCGATTATACACTGATAACTTCTTGTTGTCAACTTTTTGCAACATTTCACTGAAGCCGGGGCACCGGACTAGCCTGGGATAGGTTAGGAACGCATATTGATGGTATAGTTACCTGTTTGGCAAGTGTGTTAAAAGCATCGGCTGTTGCATCCACTTGATCGTCTTTGCAGTTCCTACTTCCAGAGAAGTATTCCAGCTCAGTGAACCAGTCTTCGTTCCAATCGCCCCTTACTATGGTAACGAGTCCAGCTTCTGCGAGTGTGCAGAACGGTAGGAACCGTTGCATTTTACTGCTTTGATTGGTAATTGGTATCCCTCTGGCTGTCATGCCAGCTTCTGCAAACAGTCCAAAGAAGAATGCAGAGGCTGCTTTCCCACCTCCATTATCCCGTGGTGCTGTAACAAGGATGTCTGTTCCGTCAATCTGAGTCGATGTGTCTATAATCATCTTGACCACGCCATCAGTCAGTTTCCTATCTCTCTTCACATTCTCGATACAATATTTCCCATATACCGTTCTTGACATCAGGACGCCTGCAGTCCAGTCTGGGTCGGGGTAGACTTCAGACGGTACGCTATACGCCAAGTCCCAACTCCGTACCTTTCTTGCCGGGTTTACAGGAGGTTCATCAACGATCTTTACCCAGTTCCTGTTAAATACGCTGCTTCCCTCTGGGATTGCTGTCCAAGACCCATGCAGAAATCGTAGTTGGTTCACACGGCTTTGTGCCAGAAGACTTGCACGATAGGCTGGCATAGCTTTGTCTAGGGCAGGGTTGTCATCGATAGTTAGAGGTATAAATTTAAAGCTAAGTGGAATGAATGTCTTTCCACGTTCCAAACCGTGCCCGTGCTTTTCCCACAGCTCTTGCTCACTATCTGCCCAATACATTTTTCCAGCGATATTAACAAACCATCTTACCTTATTCTCCGTTCCGGGCATTGGTACGCCANNACGCCAGTGTTCGGGTCTAGGCTATACTCTATCCAAGAGTATAGCCAAGAATTTCTGTCTGGATTACATGTCAACATCATTGACATCTTCGGGCCTTTGTATTTTGCACTTCTTATCCGTGCCTGCAAAGCCAGAATAGCTGCCATAGATGCTTCTGTGGCTTCGTCAAACAGTACGTGGGTAGGTTGCCATCCCTGAACCTCTTTCAAGTCGTCTGGAGTTGCTACAAGCTTTACCATTGACTTTGATGGAAATATAAACTCAAGCCCTTGTACCTTATACTTAGCCCCGAAGTCGTCGTACATCTCCCTTGCACTCTCAACCAGCCCGCCAATAGCTTTCAATAGTGGATAGCTGTTACGCATAATCAACACCTTTGCATGTGGATGTTCAACGTAGCTTAATGCCTTCATTAATGCACAGTTTGTG
>QGNH01000745.1_pt1 | contig 24368 bp, 45 predicted proteins | sample 1735481 | NCBI WGS metagenome assembly QGNH01 (sample SAMN09239004, study PRJNA386568) | Viral metagenome, whole genome shotgun sequencing project.
AAATACTATTCAATGGAAAGGATAAATCACCTATTAATTATGTTACATACAAAACGCTAGAAGAATTTAATGATAAAATAAATAAAATAAACGAACTTTGGTTAATTATAGAGGCTAAATTCGATTCAAACCTATCAAATGAAATAGATTATCTATACCATTTAACCGAAAAAAGTAAGTTAAATAAGATAAAAGTTAATGGACTAACACCCAAATCTAATTCTAAAAAAGCATACCATCCAGAAAGAATATACGTTGTTCCTAGTTTAAATAATATGAAAGGCATAATAAAGGGGTTTACTGAGGATAAAAATATAAATGATTTTACTGTGCTTAAAATTGACTATAACTTAACTAATAAACCTAAGCTATATAATGACCCTAATTATTTCACTTTTGGCTATTATTTGATTGATAACATTCCACCTGATGCTATCATAGACATAATTGATGCAAGTGAAATATTAAATCAATAAACACTTGCTTTATATTAAAATTGTTAGTATCTTTGCTAAAATAAACAAAAATGAAGAATATTATATTCGTTGATATCGACACAGAAAGAGAACAACAAGTTCAAATTGGCAAACCAGCCGAAATCGCTCCACCAGCAAATCCAGAAGAAGCAAAAGCCATGATAAACACTGATATTACGTGTTTATGTGAGGCTCTATGCACTTTGATTCATATGGCTGACCAAAATGCTTATGGAAAGAAAGAAGAACTTGTAAAGACATCTATTGGCTATTTAAACGCCATGTTGACTGAAGAACCTAAAAAAGACTAAACATGAATTACAAAGATTATCAAGACCAATCTCAAAGAACATTTCCAGTAGATAGTTCTATAACCAAAGAGTTACTAGACCAACTTCATTGTTCAATTGGAATAAACACTGAGGCTGGAGAATTAATGGATGCTTTTAAAAGAGCTATTTATTATAGGAAGCCATTAGATGTGGTAAATGTAGGCGAAGAGATTGCTGATATAATGTGGTATCTATCCAATTTATGTCGTTTATTAAATTTAGATTTTGAAACGCTTCTTCAAAATAACATTGATAAGCTAAAGGTTAGATTTCCAGATAAATTCAGTGAAGAGAAAGCACTGAACAGAGATTTGATTTCTGAAAGGAAAGAATTGGAAAAATAATATTTGCTGAATTCAAAAATTATTTGTACCTTTGCTCTTATAATGAACATCAAAGAACACATAGCAACGGAAAAAGCTGAATCAGTAATAATAAAATGTGTCAATTGCATTCAATTAAAATATGCTTTTAAATATATAGATTTATTATACAACAAATTTGGCAATAGCTGCATATATGGTAAACTATACAAGCTATGTGTTAAAAAAGAAATAGAACTAGATTGCACGCATACGCTAACAGATTAATATGGAAGGAACATTCACAAAACAAGTAATAGGAAATGAATTATACCTCTACAATGCTAAAGGTCAGTTGATTTTTAAGCGTTGGTTGGACCAAGGATATTCGTTGGTTTTTGATGTCATGCCATATGGCAAACACACATTGGAATCAATCACTGATAAAGGAAGAACAATAAATGTAAATAAATAATATGACACTTAAAGAAAGAATAAAAGCTGACTTCCTAGTTGCATATAAAGCAAAGGATATGGATAAGAAAAATTTCTTATCAGTAGTCCTTGGTTCGCTCCAAACGCAAGAGGGAAAGCTCATTGAATCAACTGATGAAAATGTTTTAAAGGTTATCAAATCAATGGAGAAGGGTATTCATGAAAACATCGAAGGGCGTTTACAGATGAATCTAGATATCACTGAGCAATCATTAGAATTGAGCTATTTGGAACCATATAAGCCAGCTATGATGAGCGATGAAGCCATTCGCATAGGTGTTAAAGAATTAATTTCAATTGCTGGTAGGAATCAAGGTGCTGTGATGGGTGCTTTTAATAAGCAATTCAAAGGACAGTCTTTTGATAATAAAATAGTGTCTAAAATAGTACAAGAAGAAATAAAATGATTACAACATTATTATTCATAATTTTTATTCATTGGATATCTGATTTTGTGTTCCAAACACAAAAAATGTCTATGAATAAAAGCAAAAACAATTATTGGTTAACAATGCATGTTTTTGTTTATACGCTGATAACAGCTTCAGCTTGGATGGTATACTTTGCTCTTGATTTTATTTACATACCATTTTTAGCGGTGTTTCTTATTTTTGCATTGCATTGGATAACCGATTATATTACTAGTAGAATTACCAGCAAACTATATGCAAAAGGAGATTATCATAACTTTTTTGTTGTGATTGGTTTTGATTGTTTTCTACATTATTGTCAGCTTTTCTTAATTTATAAATATTTAATTGTTAAGTAATATATGACGCAAACCGAACTACACGCAAGCTTAGACAAGATGCTTGAGAACCCAAAATCTAAGAATTTTTTGAATCATCTAGTCAGAAGCTACTTGCCTGTAAGCAACGTCAAGATACTTGAAGAAACACCTAAAGGAGCCTTTAAGTGTGCGCTTACCAGAGATACACTTGTATCAAAAGATGATATATTAAAAGGAATGCAGACCGAACAATTCAAGACCGATTTCATGAATAATCTTAAAACTATTTTCGATGAGAAAGTAGATTTATCATCACCTATGATAAAGTTAATGAATGAAAAGAAATTGGGTGTTACTGGCAAGGAAACCACTACGTATATGTCATATCCAGCGTATCAAGAATTTTACAATTGGATAATCGCCAAATCATTCAAAGGTGATAAACACATCAATTGGTTATTAGGGTCAATTAGACGTGCTAGTTTTGTTGACAGAGCAGAAACTATCCAAGATGATGGTGTAAGAGATAAAATTAAAAATTATAAAAAACAACAAGGAGATTTAACAACAACATTTACACTAGGAGATGCCTGTGGTGAAGCGTTGGCAAAGCTTAGAGCTAAGCTTGAAGAAAATGAAAAGAAATAAATGAGATTAAATATAGATTTAACAATAGGAAAAGAAAAAAATGTTTTCTTTACTAGCGACTGGCACTTTTTCCACACAAACGTATTAAAATTTGATAAACGACCTTTCAACGATGTTGATGAGATGCATAAAGCTATTATCAATAATTGGAATGAAGTGGTAAGCGAAGATGATATAATAATTTACTTAGGGGACCTGAGTTTTGCTAGAACCAAAGATGAAAAGAATGTAGAATCAATGGTATGGGCCTTGAGTGGTCATATACACTATGTTTTAGGTAATCATGATAGATTAAGTGATATAAAAAAAATTGGCAAGTTCGAAACCGTAGATGATTATCTAGAAGTTAGGATAACTCACATGCACGATAAGGGTCATAACATAATTGAAAAGACTGAAAGCTTATTTTGTTGTATGCATTATCCAATTTATTCTTGGAATAAGAAACATCACGGAAGTTTTCATTGCCACGGGCACTGCCACGGAAATTTACATCATGGTGAAGACGCTAATTTTTATACTGGTAGAAGAGTAATTGATGTTGGATGCATGCTTCATGATTATAAACCAATTAGTTATTTACAAATTATTGATAAATTGGGAAATATACCAATTAAAAAATAATTAGATTTATTTGTTTTATTCAAATATTATTAGTACCTTTGCCTATAATTTAAAACAATACTCAAATGATTATCAAAAACGGACCTAACCCTAAAGAATTCGAAGTTGGATGTATTATAGCACGTCTACAAGTACATAAATTACACGATGCACATATAAAACTAATTGATTATGTGTGTTCTAATCATAAGAAAGTAATTCTATTTTTAGGTGTTCCTGTTGTTGGTAATACAAGGTCTAATCCACTTGACTTTGCTACAAGGAAAGCAATGGTTCAAGCAATGTATCCTAATTTGGTAATCCTACCACTTAGAGACCAACGCTCAAATGAAAAATGGTCAAAAATACTAGACGAAACAATACGAATTCCATTTGGTGAACGCAGAGCTGTTCTCTATGGAAGTCGTGACTCGTTTATTTCTTCATTTTCAGGTCGGACACCAGTAATTGAACTGGAACCAATTGAGTGCCATAGTGGAACTGAAACAAGACATCAAGTATCAAAAGAAGTTATAAACTCATACGATTTCAGGGCGGGGATTATCTATTCAACTCATAGTCAGCGAAGTATAACCTATCCTACAGTCGATATCACAGCTTATAAAGAGACTGGTGAAATCCTATTGGCTAAAAAACCTAATGAAGATAAATATAGATTTATTGGTGGGTTTGTTGACCGTGAAGATAAGAGTTTGGAAGCAGCAGCTAATCGTGAATTTCGTGAAGAAAGCGGTAACTGTGAAATTGCTGATATAAGATATGTTGCCAGTAGAAAGATAAATGATTGGAGATATGCAAAGACAGAACATGGTGTAATGTCAACATTTTTTATTGGTAAATTTATCTTCGGACATCCTACCGCATCTGATGATTTGGCCAATGGTGGTGTGGTTGAATGGAAAGACCCAAAAACAATTGACGTTGAAAGAGATATTATGCCTGAGCATCATGAGTTTTTCCATGCTCTTAAAAAATATTTGATGTTTGAATCAGTTAAGTAATAACAATGATTGATGTAATATTACATTTTTTAGGTTTATGTGGTGATGGACATTCGCATTTTAATCTTATTGATATCTTTTCAATCAATTATGATTTTAATTTTTTTCAAGCTTGTAAAAATGTTTTTATTAGAGTTATTAAAATTATATCATGATAATAGCTGGGACTGGGCATAGACCAAACAAATTGGGAGGGTATTCTGAAGATAATTTTAAAAGGTTAGTAGCAATAGGTGAGAAATGGTTAAAAGAATTTGATACTACTAAGGTTATTTCAGGGATGGCACTGGGTTGGGACCAAGCACTGGCACAAGCGGCAATCAATTTAAATATACCGCTTATAGCGGCAATACCATTTAAGAATCAAGATAAGGTTTGGCAATACAATAGTAAAAAATACTATAAAGAACTTTTATCAAAAGCCTTTGAAATAAATAATGTCTCTGGAATGGATGATTACAAGGTTCAATACATGCAAAGAAGAAATGAGTGGATGGTTGATAATTGTGATATTCTGTTAGCGATGTTTGATGGGACTGAAGGTGGAACTGCAAATTGCGTTAGATACGCTGAATTAAAAAATAAAAAATTATTAAATATTTATTCTGATTATATTAAACTAAAATAAACAACAATACTATGGAAACTAAAGTAACACTCCCAGCACGTAAAATTCATAAAACACCACGTTTACTACTTGGTGATGCTTATACAATCGGCTCTAATAAATTTGAGAGCGCAGAAGCAAAAGAAAAATCTGTTTACTATGTAACGTTCAGAAAACGATTACATACTATAAACCCACATGTTTATAGCAAAGAAGATAATCGTATTATCTTTATTGGTTTGCAACGTATTCTTGAAAAATTGTTTTACGAACCAGTTACACATGCTGAAATTGATGAAGCTAAACGTTTCTTGGCACATGCTAAAGTAACCATGGAAGGGTTTAAAGAATATGAATTCCCAGAAGAAATCTGGCGTAGAGTTGTTGATGAGTTTGGTGGTCGTCCTCCAATCAAGATTAGAGCAGTAAGAGAAGGAAGTGTTATCTATCCAAACGAACCAGCTATTGAAATCATCTCTGATGTTAATGGTCTTGGGGTGTTAGGGGCTTGGTTTGAATCTAAAATTCTTCAAACTTGGAGCACAACTGAACGTGTCACACAAGATGAACATTTCTTGCTACGTATTAAAGAAAGAATTATTTATGTTGACCCAGACATGTCAGAAGATATGGTTAACTTCTATGCTAGTATTATGATTACCGATTTTGGTGATAGGGCTGGAATGAATCAGGAAGAAAGCGAGGAGTTAGGAATGGCTCATTTATATACGTTTGGTGGAACTGATACGTTTTCTGGTGCTTATCAAGCTTGGAAAAACTCTGGGGAAGCAGTTGGTATTTTCTCTAGTGTTAATGCTCTTGCACACAGAAATGTTCAATCATACGAAAAAGAAAATGATTGTTATGAAGCGATTTACAATTCATGCAAAGATAAAGAGATTGTATCAATGGTAGATGATTGTTATGATGCTAAAAACTCTGTTCATAACATGTTATTACCACTTGCACTAAGAAGTCTTAAAGAAGGCAACGGTAAAGTAATTGTTGCACGACCAGATTCATCTAAAGATGGTTATACAACACTTGACCAACTTCTTGAGATTTGTGACCTCTCAGTTGCAAATGGATTGTTCACTGAAATGACAACCAAAACAGGAACTTGGAAATGTGGTACGTTGTTTCATTTTTTGGATGGTGATGGAAAATCATGTGAAGATATCCTTAACGAAATTGATGTTCTTATTGAGAAAGGATATGCGTTTTATACTTGGGGATTATTCGGTCAAGGTGGTGGATTACGTAACAATTTGAAACGTGATAATCTTTCAGCTAAATATGCACTAGCTGGTGTTGGTGCTAATAATAGACCAGTAGTGAAGTTCAGTGAAACACTTGGAAAGGGTACATTACCTGGACCGTTTAAATTGCTAAGAACCAAAGAAGCTTTGGAGGCTAAAAAAACAATTTGTTTTGAACATGAAGTTGGTGAAGATTCTATGGTAACTTATTTTGATGGTACCAATATATTCAAGCCATTTGGTGAAGGTCAAGATGATGATTTTATAATGATTAAAGCTAACATTAGAAATCAAATGAAGACAATGCCATTATCACTTGAGACCAAGGATAATAACAATTATCCAGCTAGTGACGAGATTGTTAATGTAAGACAAGAACTATTGGAGAGATATGCACCAAACAAACAATTACAAACAGCTTAAAATGGAAAATAATTTATATTTGTTTTATGGGGGTTTTTTATCACAATGGCATTATTCTAATTTTGTTATTGATGGTGTTTGGTTTTCCACATGTGAACAATATATGATGTACAAGAAGAGTCTTATGTTTCATGATTACGAAACATGTACTAAGATAATGGCTACTGATGACCCATCAGAACAAAAAGCTTATGGTCGCATGGTTAAAAACTTTAACAAAGCATTATGGGAAAAACATGCTAGGAAAATCATATATGATGGCAACTATGCTAAGTTCACTCAAAATCCTAAGCTTCTTAAAGAACTAATAGCTACTGGTAATAAAGAATTTTGTGAAGCTAGCCCCACTGACATTATATGGGGTTGTGGGTTATCAGCATCAGATGTTAGAATTTGGGATAAAAAGAATTGGAGGGGTAAAAATTGGTTAGGAGAAATTCTCACCCAAGTTAAGAATGATTTATTAAAAGAAAAGTGTTAAGCTTATCAAATACATTTTCTTTATAAGATATTCTTATAAGTTGTATATTTTTACCTTTACAATATAAATCTTTAATTTTATCTCTTTTTTGAGTTTGAATAGTTGCTAATTTTCCACCCCACCATTTATTAACGCCCACAAAATGTTGTCTACCATCGTATTCAATACATATGTTATAATCTGGTAAGTAAAAATCAAACTTTAATTTACGGTTTGTTTCTGGGTTTTTACAATCATCAAATGTTTTTTGTCTTTTAAATATTATATTGTGTTTGTTAAGATATTTTTTCACCTCTTTTTCTCCTTTAGAATTAAACAATTCAACACAACTAAAACAACCTTTACCCATTAAATGATTATAAGGTAATTGAAACCATGAACCATGTTTTGGACAAACAAGTTCAACGTTGGTTTTAGAGTTAATATAACTCACTTTACTGTAATCATATTTATCACCATGAATTAATTTAGATTTAATTATAAAATCTTTCTTAGTGTCTCTTTGATTAACTGTGTTAGTTATAATACTACATTTAATACAATCACTACCACGTAAATGACTATCTGGTATCTGTTTAAATTCACCATGAATTGGACATATTATAATTACATTTATTTTAGCTGTTTTATATTTAACTTTAGAATAATTATACTTGTCACCATGAATAAGTTTAGCTTTTTCTATAAATTCTTCATTTGTTAATAGCCCCATACCCATAAAAGAACATTTTTTACATTCATGACCCTTACAATGATTATATGGTGTTTGATAAAATAATCCATGAATTGGACAAACTATTTTAATTTTAGAATCAACACCATTATAAATAACTAAACTGTAATCATATTTATCACCATGAACCAATTTAGCTTTGGTAATAAATTCTTCAGTTGTTAATTTTTTAGCCATATTATTTCTTTATCAAAAATGGTAATTTGTTATTAGGTTTATCTCTATCTGATAACTTATATGTTGTTCCTAATTCATCTGGATGGAATTGTATAAGTTTAGCGTTATTTTCATCTAATTCTAAAAGTCCAAATACAACATAATCGCCAATCTTCTTTTTTCTACCACTTTCATATGTCCTAGAGGTTTTTTCAAGTATTTCATTTGTTAACGGATTAGATATGAGAACTTGGGTGCTTAATCTGGCTTGCTTGATTTTCTTATCTTCAGCTATCAGATTGATGATATACTGACTTACGTTGGTAAATGAGTGCTCAGAGGCTTGATTTAGGTAATCTTTCAGTTCAACTGGCAGATTAAAGTTAAATAGTTTAGTTTCCATGTGTTTATTATATACTTATTTTGTGTATATACTATAAATATCACGATTTATTGAAAAAGACTTGTTTTATTGAAAAATAATTAGTACCTTTGCAATATGATAAACACTTAAAAAAGAAAAACAATTATGATAGAAAAATTAAAAGAATTTTACAGATGGTTTGTACTAGGTACAAAAAAGGACCTCTCAAACATTTCAATTGCATCTAACTCTGGGTTAGATGAAAATTATTTATTTGATTTTAAAAACCTTACTAGTATGTATAATGGTGGTTTCGACACACCCATTATTAATGCTGGTGTTAGTTTTGAATCAGCACAAGATGCGAAATATGAAACAAAAGTACTCAAGATGAAGGTAAAACCTAAAGATGTTTTAAATGAATTAGAAACTATGCCAACACCTTTTTCACTTATTGGAATAGACGAAAAGGTTGGTATTTTAAAAGATAAAGAAAAGTTAATTACTAACTATTATACAAAACGTGAGTTAGTAGGTTTGATTGAGCGTCTTGAAAACAGGAAAAAATATTTGGAATTTAAAACATTTTTTGATAACTTTGCAAACACTACTGACGAAAAAATAGATACTCTATTAAAAAAATATGATTTGGTAATGAAAACATCCGATATTTTCATACCAGAATTTCCTGACGAAGCTATCAAAACCATGACTGAATACACAGAGACTTTAAACAAAGTGTGTGGTAAGAAACCAGTCTTTTATGTTATTGCTGAAGATAGCAAGTTTAAAAAAGCATATGAGAAAAGAGACCCTATATTACTGGTACAAAGCCCATTTGGTTTTTACTGGCAAATACTAGGCGCATGGAATGAAGAAATGATACTTTTATCGGAGCTCTAGACGTTCTCTAGACCAAACATATCCGTAAGCTGTTTTTAATTTACCTGTTATACAACTACTAATATTGCAAAATTTATTTCCATATACTTCTTTTATTTCGTAAAGAGCTAACCAAGTTTTTACTAATTCATGATTTTTTGTATATTGATAAACCACACCTTTAAAATTACCATTTTTTTCTTTAGATGTTGCTACTTTAATTTTATCTTTTGTTTCTTGGCTGACTGGTGGTCTACTAAGTGCTGATACTCTTAACTTTTCTTTTGTTTCGTTTGACACTATTTTATTTGTATTAACAAGTCTTAAAATTTCTATATGTTCTAATGATAATGCTTTACCGAAGTTGCCGTTATTTTCGCCAGAATTAGCTAAACCAATTTTAATTTTAGTTTCGTTAGTTTGAGACTTATTATACATTGGATTGTTTTTGCCAGTTGTTCGTTGTTTAATAATTTTTTTTAGTTGTTTAGCTCTTTTATTACCATATAGTTCTTCAAATGTTTTACCTTTTCTGGCGTGATTCATTTCAAGGATTTTTTCAGCAACAATTGGTATTTTAAAACTATTATCACTACCATATCTGATAGGTGGATTATCACCACCTTCTGTATCATTTTTAAGTTTAAAACCCCATGCTTTAAACTGAGCTATCCAATACTTTTCCCAATATTCAATATTTGAATCTGTGATTTCATCAATAACATCCATAATTGGTTTTTTATTTTTTTTAATTAAACTTTTAATCCAGTTGTTTTTCTTGGTTAGTGTTTTTTCTATGAGATGCTCAGATAGTCTCCTTTTAGGGTTATTAGTCATTCCAACGTATTTTACAAGACCATCTATAGGGTCTGTTAGTGTATAAATGTAAAGTGTTTTCATAGTGTTCTTTCATATAAATATCTAGAATGATGAAGAAATGCATCTTTTAGGTGAATTATATTAAAATAATTTTGCTTTATATTAAAATATTTCGTACCTTTGTATTATGATTAAATATATTGATGGGGATTTAGTTAAAAGTGCTGAACAGTATGATGTAATACTCCATGGGGCGAATTGTTTTTGTACTTTTGGGGCTGGAATAGCTTTGCAAATAAAAAACAAATTCCCTGAAGCATACGAAGCTGATTGCAAAACTGTAAAAGGTTCTATTGGCAAGTTAGGTACTATAACCTTTACAACCAACACAACTCCTGTTATTGTGAACTGTTACACACAATACGATATGGGTGCTTATAGAACTGGTGGAATGGATTTTGACTATGAAGCAGCTTTGAGAGCTTTGAGACAAGTCAAAAAACACTTCACAGGTAAAAAGATTGGCATGCCAAAAATTGGTTGCATGTTGGGCGGTGCTGATTGGTCTATTGTTCAACAAATCATAGAGAATGAGCTAGGTAGTGAAGATGTTACTGTTGTAAATTATAAGCCATGAAAATAGAACATAAAAGGGGTTCATATTCATCTGGCGGTGGTAAACTAGTATTCAAAAAGGAATATGATTATTGTTTATATAGACAAGATTTTGGTGGAATAGAATCGGTTTATTTTAATGCTGATGAATTTTGTGATGTTAATGAAAAAAATAAATACAGGTGATATACTAATTCATCCAAGTTATTCAATATTGTTTTGCAAGACAAAAGGTTTAATGAATGACGCTAATACGGATGGTGATTTAGGTTGCTATGCAACTGTTTATAAAAAAACATTTGTTTGTTAAATAAATTATTAGTACCTTTGTAGCATGAGCATTATTAAAGCAATAGAAAAATCATTTAAAGATAAAGAATCTAGAAAATGGGATACTCTTTACTGGGCATTTGATATTCACGGAACAATATTAAAACCTAATTATCAGCGTGGCAAAACACCTACTGAATTTTATCCGTATGCAAAAGAATCATTACAATTAATTACTTCTTGCCCAGATATTGTTTGTGTTCTATACACATGTTCTCATCAAAATGAGATTGATGAATACATCAAATTATTTGAAGAGCATAATATTAAGTTTAAATATATAAATGAAAACCCTGATGTTCCAACTGACATAAATGGTTATGGATGTTATGATAAAAAATTTTATATGAATGTTCTTTTTGAAGACAAAGCGGGTTTTTCAGAAGAAGATTGGGTTAATGTTTTAGAATACATGAAAGAAAAATTAAACACAAAATAAACATATGAAAAAACAAGTATTATTTAGCTTAATTGCTGTAGCAGTATTAATCTTAACAGGATGCGCTCATCCACATCAAATAGCTAGTTGTTTACCAACAGCTGAAGAACCATCTGGGTTTTGGTTTGGAACATGGAATGGTATGACAATGTTCTTTTCTCTTATTGGTAGCGCATTCAGCAACAACATAACCATTTATGATGTTAATAATAATGGTTGGTTTTATAATTTTGGATTTGTTTGTGGTTTTTCTGCAATAATTAATAGTATTAAATTTATTGTTAAATTATTAAAAGCAATAGTTTATTAATGAAAAAGAAAATTGTAATTTTTACTGGAGCAGGGTTGGATGCTGAAAGTGGCGTAGCAACTTTCAGAAGCAATGGTGGCCTATGGAATAATCACAGAATAGAAGATGTTGCAACACCAGCTGGTTGGAAAAAAGACAGAAAAAAAGTTCTTGATTTTTATAATGACCGTAGAAGACAAATGCCAGAAGTGTTTCCTAATGATGCACATAAAGCAATAGCTAAATTAGAGGAACAATTTGATGTTACTAACATAACTCAAAATGTTTCTGATTTATTAGAAAGAGGCGGTTCTAAAAACATAATCCATTTGCATGGTGAGTTAACAAAAGCAAGAGGTTGTTTGTATGATAGCAAATCATCACCTTTGGATGAGATAATTGACATCGGTTACAATGATATTAATATAGGCGATAAAGGGCCTATTAGTGGCTCACAGTTGAGACCGCACATAGTCTGGTTCGAAGAAGTACCACTAGGTGTTACGGAAGCTTATGAAGCGGTCTATAACGCTGACATATTATTGGTTATCGGAACTAGCTTACAAATTACATACACTTTGGATATGCTTAGCAATGTAAGAAAAATAAATGAGCCTTGTAAAGTGATATACATTGACCCTAAACCAATGCGCTATTTAGACAACTATGGATTGAAGGTTGAATATGTTGAGAAGAATGCTGTTGAAGGCGTAACAGCTGTTGTAAATGAATTATTAAAATAAACTATGAGTATATTAAAATTTGAATTAAAACAGGAACATTTTAAATTGCTTACGCATTTAAAATGCATGGTAAAAAATAATGAAATTATCGTTTCAATTGTTGATAACAAAGAAGACGATGATGTTATTCCTCTTACTAAAGAAGGTATCTACGAATACATAGATGTTATTCTTAATGGCAAGCCAACAGGATTTGACCCATTGAATTCTGAAATAATCAATACTTATTCACCAGAACAAAAAGCTGAGTGGGATATTCTATTCAGTGAGCTTTCAACAGCAATTGAAATAATTTTACAAACTGGTAAATTCGAACTCGGAAACTATAAATGTACCTATCACTTACGTGATTGGAAAAAAACAAACTAATATGAAAACAATAAAAATTATTTTAATATTCTTAGTAGCGTTACTAATAGTATTTATGCTAGTAGGAATGTATTATGGTGCAGTTCTATTTTTCTTTGTGTTAAGATTAATGGGAATTGCAGCTGTTATAGGATTCATTTTTTATCCTTGGTATAAATATAGAAATAGAACAAAATGAGTAAATTAGGTATATACGCTGGAAGTTTCAATCCAATTCATCGTGGGCACCTGAACATTCTCCAAAAAGCTAGGAGAGTGTTTGATAAGGTCATTGTTGCTAGAGGCATCAATCCAGAGAAAGGAATAGCAGAAAACACATGGCCCAAGTTTATAGAAGATAATTATATGTGTCAATCATATGAAGGATTATTAACTGATTACATCGAAAAAGCACATGAGCAGGTGGGATGTAAGAGGTAAAAACTAACGAAATGGAAAACCAAAAATCAATAACGCGAACTTGCAAAATACCCACTTGCTTATGTGCGGTGTTAGCAGTAAGGAGGCTTTGCGACTGGCGTTTGTTTTTGGATTAATTAGCGGGCTGTTATTTATAAACTAAAAAATCAAAACATGAAAGCAATAGAATTAAGAAAAGGAAACTATGTTAATTGGGATGATGAATTTGTAAATGGAATGACAACAAATTCAATTCATCAGTTTGATATAGGACTTATTCATAAAATAACTCCAATTCCATTAACAGAAGAATGGTTAAAGAAATTAGGTTCACGTTATGTGGCAACCGATGAAAGTCTTTTTTGGATTCCTGTTTCAAACCTTAAAGCAGAATTGCATTTTGAAATTTATCCAAACACAGATGAAATAGTCACTATTCTTAAAAGCGATTTTGGAGAAATAATTTTTGATAGAGTATTTTTTGTACATGAATTACAAAATTTATATTATGCACTTACGAAGGAGGAGCTTGTATTGGCTGTTACGCCAATTAATACAAAAACAAATGACTGCTAACAAAAGCTTTGATGCATATATAGGCAATGATAATACCATTACTATTATTAGAGGACTTAGAAACGCTACTGACTTACAATTCGAAATGACTCAATATAGATATCTTCAAGACCTAATGCCAAACATACAAGTTGTTTCATTCTTTTGCGATAAAGAATTTGAACATATATCAAGTTCTGGTATTAGACTTCTTTCCAAATTTGGTGATGATAAGGTTAAAGATTATTTGATTAAATAATTTGTTTATCTGAGTTTTTATTCGTACCTTTGTTAAAATATACATATATGGAATCATTATTATTTTCATTGGATGGTAGGGAAGACCTAGCCAATTCAATCATAAAAAGCACTGAAAAATGGTCCAATAGGACAAAATTGGGTGTAATAAGAAAACAGAAGTTTTCAGATGGTGAAATCAGTGTTGATTTCACTGATTCAGTAAGGGGCAAGAGAGTGTATCTTCTTACCAGTCCCAATACTTCAGATGAAATAATTAAGCTTCTTTTGGCAATAGATGCGGCTAAGCGTGGTGCAGCAAAAGAGATTATACCAGTACTACCATATTTTATGTATGCGAGACAAGACAAAAAAGATTATAGTCGTGGTCCAATAGGTGCCAAAGTGATGTCTGAAATGGTTGAAAGATGTGGGGCTACTTCAATTATTACATTTGATTTACATGCTGACCAAATACAAGGATTTTTCAATATACCAGTAACACATCTTGAAGGCAAGCATGTGTTTGATGAAACAATATTTGGTTATTCAACTCTTATGACTGACATTGTCTTGGCTGGCCCTGATGCTGGTTCAGGAAAAAGAGTAAAGCGTATGAAAGACCAACTTCAAAAGCATTATGGACTAAGTGTTAATTATGTTATGTTGGATAAAACACGCAAAGAAGCCAATGTCATTGATGATATGATAATCATTGGTGATGTCAAAGATAAAGATGTTTTTATTCTTGATGATATGGTTGATACTGCTGGTACTCTTTGCAAAGCAGCTGATGTTTTGATTGATGCTGGGGCTAAAACGGTAACAGCTATCATAAGTCATGGTGTGTTATCTGGTCCAGCATATGAAAGAATAACCAATTCAAAATTAAAAAGACTTATCATTAGTGATTCATTGGAAACAAAAACAGATGATAAGATTGGTGTTGTAAGTGTTGCTGAAGTTATTGGACTGGCAATGTCTGCAAACAATAACGATATGTCTTATGAAGCGTTGAAATTCAACAAAGACACAGAAAAATTCATAGCTTAAGATGACAGAGTTAGAGCTGATTAAATTCTTACTTCCAAAAATTATTGTTGCTACTATATGTGGTTTGATTATAGGATGGGAAAGAGAGATTAAAAACAAGCCAGCTGGGTTGAAGACTCATACCCTTATTTGTATTGGTGCTTGTTTATTCGCATCAATAAGTTATATCATTGGAGGCAATGCTGACCCAACTAGAATAATATCTACCATTGTTTCTGGTGTAGGTTTTTTATGTGCTGGCGTTGTGTTTAGAGATAATAACACAATAGGCGTTAGCGGAATTACATCTGCTTCTGTTATATGGGTTACAGCAGCGTTGGGTGTGATAATAGGCCTTGGGTATTCATTATTTCCAATTTTTTTAACGCTATTTTTAATGTTTATGTTATTTTTATTGGAGAAATTAGAAAGACGCATTAGAAATAAAATTAGTTAAAATTTTCACAATGTTTGTATCGTATTTAATTATTAATAGTTTTATTTTATTTTCACAACAAAAATTAATTTTTATTTTATCTCTTAATTTTATTGTTTTAAACTTTTCTATTCCACCCCAAGCATTTATTGGTTTATAATGTTGTTCACCATTGAATTCAACACACATATTCATATTTGGTAAATAAAAATCAAATGGTAACTTTTTAATATGCTTACAGTTTGGAAATTTATACTGTTGAATAAACTTAATGTTATTTTTGATTAAATATTTTCTTATTTCATTCTCACCTTTTGATTCATTACAAATTGGACAACCTTGACCTAATAAATGCATTTGTGGTGTTTGTTTAAAAAAACCATGTTTATTGCATATTATTTCAACCTTAATCAGAAGTTGGTTTTAAAGTTGTGGGTGACATAGAACGAAGAGATAAGTTCATTTATATCAGTGGAATAAAAATGTAAAAATAATACTTGCGTGGTATTATTTTAATTAGTATCTTTGCATAAATAACATTTATTTCAAAAACATTAATATGGGAAAATTTCGCTTTACTGACATAACACCAGAACAAACTAAAAAAGCAAGAATAATTTATAAAGACAAAACAAGACCATGGGATAAAAGAATGGCTGACCTAATTAAGTTTTTCAAAGGTACAAATGAAAGAACAGTTAGAAGATGGTGTACTAGACTTGGTTTTAAAGAAAAATTAGACATTGAAACCAAAGATTTAAAAAAAGCCAAGACCAAGAAACACAATAAGGCAAAAAATATTTTTTTAATTGCGTCAGCACAATCAGCAACGTCAGTTCATACTGAGTTATTTGATGGTATGGAATTACTAGCTGAAAAATACAATGCTGAAATACTGGTAATACCTTTCAGGTATCATAATGCTACAAGTATGTTTAGTAAAGTATCAGAGGAAAATGATTGGTGGGATAAACGTGTTATTCCTTATCTAACGCTTAATAGACATGCGTTAAACAAAAGAATTAGTATTCTTTCAGATGTTAAAATTCAACCAACCAATTCTAATCCACTTCAAGGGTTAGAAGGTATGACTGGGGAACACTCTTCGGTTGTTGGTCATCCTAGAATGGAACTTAGAAGCATTCCAGTAATGGAAGGTTCACCACCAAAGATATTATTTACAACAGGTGCATGTACATATGAAAATTATATCGATAGCCTAGTTGGTAAAAAAGGTGAGTTTCACCATTCTTTAGGTTTTGCTGTTGTTGAAATCAAGGATAATGATACATTCTTTTTTAGACAAGTAAGTGCTAATTCAAAAGGTGAATTTATTGATTTGGATAATTTCGTTTCAAACGGTAAAATAACCAAAGAGAAAACAGTTGAAGCTGTTATTTTAGGTGATATCCATGTTGATGATTGTGACCCAAGAGTCACTGATATAACATTAAATAATTTATTTAAAAGACTTCATCCTGAAAAAGTTTTCATTCATGATATTATTTCGTCCAACTCAATATCTCATCATAACATAAACAATCCGTTTATACTTCATGAACAAGAAATGAATGGTAGTAATTCACTGAAAAAGGAAGTGGATGATATGCTTGCTTGGTTAAAACCATTTGAGAAATATAACGTTTATATTGTAAAGAGCAATCATGATGAACATATCGATAAGTTCTTGCAAACAACTGATTGGAGAAAGATGGCCAGCTTTAAAAATGCTATTCAATATATGGAATATGCAACGGCAACATTAAAGGGTGAAGCACCTAATGGGGTTGTACCATATGTCATTAATAAGACCTATCCTAAATTCAAATGTTTAGGTCATAATGATAATGTAACAGTGAAGGGTTGGCTTCTATCAATGCATGGACACATTGGTTCGTCTGGTAGCAGAGGTAGTCTTAGACAATACAGCAGATTATCAACCAAAAATGTCACAGGACATAGTCATAGTATTGGTAGAATAGGTGGTGCTGTTAGCGTTGGAACCAGTACACATCTAAGAATAAGTTATAATCTAGGTGCGTCTTCATGGGTCAATGCTCATGGTATCGTGAATAGACTTGGCAAGTTTCAACACATTGTATTCTTCCACACAAAAGATGGTTTGGAATATACAACTCTTAAATAAATTTGTTTAAGTTAAATAATTTTAGTACCTTTGTAATATGGCAAAAGAAATAGAAAGAAAATTTTTATTAACCAAAGGTGCTAGCATACCTATTCCAGCTGAACATTATAAACTTAGAATAAAACAAGGTTATATACATGTTGAGAAGGATAAACAAGTAAGAATTAGGGTTTATAAAAATAAAGGGGTTATTTGTTTAAAATATGGTAAAGGTAAAATACGTGATGAATTTGAATATGAAATTCCGTTAAAAGATGCTAAAGAAATATATGATAAATGCAAATGGAGATTAGAAAAAAAAAGACTTTCATTTAATAAAGATGGTGAAAATTATGATATTGATTCGTTTCCTAATGGAATGGTATTCGTTGACGTAGAATTCAAATCTATGAAAGCAATGAAGAAATGGAAAAAACCTAGTTGGATTGGAAAAGAAATTTCTAATAATCCTAAATATTCTAATATAAGGTTGGCTAAGAAAATTTTAACTTTTCTTTCATAATTTCTTCAATGTTTTCACTATGTTTAATTACAACTAATTTAATGTTATTTTTATTACAATAATCAACCTTTATTTTATCATTTTTCTGTTGGGTTACTAATTGTTTAACCCCTCCAAATATTTTTACTGGTTCGTAGTGTTGCCTTCCGTTAAATTCAATACAAATATTATAATCAGGTAGATAAAAATCAAATGGTAATGGTTTTTTGTTTTTACAATCTTTAAATTTATATTCTTTTATAAAAATAATATTATTTTTATTTAATATTTTTTTAATTTCTAACCCACCCTTAGAATCATTACAACTTGGGCACCCTTGACCAAATAAATGATTATTTGGTGTTTGTATAAAAATACCATGAGTGGGACATATAATTTTAACTTTAGTTGAATTATTTATATAATTAACTTGCGAATAATTGTATTTATTATCATGTTTAAAATTAGATTTTTTAATAAATTCTTTATTTGTCTTTCTTTTTTTATTAGCTCTAAGCTCAATGGCACATTTGGGGCAGCCCTTGTTTTTATTTATATGATTATCAGGTGTTTGTTCAAACCATCCATGTCCGTTAATCGTGCATATCAGTTTAACCTTTAATCTAGAATTTATAAATTCAACTAAAGAATAATCAATATTATTATGTGTTAATTTAGATTTTAATATAAATTCGTTAGTATTATAATTATTTTTAGCACTAGTCAATATATGCCCACATTTACAACATCCGTGGCCTTTTAAATGACTATATGGAATTTGTTCAAACATACCATGCTCTTTACAAAGTATTTTAATTTTACTCTTTGGGTCTTTATATTTAACTAATGAGTAATTATATTTATTACCATGGACTAATCTAGCCTTATTTATAAATTTTTCAGTTGTTAAAAATTTACTCATTTTCTAATTCTTTTTGTATTAATAATCTTATCTTTTTACCATATGAACACCCATTTTTCTCGCAGAATTCAAGGTATTCTCGTTTTAATTCTGGCGATAACCTAAAAGTCATTGATGTTGTTTTTTCTTTTTGGTCATTTAGAGACCTTTCTCTTGTTTTTTTCATAAGTTATAACTTGTTTATACATATAAATATGTCGATTTATTGAAAAAGACTTGTTTTATATAAAATAATTTAGTACCTTTGTATAAATTAAACAATGAAAGCAATAGAAATGTTATCTTTATCGATAGAAAAGATAAAAGATGAAATAATGAAAATTGAAAAACTTATAATTGAATCGCCAGAAGGTGATTGTTTTATAATAGTAGATAATATTTCATATGCTTGCCTTTCTTACTTAAAAAGTGAGGGTTATTTCATATACAGGCAAAGAAATACCACTGGCTACCTTACTGGTAAAATGGTCATAACTTGGTATGGTGACATAACTGTGTAATCATTATAATGAAGATGCAATAATTCCTTGTAAAATAGTATCAATATAATAAAATATGAACAAAAGAATATACGAAATACTAAAAAATGATATAAACACATATCCATCTTCTGTTAGTTTTGACACAAGAGGCAATGGTGCTATTTTTGAAATATTTAATGATTATTTTCAAAAAATAAACATAAAAGATGAAGCGTATAAAAATAGTTCTGTTGAATTAAAATATATACTATATCAAACTTTTCAAATAAGCGATTTTGAATTAGGTGGTATGAGTTTAGATGTATATGGAATAACTTTTATCATATCATTTGATAATGTTGATTATAACATTAATTTCAAAAATTGGAAAGATGGTCCTGATTTTTTTTACAGAATTTCAATTACTTCTGAATTAGAAGTTAATTATTCTGGAGAATTCATTTATAAATATTTACTATATAACGCATTAGAAAATTCAAAATTAAAAGGTTCTTATTTTACTATGCCAAGAGATTCTTTTTCTTGGAACATAAAGACTATGGAATTAAGAACATTTGACGATGTTTATTTACCAACTGAATTAACCAATGATTTAAAATTATATGTTGATATCTTCAAAAAATCAGATAGAATACTTAGATATTTAAAAGTAGGAAATCCAGGAGTTGGTAAAACAGAAGCAACAATAGTCCTAGCTTCTGAACTTAAGAAATTAGGTGTTACAATTATCAAAACAAGCATTTGTGATAGACTACATGATAAAGTTGAACTAGCCAACGTATTGGAACCATCGTTGATTATATTTGATGATATAGATTTATCTTTGGGTGATAGAAATAAAGGTGCTTATAGTAGGTTATTGGGTGACTTTTTGGATGTGCTAGATGGTACTGATAAATTATCTAGAAAAGTTGGAATCATAGCAACAACCAATGCAGCACATTTATTGGATTTGGCTGCTCAGAGACCTGGCCGATTTGATAAAATATTATTATTTGATAACATAACAAAATCAAATATTAAAAATATCATATTGAAATCTCTCAGAACTAATTTTGAATTAACTAAAGGTAATGAAATTGCAATATATTCAGATGTTAAAATAGTAAAGTCATTTTATGATGCTGGTGTTACTGGTTCACACATCTACAACACAATAAAGATGCTTAAATTACGATACGATACTCTTGGTATTGAAGTAACAACAGAAAAAATAGTGGAGAGCATTGTGAATGAAATTACTGTTATCGATAAGATAAGAAAAATTTCAATATTGAAAGATAGATTGGAAAGAGGCAACGGTAAAATGGGCTTCAACTCTAATCAAGATGATGACGATGATTGTAAAGCTGAGGTAGTATCACCTAGTGAAGAAGAAATGGTAGAAGAAAAAACACATTATAAAAAACAAAACAAAGAATAATATGTACAAAATAAGAACACAAGAGCTAGAAGCTTTTAAGAAAGAGCTTAAATCTAATAGTAAAATACTAGAAGGATTACGTAACGACCTTACTACTTCTGGTAAAGAAATGGTTAAAAAGCAAATCGATAAAAATGATAAATTAATTAATTTAATCAAAGACCATTTTGATATTTAATATGAGCAAAGAACAAATAACCTTCGACCAATTTCTTGAAATAGAGAAAAAATTGGAAATTAAAATGGGTCACGTAATTGGTGCTGAACGTGTAGCCAAGAGCAAAAAGCTAATTAAGCTTATTGTTGACTTTGCATCAGACGAAAAGGATAGAAAGACCGTGGTAACAAACTTAGGTGATAAGTTCGAACCAGAAGCTTTCTATTTGAAGATGATACCATTTATCACCAATCTGGCACCAACATCAATGATGGGTATTGAATCTCAAGCAATGATAGTTGTGGCTGAAGGCACCGATGGTTTAATTTATTTTGATAACTACCCTATTGGGTCTAAATTACTTTAAATGTCAAAGACTGTAGCTGCTGGTATATTCATTATAAGGAAAGATGGTAAATTACTTATTTGTCACCCTACCAATCATCCTGAAACCGTTTGGTCAATCACCAAAGGGAAGCTAGATGCTGATGAAACAGCACTGGAAGCAGCTTTGCGTGAAACACAAGAAGAGTCCAATATTGAATTATCTGATAAGTCAGAGTGTTTTAATATTTATCTTCTAACACCTATCACTTATAAACATAAAAAAAAGATACTTCACCCATATTTATTTTGGGAAAAATCTGATTCCAAGATAGATTGGGCTTCAATTGAAATTAAATGCAATTCAAAAGTTCAACCAGATAGAGGTGATTTCTATGAAATGGATAAATTTTTATGGACATCGCTTGAAGAAGCAAAAATACTATTACATTACACACAAGTAACAGCTTTAATAGAAATAGAAGAAATAATTTCAGAAGAAAAAACTTTTTGTTGATGTTGAAGTATTTATAGCATGAAATAATCAAGCTATAATATTTTAACTACAATGAAATTAAATTTACGTTGGACAAAACATAAAAATGTTAAAATAAAAACAGATGCTGCCATTTGGGATGGGTTACAAATGGGGGAAACTCAGTTAAAAATAATAACTGGTGGTTCAAAGAAAACAAAAGAAATAGTAATGGAGTGTTTAACGTTTTATAATCTTGAGAGCCATAAAGATGCTAAGAATGCTGACATTATAATGGTTACGTTATATTAATGTGGTGGATTTATATATTAAAATGTTTTGATGGAAGCCTTTATACTGGAATTACAAATAACTTAAATAAGCGCATTGCAGACCATAACAAAGGTCGAGGTGCCAAATATACCAAAGCTAGGCTTCCAGTTGTTTTAATGGCTTCATTTGAAGCTGAAAATAGAAGCCAAGCAAGCAAAGAAGAATATAGAATCAAACAATTAAGTAGAAAACAAAAATTGGAACTTATATGGAAAAGTACAGAATCAAAATAGAAACACTGGCTGATGATAAAATATGGTATGCACCAGAAGTTCTTATTCGTGAAGGATATTTGTGGAGAGCATTAACAGAAAGTGGTGACTTAAAACCAGTAGGTTATAGTGTTGTAAGTTATGATGAAATTGAAAAGGCTGAATCAATAATTGATAAAAGGAAAAACAATATATTAAAACATCAGCAAAGCACAGCTGGAACAATAGAATACAAATACTTATGAAAGCAATAGAAATTCAAGCACCTAACGAATTAATAGATAAAGCCTATTATAAGAAAGTATTTTTGGCTGGCTCGATAGAGATGGGCAAAGCTGAAGACTGGCAACTGCGTGTTATCAAAGCACTGGCTGACCAACCAATCATATTCTTGAACCCTAGAAGAAAGGATTGGGATTCATCTTGGAAACAAGAGAAAACTGACCCACAATTCAAACAACAAGTAACATGGGAATTGGAAGGATTGGAAAAAGCTGATGTTATTATAATATACTTCGACCCAACAACCAAATCACCAATATCATTGTTGGAGCTGGGTCTTCATACATGCAATGGTGATAAACTTATTGTGTTGTGTCCTGATGGATTTTATAGAAAAGGCAACGTGGATATTGTATGTGAAAGATATGATATCAAACAAGTCAATAGCTTCAAAGAATTAATAAAAGAAACCAAAATAGCAATTAATGAAGCATAATGAGGTATTACAAGGATTTAAAAAGGCTTGAGATTAAAAATACGAATTGTTTATTTTTTTCAATGTGGTATGTTTTTAATAAAGGAGGAAAATTGAAGGCTGAGTTTGACAAGAACCTGTGTTTTTGGCACTTTTATGTGGAAAAACATTATAAAGAAATTCATATTGAGCAAAATAACAGGAAAACAGAAAAATGGAAACCTTTATTAACAGCACATATTAAAATATATTACCAATATTAATAAAATTAACATAAATAAATTAAATGAACTATAAGAAAAAGCAACACAGAATCAATCAAGAAATTAGACACCAAACAGTACGTGTTACTGAAGGTGGCATCATGTCAATAGCCGATGCACTAAGCTTGGCTAAATCCAAGGAACTAGACCTTGTGCTGATATCAGAATCAGCCAATCCTCCAGTATGTAAAATTGTTTCTTATGAGAAAATGCTTTATGAACTAAGCAAGAAACCTAAGAACAAATCACTTGAGGTTAAACAGATTCAATTGGGGCCTAACATGGCTGAAAACGATTTGGAATATCGTGTGAAACATGCAATAGAGTTTTTAGATAAAGGACATTCTGTAAGGCTTTCTATGCTATTTAAAGGTAGAGAAATGGCCCACGTTAATAATGGTAAGGCTGTAATGCTCAAATTTATCTTAGCGGTTGAAGGACATGGATTGGCTGAAGGCATGCCTACAATGGAAGGTAAAAAAATGTTCTGTACGTTGCGTCCAAAGGGTAAATAATCTTTACTTATATTAAAATTCTTCCTATGATTGTACATGATAAAATTGGTACAATCGTATCTTACCAGACGTTATGATATTAAAACAAGTGATGCTGGTAATGACGGTGTTTATCTTAAAAGTGACACAAGAAAAAACAAAGCACCTTATTATCATTCCAAA
>QGNH01001453.1_pt1 | contig 24353 bp, 26 predicted proteins | sample 1735481 | NCBI WGS metagenome assembly QGNH01 (sample SAMN09239004, study PRJNA386568) | Viral metagenome, whole genome shotgun sequencing project.
TCCAAATAACCAAAGCTCATCAAAAGTTCCTTCTTCATTTTTTCTTTTGTATACAAGATGTGCACCCTTTACTGTACGAATTAATCCTTGCTTATTAGGATCATTTGGAACTTCCGTTCCATCAATATTACTTTCTTCTGGTGCAGCCATCATTTGCTCTTGTCCGCCAGGTATGCCCATTGCATCATCAGGGCGAGCTGAACCTAATCCAGGTGGAGGTCCTTCCATTTCACGATCACCTGAATTGGTAAGACCAGCTTGTTTTGCAAGTCGTTGATAGTACGAAACAGCGGTTGAATTTGTAACACCTAATTGCTTTTCAAAATTCGCAATAATTTTTGCACGAGGAACTTTTTGATTGACAAGGCTGGTAAACATCTTTTGTGCACCAGCGTATTGTGTTGACTCTGCTTCGTCTTCATCCCAATCAACATCTTCTTCTTGTTCAATATATGATTCTTCGTTTTCTTCACCATTTTTGCGTTTTAGTTCTTGACGAAGGTCATTGATTGCATTCAGTAATTGTTCGTGTTTGTCTTCATTCCAATCATTGCCGTGATCGGTAACAGTATAGTCAGGAGACTTACGAGGATTAACTGGATCAATACCACCATTTGGATCGCCACTTGGTTGAGCATCAATTTCCTCACCATTGCTGAATTCCTCTGGATCAACATTATGATCATCCATTTTTGCATCGGTTTCGTCTTCATGACGAAACAATTCAGGATCATATCCGGGTGCTTTGAATAGGAGGTTCTTTAACATACTAAGAACTCGTTCTTCTCTATTGCGCTTATCATCTTCACCAAAATTATGATCGTCATCTTTTAGATTACTATCATCGTGACTGGATAAGCTATCATTAATCTCTTTTTCAAGACTACGCTTTTTATCACGCTTCTTTTCTCGTTCGTCTCTCATTGGGTCTTGAGTCATTTGTGTATGACCAAGAACATTCGCGGTATATGCAGACCCGAAGCCGCCACCGTCAAATTCTTTTAAAAAACGCGAAAAGGTTGATTTAGATTTTGCCATGTTTGTATTTATTGGTATTTTCGCTACCGCGTTGATTTTGCAATCATATATAGAAACATGCCAGTTAAAAAGAAAACACGAACCAATGTTGCCCCTTTAATCGTAGAAGCTCATCCAGCAGAATATACTGGGTATCCTTTTATCACACTGATTCAATACAGACGTGCTCATGTTTTAGCACTTGTAGATAATTCTGATGATCAAGTAATTAAATCATATGTACTTGACTATTGTGGTCCAGAACGAGTCAACGAAGAAAACCTTATTCAGGTTGCATCAATTTGGTATAAAGATTTCCGAACGCAACATCCGCTATCAATTGAATTTTCTCGTCGTGGACTTACAGCCGAAGCTGGAAGGATATATCGTTCATTTAATATTGAGTTTGTTACTCGTGTAATTGGTCCACTTCCACGATTTGAAATGAGTGAAACAATTCGTGTAAAACGTCGTAAGCGTAAGCCAGTTCCACAAGGTGTGGAAATAGTTCGTCGTGTAATCCCATTCCCACGCGTTGAGGATAAATAAAAGACTATGAAACGATTACGCGAAACTCAAATTGGTCCTTTGAATAAATTATCAGCAACTTCCTTTCGTCCAACAGAAGCTGAAAAGCTTATTCTATTGAATATTGACAGCATGATTGAACAGGGACGTAAAGTAACTCAACAAGATGCTATCAACGTTTCACAAGAGGAAATGGACGAACAAGAGCTTGATAAAGACCAACTTGAATCTGCATTTAAACAGCTAATTAATATTCAATTAATTTCTGTTGAACCTGATCAAACCGTGGCTATTTCTGAGCAAGGTCAGCCAGTTATTGAAGAACTTAAAAAGGCAAAAGAACAGGAAGATGAAGAAAATCCACCTGAAGGTCAAGATCAGGGAATGGGTGGTGATATGGGAATGGGTCAAATGCCTGGAGCAGAAAACATGGGTGCTCCAACTGATGGCGGTCCTCAACTTCCAATGGAAAATAGCTTACTTCGTTACATTAACGACATGTCCAAGCTATTAAAAGGCTAAATTATACCACCCTTCACTAGGTGTAATTGCAATACAATCGTTAATGCATACGCAATCGCGTGTGATTTTTTGAAGTAATATCCTTCTCCTGGTTTACGATATAATTCTTGTCGTATCAATTCCCGATTTTTGGTATATGCATGTACTAATTGCCGTTTACCCGGCCGAATTAACGCAATACAGTCCGCCAATTCCTGTACAGAACGTGGTTTAATTTGTGATATCAAATCAAAGTGTTTACTGATTTGAAAGAGTTTAACAACGTTGTTTTTATCTTCAAGAAGTTTCCAGTCCGGTGGAATCTTAATTAGGGTTCTAATTTGTTCTTTCGTTTCAAAATAATTTAGTGTTGATAAATGAAGAAAATCAACCTTGAAATATCCAACTTGTTCTGCTTGTTCGTATGGAATTGCTGCTAGTCCTGTTACCTTATCAATTGGTATAGGTTGGAAATAGATTCCAGCAGAATGCTTTGTTAATTGCCCATCCTTTACAAGGGATGCACGTATAGCGGTTTGAAAATATTTAGTTGGGTCAAAATCAGTTTGTAAGTCAATATCAACATCCATATATTGATATTATACTTTGTTTTTATGGTATAACAACTGTGATTGGATATGTAACCCCGGCCGTAAAGACTTGTTTTCCAACAGACCAACTCCAAACGGTGACTCCACCAGTGTATGCGGCTCCACCTGATGCTGCAGTAAAGGTTCGGCGAACACCATCATTACCAGTAAATGCAATGCTGGTAAATGATCCACCGACATTACCATTTAAATACAAGTATAGAGTATATGTACTATTGGGGATACACAAACATACAACAGTATGTCCGTTAATTGTTTGTGGATTAAGATCGGAAGTTGTACCTAATCCATCACCTGGGTAGTATCCGACTGCAGTACCATTACCAAGTTGGATATAGGCTGATTGTGCAACCATATTAATTGTAGATGTTAATGCTGGAGATGTATTTTGTACACTATAACTTACGCTAAGGTTTTGATATGTATTACCATCTGACACGTAGCAATTTAATGCACCACTAATAGTAGCACCAGCAGCAGGAGCAGCTGTAACATACGCTGTTGCACCCGAAGCGTGTAATGTGCCAGAACCCGATACGTTTGTCCAACTATATGTATAACCAGCGGAATATCCTTTTGTTGCCGTTACTGTAGTTGTGTTGGTCGTTCCCGTTGCACCACTATATCCAAGTGCTCCTGAATATGAGATTGCAAATGGTGAGGCTGATGCGACAATTTGAGTAGAATTTATAGCAGCAAATCGCGGTCCAACATCAGTACCACTTTGGCGAAATCCAATACTTCCTGCCGCTGTTCCTGTTGAAGCAGGAGCAAAGGTAACGTTTAAATCAGTACCATTATAATGAAATCCAGTGGCAGCCGCTTGTGGCCAATTACTCAATCTAGGAGCTAATACATTTGCTAAATCTGTTCCTTGATCTAAAAAGTCAACAGACATAATTATTCACCTTTGAGCAATTTAATTTCAGATTTTAATATTGCAATTTCGGATTTATATGTGGCATTCATTTCTTTTATTGCTTCAATAAGTGCACCAATAATACCATTATAATTTAAAGTTTTGAAGTCATCTACTTCTGTAACAAGCTCAGGCATTACCTTTTCAACATCTTGTGCAATTAGACCAGCAGATGCTTGACCATTATCTTTCCAATTAAAACGAACACCATTTAAACTCTCAATAATATCAAGTGCATTATCAATTTTAATAATGTTTGTTTTCTTGTTGATATCTGATGTTGAATTAAAAATTGTTGCATTTAATGTTCCAGTATTAGAGTTAATCGTAACAGCATTACATGAATAGTTTGGCTGATAAGCGGTAGTACCACCCGGATTAGACCAAACAACTGGATAATTAGCATTGTCAGTTCTACCACCGTATGTGATAACATTATTAGCATTTGTTGCCGTTGTGGCTCCACCAACAGTTACGGTTGATGCTGCAATTCTACGAATAAAGTTATCACTACCATTATTTGCATAAAGATTTACAGCTGTAAATGATTCTGTTGGTGAGTTATCGTTAATATAATACGTATACAAATATCCATTTGCATCTGTACGAGGAATTCCATTTGCACCCGGAACGGCACCCGCAGCTGGAATTGTAAGACCTGTAATTCCTGCTGCTGTACCGGCAATATTGCCAGAAACATTACCACCAGGAACGGTACCAACAGTTAATGTGCTTCCTGCAAAATACCACATCCAAGCTGAATTACTTACATTGTACATACCAGTGATTGGTGTTGCAGAACCATTTTGTACCATTAATGTTGTAAGGTCAGTTGTGGATGAAAACTGAACGCCAGAATAGCCACCGGCTCCACCAGTAAGTGAAACACAACCATACGAACTTGGAGTACCCAATGTAGTTGACGTACCAATTGATAGTGTAGAAAACGTTGGAGTAGATGTTGTTGCAATTGATTGAGGCAATGAAAGCGTTACTGCACCAGTTGCTGCGCTTGCAATTACTTGATTTGCTGTTCCAGTGATACTTGTAACACCACCACCAACACCGCTAGATGCAGCTGTTACTAATCCTTTTGCATTTACGGTAATAGTTGCATTTGTGTATGTACCAACACTTGAGTTTACATTTGCTAATGTATTAACTGAACTACCAGCTGGGGACGTAACATCACCTGTAAATGCTGGAAGTTGGGTTGCGGCTAATGCACCAGAAATTTGACTAAATGCATAATCATTTGCAGCAGCAGCTACTGCCCCAGTTCTACCAAAGACCGACGTAACTGGAAATGTAATAGCTGTATTGGATGCTGCTGTAATAAGTCCTTTACCGTTAACCGTAAATGTTGGAACGTTTACGGCATTACCAAATGAACCAGCATTGCTGTTTACTGTTCCTAACGTAAGTGTAGTTGTTCCGGATGTTGAAGTTACATCGCCAGAAAATGCAGGCATTTGTGCTGATGTAACGGTACCAGAAAGCTGACTAAAATTATAATCACCTGATGCTGGACTGACGGCACCAGTACGGGAATTGAAAGATGTAACACCAGTATTTGTAATCGTTACTGCACCAGTAGCTCCCGATATAGAAATACCAGTACCAGCTACATTTGAGGTAACACCAGTGTTATAAACATTTAAGGTTCCACCTAATTGAGAATTGCCTGTTATATTAATTCCTGTTTGACCAACAAAACTAATATAGTTATTAACAAGAGCAGAATTTGGAATACCTGTTAATCCAGAACCAGAACCACTAAAGGTTGTTGCTGTTACCGTTCCAGTTATAGAAGCACCACCAGAATTAATTGTTAATGCAGTTCCAGAACTTGGACTAATTGTAACGTTAGATGTTGTAACCGATGCTGGTTGAATTGCACCAAGTGTCAATGTAATTGCTGGAGTTGTTGTTGGATTTGAAACTGTACCAGAAATACCAGCGGATGTTGTTACCGATACGGTTGTTACCGTACCAGAACCACCCAAGCCAGAACCACTAGAAGCTGCTGTAATACGACCTTTTGCATCAACGGTAATATTGGTATTGGTGTACGAACCAGCAGTTACACCTGTTGTGGCAAGCGTATTAACGGTACCACCAGCTGTAGATGTAACATCGCCAGAATATGCTGGTAATGCAGCTGTTACATCTACTGTTGTTAATGTAATTGCACCCGTACGAGTATTAAAACTGGATACACCACTAACAAGCAATGCCCAACTTGCTGTTGTACCGTTGGTTGTTAAATAGTAACCATTATTACCAGTTTGAGTTGGAAGTAATGCATTAATTGCTGCACTTGCTGTTGTCTGTCCAGTACCACCGTTGGCGATTGATAGTGTTCCACCAAGTGTAATAACTCCATTTGTTGTAACTGGACCACCTGATGTTGTAAGACCAGTTGTGCCACCTTGAACATCAATAGAGGTTACTGTACCTGCTGGTGGAACTGTCCATGTACCATCATCACGTAAGAAAGCCGTACCTGTAACAGTTGAATTTTTTACAACATATCCAGATGTTGAACCATTGAATGCGCTAATGCTTAAATCTAGACCAGAACCAATTGAACCGCCACCAATTAATGGTGCAGCAGTTAATAATGTCTGTGAATTAGAAATTGGTGTATATCCAAGCGCTGTTGTAATTTGACTTGATGTTAATGCTGCAACAGAATAAGTTGCGGTGCCAGTTCTTTGTACAAAACCAACAGCACTTAAAGCACTTAGTGCTTGAAGTTCATTACCAAGTGTTAACGTTAATGTACCGGAAGATGTAATTGGAGAACCTCCAACTACTAACCCAGTTGAACCCGTAGCAGCTACTGATGTAACTGTTCCAACACTTACAGGTGGTGCAGACCATGTTCCATCAGCACGTAAAAAGTTTCCTGTACCACCACCGGATGCTGGCACTTCACCTTGTGTTGTTGATGTAAAAATTGGTCGTGTAAATGAAACTGCACCAGCTGCGGAAAGTCTACCATCGGCTCCAACTGTAAACGTTGGAATGTTTGTACTTGAACCATATGAACCAGCAGTAACACCAGTTGCACTCAACGATGTTGAAATTGCATTCGTGCCTGTTCCTGTTACAGCACCACTTAACGTAATTGATTGATTAGATGTTAAATATGCTTGGGTTGATGCATTTGTGACAAGACCTTTTGCATTAACCGAAAATGTATTATATCCAGTACCAGCTGTAACACCAGATGTGTTAAGCGTTAGTGGAATGGCTGTTGTACCAGAACCAGTGGCATCACCAGATATAGTAATTGTTTGATTGCCAGTAATATAACCAGAAGGATTAGATGCATTATAAGGCGTAAAGCCAAGAGCAGTTGTAATTTGTCCAGATGTTAATGCAGCACCTTGATATACACCACCAGTGCGTTGGATAAATCCATCAGTTGTAATTGCGGAAACAGCTACAAGTTCTGCTGCAAGAACAAACGATAATGTTCCTGAGGTTGTAATTGGACTACCACTAACAGTAATGCCGGTAGAACCATTTGCGCTAACCGATGTAACAGTACCACTTGTAGATGGGGCTGCATTATACCAAACGGTACCATTGTAAGTTAATACTTGACCCGTAGCTGGTGGAGTTGCAAAACTAACATCGCTTAAATTTGCCAGTGCGGAAGCCGTTGCAGGAGCCCATGTAGCAACACCGCTTACGATTGTAAGCACTTCCCCAGCGGTTGTACCAGCTGTTGAAGGGGCTAATCGTGATGTGATATCAGTGCCTAACTGCGTGATATCAATAAGTGGTTGTGTACCTGACATTAATTACTCCGTAAAGACCTATTTAGACAATTAGTTATCCTACCTTAACCATTTGTATATAACTTCCAGCTTTAACATTTGCACTACCAGAATTAACGTCTACATAAAAACTAAATGTACCAGCTGTTCCAGTTGCAATAAATCCTGTTATGTTTGTATAAATTGGTGAGGCATCGTGATTACTTGAAGCATTTACTGCAAATCCTGTACCACCAGTACCTGGTTCAATACCTTGTGAACCACCATCAGTGAATACTTCCATCCAATGGCTATTAACAATACTTCCAGTATAATATGGTGTAAGACCAATTTGATTTACATATGGATTAATATTAATTCCCATTTGAAACGAATAAAAACTATTTGCAGCAAGTGCAATTGAAAGAGAACCAGTTGTTTTTAGTCCTGTTCCTGTTAAATTAGAATCTGTTTTTTGAGCAGCAACTAATACTGTTCCAGTTCCATTTGTTGGAATTCCCCAAGTACCATTTGCTAAAAGAACACTGGATGTTCCACCTGGTGATGTTGGAACTAATCCTGGCGTGCTTCCCGCAAAGGTTGGGATTGCAATATTAGCCATTGCCGTAATTAAGCCTTTAGCATTTACAGTTACAACTGGAACTAATGTGCCAGTACCAAACGTGCCAACATTTGCATTAACACTTCTAAGTGTTAAACTAATCGCGGTTGCACCACTTCCAGATGCATCACCAGAAATAGAAATGTTTTGATTCCCAGAAATATATCCAGCAGAGTTTGTTGCTGCATTATACGGCGTATATCCAAGTCCTGTTGTAATTTGTGAAGACGTTAATCCTGCTTGTGTTGTATATGATGTTCCCGAACGAACAACAAATCCCTGTGATGTAAGGGCGGCAAGTTGTCCAAGTTGTGCATTTAAGTCAAGCACAACAGCTGCTGTAGGATTTGTTACAACAATACCACCATTTGCGGATGTTACGGATGTTACTGTTCCAGCATTTCCTGGTGGTCCGTTTGTTGCTGATGTAATGCGTCCATATGTATCAACTGTGATGTTGGGGTTTGTGTATGTACCAGTTGCACCAACAGTTGGCAATGTAACAACAACCGCTCCTGATGTTGGAGTAATTGTTAATCCACCATTTCCTGATGTTACAGAAACAACACCACCAATTTCTAATTGTAACCATGTTCCATTTGTACCGTAAACATACAATGCACCAGGTGAAGTTGATGTATTAAACCAAAGTTGTCCAGGTACAGGAGTTACATTTGTACCACCAAGAATTGTATTTGCTCCAGGTGCTGTTGGTGCTGCAAAATTTTCTGTAAGGCGGTAAAGACTTTCCCAAATATTTGCGCCCCAGTTAAGAGCATTTGCACCTGAAAGTTCTAATGTTGAACCTGCAGTTGGTAGATATGTAACAATTACAGAGGCTGCATTGGTACCACCAGGAATTGACAATATATCACTAATTGCATATCCTGTTCCATTGTTTGTAATTGTAACAGCGGTAACAACATTTCCAGTAACCAAAATTGAAGCTTGAGCTCCTGAACCACTTCCACCAGTAAGTGTAACATTATTTGTGGTTCCTGGTGTATATCCTAATCCCTGTCCCTTTAATACAACCTGCATTAATGGACCGGCTGCTTGTAGAGGAGCAACAGATAATGAAGCAGTACCTGCCGAATTAACAATCAGGTAATATGGTGGGACGACGGGTGCTACTGGTGATGCCATGAGATTATCCTATAACTGCTGATGCAAATGGATTTGTTGAGTTGTATACAACTTCACGATCAATAAGAACTTCAATTGTATCTGTTGCAACAGGTGCTGTTGTAAATTCAAACAACGAGGATTGATATCCATTCATTCCAATTTCGTTGTATCCATATGCTGCTGGTGGTAATGAATTACCAACTGTTACTAATGGATTTAGTCCTGTAATTGGATATGAAATACCAGTTATTCCACTGAACAAATTTGTATCTGTTACTGTAATTGACGAATTGGCTCCAGGAATATTTGAATGAAATACAAACTGTCCATTTTCAATTGAAACAGAAAAGCCCCAATTATTTTGGAAAATAATACCAGCATTTGTTGCTATTGGTACAGATGTAACATTAATCGTAGTAACACCACTTGCATATGTAGAACCTGCTGATGAAACCGTAAATGGTGTTGTATCGTTTGATGTTCCCGAATAATTTACGGAGAAACTTGTGCCTGCTGGAAATTGTGTATGCACATCACCAGCAACAGTAAATTGACCACCGGTTGCTGAAACAATAGGATTTATGAAGTATGACAGTGCAAGTGCATTAAGAGCATTTACAATACCAGCAATTGTGGTCTGTGCTCCAATTGTTGCTGTTACATTTGATAGACCATTTACACTTACTGAACAACTACCACCTGTAAATGTGATATTAAAATCATCCCGAAGAACTGAACTTGTAATTTTTGCAACGCCAGATGTAGAAGCAACTTGCTTAATCCCATTTATATAGACAGCAAGATTGTGCGAACCTTTTACATACTTTTTATTTGGTGATGATGAAGGTGAAGCAAATGCAAGATTACCAATATCAAATGCTGTGCGAGTACCAGGTGCTACAAAAACAAGCTGCTGTCTTGGAACAATAAAATTCCCAAGTGCGCCATCAAGTTGATTTAAAGCAGCAGTAACAGTTGTTTGTAGTGGAGTTGTTTGTACATTTTGTAAAGCAAAAAATTGATTCGTTGCTGTTGTTGGAGCGGGAATTGAATAATTAACAGGCAAGAATCCAGTTACAGTAACTGGTGCAAATGAACCAGAATTTGTAAGTGTTAAAATACCATTAACATTATCATATAGACCAGCAATCAATACTCCACCTGCACCCCCGGTGATAGCAGCATCAACATACGCTTTGTTTGCAGCATCGGTTGGATTAACAGGTGTTGGTAAACCAGTTAATGTATATCCACCAAGACTCAAATAACCACCCATAGTAACACCACCAGAGATTGGAACAATTCCAGCTACAGCTGGTTGTCCATTGGTCCACAAAGCTGTCGTAGCATTATAATAAAGAATGTCAAAATTATTTGGAGCTGTGATTGATGTATTTGCACCTGATAATGGTTGTGCATCTACATATTCTTTATTTGTTGCATCATAGATGCCAGTTGGTAATGGAAGGTTGGTAAGAATACTTCCACCCATGTTAATAACACCACTCATGGTGCCACCAGCTAGTGGCAAATATGTTGAACCAAGAGAACTTGCATACCACTTAATTCCATTATATGTTAAAATTTGTCCAGTAGTTGCAAATTGAACAGATGGGTCTACATCAGCCAATGAATATAAATTGATCGTTCCACCACCAGTAGCTAAATCAACATAAGCCTTTGTTGCTGCATCCTGAGCATTTACGGGATTTGCAAGATTGATAATATTATTTCCGCCAGCATTGAGAGCGCGACGTAAAACAATTTGAGTATTGCCTTGATAAATTTCCTCCCATCCACCAGTCCATTGACCAACTAACGCATTTGTAATTCCTGTTGCAGGTGTAACTGTTAATACAACATTAGAACCAGTAACGACCGGAATGGCCGATTGAATAAACGTTAGAGTATCATAGGTACTATCATATACATTAAATTGTTTTGCGAGACCAAGGTTTTGAAAACGTGTCAGAATTGTTGCTGGTGTTTCAGATCCATCATCACTTTGTACGTATATTTGATTTGCTGTTGATGCTGTAATTTTGTACTTACGAGGGTTGTACATATACAACTGATATGGAGTTGTTATTTCATTTGCAGAACTTTTGGCCCAAATTTGTCCAGGAATTGGAAACGATGGTTCGTTTGGATTAAAGAAATTTTCCAACATGTAAACCAAATCTTCTTGAATACGATCACCGTAATTAGGGTGCCCTTGTCCATAAAGAAACAAAGTGGTATTCGCAGCAGTCGCAGTTGGATCTAATCCAGTTGTTGGTGTTGCTGGTCCATTTGCTGTTTCTGGTTGAATAATGAATTCACGGTTTGGATTTTGATCCGTGAATAACATTGTATACGGTGCGTAAGCCATTTTTTACCCTCTTTTAACTCTGACGAGTGTATTTAGTCGGGGTTGAGGAGATTAGTGGCCTACAGCAAACCATGATAAATGGACACCACCAGCTGCATTTCCGTTTTGCATATACTGCAAAAATAGCGTTACAGTAGATGATAATACATTTGGTTGAAAGTAACATTGACCAGCCTGATCCTGAGCACTTGAGTTGGTTGTATTAACCATCAATGTGCAATTTACAGACAAAATCGTCATTGGAACAAGAAGCGAAACAGTTGTTCCACCTTCTGTAATGCCTGTTGATGGTGGAGTTACACCCCACTGAAAAATTATACCATTTGGAAGCTTTGTATATCCAATAGTTCCAGTTCCTTGAAAAGTTCCGCCGGAATAAGTCCAGGTCGTATAACTAGCTGTTGAATAAAAGTTTTCGGAAAATCCACCCAACAGAGATGAATCTACATATCCTTTACTTGCAGCTTGTGTTGAAACTGTTGGTGTTAATGGAACTGTAACAGGTTGTGTAAATGTTGTTGCACCCGTAACGCTTCCACCCGTTGCTGTATTTAACCAACGTGTATCACCATAAGTTGCATTAACAGCATCTGTCAATCCAGATGTTGTGACATTGGCAACACGACCATTTGCGTTAATAGCAATTCCGGAAGGGGGACTAATAATAGTTAAGCTTCCAGTATTCATAACAATATTTGCAGAATTTAGTGTAATGCCTGAATTGTTAAGAATTGTACCAGCATTAAGCGTTAAAGTTCCAGTCATTGTTCCGCCGGCAATTGGAACAAATATACCAGCACCACTTCCACCCGCAACTGTATCTACGTATTGCTTTGTTGCAGCGTCTTGTGCAGCAGTTGGATTCAACAAATTGTGAATTTGATTATTGCCCATGGAAAAGGCACCAGTCATTGTTCCACCGGATAATGGAAGGTACAATGCTGCGACAGAAACAAAAGCACTGCCGTTATAAATTTCTAGTTGAGGAATTGCTGCATTGTACCAAAGGGCACCAAGTGTTGGATTTGTTGGTGCAGCACCAATATAAACAACCGTGCCAGTCGTAGATTCCCAAGCATTTGAGCTGTTATAAACATAAAGCTGATTGTTGGTTGTGTTATACCATAACTGACCAACAAGAGGTAAATTAACGCCGTTTCCAGCACCAAGTTCTGCTTCGCCCATTGGTTGAACAGGAGATGGATTTACTACGCTTTGTGGGCAGGCAAAGTTCTGCAAAAGGCGATAATCGTTCTGATTACTAAAGGCACCCCACGTTGGGTACCCTAATCCAAACATGTCTAAATCACTACTTTGCTGAACAGCACCAGTACTAGGACCATTTAAGGTATCGGGTTGGATAGCAGCGACAGGAACACCTGCCGTGTTATAGATAATGAATACTGTACTTGTGGTTGCCATCTACGATTTCTCCCGGTAGATTGTATTTATTACAAGTTCAGCTCCGAAACATACTTCTTCATTGCCTGGACGGTTTCAGGATTGGATTTGAGTTGTTCGCCCCAATATTTGGGACGAATAATCGTTTCTAATAGAACTCTTTGTTCTTGGGAAAGCTTTCCATAAAACTGCTTAAATTTTTCGCTGTGTAGCAACAACCAAGGTGATAATTTTCGCTGTCTCATTAACTGAATAAATTCATTGGAATCTACATGATCAAAAAATTCCCACACTTCAATATTATAATCATCAGCATAGTTAAACAACGTGTCTAGTGTAATGCGAATATGCTTTTCAACTGGTACTTTTTTGTCCATATGTTCAAGAAAGGCAACATATATTTGATCAGATGTCCACATTGTTGGTGGCATATCAAGTGCCACCATTAACTCAATATAAATTTCTGGATCAGGAATACGAGCATCCTTTACAAACTTTGCAAAGCGAATAAACGGACCATAAAATTTGGAATGAAGGAAAGCTTTCATCTGAGGAACTAAATGCTTTTTTGCTCTCATCCATGATTGGTAAAAGAACCACGCAGCTTGACCTTGAGGAGACTGTATTTCTTCCTTGCGAATCATTTGTTTGCATTTATGTCGCAACAAACGATCTTCGTAGACAAAACTATGTCCACAATGTACACAACGGTAATTTGCTTCTTTCATTCAGATATGATTCTTGATTTAAGTTCTTTACTTATCAGTTTGATTTCATCTGGTTGTTTTCCCAAATGTGTTGCAAACTGCATTATATCATCATCTGTTAATAAAGTCATTGCTTCTTTCGCTTGAAGCGTATTGTACCCATAATATTGCTTGATCACATCAATGGTTTTGGGTGTATTTGTCTTCTTGTTGTTCTTCGCTTTGTTCCAAACATATCTACGAGTTTTACCTGAACCACAAATCTCTAAAAGGTCTAAAAGAAGCTGCTTGTGTTTGGTTAATGGAAATACTAATGGGTTTACAATTTCGTTTAAAAAGAAGACTTGGCGAGCTTCACTAGTACCTGACATCCAGCGCATTAGAACAAGTGGCTGAATGGCCTTCTTATCCTCTTCGGTCATCTTTAAGAAGTACTCTCGGTCTTTAACGCTAAGACGTTCAAGTAGTTTAAAGATATCAAATTTGTAATCAGCCATGTAAAACTCCGTATCGCTCAAAATGCTCTTGTACGATCATACCATAATACTTACCACATTTCACGACTGCTAAACAGCAATCATACTCATTCTTACCACGATATACGATCACATTGCCAATTTGTGCATTACCAGCACCCCGACGAGATGTCATAGCAATTCGGCTTTTTGCACTATTGGTTGCAAATGGTTCGGGATTTTTGGTTGTAAATTTTGGAAAGGTCAAAAAAAGTTGGCTTGCTTGAGTTAAAACTTCTTGTAATGACTTATCACACAATGCTATATGTGCTATCATATGCATGCCCATACGCATCTCTGGTTTGTCATTGAGAAGTCGCTCAATCAAATCAGGAGTCGTCATGAGTGGAATTTGGTTTGTCCAGTCATACTCTTCATATTTCATGCCCAATAGATAACCTTCTGCATAAGGACCTGGTCCTTTTTGCTCTTGATATCCAACAAAGGTTTTGAAATTTTCTTCCGTAAGCACGACTGCCTTTATAGATCCTTTAATACTGGTAGTGAAATTTTGTGATCACAAAATTTGCACATAGCATATGTTTCTTTAATTACAAGAAATTCATAAGGATGAACACATTCATTTACCATGTTGGTACGAAGTACAGAAATCTCATCAAATAATGGAATCTTCTTTGCTTGAAGTTCAATAATTTGGTCTTCAATTGGACGTAGTGTTGCAAGTAAACGAACCATGTTGTCCATCTTACGATTCCACGAAGTCTTTTCGCTGCGATTTGCATTATTAGAAATTTCTTCACGAAGCCGACGTTCTCGTGTCTGTTCTGGTGTTTCTTCTTCGGGTTTCTTTCTACGACTCATATTATTCCTTAATTAAAAGTGGCTTGTGGTTTATCTTCTCTCATATATTTGTCAAGTTCATAATCTGGTGTACCTGCTTTTGGTGTACCAAATGCTTCGTTCAACCAATCGTTTAGTTCACTGGGCCCAAAACGAGCTCGCATAGTAAAAATTGATCCAGCTGGACCACTCATTGGTTGTACACCAATAATATCATTCGCAATCATGCTAGGAATCATTTTCCTAACCATTGGAATGATTGTGTTTGCAAAACTACCTGGTAGTTTTGGAGTAGTGCTCATTTCTTTACAATGTCCATTGCACGATCGTATGCTTCTTCTTTTTCTTCTTCCTCGTCTAAATCGTCAAGTTCTTTGATAATATCACGAAGTTGTCGTTCCAAATCTTCTAACTCTTCTTCGCCATCAGCTGTATCACTACCAATTTCGTACCAATCATCTTCAGGTCTAGCCTTGGCAATAATCATTTTATGATTCCCATTGCTGCATCCCAAGCACTATTAGGATCAAATGGACCAGCTTTCTTTGGAAGCTTAAATCCAGCATCGTCAAATGCTTGAAGTTTATCGTGTGCTTCCTTTAAGCTCGCACGAAGAGTGTTGATTAATGTTGTAGGATAATTATGTTCTATACGCTGCCAAAACAAATCAGATGCCGTATCAGGTGTATAACCTGGACCAAATGTAACTTTTCCATTTGCGGCGATTTCAACTACTTTATCGTTGTTAGTACCATGAATTGTAATTGTTCCTGTCATTGTAGGTGCTGCAGTCGTCACCTGCCATCCACTAGGCGGGGTCACTTGCAATGGAGCAGCAGAAGCTCCAACAACTCCTTGTGCTGGTACCCAAGTATTTCCTTGATATACATATCCTGGTGCAAAGTTATGATTAACAGGAGCACCAGAACCAACAGGTCCTATATTACCAATAGTGCCAGTAGGACCTGCACCTGTAATAGTAAATCCTGGTACAGGAGCGCCAGCTCCACCGATCAGTTGTTGCCATTGTTGTCCACCCCAAATATAAACAACTTGCGACATTGGTTCCGTCCAGGTATCACCAATTTGTGGATTTGGATGTGGAAAATGATAGTTTGCTGATATAGCAGGTACCCAACTATTACCATCCCACATATGAGGAATATCTGTTGCTGCTTCTACAAATACTGTACCGACTGGGCATCCTTTAATACTATTTGCAGTTAATAAGGCTTGAGTCATAGAATAACGAGTTGTAATTGGAGTCCAAACAATTTGGTGGGATGTTCCACTACTAGTTAAGCCTGGTGCGGTTAATGAAGTAGTTAATGGACTTGCTCGGGATGTTACTTTTGTTGTTGGATCAAACCAATAATCACCAATTTTTCTTTGTTTAGGCTCACCTACTTGTACAGTAATCATATTTTTCCTTAAATTTGTCCAAGACGAATGAACATAGCTGCGGCATTGATTTCAGGATCTGCAACAAGCGAATGCTTGTATAAATGATCCGCAATAATAACAATACCAGCTTCCCATTTGTCTCGTTGTGTAAATGAAGGGGACTTATCCAAGTTCTCGTATAGAAATTTGAAAGTTTCTTCCCATTCCTCAGCTGAAACTTGTTCACAGGCAAGCTTACGAGCTCCAATCCAGTCACCAGTTTCAATCAATTCTAACAGCTTAAATTTATAGTCACCTGTTTCCGTTTGATTTAACGGCAATAGCTTTCCATCAATTGTATTCTGCTGTAATAAATTTATGATCTTTCTGATGTCGGGATAACCAACTGATACATAGCCTTCTAATTGCTCAAGTGTGAACTTGACTTTTTCAGCTATTAAGATATCACCAGTGAATAATAAAACCGCATCCCGATTAGGCTTTGTAAAACGAAATTGTTGGCATCGTGACTTGATGGCAGGAATGATTTTATTCTCATAATTGCAAGTCAAAATAAAACGAGCAGTATCGCTGTACTCTTCCATCAACTGGCGCAATACAGCCTGTGCGTTTGGTGACAAGTAGTCAGCTTCTTCTAAGTTTACAATCTTGAATTTGCCCATCGCCCATGTTGATACGAATGACTTAATCTTATCACGAATCACATCAACACTATTTTCATCTGATGCATTAATTACTAGTACATCTGTATCTTCAATATGAAGAGCATTAACAAAAATTCTTGCAATTGTAGTTTTGCCAGTTCCAGCAACACCAGATAGAAGTAAATGAGGGATTGATTGATCAACAATCATCCGTTGTACAGATCGTGTAAAATTGTCATCGTGGAAGATGTAAGTTTCAACACTTGTTGGTCTATACTTCTCCACCCAGAGTTTGTGTTTGTCGTTCATTTGAATTGTGGTTGTGGATTTGTTATTATCAACCAACAATTGATTTTACGAGGGTAAAATGCGATTGTCAACGCTATTCTTTGGTTTCTCTTTTACGAAGATTTTCTGCAACTTCGGTATAATTTTGAATCGTTTTTGTAATGCTATCACGCATTGTCTGTTCTTGTGGAGTCAAATCTTTTCGGTTAAAGTAATTTACCACAGCAGCATTTTGTGGCTCCGGTGGAGGTGTAACAGGTGCTGTAAATGGACCCGCAGCAACGACATTATGAGTTGTAACTGGACCACCACTTGTAATAACTCCATTTGTATATGTTGTAAACGGACCACCCATCGGCGCGGCGGCATGAGGGGCAGGATTCTTAAAACTCATTCCACCATCTTCACTATACCAACCATCAGGTTGGGTAATGCGTGGCTTAAGCGGCATTGGCTGACTACCAAATCCTGGCTGTGGCATAAATTCAGGTTGCTTTGGAGCACTGGGTTGAGGAGGTGATGGTTTTGGAACGTATTCCGGAAAACGAGGAAGAATCACTTTAGGTTCAGGTTCCGTTTTTGTTCGTGATTGGTATTCTCGCAATGCCATATTGAACCCAATTGTTAACATTACAGCAAGTGGATCAAACGCAACAATGATCATAAAAATCAACCACTTTGTCGCATTATTAATTGGTAAACCAAGCGCATCAGCAATAAAGATTATGGGTCCTACATGGGCAGTTTCCTGCATTACTTGACCCTTAATCGCTGAAATTTCTGTTGTATGTTGTCGGATATCGTTTGTATATTGGGTGATATCTTTACGAATTTGATCAAGTTCGTCTTTGTTTGCAGCCATTAATCTACGACGACCATTAATGGAATTATCTGGTAAGTTTGCAATTTGCTTATTGATTTCTTCTTGACGTGTTAATCGTTCAGCTTTTAAATTTTCGGCTTCCGTCTTTTCATTTTCCAATAATTGGATTTTTTGATTCTGTACTTGATAAGGAAGAATATTATCTTGGAATGCTGAAGATAAAAATCCAAAAATGCCCATAGATGTAATTAACATAAGCATTAGGATTGCCGTAATCAAATACGACTTCATCAAAAGTGAAGTTGTTTTCCAATGGCGATAAAGGAAAGAGGCTGAAATAAGTTTCCCGCCTTCAAGAGAGCTTGCCATAATAACGACAGGCCAAAAGGCTCCTGAGAAAACTCTAGCAAGTCCGTAAACACTAAAAAATGCTGCGGAACCGGCAATAGATAGAGCTGATAAAAATAGTAGAACAAGAAATCCCACGTCAGTCTCTTACTTGTCTTCTGCTGAATCTACACCCAAGACAACATCACTATTTGTCTTCCAGTATTCTTCGCCATCAACTTTAACGCCTTCGGTCCACTTGAGATTTTCAATAAGAATACGACGACCAACTGCAATATCGTTGGTATCAACATCTGGTCCAACGGCAACTACAACACCCCATCGTGGTTGTGAAGCACTTTCCTTAGGAGAAACAATTGTGAATCCCCAATCTGTTACTTCCTTAAAGCCACGCATCGTTTTCTTTCCATCACGAAGAACTGCATCTTCACTTTCAAATTGAAACATGATGTCATTGCGAAGCATACGAAACTTTGATTTCTTCTTAGTAGCCATTTTAGTACCTTATGTTATGGTTATTATTTTACAGGTGGTCTATTCTTTTGTTTTGGATTAACTGGTGTATTATCTTCTACTTTTGTTTCATTTTCAATCAAAGGTTCGCTATCAGATGGTTTAATTTCAGCAAGTACTTCACTATCCACATTGACTGGTGCAGCAACACTTTTAATTTTACGCATACGACGACGAAGTTTTTGATCAATAAATGCTTCACGTGCTTTAACATCAATCGTAACTGGTTTTTCACTCATTTGTCGTTTGATTTTCAACAAATCAAAATCAACCATTACACCTTTTGCACTTCTCGTTTTTGGCATTATTTTCTCCGTTTAATGTAGGAAATCTGTGACGTCAAGATCGTATTCAACCGCATCTACGTCATGAACACCCAAAAGGTATAACACATACGACGAAACACTACTACCTCTTCCAACACCCCAGACAACCTTTTCGTTGTGAAGTGTATTTATGATATAAATTAGGACTCGTAAAACGTCAATTAATGCGTGTTTTTCAAAGAGTTTCAGCTCTTTGTGTAACCTAACTGCACGTGCAGATATTTCTGCATCATTAAACTTTTCACTTTCTGCTTCCAGTTTTGCAATGACAAATTGGCGGACATTTATGTTCTTAAACTCTTCTGGAATTACCCAATCAAATTTTAGTTCGCGACATTCTGTCTTTACCCGAAGTTGTTCTTCAGGTGGAACATACAAATTGTACATGTTGATATCACGAGTAATTTTATCAACAAATAAACCACCATCACGAACCAACGACCTTGTAACAGAATCTGCTGGATAGGAACTATCTCCATCAAACCATAATGTTCTATCGTGTAGTTCGGTTTTATTCAAATGCTGGGGTGTAGTTTCCATGGCTTGTATCAATGTTTGGTGTCTTTACGCGACCAACAATTTTCTTTCCTTCAGGTGTAGAAATATCTGCCATTGGATTGGTACTTTCAACAGGACGATTTGGATTAGATAACTCTATTGGTTGTTGAGGAGGTATCATTGTTGGTGGTGGATTAAATCCGGAAACTGGACGCGACATGCGTGCTTCACGTTCAAATGGATTGGCAGGATTGTAACCAACACCTTCCGCTGGAGTTGAAGATACTCGTGGTCCTTCTACGATGTCTTCAAACTTTGAACGAATCGTTTTCCACTGAGCAGCATCAGGTACCCATCCACGTGGTTGCATTTCTTCAACACCAGACAACCAAGCTTTGAACTCACCTAATGTAAGTCCAGCCTTCTTTTTTCCGTATGTTTTCTTTTCTTTCTTAGCGACTGCTTTAACTTCTTTTGTCATAAAAATCCTATATGAGGTCACCTACAACCTTATCTTTCAAGTACTTATTGTAAGTATCACCGAGGCTTACCACGATCCAAGACCCCGGACTTACTGGGTGGCAAAGCATCTGATGTTTGTTCAATGCAGGACCCACATTTGGATATGAAGGGAAATATTGCTTTACTGATATAACAGATGTTCGTGCCATTGGCAAACTTGGACCATAAACAAATGCTCTAAATTCTCTACCTGCAACTTCGCTTAATTCAATAACATCAAGAACCATGCTCTCTTCGTCGGCAACTAATATGTTCCAATTTGCTGGAAGTGGAAAATCAAATCCCTCTACGGAAAGAATAACAGTAGGGGCAATAAACTCTTCAAGAATAGTAAGAGGTGTTAGTTTAAAATCAAGCAGGTTAAGATCCAAAACCCAAAAATGATCCGTGATCGTTGGAGTATGAATACTTTCAAGAATGATTGGCTTGACCTTATCGTCAAATATGAGCATGATGTTCCTGATTGTTATTTTTATGTGAACAAATTATTGTACTTCTGTTGCTCTCCGTAGTCAACTGATTTCTTAGTATATGGATATTTTGCTTCTGTGTAATACTTGATACGTTCACGTAAATGCTTCTTGCTGTATTTCAAGTCACCACAAATATCACTAAAGTGTACACTATCCTTATCGTCTGCTTTTCGTAACCCTCTACCAATAGATTGGATGATACGAATAAAAGACTTTCCTAAGTCAATTCCCATCATGTAGAAGATACGAGGGATGTCCAAACCTGTACTTGCAATCTGAATAGTCGCAATCACTACAAGGTTGCTTTCTGTTTTGAAGCGTTCATACACTTCTTTTCTATCCTTCATTTTATCTTTGCCGTAAAGGAAAATTGCATCTGGAATAAGCTCTGTTAGCTGTTGTCCAAACTTAACACCATCAACAAGGCACAAAACATTACCTTTACCTAAATCACGCTTTTGCTGAATGTAATGTGCAATCCAATTAACGCGAGCACCAGGAGTTCTCAAGTAATTCTTTTCGGCTTGCCAGTCTGGTAAGTAACTATCTTTAAACTGAATATACGTTCGTGGTTTGCCTTTTGTATCAGCAAAATATCCTTCATCTAAGTATTGTTGGTACTGAAACTTCAAGTCTGCTTCAAGTTGAAAAATCTCAATCTCTAATGAAGCAAGGTGTCCTTCTTCAATTAATTGGTGGGCTGGAATGGAATAACGAACAGGACCAACTGCAACTTGTACAGCCATTGCATCGGTTGTTTCTTTTGGAAGTGTGCCAGTAACGCCAAACCGATAAGGAATATCTTTGCCGTATTCGTTCAACAATTTTGTGAGTACATTGCCTTTCAATCCATGGCATTCATCAACAATAATCACTTGGAAATCCTGAATCAGGATAGGATTGTTCTTTAAACTTTGCCATGTTGATACAACATGCATATGCTTAAAGTCCTTTTCTGTGCCCGAATACTCACCTACATCAAGACCAAAGTATCCATATTGTTCTCGTGTCTGTGCTGTTAAGTTCTTGTCAGGAACAACAATAAGCGAACGATAATTTGCAGCTCGCTCATACGATAATGCAAGCGCAGCGCACATGGAAGTCTTGCCTGCTCCAGTTCCTGCAATACCAACACCGCTTCCTCCTTCAAATAATGCGTTAATCATTTCGATTTGATAATCACGCATTTCCCAAGGTTCACCTTTAGGATTAAGCACATTGCTAAAAAAATCTTTATCTACTGGTGGTGGAATAACTGGTTGGCTTTTTCTGTCGTCAACAATATTAATTTTGTAACCAAGTCCAAGAACTTTAGGAATAATGCTATCTAATAGATTAACAAAGGTCTTACCAGTCTTGTAGAAATAGCGAATCTTTCCATCCCATTGTCCAAGTTTAAACTTAGGGTTGAAAAAATAGTTTGCGGCATAAACTGCATATTCTTCGCTGAAATAACCAATGTGATCTGGATGTAATCCAATAAACACACAATTAACTTCGTCAAGAATTTTGATCGTACAAGGTTTAGAGGAGGTCATTTTCCAATGTTGCTACACGTATCTTCGTTATATTGTTGAGTGCATATCCTCTATCTTGAAATGCGTCCACGATTGCTTGAAAGCTGTCACGGACTTCTTTTACTTCAAGATAAATTTCGTTTATATCAAGGTATGCTTGCTCATTATCAATGTATTTTTCTTTTGATCTATCAGACAAATCCAAATTGAAATTTGGTGGTGAATAGCTACGAAACAGCTTACCACGTACACGTTCAATTTCACTTTCAAAATATTTAACAAGCGTATTGAGCTCAACAAGACGTTGGTTGTAGTAGTAACGCCACGAAGGATTTTCCTTGTTGGCATTCTCTAATGACTTACCTTTGATCTGAAGATTCTGTTCAGCATCGTTCAATTCATCAAGGTATTGACCAAGTATCTTAGGGAGATTTTTGTACCGAATTTTATTATCAGTTGATGTTTTATCCCCAAGCTCCGCGATTTTGCTCATGCTTTCCCGATAATACTATACTTCTTTAATTGTTCAACTTGTTCTGGTGTCAATTTAGACATATCAAATTCTGGTTCAATGCTTACATCAGGATGTTCTGCATCCATCTGTACGAGATCAAGCTCTTTTTCCAATTCTTGTTCAGCAATTTGCTGCGCACGAGTAAAGTACGCAATGGCTTCTTCTTTTGTTCCAACAGCGATATTGTATGGTACACCAATACGAATCATCTTGGTGAAATACTCTTCTGTATCTTCCGTTACCTTTACAAATGCACCACTCTTTAATTGTATTTCTGTACCAACTGGATAAGAAATATTTCCAATTAGAATTACAACAGATTCATTAATTTCCTTCTCGGCAACGAATACAATTTCAGTCCAAGTTAATACCCCACCACGCTTATACATGGCGTTAAAATTCATAAATTCGTCAATCGCTTGACGAAGCGGAAGCATTATTTTCAAAAGCTCTTGGGTGTATGTGTCAAATTCTCGCTTGCGCGCAACAAACATATCACGAAGCCACATTTTATTTTCCATTTGTATCCTCTTGATGTTGATCGCCAGATACGACCGCTGGTGTCACATTTTTTGGATCTTCAAAACACTGACGTTCATAGGCACGATCAAAACTGCACTGGCATTCCTTCCCTTTACAAGAATCGGCACAAGGAGCAAAACAATGCCTACCTTGATAGTGAAAAACTTTTGGCATAATACTCATTTTCTACTCCAAATCATATCTTGAACTTCCATAATGACCTTTGCTGCAAGCTCCGTATTAGGAGCTTTTGGTAGCGACGTAGTCTTGTAAAGAACTTGCGTAACTTCATTATCCATGTCTTCGGCATACTTAACAAGTTCATCATAAGTCCATGCGCCATTACGGATTGATAATAGTTCAGCAGCATCAGGACGGCGAACGTTAATTTCACCAGTTTCTAATGCCTCTTTACCCATTCTCAATAGGCGAACCAAATGCATAGCATGCTTGGTATCGTAGCCAAATTCCTCTTCAAGTTCAGAACGAACCTTATTTCGTTCTTTCTTCCATGTCCAATATTGTTGCCACTTTTCCAGTGCAACCTTAAACACGTCACGATTCCATTTTACAATGATAAGCGGTGAAGGAAGTTTGCTACGATCTTCACCTGGTTCATAATTGGTGTTTAAGTTACCTTTATTGTCCCAAAGTTGCATACCTTTATAATGAACAACTGCAAAGATATCACCACCATAAGGTATAAGCCGAAAATTATTTCGGTATTGTTTAAGGTCTGGGTTCAAATTCTTTTCTGAACCAAACCACTGAACGACCGAAATATAATCACAAGGTTCAGGCTGCTTTTCAGGCTGAGGGGAATTGATCCACTTGTTGTGACCACGAATGCGCTTCAATTGTGCAAGCGCATAACCACTTGTTGTAAATGCAACCTTTGAAGAAAGGAAGTCACGACGATATGAACGTAAAAGATCATATTCCGCAGTTGCAAAAATAACATCTTGTCTATCAACCCACAACGTTTCAATAATGTTGGGATTGCAATCCAAACAAAGTTTCATGTAATTTGCGAGCTCGTAATGTTTGGTATCTTCCTCCGAATTATCTTC
>QGNH01000019.1_pt1 | contig 24327 bp, 28 predicted proteins | sample 1735481 | NCBI WGS metagenome assembly QGNH01 (sample SAMN09239004, study PRJNA386568) | Viral metagenome, whole genome shotgun sequencing project.
CCGCCCAGCATCCGCTTGTACACGGCCGCACGGCTCACTCCCAGCACCCTCGCCGTCTCGTTCACAGTCAGGTGGCCCTTGTCGGCCATGAGCTGCGCTTCGGTCTTCGCCGGCATGACATCTGGGGCGCCGGCGGAAAGTCGCTTCCCGAGCTTTATCTTTTCCATTCGATTCAGTCCTCCATGAGCGCGCGCAGCCTCTCTGACGACCGGAGGGCGCGCCTCGCCTCCAGCGTTGCCCGGTACACCTCGGCCACCGGCAGACCCAGCTCGGACGCCACAGCGCCAGCACGTCGCTCTTCAAGCAGCACGGCCCGGGCGGCTGGTGGTTGGTCTCCCAGGATCCGAAACACCTCGTGCGCGGCCTCGCGTATGTCCAGGCGCAACTCGGCACCGACGTCCGGCTGCTCCACACAGTCGAGCGCCTCCACCGGGCACGCGTCTGCCTGCACCCTCACGTGGTGCTTCCCGACGAACGGCCGCACCGGTGACGACATCTCGGCCACGACAACGCTGAGCCGCTTGGCCACGGCCGCTCCCTGATAGGCGGACAGCGGCGCTCCGCCCGGCTTCCAGGTGCGGGCAGCTTCGATCATCGTGAGCGCGGCCTCCTGCTGCAGCTCCATCGCTTCAATCCACGCGGCCCGGCGAGTGTAGTTCGCAACGATGGCACGCACGGACGCTGGGACGTCGGTCTTGGTCATGGTGGTCTTCCTTCCCGGTTGAGTGACCACTCTAGTATCAAAGTGTCAACTATGTCAAGTGGCGACACCACGAAAAAAAACGGCCGCGCGGCGCTTTAACCAGGCTGAGCTATCGGGGACCATTCCTGGCCCCCGAGCCGGATTCGAACCGACGCCTCCGTGCGGCCAAAGCCTACTTTAACACGGTCGGAGGGGTGTACCGCGCGGCCAGCCACATCGCCACGGCATCGACGATACTTCCGACGCGCTCCTGCCCGACTCGGCCACTCGGCTCGAATTGCGTGCGCCTCCACGACTCGATGACGTCACCAATTGAGGCTCCGCGCTCGAGCGCCATGCTGGCCGTGGTGCCCAGCACGTCGAGGAGCCCGCGGATCGTCGAGCCGACGGTGTCAGCCTTGATAGCTAGCTCCATCGGCTTGCCGGCTTCGTCCTCGCAGACGAGCACGTAGATCTTGAGCTCCTTCGGCTTCTTGCCACCGTCGGCGTAAAGCAGGCGAAGGCGGGCGGTCGCGCCGCTTCTCGTCCAGGGTGCCGCTGGCATGGTCAATTCCTCGCGCTCTTGCCGGCCTTGCCAATCGCTTGGTCAACGGCGGCCTTGCCGTAAGCCTTGCAGGCAAGACGGTAGTTGGTCTCCTCGAGGAGGTGTGCAATGCCCAACAGGGTATCGTGCTCCGCTCTCAGCTCGGCGTTCTCGGCTATCAGCTCGGTGTTGCGGTCGCATGCGCGCAGGTTTGCCGCTGCCAGGTGCTCGATGCGGATGGCGTTGTCCTTTGCGGCTCGACGGTAGACGCGCCAGGTGGCGAGGAGGGTTGCGATATAGTACAGGGCGATGAATCGGTCCATGCCCTTATTATTGCGCGCCTGCGCAGGTTTTGGCCGACTAGCGAACGCGTGGAAGACGCGCTCCACTGATGGATCCCAGGATTCCGACCGCGCTCAAGAGCCAGAGCACCACAGCGATCACGACGACGACGTTCACGATCGTTTTGAACGGCGCCGCCATGGGCAAGTAGGTGTTCACGAGCCAGAGGAGCACGCCGACGACGCAGAGGACAATCACGACGGATAGGATGGGCATGCCACAACCCTAGCACGAATGCACTCTGCAACCCCTTCCGCGGTGCCGGCATCCACCCTACATGAACACCAATATGCGACACTGCATAGACAGGCCGGTGATCTATCAGAATTGCGCCGGGCGCGAGTTCCCGGCTCTCCTGCTAGGCGGGACCACGCTTGGTGCCCACCTACTCGTCAATGTCGACGGCACGCCGGTCATCTTGCGCCGGGTGCCGTGGTTTGGTGATTCGGTGGCCGGCGGGGAGCACTGGCGATACGTCGCGCTACACGACGCTCTTGAGAGCGTACCAGTGGTGCGGCGTACCTGCGAAATGCCGGTGGTAGCAGACGACGAATCGTGCGCGGTTCACGAGTGGCGGGACGAGGAGGACTTGGGGTAGATGGGCGACTCTTTTATACGCCTACGATCTTTCCAACGTCGAAGATGCGCTGCAGGTCGATGCCAGGCGGGCACAGCCCGTTATCAAGTCTATTCCACAGACCACTCCAGATTAGACAGTAACATTCTTCCATGTATCGGTGTCTCGCGGCTGGCGTCAGCGGCATACCTTCTGACCATGTTGTAAGCTGATCCACGCCAGGGGAATAAGAGTGGAGATGGACAGCGTGTCCACCCCATGACCTTGGCTCCCACTTGCCCGACGTCGAGTCATCGGGCGCGACATCCCATTCACTTGCACCTTGCCACGCAATAGGAAGATCGAATCCCGTCCAAAGTCCGCCGAAGAATTCAGCAGCCGCGGCGACCATGTCGTCGTCCTTCGGGTTGATGGCGACGAAGCCAAGCAGCTTGCGCCCGGCGATAAGCTCTCCTCGAAGGCAGCGCATCCCCACGTCGAGCATGTTGGCGCCGTTGTCCGTGCTCGGGTCATCAGGATTGAATCCGGTGAAGCGCGTGTAGGCGTCCTGCACCTCGCTGTCGAGAATCGCCACCTGCGTGCCGCTGTTCGCCGATTGGGTGATCTGGCTGTTGGAGGCCGAGGCAAACACGCAGTCGCTGTAGAGGTTGTTGAGGAACATCTGGTAGGCCAGCGGAGCGCCGTCGACCATCGACCAATCGCGCGCGGCCGGTCGACTCGGCAACACGCTGAGGTTGAGCACGTCGCGGGCCTGAAGATGCGCCTTGACCTTGGCGAGGTTGGCGGGCCGGCGTCCGGTCTTCATCTGGCTGTGGTCGATCATGGCGAAACCTCCACACTGACGTAAGCGGCCCAGTGGTCATGGATCCACTGGCGAGCCGCATCCGCCGCAGCCTTGTCGGCAGGGTCCTGGTTGCCCGCCAGGTAAGCCGCATTCCGCTGTGCCCCGATGTCCCGCACGCCGCAGGCCACCGAGACCTTGTCGTAATTGCTCGTCGCCTGCTTGACCGTGCACGCCTCGACGTCTTCTGCGGCTCCCTTGAGCAGGCATGTCGTGATGTCACCGCGGGCGGCATCGCGCTCGACCGCGACCACCGGCAGAGCGCAGTTGAACGCGTGGAACTTCGCCGTCGTCAGGTACGCGGTGAAGAGGTCGGACACCCCGGCGTCGGTCGTGGTCGCGGGCGGCGAAGGATGAACGCACGCGAGGAGCGCGAGGAGGGGAAGGAGTCGGATCACCGGAAGTCCTTCGCCGTCATCACTTGGCCCTTGGCGCGCGCCTCCCTAGCCATCTTCGCGCGCGTGGGCATCGTGAACCCCGTGAACACGTCCCACGGAATGTTACCGGCGATGCTGACATAGCTGGCGTTCGGCTCGCTCGCCGAAAGGCGGTAGCTGTATCCGACCTCAAAATAACGGAGAAACACGGCCCCAATGGTGGGCATCGCGAAGCTCGACTGGCCAGCCGTCTGCGTGAGCACGCCCGTAAGGTGAGCCGTCAGACCAGAGGCATAGGGCGAGTCGGCCACGAAGAGCAGAGCGAGCCCGGCGCCGATGGACGTGGTACCAACTTCCCACTTCTTGGTTGAAAGGTTGAGCAGGGACGCATTGACGGCCGCATCCGGCATCACGCACGTGGTGCCCCAGCACTTCGTCACCTTGGGCGCGATGTCATCGAGCTGGATGTCGGCACGTGACACTGACGGTACGATGAATAGAGAGAAGATGGCGAACGATAGGATGCGAATGAGCTTCATTGGGCCTCCGGTTGGGGTCGGTCTGAACTGACATGCTTCCAATTCTTCCGAGAAAGAATCATGCTGACCATCGGCTGCCCGACCCCGAGTTTGGCAGCGATCTGTCTTTGCAGCCATCCATGGCTGCGAAGGTCTAAAACCGATCTCACTTTTTCGTCGCTAAGGTGGTTCCAGAAAACGATATGGAGTGCTCTGCAATCATGCCAGTCCTACAACGAGCCCGCGGCTCGCAGGGCTTTGATCATTTCCCCTACGGCGCGATCGAAGGCGGCATCGGCCGCCACCCGCACGTCGAGAATTCGCGAGCGCTCTTCCACGGCGCGGGTCCACGCGGGGTTGGGCGAGCTGCGGTCGACGGCGGCCAGAACATCATCGGCGATTTCCCGCTCGGCATCGAGTCGAGCCCGCTCGTGGTAAGTCCTGAGTATCTCGACTGCCACCTCGACGATCTTTGCTTGTGGGCCCATCCGTTACTTTCCGCCCGGCAAGTCGCTCATGTTCACGATCTTCTTCGCGCCGGGGTCAACCATCGGCGCCTGCACCACGGGGACCGGCGATACCTTCTGCGGGTTGACGGCGACCGATACAAGAGATGCCTGCACGCCGCTTACCGACGATGGGGTGGGCGGCTTGACTTGCACGACCGCCGAGCCGTCCATGAGTGGCACGACTTCCTGGAAGACATACTGCGCCCGTGAGAGCACACCGAATACGCTGGACACCACCAGGGTGATGCCAACGTCTGGAGGTAACCACTTCAGCACAAGAGCTAAGATTGGCATCACGAGACCGAAAAACGCCGCGATGCCGTTGACTACCTTCGAGCGGTTGAGAGTCTTCAGAAAGTTCCAAATTGCGGTCATGGTGCCCTCTTTTCTTGCGGTTGTCTAGCATCATACTCGCGCCGTCTTCCGGTGTCATCCGGCGGGCGGCGACAGCTTCGAAGATCTGCATGCTGGTCACGTGGCGTGCTCCGGGTCGAAGACCGCCTCTACGCAGACATCGTTCGGGTCATCGCACGTGGTGACGAGGTCGGAATCGTCGGCACTTGCCACCGCGACTGGCGCAGCGGCGGCCTGGATCGGAGCCGGGGTCAAGGTGTCGATCGCCGCTACCACGAGCTCGATGTAGTGCTGCCACGGGAAGCTTGCCCCGGGGTCCATGTGGCCGCCCGGCGTCTTGAAAGCCTCGGTGAAGTCCATGTGGCCGGCGATGCCTCTCTGGCCGTGGACGATGTCCGACGGGGATAGCTTGACAGGCGGGATCCCCCATCGTCTGCACATCGCCGCCGCCAGCACCGCGCTCTGGCGAAGCTCCGCCTCGCTGCCATCGTCGGCCCATTGCTCTGGCGTTTGCTCCGACATCCCGCAATGCTCGATCCCGATGCCACGGCGGTTGGCGCCCTTGCAGTGCCATGCAACATCGGTCTCAAGCACGCATTGGATCACCGTGGTCGGGTCTACGATGTAGTGAGCCGATGCGATCGGGGCCGGCTCGCCAATGCCGGCAAAGCGGTTCGCCGTCGCGATGGCCTGCTGAGGCTTCTCGGCGCCTTGGGTAGCGTGGACGACAATCCAATCAACCGCCCCGCGGTGTGCGACCATGAAGTTCTTAGCGCCGATGAATCTCATAGACTTCCTCCGTACTTTCAGCGGTGCAAATGCACGTAGAGTAACGCGATCAACGTGCACAGCACAATGGCGGCCGGCGTGGCCAGCACTTCGAGCCAGCGGCGCTGCACGTAGCTGCGCTCCTCGCTGGCTACGTGGTCCCGAAGCTCGCGGAGTTCGGCTGTGCGTAGGATGAGCATCTGATCGAGGTTAAAGAGTGCCCCGCCCGGCGCCCGGCAAGCGTCAGCGTGGGCCGTCCACTCCTTGCGAACGTAGGACTCCAACTCGCGATCTGACATTCTGGAGAAATGCGAAATGCCAGGCACGGACACAACCGGCATTTTAGGCGTCTTGGCTTCGGCCCACCCAACAGGCTTGTCGACCTCGCCGCTCATCCCTTGTCCTTCACTGCCGTTAGGTTTGTACTCGATGACTTGAGGGCTGCCAAGATCAACTCTTGATTGGCGACCTCGCAACGGAACGTGCATCGCTGATGTGATTCCGAAATCACGCGGAGGTTTGCGCGCAGAGACTCCATGTCCTCAGCGTGCTCGCGATCGATGCTGTCGAGCCGCCGGTCGAGGTCATCAAGCTTGCGCAAAATCGCGCCAATGTCGTCGGCGCTCATCGCACCCTCCTCGGCGCCGCGTCGTCGATGGTGTGAGGCTTGGACAGATCGTCATTCTCCTCTTGCAGTCGGCGCTTCTCTTCGAGCAACCGCTGCCTCTCGGCCGCGTCGATTTGCTTCTCGAAGGTGGCGGCCAGCTTTTCGTTGCTGTTCCTGATCGAATTCGCGGCCCCTGTGATTTCGCCACTGAGCTTTTCGACAGCCTGCTCGATCAGCTCTTTGCGCTCAATCTTGGCTTCGTCATGTGACAGCCTGATCACGCCTTGAATGCCCGCGAGCAAATTCGACTGCGTGTCGCGAATGGCCGCCAAAGAGTCGCTTCTCGTGGCCTGGAGGTTCAACGTCATGGCGTTCAGCGAGCTGGTAAACGCCGCCATGAACTCGTTGTACTTCGATTCCCTGGCTTCATCGGCCCGGACCTTGACTTTGTCAGCCTCAAGCCACCGCGTGAACATCCCCTTGAGCATCCAGATGAGGACGCCGATCACCACGCCGAGTAGCCCGAGGATGGGCGCCATCACGGCCCCCAAGGTGCCAGAACCGCTCAGTGTTTTCAGTGCCTCTGGTCCCATGATGCTTTTACTACGCGCGAAGCTCCTTGAGTTGTTTGCACTGGTCGTAGTCAGGCATGGGCGGGGATTTGTAGGTCAGGCATGGGCGATGGTCACGTGGGGCTCAGTCTAGGCTCGGTCGTGGGCTGTTTCGGCGGGGAGGCGGTCTACGCGAAAAGTCGCAGCTTCAAAGCTCGGTATTGGTCGTAGGCAAGGCGCGCGAAGATGTCCCCACCGGTCGCGTTGATGTGGACCCAAGGATTGCCTACCTCTGTCATGAAATATGTGGGGTTGGTGTTCGCGCCAGTTGCGCCGAGACGTGGGTCGGTCGCTGGGTCGATCAAAGCGTCCGCTCCGTATGACAGGTAATTGGCGCGCAAAAGCACATTGCCGGCGAGCCGATTCGCTTCGTAGGCCGTCGGGTCCGGAGCGTTGCCGCGAGGAAGAGTTGTGGCAACGAAAATGCCTGTCCACGGGTGCACTGCTCGGCGAGCCGCACAGTACGCGGCCACGGATGCCATTGCCTCAGACGGGGCGGCTCCGCCCGCATAGTCGTTCGTAAGCGCCCAAACGAACAGATAGTTTCCCGCCGCGCTCGGGTTGAATAGTGGGTCTACCGTGCTCGCATCAAGGGCGACTAAGTTGGCCAGCGTTTGTCCGGGTACTCCTACGTTGTGGTACGTGGGCGTCCCGCGCAACCGAGCGCGAAGCGAAGGCTGCCACTGGTCATAGTTGACCTGCGAGTCTCCGGCGTACACATGGTTGTCACCGGCCTCAGTGGCCGGGATGTAGGGCTCTCGCCAGTGTGCCCAGTTTTCTAGGCTCATGGATTGCGGTTCCCCACCCGGCAGATGGCGCCAGCGTTGATCATCGAGGCGTTCCCAACTGAGGACAGGAAGGCACCCAGCGAAGCAATCTCACCGCTCGCTGTCGGCACGATAAACGACGAGTCGATTGTCGAGTACACATAGGGCGCCCCCAGTGTCGTGCCATAGTGCCAGCCCTTCGCGTGGACAATACGCTGCCCGCTTGAGACGCGAGGTTCTAAGCACTCGTAGCGAATCCAACAGATGTCTGTTGGGGCTAAGTAAATCCCGATTCCCCCGGCGATTTTGACGCCTTGGAGTCCAGCCACAGTCACAGCGGGGTTGTTGCTGCTGTAGATGCCCTGTACGGCGCCAGCAAAAATAGCCCCGTTCGCTTGAATGGAGAAATACGCCGAGTGATCGACGTTGATGCCAAGTCCTGAGAACTCCATGGTAAATCCGCCAGCGGCTTCGCAGTACAGGGGGATAGCCCACGCCTGGGCCGCAGCGCCCAGCGTATAGGAGACGGCGTGCAGGGGGATCCAGTTTGTGTCGGCCGAGCCCCACTTTTTCCAGGATTTCGAGTTGTCGACCGAGACGACGACCGTCCCCAACCCAACAGTCGCGCCTCCGATAACGGTTCCCGCGGCCAACCCGCTGACGACAGGATCGAAACTGTTCGCCACGGTCGGGAGCCAGCTCGGCACCGCCCCCGCCGCGTTCGTGGTGGCGAGGGCAATCGCACTTCCTGGAATCGGCAGGCTGACGTCAACGAGAGCGGTCACGGCTGCCCCAGCGTCGGGCTGCGACCAGCGTTCCCAGAGTCGTCGGTGAAGTACTTCGACGCGCCCGAGTTCCCGCCGCCTGGGGTCCAGGTGAACCGGATGAAGCACGCGCCCTTCGGCTGAATGCCGGTCACGAGAGCGGTCGCCGCTGTTCCTGCTGGCTGAGCGAGGCCGGCCATGGAATACGGGGCGCCTGCCACGCCCGAGATGCCGTGGTTCGACAGCTCGCAACCGATGGTCCCCGTGATGCCAGCCGGCCATCCGATCCCCAGGCTGACGTTCTCACCGCTCGGCCCATCGATGCCAGACGGCCAAGTTCCGATTGGCGCCCAAGCGGTGGCGCGCGCCGCGCTCAGGTCCCCGCCGAAGTCTAAATTCTGTGGTCCCATCATTGTCTTTTACCTTTCTCTATTCTTCAGCGCGCCAGGCGCGGCACGAGCATGTTGTAGGCGGAGGGAACGACCAGTGCTGTGCATCCAGAGGGAACGTCTATGGTGAGCCCCGTGGCATGCGACCGCTGCACGACGGTCCTTGGAGCGTAGCCAGTAAACGGCAATCCTGCGCTGGCTGGCGAAAACAAATCGCTAACGTACTCACCTCCCGCGTAGAGTTTCTGGCTCCCAGTGGTCGTGAAGTACGCTCCGATCGTCAGTTCGATCCCGGTGCTAACGCTCGGCAGGGACGCGAGAGCCAGTGAGCCTCCGGAAATGACGCCCGTGCTGGGAAGCTCCTTGAATCCTCGGATAGCTATCGCCAGTCCACCGGACACTGAGACGGTCACGCTCTTCGATGAGCGTATCCAGTCCCCCTCGTAAAAAGCCGGCAGCTGGGCGGTCCCGCCAGCGGCCCTAAATCCGAGTCCTATAAAACAACACGCCGAGCGCGAGAACGACTGTCCAGTGAGTGCAAGATCGGCTTTCGGGTATCCGAATGCGTCTGGAGCCGTGGTGCTTTCTAGCAGGGCTACGGGTGCGCAGTTGCCGAAATCACTGGTGGGATACTGCGTAACGATTCGAAAAGGGCTGTGCCTCCCACCGCACAAGTACAGAAACGTCGGCATGTCGTTGTTCGCTGGGGCCGCTCCAGGCGTAGCGTTTGCGTCCGCCTGTAGAGGGATGCCTTTCGTTTGCGACCACGTGAGCAGTTCACCGTCAATGACGAGGCGATGTAGTCCATCCGGCAACGACGAGTATGTGGCGTTGAGTGCTGGCACGCAGCCCTTGACGATGCCGTGCTGGCTGGTGCCCGGGAACTCGATGCGGCGCCACGCGCGGCGGAGGATCTGGAACGCTGTCGCGTCCGATGCGCCGGCTGGCTGGTAGACCTCGAACAGGGCCTGAGTTCCAACCGGCACTGCCGGAGGCAGAGGCGCCGCGGCCGGCGTGCCTGGAACGACCGTCAAGACAGAATTCGGGAAGCTTGTTTTGAAAACGTTCGCCGCGGTCGTCTGTCGCGTAGACGGGTTGACGAGTATGTTGCGGCTCGTTTGGTCGGTAAGGACGTCGCCTGGCGTGGCGCAGATGAGGCAGATTTTGGGATTGCTTGAGTCCGGAGCAGGGCACAACACGACTAGCTCGCCGCCGGTTCGCAGGAGCTGAAACGCGGACTCGTCGGCCGCCGGCGTCGAGTTGAACATCTCGCCCTCGAATGGCCCGATCCGAAGATTGTACGTGCCTGGCACCGCGACTGCGTACGGCGCCTTCGTCAGGCCAGAGATCGGCGGCTGCTGCTTCGGGTAGTCGGCGAAGTCATCGAACGTGTTGCTCGGCGCATAGTACGAATCCGACGGAGACGACCGCAGCAGGTCGTGGTCCTCGAGCTCCGCCCCGGCCAGCTTTCCCATCCGATTGAGATCGGAGGACAGCACCTGTTCGAGGTTCGTCTGATTCATTCGTCGTCGCTGTCCTGCCATTGGCTATGCGCTCCTTTGTTCTCGCGTGAATTCTATCATGGTTGCCCCAGTGTGGGCAGGCGTCCGTTCACGCCCGATTCGTCCGTGAACGACTTCCCGGTCCCACTGTTCCCTACACCTGGAGTCCAGGTGAACCGGATGAAAGAGGCGCCCTTCGGCCGGATGCCAGCGACCAGTGCTGTGGCCGCGGTTCCTGCAGGCTGAGTGAGACCGGTGAGCGGAAGAGGTGCGCCAGCGGTGCCCGTGAGCCCATGCCCGGACAGCTCGCAACCGATTGCGCCGATGATGCCGGCGGGCCAGCCGATCCCCAGGCTGACTCGGCACGACCACGAGTTTACAGCCACCCAAGGGGTCGACCGCGCGGCGCTCAGGTCCCCGCCGAAGTCCAGGGAGAGAGGTCCAATCTCTGGCGTGGGCACGGGCTCCGGGACTTCCGACAGATCGATCGCCGTGAACGCGAAGTGACCGATTAGCTGGAAAGACTTGTCAGCCCCAGTCAGCACGCCGTCGATGCCGATGATCTCCTGATTGTAGTAGCCGAGTTGGGCGAGCGTGTACGTCCTCAGCACGAGGCCGTCGAGGGCGCTGGTCAGTCCAGCTCGAATGGTCACTCCGCCTTTCAGGTGGATGAGGATCCCGTAGCTGTCGGTCGACGGATCGATCGGTCCGTTGGACAGGCACGCGACCCAGCCTTCGCGAAACATCCAGACGACGTTGGTTGGCGGTTCGATGTGCCACAACGAGGCGTTGCTGAACGGTCCGCCGTAGGTTTCGTTGCCCTGCCAGGTGACTGTGAATCGCGACGTCCGAGCCGAGTCCTGGAAGGTCCAGTAGAGGACGACGCCGGTATGTGGGTCGTTCGCTCCGTGGGCAAACACGCCGCACTCCACGCGGTCGGTTGCCAGAATCGTCAGGCCAGCGAAGTTCGTCTGGAAGTCATAGACGCTGTCGTAGGTATCGACGATAGGGCTGGACCACAGGCTCAAGAACGGCGCATCGGTCGTGTCATCGACGTGCTTGATCCACCATCGAACCTCAGCAAACGTCGTCGCCGAAACGCTGTTGCGAAGCAGGAGGCTCGCCCCGAACGGACCCGCCGGGATCGACGTGTGCCCGATCGGTTTGCTCGTGAATGTTGGGCCGATCTGCAAACCGTTTGGCTCGTACGTCGACCACGCGGGTGAATCCGCCACCATGAGCGTGGTCGGTGCGCCTTCCGAGGCGAGCTGGTTCGTCGACAGTATCTCTTCCTTCGACGTAACCGGCGTGTAGCTCGACAGGAGTGTAAAGTTGATCTCCGTGGTGTCGACGACAATTGGGTCAGCAGTCGAGAGTGTGAAGTAATCTCCGTTGTGCTCAACGCCGGCGCCCCCGGTGATTTGCACGACCATGCCGTGGCAGAGTCCTGCCGGCGTATTGGCATCGGTCGTGCGACGAACGGTGGGACGAGTCGTGATGGCTGGGCCGCTTCCTGGCCATGGGCTTCCATCCGGAGAGTGGATACCGCAATCGAGGACCTCCCAAAGACCAAACCACTTCGACGGCGTAATGGTGCCAGGGATGGCGGAAAGAAAAACGTCGCCGTCTTGAGCAAATGTGGTCCCGCCGCCAGCGGAAGACAGCGTCAAAGCATAGGCCGTGGGCGCCTGAAAAGTGCTGACACCACTGATCTGCGTGTAGCCCGCGATAATCGGAGTGCTTCCATAGGACACGAGCCCGCGCGCTGGCTGGCGAAGATTCGGATCCGGGATGTGGCAGGGGAACACCTGCTCCTGAGAGACCATCGGCGGGTTGACGATGTCCACCACGGTGGCGTTCTCGATCGAGAGATCACATGTCACTCCGGCGGCACGTTTGGCGTTCATCTCCTCGAGAACGGCAGCCAATGAAGACGTCACGACCGGGTGCTGGAGAACGTCAGGATACCCATCCACCGGATCATCGCAGAAGCTACGATCCGCGTAGAAGATCAGGTCGTCAGGCTCGACGACGCTTCCCAGGATCGCCTCGCGGAAATAGGCCCTGCCCTCGCGAATCGACGGCATGGAGCACGTGCGCAGCGGCTGCTTGGCCCCAATGTCCACGCCGAGCGCATCCTCGCAAAAGGCGTCGTCGGCGTAGGGCGAGTCACCGTAGATGAGCCCAATCGCCGCGCGGGCCAAGTCGCTCGACTGGTCCAGCGCTGGCTCAATCACGTAGCACGGCGGCAGCCCGGCCTGAGCCTGCGCCCCGCGAACCGCTTCCTGCACGGCGATCGGTGAGATGGCATCGGGTATCTGGCGGATGCGGGCCCGGTACGCCTCGCCGTCTTCTCCGGCCTGGCGCCGGCACGCACGCTCATCCCCAAGCGGCGACAGCCAGTCCATCTGTGCGCCAGCAATGGCCGTGCTCGATACGTAGTCCAGCGAGCTGTAGCTGGGTGACAGCACCTTCTCGCCGCCGCTGCCGTAGATGGTCGGGGCGTCCGGGGAGATCGCAGCCACGATGCTGCCCGCAACGTCCAGAGCATCGTCGAAGGCAGGATCGACGGTGTTCACAAGATCAATCTGGCGCAAGCTCCGCAGCGAAAAGACAATCGTCGACTGCGACGATCCGACCGTGACGTCGCTCGTGGTGACCATCTCGATGCCGGTTCCCGTCACGAATGGGAAGCCGCTCGGGATAGCGATCGTCGTTCCCGTCGAGCTGCGCGTGGCCGTCAGGGTGCACGTTCCCACCGCTCCCGTCGGAGCGTCAGAGATCAGCATCGATGCCGTCTGCTCATCGACGGCGTCGCTCACCCTCGCCGCGATGGCCGTGGCGGCGTTGATGATGGCCGTCCCGTCCGGCTGGTTCAGCATGCCTCGCAGCCAAGTCTCGTCGCAGGTACGCCGGACGATGTCCAGTGCTTGGCCCTGCGTGAGTTGGATTTCGACGTTAGGCATAGGTGACCTGCGTGGGCAGGATCCTCAGCATCGTGTTGGTGGTGGCGGGAACGACGTCGCCGGCCGGGAGGCGGAGCGAGCTGTCGGTGATGATGAGGCCCGGGATCTGCTGTGCGGCCGTGATCAGCTTGGCCCGGTAGAGCGTTCCGCGGCCCGGGCCCGGCGGTAGGTACTGCGCCACCGCCACCGTGACAGCCGTGAGCCGCTGAATGGCAAGAGCCTCATTGGTGCCAGAGGTGAAAGCCGGCGCCCACTGGACGGCCTGGTAGGCCACCTGCCCAATCAGGACCGAGACCGGGATGCCCAGCGCCCGGTAGCCGAGAAGCGAGCTGGCCACGGCCGTTACCATGTCGCTGGTGGCATTTCCGTTCAGGTCGCCGATCACGAGCTGGACGAAGGCGGCCGGCATGCTGTTGGACGGATTGAGCGACTCACTGGCGGTCGCCACCGCGATCCCAGGAACCTGCATGGCACCAAACTCAATCGCGCCTAGGGTGCCCCGGCTGAGCGTCGGGAAGAAAGCCAGGTACCGACCCAGGAACGGGATGTCGTCCTCGGTGTCGAGTCCTCCCGCGGCCGGTGCAGGATTCGTCACCGTGAGGTGGCTATCGAACGGGCTGGTGCCGAACCCGACGATCTCGCCCGCGCCGACGTTGCCATCGACGCCAGCGACGAGCGCCTTGGCCGAGACGGTTGCTGACGTGTCGGTGCCTCCGAAGACGGCGTCTGTCTCCGTGGCGAACTGCACACCGCTTGCGGTCTGCACCACCGAGCTGGCGGCGAAGGTACCGGGCGTGGAGCTTCCAGGCGCCGGGCGGCTGAGCACGAGGTCTACCGTCGAAGGGTTGGCGCTGAACCGCAGAATTCGGCTGCCCGTGCGATCGGAGATGAGCTGGTCGAGCTGCGACCCGCGCGCGAGCTCGGCGAATGCCCCGCGCTGTCCCTTGGCCCCTCTGGCGGCAACGTTCTCGGCCAGCACGGAGAACATGCCGACGACGACGTTCAGGTCGCTTCCTGGTACGTCGACGAGAGCAGGGCTGAGCCGAATGCCTGGCGTGCCGGCGATGGCGGCGCGGCCGATCGATGCGAGTTCCTGTCTCGTGATTAACATTGACATTTGCGCCTAGACCTTAATCCCACTCTCGCTGAATTTGACGGTGTTGTCGAAGGTTTCCCCGCTGTTGGTCTGCCCTTTTATTCCCAGCTCGACCCATCCCCGAGCGTCGAGGGACGCGTTGGTCGACGATGAAGCGACGTCGGGCTGCTGCTGAATCTGCTGGCGAAGGTCAGTCCGCAGTCCGTTCAGCATCGATAGGGTGCCCGGCTTCTTGATGTCGACCTTCAGGCCGAAGTTTGGCAGCCACAGGAAACGGCCGAGCGCCGTGAAGACGATTCGCCACACACGCTTCTTGGTCGATTCGAGTCCTTGGTGGCTCGCCCAGTCGCCGGCCTGGACCGTGATCCCTCCAGCGAACGGGTTGCTCGCCAGATCCACCGGCAGGACCTTGCGTCGAAGCTGGCGAGTCGCCGCCGGCCTACTTGCCCCGATGCAGCTAGCTGCGAATGGCGATGCAAGTGCGTCCCCGAGAAGGGAACGGACGGCCGCGTTGACCGTCACCTGGTAGGTGAGCCCAACGACCACGGGCCGGTCTACCTGGACGTCACAGCCCACCTCGCCGGCTGCGGTTACGCCATAGGCTGGGAACGCGGCGACCGCGGGCAACACCGCTATGGCGCGCAGTGGTTGCCCGGCCCCCTGCACGATCGCGACGGCGTAGTTGGCCGCATTGCGGGCGTCGTCGATGCCGGCGGTGCTGCGGTGGCGCGGCTCCTCGGAAAACACCACGCGGACTACCTGACCACCAATGGCAACGGCTCGGCGAACGGTGAAACTAGGCATGGCTGATCCTACCCTTCTCCACTGAACTGGTGTTCATCTTGTGCGTCATGCGAAACGGGCGTACGCTTTGGATATGAGCCTGGCAGCCCATACCGAACTTCGACCTTCCGAGCGCGCGCACGTCGCCCAAGCAGCTGCCAGGCCGTACGGGAGCCTGATGTGCGCGCGCCTCGGGAGATCGAGGTGGAGAACGTTATGAAACTGGTAGCTTTCGCCCTCTTGATGGCCGGGTGCACGCAAGCAGGCGCGCATGAGGCATCCCCCGCCGCGGCCTGCGTCTCCCGCTTTGTTGCCGCGACGGAAGCCTGCAAGGCCGAGATTACCTTTGCCTCCGACCTCGTTGGCCACGCGGTGGAGCGACAGCAAAGGGCAGAGCTTGCGCCGGATCCAGCGGCGAGGTCCCACGCACTCCAGATGGTCGACGCGGAGTATCGGCATGTCCAGGCCGTGAGTCGCATCTGCAATTCGCTCGTTGGAATCAAATAGGAGAACCCCATGAAGAACCTACTTTTGTCCCTGGTCGTTTCGTTCGGTCTCACGGCTTGCGAAGGCGCCGGCCTGCCCGGTGGCGTCGATGCGGTGGATGCGGAGGTGGTTGGCGTGGATGCCGACGAACGCCCGTGCACGTCCTGGGGCCGTGTAAGCGTGTGCCCCGACGGCACCGTGGGGTGCGATGCGATGATCTGCATATCGCACGAGCCACAAGCCTGCCCGCCCGAGCCTTGGGGCTGCGCTGGGATAGACGCCGGAAAGTAGGTCAAGGCGTACCGATGGCGGTGAGGTGCGCTTGGTTGGCAGCCACAGAGCAACTGAAGCTGCCTGAGTCTGTGGAAATCTGGAGATAGATGTTGTGACTGCTTCCACTTGTCACAGCAACTTGGCACACCGTTGGGATTGTGACGGTGCCACCTTGTATAACCGTCGTGGTCCCGTCGCATTGCAAGTAGGGAGCGGTCGTCCCGTCGATAAAGAACCCAGTGTGGCACACGCCGCCGGGCCCGCCGGAAAGGGCAGATACAACCCCGTTCAGGTTCACGTTCGATGGGTGCCCAGTTGCCGGCGCTGTGAAGGTGTAGGTTGCCACGGTCATCCACGTCGCACCTGTTGCCGCCACTACTGAGTAAGGACCATATCGGTAATCTGACCAAATTCCAGACAGTGGGCAGTTTACTCCATTCGACTGGCAAAGAGCCCATCCTCCGTTGGCGTGCGCAGTTCCTGTCATGAACGTGTCACTACCGGAATACTGCACAGGAGCATTACCAACTACGTGGGCTCCTGTGAACTGCGTTCCGTAGTTGGTCGTCCCGTTGACTGCTGTGTTGATTGCCGTTGTAACGTTGGCCGGTGTGGTGTAGTCCGTCCCAGCCGTCGCATTGGTCAGCGCCGGCCCGGCAGAGAACTTAGCCATGCTCCCCGTGGTGCACGTCCCGCTACAAACCATTCCAGTTCCTCCGCCGCCTGCGGGACAGTTGTTGCCGTCCGACTGACAAAGCGCGACACCGTTGGCGTATACTGTACCCGTAAACGTAGCATCCCCGAGAGATGTCAATGCGGAGCCCGATGTGGCTCCGATTCCGACATGTCCAGCTCCGTCGTCGTAGATGCTGGAGCTGGCTACCGTCGATGCTCCGGTGGCTTTCGTGAGATAGCCTGCCCCCAGTCCTGAGCCGGCGACCGCTCCAATGTTAGCCGCCGTTGCGTCCACGCCGCTGACGACAAGACCCTTGGCATCGTACTGAACGATCTTGTTCGTCGCTCCGCTGGCGGTGATCGCAGTGTTGGCCACCACGTCCCCGCTCGCATGCGGCACATCGACAGCAGGGATGTGCCCGGTACCGTCGCGGATTGGAATCGTGCCCGCGGTCTGCGCGGTGGTACCGATATCCGTCTGAGTAACGGTCAAGGTGCCTGTCCAAGTCTTTGTGGCGTTGGGGAGAACAACAACTGTGGATGTGCTGAGCACGGTGCACGTCACCGGCTGCGCGGCCGTCTGGTAGAAGGTCGTCCCTGCCGTTCCGGTCGCCGTGCTCGTGCTCGTCGTCGTGTCAGTCTTGCCGGCGCAAGCCATTCCGGTCGGCGTGACGACGGTGATCGGAGGCATCTGAGCGACGGGTAGCCTGCTGTTGGTGTCCAGGATGGGGCACCCTCCCGCCGTGTTGGTGCAAATGTCGGACGACATGATCTGCGCCGTCGAGCACGCCGGCCAGGACACCGGAGAACTCTGATTAGGGAGCTGCACCGAGATGCCGGGGGCCTGGGAGCACCATAGCTTGCTGGTCGCGGCATCGAGGTAGGCTGGGCCGTAGTCGCCGCTCGTGCCGTCGGTCCCTGGCGTGACTGTCTCTGCCGAGGCTGCGTAGCCGATGGCAAGGGCGGCGAGAGTGAGGAGTGCGATGCGAATCTTGTTCATGGTCATCCCTGCTGCATTTCCTTGAGTAGCCACATCCCAGACGAGCCGAGGTCTGGTCGAAAGCGGAACATGACGGTGGCGCCCGCGCGAACGTTGACCACTTGGTATGAACTGAACGTGCCCTTATACGTGCGGATCGGGCGGTTGGTTCCCGTTGCCGTATGGTCGCTTAGAATGGCACACGCGACGCCAAAGTAGACCTCAAGCACTCCATTGGCCGGCCATCCCGCGGCGTCGATGAAGTCGAAGCTGGAGCTTGCCGAGATCACGTTGGCGAACGAGCCATAGGGTACCGCCGGCATCACGCCGGCGGTGATAGTGACGTCCGTCTTGGTGTCCGGGCTGACGGCCTTCGTCGGGTGCTGGTCGGTGGCGTCCCGTCCCTCAAGGTGGCCGTGCACGCCGTCGCTCGCCCCGGTGACCGGCATCTCGAACGGCACCGTGAGCTTGGTGCCGCGCGAGGCGCTGTTGTAGGTCATGCCGAGCAACACGGGCGTTGCGCTGTCGGTCCAGAGCGCGAACTTCAGCCGCAGGTGGTGGCCGGGAGTCCAGGTGTACGTTGATGCCAAGGCGGTCACCGCGTGGGCCAGCACCGGGCTCGACCCAACCGCGCCGGGCGGCAGCGGGAAGTCGATGAACAGAATCATCGTGCTCGACTCGACGTCGTAGAGCTTCGCCCGCAGGACCACGAGCGCGCCAGGGTCAGCGGTCGGCGAAGCTCCGACGTCTTCTGCATCGAATGCATAGGGGCCGGCGAGCAAGTCCGTGCCCGGCGTGCCGAGAAGCGTGTCGAACCACAACGGCATCTCGGTCTCGTTGAATCCGATGCCGACGCCGAGGCCGGTCCCAGTGGCGGTCTGCTGCAGCGTCGTCGTGAGCGCGCCTTCGCTCGTGATCTGCGGGCCGGTGAGCAGTTCCCACTTCTCATCGGATGCCGGGATGGCGCCGGCCGTCCACGACCAGCTCACGAACGTGGTCCGCAGCACGAACGGTGGCGTGTTCAGAAATGTGAAGTATCCGCCTCCAAACAGAGTCCCGTTCTCGACCGAGAACTTCATCCCAGTGCCCCATGCGGCCGAGTAGGACATCGCTGGGTCAAGGTGCATGCGCGCGTAGGTGGAGACGCCAATGTAGGCGTCCAAGTACGGTTCCCAGTGAAAGCCAACGTCGTCGATGATCCAGACGAGCTGATAGGGCTCCTCGAATCCCGTCACAGACGTGTCGCCCTGGTAGTAAGCGATCACTCGCTTGCCAACGAGAGGAGAAGTCTCACCACGAGGAGGGGTCACGATTACCCCGTCGAACCAAGAGTCAGGAATCGGCCCAGTCACATCCCTTTGCATGACCCCTGGGGAAATCTCGGCAAAGTCAACCTCGAACATAGGGGTGTTCGAGTGAGGAGTGTGCGGCCCAAGGAAAGCGCAATAGACGCTGCCCATGTCAAGCGACGCTCCGACCTTCGCCGTGTAGAGCGTCCCCGTTGCGGTGGCTGGAGGTGGCGGTGCCGGGTTTGCTGGGTGAACGTGCCCCTTGGCCGTGGCCTGACCGCTGGCCAGATCTCCGGCGTTCCCGATTCCATCGGGCAGCGGGATGTCCGATGACAGCGTGACGCCGCCTCCACCACTACCGGCGACCTGAACCCATGCGGTCGGCGGGATGCCAGACTTCCACCAAAGCGACGAGAACGCACCCGCTCCATCGACCATCACTACGAACGACGGGATCGGGAGGTCAAAGCCCGCTCCCGTGTTGGGCGCCGTGGTCACGGTGCCGCCGTAGCCTGGCGCGTGCGTGATGACTGCGTTGCCCATAACCTGGGCCATCAATCGGTTGAGATCCGCGATGATCGCGTCTTGGGTTGCCTGGTCCAGCGTTGGGAAGTCAGGGTAGAGCGCCAGGAAGTCTGCGGCGGCGGTCTTCTGAACGGCGTACGTGTCGTTGCCGATCCCGCGGCCGGTCCACGCGTTGTTCATCGTGGGCGGGTAGATGTTGTCGACCAGCCAGGTGACCGTATCCTGGTCGAGCAGCACGGGCGGAACGGTGAGCAAGCTCAACCACTGACCGCCGTACACCGTTCCGTTCTTGACGTAGACGCGCAGGTCAGCCACGTAGGCGGCGCCACCTTCGTAACCGGCGGCCCTTTTGACTTTCGGCTGCGTGAACACGGGCAGGCCGAGGACGACGTGGTAGCCGCAGTCGACGACCTGGAAAACCTGCTGCTTCACCTGGTCCGGCGCGCCGACGTTGCCGTTGTAGGCGAGGAAGAACTCACCGTCGGCGGGCGCGTGCCCGTCGCACACGCTGGTGCCGAAGTCCACAACACCGACGTCAGGTGCTTGCCACACGCCCGCAAAGATCTCCGACCAGCCAGGAAACAGCTGTGGAGAACCGACGTAGACGAAGTCAGCTTGGACGGTGGTCATTTGGTGAACACCACGTCTGATAGGAAACTCTTCTTCGCCGTGGCGGCCAGCTTGAACGCCTCAAATGCAGCGACGAGCATCGTGAACCCTGGAGTCAGTCCGCTGTATGGGCCCGCCGCCGCTGAGGCGAGGGACTGAGCCGCCTTCTCCATGGCGTCGAGGAGCTGGTCTTCCGCCTGGCGGTAGCTCGTGCCCAGCACGTTCTGCTCGGTGGCGTCCTGGTTGCCAGCGCGGATCGTTCCGTCCTGGCCGATGAAGAGCTGGACGCCCGGGTTGCCGGCGGTGCCGGCAGTGCGAATGTCGATCGGCACGTCCTTCGCGTGGATCAGCAGGCGGTTGTTGTCGAAGATCGGCTTTCCGCCGTCAGTCGGCTGGCGGTTCGATCGCGTGTGCAGGATGGCAACAATCACGCACGCCATGAGCGAGCCGCCAGGGTTCTGCACCACCACGGGATCGCCAGGTCGAATCGGCGCGAGGATGGTCACGTCGCCGGCCTGGACGCCAGCGTAGCGGGCGGTCACGTGGTGGCCGTTGGACAGCAGCACGTCCACGTGCACGCCTCCGGGGCTGTTCCACACCGCTCGGTTGTCCTCGTAGTCGCAGGTGCCAGAAGAACGGTCCAGCGTGCAGACAGTGCCCTCCATGACCCACGCCCGGGTGTCAATGCCAGGCCTGGCCACGGCCTCGCTCAGAGCGCGCGCATCGATGCCGCCGCGGACGTCGGTGCCGCGCGCGCGACCGCCCTTCATCGCTTCGCTCCGATCCTTCCGGCGTTGTCGACCACGACGGTGCTTCGCTTCTCCTCGGCGGTCTTCTTGCGTCCGGTGGTTGTCGTGGCCTTCCGCTTACGGCGGTCGTTCATTTCCTGGCTGGTGGCGTCCATGTTCGCCGGGTCGTTCGACGGCATGTAGTTGGTGAGCTCGAGGCGGGCGTGGAAGATGTCGTCGCCCTGCTTGAAGCTCATCTGAACGCCGCGGCAGTAGTAGACGCTCGGCAACTTCGCCGTCTGGTAGGCCCGCTGAATCTTGCGAGCCGTTTCCGTGAGCTTCCCCGGGTCCATGCTTCCGTCGGTACGCCAAGATCCCCAGCGGTTGTTCTGCTCGGTGAGCGCTTTCAGGACGTTGGATCCGCCGAGGTCGTAGAACTCCGACAGGCTGCAAATCGTGAGGTCGGAGCTATCGGTCGACTGCCTCGCCACCGTCACCTGCACCGGCGTCCCGGCGCAGAGACGCAGCAGGTCCGGCTGGTCGTTGTGCTGGAGCGGAACGAGCTGGCCGTTTGTTGCGCTGGCCACCGGGTCGATGTACGAGGCGAGCTCGTCCGTCTCGATCTCCATGGTCAGCTCTTGCCTGGCAAGCTGGTGGTAGAGCGACACCGCGATCGAGTCCAGGGCCAGCTGGTCGCGGATGCCCTGCACCTCGAAGATGCGGACCGAGTCGATCTTGCCGTGCCCCTTCTCGCCCATCTTGCTGGCAGACTTGCCGCCGCCCTTCCCTCCCTTGCCTTTCGCCTTGGTGACGTGCTTGGGGAAGCGGCTCATCAACTGCCGCTTGGCGCCCTCGGCGTCCGGGTTGTAGGCGTGCACTTCTACGGCTTGCGGTCGCGCCTTGCCCATCTTGCGGGCCAGCTTCATCTTCGAAAGGTTGTGCCCCCAGACCATAAACCGGACGTCCGATCCGAAGGCGTTCCCCTGCGCGTCGGTGAAGTTGCGGCGGAAGCCGTCGCGAGAGCCGCCGGAGATCTGAGTCCCGCTCGAGATGTCGTCGAGGAAAGCCTCGGGCGGCACGAGGAGCAGGCAGTTGGCAGGATCCACCGTCTGCTCGACGCCGGCGATGCTCCCCGTGGCAGAGGGCAGGCTTGGCCGATAGAGCGGCATCACGCCACACAGCTCACACGCCTGCGTGATGAGATCCCATATGGGCATGCCCTCCGGGGTGACTGCGGTTGGTGGCATGCCGGCTAGACCACCTGGCGCCTCGTCTCCCAAGCCCTGGGGATCCGCACCTTCGACGGTTGAATCTGGCTGGGCATTCACGGGATTGCCAGCCGTCTGCCCAGCGGCGGCGTTTCGGCTGGACGCCGTCTGCAGTGACCGCAGCAAGATCTTGCGCGACAGTTTCGGCTCAGCCTTTGCCGCGCCACCGTACCAGACCGCTCGAAAGGCGTCGCCGTGCTGGCCCGACGTCGGAGGAAACTCCGACAGGATGCGGTTGATGTAGGTCGTGAGGTACTCCTCGGACGCCTGCATCTGGTGCGCCTTGGCGCGCGGGTTGATGTGGTTGTCGATCAGGACCGCGATGTAGCTGCGGGCCTTCAGGTGCACCGTCCCGCTCGTCTCGTCGTGCTCCATCTCCGGAAGGTCGACGTAGCCGTTGAACCTGCGCACGCACCGGTCGCTTGGAATGGCCTTCAGACGCCAGCTGTCCGGCGTAGCGAAGTCCTCGACACTGACCGTGCCCACCCACGCCTCGACTCGGATCTCGCGAATGATGAGCGGGTGCAGTGGGAGATCCTGAAACGGGAACGATGCCGTCAGCTGGTCTGCCTCGCGAAAGCCTCGGTCTTCGAAGTCCAGGTCCTGCGGAACCGTGATGAACTCCACCGAAAAGTCATCGCCGGCACCCTTGTCACCGGCAGCCGAGTCGCTCTGCTGCTGCGCCTTGGTGGCGTTGCGCCTGAGAGCCTTCGCCATCGTGCTTAGGCCGATCATCGCCGACTTGGATCGGCCCTGGTTGGCGGCTGCAAGGACGGCGAGCTTGCCCTCGATGATCGCGGCATCGGCCTGCTGCTTGACAGCAGCGTCCTGGTACGGCTTCGAGCCGTCCTGCGCATCCGAGTCGTCGGCCGCACCGAAGTCCTCGAGGCGAACGAACATGCGCAGAAGCCAAGCCGGGCGATAGTCGCGAGGCTGCGGGCTGGTCACGTGATTCCACCCTGCCGAGGCTGAATCGTCTGGTCTGGCATGCGCGGGATGTAGATCGGCGGACCCCCGTTGTCACTCGGCCCGGTCGGGTTCGGCGGCACCTCGGAATCTGGCAGATCGTTGTAGTCCGCGATGACGTCCCAGTCGTCGGCGTTGCCGTAGTATTTCACGGCCAGATCGCGGAGGTCGCTGCCGACCGGCGGGCGAACGATTGCAATGATGTCGGGGACCTGCTGGCTGGCTAGATTCGAGGAGGTGACGAACGCTTGCTGAGCCAGCAGGTCCCACGACAAGACCAAATCGTAAAGCGAGATCTGCCCATCGAGTCGCTGCAGCGGATCGTCGGTCGGGAACATCGCTAGCTTCGCGCGCGCCGCCTGCTGTCGAAAGAGCGTACCGGCGTCCACGAACGCCTGCCCGGACAGCGTGCCGCTGGTCCACAGGCCCGCCACATCGCTCACCGCAGACCGCCCGTTTTGGCAGACTGTCACCAGGTGGTCGCACACGCCGCGCACCCGATCGGCAACCTGGCTCGGGATGCCTCCGCCATTGGCAGCGTCGGAAAGCATGGCGCTCGCACCGTCGATGGTGTCCAGGGCGTCGATGATGGAGTTTTGCACGTCGTCCAACGTATCCGATACCGTCAGGAGCGCCCCGGCCTCGGCGCTCTGCCAGGCGAAGAACGTGTCGAGGAAAGATTCCGTCTGATCCTGCGTGTCCTGCAGCTGCTCCGACAGGGCGCTGAAGTCGTTGCTCGGCGTGAATGCCTTCGATAGCAGTGGGGCCTTGGCCTGCGGTGCTCCCCCGGACCACTCGAACTCGCACGTCCACTCGATGTGCCAGGTCGTGTTGTACTTCGGGACGAACTTCGAGATCTTCCCGCGGCGCACGATGGCCGGGTCTTCGCCGTTGGCGAGCTGTCGGCCGCCCCAACGCACCTCAAGCGGGATCGCCCGGTCGCGGAGCGCCTCGAACTGCAGGACGAGACTGCGAGCTCCACCTTCGCCCAGGTCCACGTCCATCCAACGGCCGCCCATGATCGTGGGCAGGACCATCGGGCCGCCGGCGGTCTGTGTACCGACCGGGTTGCCCACGTACCAGGTCGTCTTCAGGCGCTGCTGCCCGCCGAACTCCAAGCCCTTGAACGGAAGCCCGCCGGCGCGGAGGTTGATCGTCGGGTATCCGTCGACCAGGGGGACGATCTCTACCAGACCGCTTTCCGATGTATCGGCCACTACCGCACCACCGCGGGAATGAGTGAGCCGCGTGGGTTGTGGGCGATGTCCATGACCTCGTTGGTGAGCTGGTGCCAGACGCGATCGGGGTTAGCGTCCTTGAAGTCCGGGTGGATCTCGAGGTGCTGGATGGTCTGGTTGATGTCCGCCTTGCGCGAGATGGCGGATCCGGACTTTGCCAGGTCGGGATACGTCTTGAGCAGCTGGTCGGCAAATCCGTTCAGAAGCGACGCCACCCTGCCGGCGGCCTCGTCGATGAAGCCGGCGCCCTGCACGCTCTTCGAGCTGACACCCTTGAGGCCGAACATCCCCAGC
>QGNH01000746.1_pt1 | contig 24298 bp, 50 predicted proteins | sample 1735481 | NCBI WGS metagenome assembly QGNH01 (sample SAMN09239004, study PRJNA386568) | Viral metagenome, whole genome shotgun sequencing project.
AGTTTCCACATACCTGGGAATCAGGGAATTTAGGGCTCTACAGGTGCTCAGGGTGTTCATGGAGTAGCTGTTTATTTAGAGGCACCAGAAGCAGAGGAGCCAATAAATTTCCAAGGAGTACAGGGTAATGTAGGAACACAAGCCCCTCCATTGGGATTTAGTGGGGGACTTACTGGAAGTACAACAATTAACGATACTGTTACCCCTACTACAGGTGGAGTAACATTGGCAAGTCAAATAGCAAATGTGGGAAGTAGTTGGAGGGTGTGTTCATATGGAAGTTTTGTTGCTGTTTCCAGTATCACGGCTCGTAATGCTACAGTAACACCGTATTGGGGGACTACTGCATTACCAGCAATTGCGGTTGTTGTGTTGGTTTCTGTAGCCCAAACTACGAATTGGATGTGTGAATTTGAACTTACAGGGTCAAGTACTACAGCAATATGGACCACAGGGTTCTTGGGAAATAAATTGGATTATCCTGCAATTGTTGCTGGGACTAGTTCAGCAAATAAACTTGATTTAGCAACAGCAGGAACAACGTCAGTAACAGCAGGAGCACAGACATTAGATTTAAGATTTAGTATGTCATCAGCAGTAGCAACTGACCAATGGGTAGTAAATAGTGTTACAATGGAATGTCTTAAATAAAAGGAGAAAAAAATGGCAGCTAACAAAACAATAAGAATTGGTCCAATTCAACTTGGAACCACAACTACAACCAATCTATTTAATCCTCCTACCCTAACTGGTGGTACAAATCCTCCAGCCTTGAGTACAGCATCATATGTTATTCTTCGGCATATTCGTGTGTCAAATAATACTACTGGTGCTCTTCAATTTGCTACTTGGGTGGGTTCTACTGGTGTTAATACTACGGCAACTGCTGGCCCATTCCCAGGCATAGCTTCAGCAGGTACTTTGACTAATGGTGTTAGTGTTGCAGCTAACTCTTATGTTGATTGGTATGGGATACTCAGAATGGATACAGCAGACTTTCTTGTTGGAGGAGCTTTAACCTCTGCGGTAGGTTTAACTCTTGAAGCCGAAGGTGAAATTGGCGTAGCTGGTTAATGTATGGATACTTTTACATCAGAAGATGTCATAGCTACTATTGGGGTATTAGGTACTCTTGGGGCGGTTTTTCTTTATTTCCATAAACCCCAAGAGGATTTACAAGATAGACAGCTTGGAACAGACAAAGAACTTGCCAATAAAGCAACAATATTGGCTCAAAAAGAGATAGAAAATAAGGCCGCCTTGCTTGCCCAACAAGTAGACTCTGAAAAAACATTAAACGAGAAGAAATTTATTGAAATGAACTCTCATATAGATAATGATATTATAGCTTTACAAAATGAGGTTCATGATGTAGATGTTAAGGTAGACAAAATGATGACAGATAATACTGCTTTTCATTTTGAAGTGGCTAATAGAATGACAGAAGTGTCTACTATTCTTAAAGAAAGACTTCCACAAAGTAGTGTTCAATTCTTACCCTCTAAGACAGTATGAAACTAATATCTAGACGAAAAGAATATGGAGACAATTATACTATTAGTGAGTTGTCTGTAAATGGTGTATACGAGTGCTTCATCCTTGAGGATACTGTAAGACCCAAAGGTGTTAAGATATTTGGCAATACTGCTGTACCAGCGGGTACATACAATGTTGTTATAAATTTTAGTAACCACTTCCAAAAATTATTACCAGAGCTTCTTAATGTTCCTTTGTTTGAGGGTATACGGATACATCCTGGAAATACGGACGTAGACACCGAAGGATGTCTATTGGTGGGAACTACTTGGGGTGGGGGGGACTTCATAGGAAATAGTGTTGTTGCTTTCAATCATTTATTTCCACAACTACAGGCTGCTATTGCTGCTGGTGAGAGTGTCACTATAGAAATTCAGGACACTAAATGACTATAATGCGAAGAAAAGCCCAATGCCACACAGATATTAAATACTGTGTGGCTCCTACTGGGCCTAGGTCATTCTGGACCTTGTGGGAAAGTTTCATCCTCTGGGTCGTCATTAGGTGGAATACGAGGTTCCATATTTAACACCAATTGGTAGTACTCTTTTTGATATTCAGGGGGATTAAAGGCCATTTTAGTGCACTGTGTTATTAATGCTTTTGTCTGTTTCTGTTGATTCTGGTGGGATTTCCTTGATAAGCATCTCAAAGAATATATTTGGTTCTTCCTCATACTGCCACTGGAAAAGAGCTGGTGTCTCTGCCAGATTGACTTTTCTTTCTCGTAGATGGAATAGAGTTTCCATCAATTTTTTCTTCATTTTCATATCTCTTCCTCAATAAGAATTCTTAGAGCTTGTGATACATGCAGCAACCATCTGTGGACTTTATTTTTTTCTGCATCTAAAATTACCTTTGCATCTTCAGAAGTAAATTCTACAGAAGAGGGTCGTCTTCCTCCTTTTTGTATACCACAAATCTTATGTAATGGTGTAAATTCCATTTCGTAACCCTCTTTCCATTTAAATTTCACAGTTTCCTCCAGTACAGGCTAATTCTTGTACTCCTGTAGTAAAATCATCCGACTCTACAAAGAGTTCCCAATTGATTGTTGTCTTTGGGAACTCGTCATATTGTTCTTTTGTAATTTCCTGATAAGGGGCTTGGCGGTATGTTCCTCCCGAATGAGGAAGGAATGCAATTCCTGACACCTCATCAAAGTGTTTATATACCCATGCCCCTACTTCAAGCCATTCGGATTCTTTAACATAGACTGTAATGCTTGGTTTATGCTCGCACCAATGTCTTTGATAGATGAGCCATAGTTCGAGTTGTTCGAGAGCACTTCTATCGTTTCTAGTGATAGCCCCGTTTGGGGCTTGCTGAGGAAAGCTAAAAATAACAGTTGACTCTGGCTTAGTGTGGTCTGGTTCATTTGGTACTCCTTGTTCTACCAAGAACTGCGTGATAGGGTCTTTAATATCCAGTCTGATAGTACGAATATAATAGCTAGAGTGTCTAGCATGTATGCCACTAGAAGAATCCACCAACTGACTGACTGTTCCTGATGGCTTAACACAAGTGATAGCAGCAGAAGGTTGAATCCCAAATATCTCAGCCCACTTATGATTCGTTTGTCTAGCATGGTTTCTCAATTCTTCTAAGCATTTATGTAGTCCTTCTGTATTTCCATTAAGAAGACTATTATCCATTATACCTGTCAAGCTTACGCCTAGTAAGCGTTCTTCTTCTGTATTCTTTTTCCAATCTTCACTTAGGAAGTTGAAGTTGGTGAAAGTTGATTGAATGGTGCCAAGGATCGTAGCGAGTTCAATTTTTCTTTTGAGGGATTCAATAGTATCATTGCTTCTAACCACAACTTCAGTGAGATTACAAAATTGTTTATCTCTGAGGATGATTTCGGAACAGGGATTAGTTCCTAGATGCTCTTCATATTGTTCTTTTTTAATACTTTTAATTTTCATTTATATAGGCCAGAAAAAGGTATCTATCAAAAGCTTCTTTATATTTTTCATATTTTCCAAGAGTAGTATTACAAGATAGACAAAGAAGTCCCCTAAAATTCATTGTAGTATGGTCATGGTCTATATGAGGTTCTTTAACAAAAGTTTGTTTACATATAGCACAACAATTATTTTGTTCTTTTAAAACTTCTTGTACTTGGCTATCTGAAATATTATAAAGACGTTTTCTTGCTGATGTTTTTTGAGTTATAAGAAGCTTTTCTTTATGTAATTGATAATACTCCCTTGATTGTTGGTTTAATTTTTCTTTATTTTTTTGATAGTACTCTTTCATATAAAGAGGATTAAGTGATTTACCCATTGATTATTTCATCCTGTTCAGTTATTTCACAAGCAACAACTAATCCTCGTTGGGTTTTTACTTGTTCATTAGCTCTATAAGTTTGTTTACTTCCATCTTCCAATTCAAAAATATAGTTTGTACTTCTACGACCAAATTTTTGAGCTTGCTTTTGACTTGCTATACGAGAGAATATACCTCTTTCTCCACTTTTAGAGCGTATTAAACTTAACCATTCCTCCATGAAAGTTTCAACATCTGGTTTCTCCGTATAACATACACTATTATTAGACAGGGCTCTTTGTGGATTTGCTTCCCACCAAGCACCTATCTTTGCTTCTCTCATCCTACGATCAGTAAGATTTGAAAGGCTTATAAGGGCAGACCGTCTAACCCCACCAACGACGACGACTTCTCCTGTTTTACAGACGATGTCGTGGACTTCGATGCTTGTGAGTTTTCTTCCGGCTGCTTCCCTAAATGTATAAGTCGCAAAGTCAAACAAGCTTCGCAAAGGCTCAGGCCCACTGGCCCTTCCACCAAAAGTTCTAAGGCGGCTCCCTGCTGGCCTAACACGCGAGAAATCGACCTTTGGGATGTCTCCGCCCCACAATGAGGACAAGAGCTTTTTATAGGCTTTTGCCCATCCGAGTTTACTGTCTCCGACGACGATGCAATCATCACTTTCCTCCAATTTATCTGGAATAGCCGGAAGTTGGGCTATTTCCTGTCTTTCACAACTAAATCCAACTCCTGTGCCATTCATTAATATATAAAGAGCCTCTGAAAAGGCTCTCTTGCTATTAATTGCTAGGTATGCGCAATTATATATACTTATGTTATCACGGTCTGCTGCATCCCCTGCCACCATCATAAGTCTCATTGATGGCATTACTTCAAGGTTTAGTATAGCAGCTTGTATAGCACCAAGAGTATTACTATCAGGGCAATGAGGACCAATATATTTAATAAGTCTTGCGACCGTTTCTTCAAAGGTTTCTCTCCTTTTTAGTTCTGGAATATATCTACTATACTTGCTTCTATGAATAATAGTTTGATAATTAGTTGGAAGACTCAATATCATCCTCCTCAAATTCAATCTCGAATTGTTCAAATCTTTCTTCAATACGATCCTCGAACCTATCTACGATGTCTTCAGACGAGATTTCCAGACGTTCAAGGAGCGTTATTTCGTCAATTTGCTTCAGTTTTTCTTCAAGTTCCGTCAGGGTCAGGGGCATTTTCTTTTATTATTTCTATATTATAAACCTGTTCAAGCATCTTAACAAAGTACTCAAGTCTGCTTTTATATTCTTCTGGCTTTATTTTTTCTTCATTCATTCTTTGTATAAAGGGTGGTAGTGGTGTCATTATTTTATTTCTACACCATCATTATACAGAAGTTTAATCAATAAGTCAAGTTGATTTGCAACTAATTCTGTTGATTCTGGTGTGTATGGACTAGCATAGAGGCTGGTGGTGGTTGCATCAGAGCTCGTGGAACCAGGAGTGCCTTGGGACACGGAGCAGCTACCATTGTTTTGCATCCTGATAACAGGGTTAGACTTGTAATAAGCATGAATATTTTGAATTGAAGAGGAAAGGCTTTCATTTGCATCCTTTGCATTAGTGTCTATTAAAGTATTAAGTCTTTTTACTTCTGTTACTTGTGCTTCTGTAATGCCCTTTTGTTCTGCTTTGTATGCCACCATATTTCTATATTCAAAGCCAAATCCGGCACTGAATAGGAATAGGGCTCCGGCTGCATAAGCAACAATTTTAATTGTGAGTGGGTTCATTATTTAAATTCCTCAATAACTGAAATTTCTCTATCATTATATATATAATATTCTATTGTTTCTCCATCTTGAATAATTTTAGTTTCTTCATATGCGTGGTCATCTAAAAAAATTCTTACTTGTTTATCTTTAGAACAGTGGGCTTCTATTTTAACTGTGGTTGTCATCGTGTGGTTCCTCTGGTTTATTCATTGGTGGTTTATTCATTGTACTTTGGGTTCCTGCTATAAGAGCACCTGCTCCTGCTAATACAAAGGCAAGACCACTCCCAAGAGCATTAAAGGTGCTCAAGTCTCCTGATGGAGCCTTGTGAAGGGCATAAGCAGCCATTCCCAAGTAACTTCCTACAGATGTATATGCTGTAAGTTTAGCCCCAGAGACGGCCTTACCATCGTCCTCAGTAATACAGTCATTGATCCACTTTGGCAACTGCACTAGGCTATTCCTTGTATTTGCACTGTTTCTGCTATTTTCTTCCTATTACGAGACCATTTCTTACAGGTGCTACAGCGATATCGTTGATATAGACCAAATGCTGTTGGATATGTACCCCGCTTCTGTAGATGTTCTGAGCCACAATTGGGGCATACATGTACACCCTCTGAATATAAGTTATGATTGGCATGATTAGGAATCCAAGGAAGAAGTCTTTTATATGCTTTTTCTAACAAGTATACGTCCTGTATGTTATATGTTTTCATGTCTTCCCAAGCTTTTGGGACATTATTCATAACATCTTTCCATAGGTCAAAATCAGTCTTAATCTTTTGTCCTATTTTAAGCATCTTAGACACATAATCTAATTTATTAGAGGGAAGACGAAGTTGTGATTTAACAGTTCTTAATAAATCAATTTGTTTATAGGGGCTAGGTGGAGCCATACCCGCTATAAGAAACGAAGCATTTAGTGTTGGGATATCAAATTTGATTCCATTATAGTGTACTACTGCATCTGCTTTATCTAAAAGACTATGAATCTTTCGTAACATAGAAAGTTTACTATCTTCATTAAGAGAACTAAAGAATATTTCATCTTTACCATACCATTTAGCAGCCCACGATATTGTATACCCACCCTCAATAATTTGATTAAGACCCACATTTTGGTCCCAAAGACCCCATACATACACCTTATTTGGTGCTGTTTCAATGTCAAGTAAAAGTATCTTCATTGTATCATTCCAAGTTGTTTAGAATATTCAAAATAGTGATTAAGTTTCTTTTCTTTTTCTATTATATAGTAAGGATCATATTTATATCCAAAAGAGAATTCTTCGTTTAGAAGTTCAATTATGGCATTTAAATCATTTAATTCTGAGTGTATTCTTTCTTTATTGTTCTTTGGGTCTTTAGGATAGCGTTCTTCTAGCCCGAATTGTTGTGTTTTTAGGGCTATCTGGGCTATTTCTGAAGACTCTTCTGCAAGTTTACATAATAAATATTGTAATCTATTCAAGATAGCTCCTTAATTGATAGTACTTGGCTCTTAATAATTGACACTACGGTGTCGTATTCTCCATCATGGTGAGACCTAGCAAAGGTATAAAATCCTTTATATTCTCTAACAAAGAAACCAAGGCTGGTTATAATATAGTCTTCTGAGACAGCAGATTCTTCTGTGAAATGGTCTCTCCAAACTACTAGGTAAGGATCACCCTTTTTTGGTTTTAATTTTATCACTTAGTTTTTTCCTTTCTAGGGTTTCTTTTTTGGTCTTTGTGGCATGACAGGGTATACAGACCACTTGTAAATTGTTGGTAGAACAGAATAACCGTTTGATGAACTCATCCCAAGAAACAAAACCCTCTGGTCCAACCACGGGTATAATGTGGTCAACGGTAACGTCTTTTTGAGGAAAGTCTCGTTTACATTTGGCACATTTAAAATGTTTGGCATTTCTCCCACTCTTCAAATTTATCTTCGTTGTTGTGTATGCATTCTTTAAGGCCAGGTATTTTGGGGGATACCGTCGGCTTCCCTGTCGAAGGACTGATGTAATGAAACTCTTTAGTCTTCCCTCTGTCCATTCGTTTTGAGTAGGTTTCTTCTTCATTACGCATTATCCATAGACAGTTGGCATTCATATTAAATCTGTTATCAATTATATTAGTAAGAGTTATAAATTTAGGTGCAATTCCTGTGTATAAAGAAAAGACTTGTTGGTACATTTCTACTTCATTGTCTAATTGGTCAATAAATTTAGCAGCTTTTACTTTACCAATTCCATCAATACCCTTAATTCCATCACTTGGATCACCAATTAGCATTTGTTTATAAAAGGCTTTAAGCCCGTCTAGTTCTGAAACCTCCTTATATTCTTCCTTAACAAAGTTCCAATGGTGCCCAGGTATCATTAATAGGTCTTTGTCAATAGATGCTATTATTGTGTCTTCTGTCTGATGTATACCTAGAGCATCATCACCCTCCCCACTTGTAGTAGTAATAGCACCATATTCTTGAATTAAGAATTGCTTACAAACTTCCCTATGTTTAGGGTCTACTTTATCTTTCCTATTGGCCTTATATTCTGGGTTAATAGTATATCTAAAGTTGGTCTCTTTTGGCCCAGACAGAAAGGCCAAATAAGAATCCCCATGTTGTAAGATATTCTTCATTAAAATATCCGTTCTTACTATTGCTATTTCTTGGGGTTCATTCTCAGCAGAAGCAGCACAACGATAACAAACAATATCAGCATCAACTAATATTGTGGTCATTTAACCATTACGATCCGGTTGAAAAGCCACTTCTTCTTTTTCTTTACGTTTATTTTCTTCAAAATAAAGGTTATAATCTGGTTCATTACTACCAGGAGCTTTAAAGGAGTTAGGCATTATTACAATACGAACCCCACCCATTGAGCCACTAAAGAACTTAGTCTTGCCATCTTTACTCGTGTTTTCCCATATTCCTGATGCTTTAATCATACTATCTCCTGTTCTACTTCTGTTTCATTGTTAAATACATATGCTTCAAATTGTTTAGCTAATGCAAGAATAGTCTCTACACTTGCTTTAGGAGACAGAGCTATTGCATTACTAATACTAGATTGTCTTACTATATATATTTGCGTTTTTGCTCTCTCTTCGCTTGTTGCATAAGTGCTCTTAGGGCTTGGTATTGGGGCTGTTTTAGCTTCTTGTACAGTTCCAGAGTGTTTTCCTTCATTAGTTGTAGTGCTACTGGGAACAATGCTCTTGACATTGAGAAATTCTCCTTCTTTTATTTGTTCCATATCAAAAGCTTGTCCTGCACTAAGAGCATTAAGTTGGACTTTTAATGCCGGATTAAATTTTAGTACATTAGCATGTAGGGATTTCTCCTTAATTGCTCCTGCCCCATCTCTATAGGTAAGACGAGACCCTGGGTATTCCCCGCCGCCATTCTTTGGTATTTGAATGTTATGCTCTACAGATACTACCGTTCCACTTACTATCATCACTCTCTCCTTTTACAAAATTTACAATTTTTATTAGTACTCTTACATACAGGACATGTTACGAAGTAACGTATTTCCCACCTATTTTGAGCTATCCATGCTACAGGCTTCTTGCCTTCAAACAACACTTGTTCTATATCCCAACCTTTATATTTCATTTTATTTGAACTACATTATACAGTATGTTTTAAGGGTTGTCAAGACCTATTTCAACCAAGTCATGCATATTAGGTCCTACTGAAATTTCACATTTTAGGGGCAAATTGAATTCCACACCAAATATACGCTTAAAATTAAGAGGCAAATCAAAGAATACGCTATTAAATATGCTTTCCACTCGTCGAACTTCTCGTACCAAAGTGTCCACGACAATAGAATCGTGGACTGTATTGATAAGAATACCATTAATATTTTCATTTTTAAACCTTTTATAAAAAGATACTCTTGCTATTGACATCAAATCGGCACCCAAGCCCTGCACGGGGAAGTTGAGAATCTGTGTTCTAGGTGCTGTTAGTTCTCCTTTGTAATTTCTTAATAGTTCATATTGGTATATTCTGCCTGTAGGCATTGTGAGGAAGCCATTCTGCATCGCTTCAGCGACAATTTCTTGGTGCCATTGTGCTATTCTTTTATATTTAAAATAGAAAGCATCTATTACCTTTTGCCATTGTTTTTCATTAAGACCTACAGATTCAAAATCTGGGTCGTGGGTATAAGAATAAGCACTACCACCATATATTAGTCTAAAAATAAAGACCTTAGCTATTAGTCTAGACGGTAAGTTAAATGCTTTCATGTTAGCTGCATGAATGTCAACTCCCTCTATTAGTTCCTTCATTAAGACTGGGTCTTGAGAAAGATATGCAATGCACACAATCTCCAGACCTTTTGCATCGGCGTTTACTAAGGCCATCTGGTCTCCATGTAAAGTTTTGTGGCGGGGTCGGCGTTTTGCCCATTGGGTTTACTGGAGGTTAGTCTCCCAGTGACAGCAACACATTGATTAAGAGTTGGGTGTAGTATATTTGGTTCCCAATTCATATTTGTTATGAGTTTGGAATAGCCCTTTAAATATGTACCCGACAACTTCGCAAGCTCTGCATGGCGGTCTAGAAGTTGAATTATTTTCTTAGCTTCTTTGCTTGGTTTAAGTCTTTTTAGAACAGTCTCATTGACTTCCCAGAAACCGCCTTTCTTAACTTCTGTGCCTTTTATTGGTTCGCAAAGTCTAGGCAGAGTATACTCTTTGGTTAAGACTTTGTATCTGGTCTGCCCAATTTTTGCACCTGTTTGAAATGTTCCCACAGGGATACGAATATCGTCTTTGATAATGCCACCGTAAAGCAAACATGATACATCATCATTACTCGCAAGATTGATTGGCACTCCGCCAATTTGAACTCTAATTTCATTAATGATGCTTTCCAGTTCTTCATCTACCTCCTTTGCTTTTAATAGTGCTTTGCTTGTGTTGAATTTTATACCATTCCATTCCATTTCTTCTAATACGAGTAAATCAGCACATTGTAGTTTAAATAGTTGGTATAACGGATTCATTTTAATTTTATTGGTTTTCTATTTATGATTATTCCTAATATAAAGGGTGCTAATCTTCCCAAAGGAATATTATTAAATAACCATAAAAGACACACTCTTTTCATAGGGAAAGAAGAAGGTCTTCTTTTGACTTAAATAAGCTATTTTCAAACAGATTTGTATGGTCTAGCCAACTAACAGAGTTGGCTTTATTCTTTGCGTTATATTTAATTCTGTCTTGATTTGTGTTTACATAGAAAATCTCTATGGCTGAAATAATGACTTCCTCTGGTTTATTATTTTTCATATACCAAGCATGGTCGTTGATATTAAATTTAGTTTCAAATTTCATTTTTTATTCCTTTATGATTTAATTCCAAATAATTTACACTGTTCTTCATATATTTGTTGAGTAAGAACTAGGTCTTGAGTTAGATACTCGGAAAGTATTCTTCGTGGAATCATATCTGTATCTATGCCCTTATCCCAGAATTCAGTTTTAACAACATCTAGTTTCTTACCAAGGCCATATAATTCTGCCACTTGGTCTAAACTGGGATATTTCATAGTTTGATTGCTTAATAGGAACTCTGCAAGTTGGCAATCGAAAACTCTTCTTCCATCTATGTTTATGCCGAGTTTTCTGAGCCAATGAAGATCAAATTTAATATTAAATCCTATAATTAAGTTTGATTGTTTAATTAAATATTGTATATTGTTTAGTATATGTTTGTCATGTAAATCATAAATTGTCCAAATATCTTTGTCTGTTTTTAATCCTACACAAACAAGTTTATTGGTAAGGTCAAATGGATTGCCCTTATTGGATATAGTGGTTTCAACGTCTAAGATTAATACATTCATGGTAAAGGAAAATCAAGGTTTTCGTAAAAATGTATGTTGTCTTCTAATTCTTTTATTCGTTCTGCTGCTTCTTCTAGAATATCACTTATCCTATCTGGTTCACTTCTAGGTATGTTTCTACGAATTTTTGCTCTTTTAAGAAGTCTTTCTATTAAAGTTTTATCATTATTAATCATTTAGCTCCGCATCCTGCAAGCAACCTTTAGGTTGCGCCGCATTCTCCTACATTTTCATTAAAATAACCACTTTCCCACAATATCTCAAATTCTTCTTCAATGAGTTTCTTATCTGTATTATAGCCATATGTTTCATCACGAAAGCATTGGTCTAGCCATTGATGAAAGGTTTCACTTTTAGTTGTTGTCATTTAAAGTCTTCATACCTCGCTATCTCAGGTCTTATAATTACTTCACGTTTACCATGCCTAAGTGATGGTATAGTGTCTTCATCTCCTGTAAGTTTATTCTTGGATAGATGTAAATATCTTATATGTTCTAGCCCCAGTTCATGTGAATGTCCTATTCCTAATATCCAATCTGCTTCACTTGCTTTGCTGGTTTTACTATTGGCTGTATTACCCATATCTAGCCATTTTTTACCTTCTGCTGTTGAATCTGCTTGACATACTCCTATGACAGGGCAATATGTTTTGGCTAGTTCTCTTGCCCAAATGTAAATCTCTCCTAGTCTTAAATCTTCTCTATCGTTTTTAAATCCCTTAACTTTATCAATAGGATCAAAGATAATTAATGCGGGGTCTATTTCTTTACAAATGGCTTCTATTTGAGTCTTATTTGTAGAAGCACTGTCATATAGTTTTATGTTGCCTTTAGTACGTTTAATAAACTCTGCATATGCACGAGGTCTGTCGGAGTATAGTTTTGTGAGGTCACAGGCCAAAGAAGCCTGGTATAAACGTATTTTAACCTTCGAGCCCTGTTCCTCAAAATTAAACCATACGAACGGCTTGTCGGTCTGTGTTGCCATGTGGGTAACTTCTGATGCCAAGAAAGTTGTCTTTCCGACTTCTGGGCGGGCGTAAATAAAGCCGAAATCACCTTTTCTAATGGAACCGAGCATCGTGTTGAGAGTCTGTAGTCTCCAACGTAGTCCTTTTTTATGTCTAGTTTCTTCATAAAGTTCCTCTAAATCGTCTGTTACAAAGCTTGTTTCTTTTACTATTTCTTTCTTATCAAAGCCTTCATACATATTAGAAATGGTATCAAAAGGTTTCTTGCCCTCAGATACTTCTATAGCAACAAGAGCTAGGTCATATGCTTGTCCTTGTTCTACTAGTTGTTTGACAGAATCTTCGATAATATCTTGAGATATGTTAGAAGATTCGATTTGTTTTAGTAAATCGCCATATTCTGGGTGCCTTAATAGCACGGCAAGGCTATATTCTTCGGGGCTTAGAGTACGTTTGTATGTTGTAAAGAGGCCATCCAGAACTCGATAGAGTTCGATTAGCTCCTTGTTGTCTTTGCCTATTTTTATATAACGCCTATATTTGTTATAGACTTCATATATAAGGAGATTTTTTATTATTATTAGTTGTAGCATTGTTTATTATTATTGTTATTTTAGTTAGAGCCTTCTGTACATTCCATTGTTGATGTGGTTCTTGCTGATACTATATAAGTAATCCCTGCTACTGTAATGGGTATTTCTACTTTGTCGGCACTCATGTTAATAAGATGATTAATTAGGTCATCAGCCGCATTTTTACCTCTGATTAGTTCAAGTTCTAGTTCTTCTTTATCACTCCATTCAACTTGTGATGTAGATGTAGCCTCTTCATGTGAGTCCATTTTGTGTCCTATAGTTTGATTTTTATCGTATAGTCTAACCTATTTCTAAGGGTTTGTCAAGAGTTATTTTAAGTATTGCATGTCTTTATCATTATATTCCCATATGATTTCAAGAATGTTTTGGTCTATTTTTTTAGGGTAATTAATATAATATGCTAATATAGCCCATCCTGGTGATTCTATAAGGTATTCTTTTGTTAGATTTGTTTTTGTTAAAAACATAGAACAATCTGTTGGATATGTTATTCCTATGTCTACTTTATATAAGAATTTTTTTGATTTCTTCATAAGAATGTTCCTTTGGGTCCATGTTACTAAATATTGGGTGTGTATGTAAACCACATAGTTGTCCTAATTTGCTTTCTTTAAGGGCTTCTAGGCGTTTGTCGGGGTCCATCCATATGTATATGCCAACAGAGTCTCCATAGAGGCTATAAAGACGTTTAAACCTCTCTCTGCCTATAAAACTGCCATACAAAGGCATTGCTATTACACCACACTTAGCTACTTTAATGGCACTGATAATGTCTTCTGTTATTATGAGTCTATCTTGGGGGGGAGAACTATCTCTTCCGAGAATGTTAAGAACGTCTCGTAAATTTCCTCTTCCAAACCACTTGGGTTCTTTTCTTTCTGTGTTGCTAGAGAAAGAACGCCCCTGCCAAGCGAGAACAGACCCACAATTATCATAAATTGGAAAAATAAGACGCTCAATAGACCCACTCCAAAGAGCATTATTAAGTAGGAGATCGTTTTGCGTAAGTTCATATTGAAATATCCAAGCCAACGCTCTTTTTGGGTATTCTGTTGTGCAATCAGGGGGCAAGAAGACCGTAGCTTCTTTGTTTTCCATAGATTGTTCATTGAAATCCTTTTTGCTCTTGAATCGTAATATTTCATTACCTCTGCTGCTCCAACCACAACTAAAACAAAAGCTAGAACCATCGCTCCATATTCCAAGATTATTTTCAGCATTGTCTTTTCCTAATTTACTACATTGTTTACATTGTTCATGTCTAAGGAAGTGTGTCATCTTCGTTTATTAAATATTCTAAATCTTCTCTTTCAACCACATTGGTAAAACTAGCCAAATCGGTCGTATTCCAGCACCTGTTGCATAAATCAGGATAATATTTAGACCCATCGGGTCTAACTATCTTCCTGGTTGTTTCATAGTTTGATAAGTTTACATCACAACTGTAACACCTGGGCATTAGTATTTCCTTTATTATTATTTTTATTACTATTGGTGTTTACTTCTCTAAAATCATTGCTTGTAGGTAATGACTTCCATCCCAAGTGATACCACCTACTGGATACCACCCAAGAACGACTATTTCTGCATTTACTTTTTCTTTTAGATCATGGATACTATTTGCAGTTAAAATTTGATATTTTGTCACTTTAGGTTCCTAAAAGAAGTGTTTGCATTTCTTTAGTATTATAACCCCTTATAATGGAAACAAATCCACTATAATTATGTACTCCAGAAATGCTTGGATATTCTGGTGGAAATTCTTCCATAACATTAAGTTTACTTAGAAGTTTTTCTTCTATTTCCTTGGTTAGTTTTTGTGCATATTCACTTTCAGGTTGTTCTGGTTTAGTAACATCCGGATAGCACATAAGTTTCAAATAATATGAAAATAGGCTAAGTTTCCATGAATTGCTTTGCCAAATTGGGTCTGCTTCAATAACAATAGTTAGTGGGTCTTTTTTAAGGAAGTTCATAAAAGTAGTTGCTACGTCTGCTTTTTCTTCTTTAGAGATTAAAAATCTTGCGTTGTTACAGAAGTTTTGTAATGTTTCTTCATTTGGGAATGTAAGAGACATTCTTAGCATATCTTCGTCATAAGGGTCTTTCTTATAAGAATAAGAAAATCCATATATATGAACAGGTTCTCCTGTCTTCTTACTATATATCAAATCTCCAAGGAAATCCCTACACTTTACTGGTTGGAATAACTGCGTAAAGACTTCGTCTTTTCTTGTGACAAAGCTAAAAAGAAGGCTTTTTGTTTGGAATATTTCTGAATAGCTTGTTACTATGGGGGCTTTTATAAGGGTTTGCATAAGTTTTTCTCCGAAAAACGTATGGTCGTTACACGACACATGGTGTTATTCCTTCAGGAATTCCCAATAGTTTAGCCATTGGTGGGTTATTTCCATAACAAATTGCATTGAAACCATTGTGGTAATGTGTCATGATTATTAGGTCTTCCCCATATACTTCTTTACTAAAAAGTTCTTCTTTCCAGCTTGTTGCTACTTTTGATAAAAGTTGGTCTAAATTCTTAATACTAGTTGTTGGGTTCTTTTTATCTAGTTGTAGCCAATATTCTGGATTACACATCCTGTAATACATACATTTAATAAGGAAAGTGTATAGCATGAGTTTCCAGCAACTATTTTTCCAATAAGTAGAACCAATAATAATAAAGGTATTGGAATCTTGTGTTGTTGCTATTGTGCTTAGTTTAATCCCTGCTTGTTCTTCAAATTTATTTAACCATTTTAGAGATTTTTCACTTAAGAAGGTGTTTTTCTTTGTTGTATTTGATGGATTAAATCTAATTGCAACATAAGTTAGTCCTGTTTTATAGGAGAACTTATTGTTAGTAAAATGGTATCCACGAGGGGTTGTGGTTTTCTTGTTTTTTATGTCATATAGGTTTTGTCCTATATATCCACGACAAGATTGAAAGAGTTTTAGAAGATTATAGCCTTTTATAGGAGAATATTCAATAATAGAGAATCCTATACCATCCCAAGTTCCTGATGGATATTTGGCAAGGTTTTTAATGTTAATCTTCACTTATGGCCTCTTGTACATGGTTGGCTAGTTTCTTTAGAGTGAATGGATAGAGTACTGGGGCTGAATTCACTTCAAGAATTAATAGATTTCCTTCTGCATCCCGAATAACATCTATTCCACACCAATCGAGTTTAATCTTTTTCCATACTTTGTCAACCAAAGCTATTAGTTGTGGATGTTTTTCTTGTCCTTGCCAAAGTTTGAAGCTGAAACGACCCGTAGGGAGCTGTATTTTGTCATAAATTGACACAACTTTGCCTCTCCAAACATTAATCCTGAATTCGTTTGTATGTTCCACATATTGAGACCAGAATTTAGCTGGATTGTTTCTCACTTCTTCTGCTGTATAGCAATAAGAAAGACCATTTCCATTAGCTCCTTTAACTTGAGCCCGTGCAACCACTACGATTCCTTGCTCTATCCATTGAAGAGCTGTGTTAAGTTTTGTTGTAAACTTAATTGCTGGTCCTTCTTCTTGGAAGAGAGAAAGAGTTTCGATTTTATCAATTGCTATGCTTGTGGGCTTAGACTTATTAAAGACATAGTTTGCTGCTATTTTGGGACTAAACCCATATTTAAAAATATGAGTAAATTCTGGAAAGGCTCTCTTATCTGTGTGTTGCATGTTGATAAAAGTTCCTTTTAGGGCCGAGGCTAAAAGCCGAGCACTGTCACATGAAACATCTGTACTAATTACTGCTATTTTTGGCATTGTTTTTCCTTTCTATTGGTTAACATCCATAAGCTATTTGTTGGTCTACACACTCTTTACAGATGACAGCTCCATAAAAAGAGTTTTCATCTGTTTCATTTGGAAGTTCTTTATCACACCATTCACATTTTTTTCTCTCTTCTTTATTTTCATCAAATTGGGCCATTTTATCTTGAATATATTTATCTGCTGCATCAAGGGGTAAACTTCCCAAAGTTTGTGGATTTTTGTTTATAAGGGGTAATGTTAAAACATTACTTCCATACTTTGAAATATTATTTACTATATAAATTGTTTGTTCTTTGTGAACCAATACTTTGCAAATGGTTCCTATTAGTTTTGTTTCGCAAGCTAGAGGCAGAAGAATGTCTTCAAATCCATATGTTCTGATACGCCATTCATCTTCATAATCAGAGGGAAGAAGAGCTACATTATCTAGGAAATGATTGTATTTTACAATATCTCCTTCTAAAAATGCGCTATTGTGCTCAAGGCCATGTGTGTGTTCAATAGGGCCTGTCTTGAATTTAATGCGTTCTCCGAAGGCATAGTTTCTTTTCTTTCTATAACCATCTTGTTGTTGTGAATAATGTTGGTTTTGATTCCATTTATTATTGTCATATTGTTGGAAGAATGGAACTTTAAATTCTACTTCTTTTTCTTTAACTAAAGACATATCATTTAAGGAGAAGCTATATATCTTTTTAACTCCAATCTCAAAGGAAGTCTTAACAGTTGTGTTGTTCCTTTTTAATACCCATAATCCAAGTTCTAGTTCACTTGTAAAGATGAAACTGGTGTTTGTTTCTATAACATGAAGAGGTCTTTGATAGTTTCTGCATAGATTCAATGTTTTTTCTTTTGAATCAAACCATACAAGAGCGAAAGCTCCATCTATTGTCTTTAATGTCTCAACAGCTCCTTTTTGGGATATGGAATGACAAATAGCATGGCTGTCTACTTCTGCTGTTTCATGTAGTTCTTTTTGTGAGACAAGAGTGCCGTTGTGTACCAGGGTTATATGTTGTTCCCTGAATGGGTGTGTACAATCAAAGTCTATTTTTCCTTTTGTAGCACTTCTGTTATGCCCAACAATGAAATTGGAGTCAGAGAAGAATGTTTTTGTTGCTTCTTGATATGGTTTACTCTTTACAAACAAAGAAGAACAGAGAGGTCCTTTTAATACTTTTAGATGTGCTTTGTTCTTCTTTGTATTATAGAATATTCCTGTACCATCACTACCTCTGACTTCATCGGCATATAATAGTTCAGTGAATATGTTAATTTCTGTGTTAGTAAATCCATTCTTCTGTTTGATTACTAGGCCTACTATGCCGCACATGCTTGGGGTCCTTTTTATGGATTAATGGGATGTCTTCTTCATACTTGTTTTTTTCTTCAGAAAAAAATATTGTCTTAGTCATAGATATGCATTCTTCTACGTCTTGTTTAAAGGTTGGTTGATGTGTTATTAAAGGTGCAAAGTCTCCAAACACTTGTTCAGCAAGCCAATAGTAACCAGAGGTGGTGTTCATTGTCTTGATGTGCTCTTCAATTTCTGACCAAGGCATTTTCTTTGCCAAGACTTTTAAGGATACAATGAGATTTATCCAAGAGATAATATTTGGTATGTTTGTGGTTCCCTTCATATGTCTAAATTCTATGGTTCCTAGTGGTTTGCTTTCTCCCCCATATATTGGAGACAAATTAAACCCAAAGTATTTAAACCAACAATGTCTTATTTCTCCTATATTTAGGCTTTTTATAAAGTCTTTTATTAGTATTGGATATGCTATTAGTGGTACACAGAAATTGTTGTGTATTCTATCCCCACTGTATTTATAAAGGGACTTTTCAAATATAATGTAGAGAGCTATAAATGACTTTAGTTCTGTTAAAGTAAAGTCTCTTGCGTTAATGTGAACATGAACAGAACAACGAGAAGTGGTTTCATAATTAGAAAGACCAGAAAAAAGTCTTTGAAGCTCAATTTCAAGGTATTTAAATTGAATTGGAATTGTTACAAATTCTCTTCCATTGTTTTTAAGGCTTCCATCTTCTATATTAGCCCATGTGGATTTTGGAAGACTTTCCAATACTACATTTTCAAGTTCTATTTCCAAGCCAACGAAGGTTGTTGGTGCTCGGATTGGTAGTTTTCCAGAGAGTCCTATATATTTAGAAAGACTTTTATATTTATATATGTCACTTATGGTTGTTTTATTTGGGTCTGACGCTTTTGGTTCTTTTTGTTGTTTTGGTTTGGGATGTTGTGAATTCCAAAGTACCCATGGACCTGTTCCTGGAAGGTATGGGTTTATTTCTTCTGTTGGTGTTGGTTGAGCAGCCTCTGTAGGAGGAGTATTCCATTGTAGAGGGTTGTTAGCATTGTGTGTAGCAACATATTGAGTAAAAGAAGTTGTATAAAAATTAGGTGTGTTAGCTTGAGTAGTAGCTTCTTCTGTTGCCATTTGTTGTTGTTCTTCTGGTGTAGGAAGGTGAAATCCACCATTAGTTAATGAAGCATAATTGCTGTGATTAAATATCCAGATGGCCTGTTTTAGATTTTCGCCTATTATAGGTATATTTCTTATATTATATTGAGGCACGTTGGTTCCAATCGTTGATTATTATGTTTGTTTACACCAATCAACCAGTTCTTGCGAAAAGTGTTGATTTGTGCATTTCAGGGAATGTGAGGAACTCACATGACCAATTTTAGTGTCCCACCACCATATAAACTTATTGTGGTCTACATAAATATTCTGTTTCTTTACTTTAGCCAGTTGTTTGTGCATAGAATCTTTTTGGTCTTTCTCCCCAAAAAGGGACATTCTATAATAGGTGTCACTAAAACTCTTTAACCATTGTCTTTTTGGTAGTTTAGTAAGAAGAACAAAATTACCATTTGGTAAAGGATAAACACCGGCTTCAGGAAGCCATACTTCTAGTGTTTTTACTTTTACTTTTGAAGTTTTGTTTGTAATTGTGTCGACTACTAAAACAATGTTTGAGTCTTGGAATTCTTGAATATATTGGAGTTCGTCATTAACAAACATCCAGGTATGTCTAAGCTTCTTTTCTGCTTCATTAAAGGGTTCTTCTAGATTTAGTATCCTACTTAAGGCTGTTCTTAGGGGCATGGACAGGGACCTTTTGTAAATCTAGTATTGATTTTAAAAGACGAATAACATCTTCAATGTTTGCAGACGGACATGTCAGGGAAACAGCTCTAACCCATTCTCCATATTTGTCTTCTAGCATATCACAGCCACTTGCTACTTTGTCTTGGCTATATCTTTTCATGGCATCATAATGCCAAAATGGTTAATTAATGTTGTTGCCATAACAGGGTTATTGGTATTAATGCAGGTTTGTATATCTTTTGCTTGTTTTTCTGTTATCTTAAGGGGTTTGTTATTGCAAATAGACCTTACTTGGTCATATATCCATTTAACATATATAGGATTAAACATCCAATAATTAGAAAGTACTCGGTATTCTCCTCCATAGGCTTTAGGACGCATTGCTCCTGCTTTACCATAAAGTTGTTTCCTGATAATAGAGCTTGGAGATGTGTCTAAAAGTACGGATGGAACTCCCAAGTATAAATCCATATGTTGGATAAGTGGAACAAAATCCATGTCTGTTCCAACATGAACATGACCACCACATGTTCTTAGTGTTTCGTCTGGAGAATATGGTTTTTCATTTTCAATCATTTTCCAGGCATTGTAATCGGGTTCACACCCAAAGATAAGAGCATTTGGATGCGTTAGATGTTTTTTATCAAAGCTTGCAGAAGCTTCAAATGAAAGAGTATATCCAAGATGTTGGAGGATATGTTTTATTTCATGCTTCATTGTTTGTATTGCATCAACAAAGTCTTCTTTTTTATAACATGGGGGGATGTTATATTCAAGAGAGACATTGTCTTCTTGTACAGCAAAGCCTGGTGGAAAGTCTTCAATTTGAAGAGGGGCTTCTTTAGTACCACCAATGAGCCCACAAAGAGCTACATGGTTTCCTTCTTTGTCTTTAGCAAACACTTCAACGTCACATCCAATTGTTTCAAACATATATACTCCTAGTCATAAAATTCGTGAGTTCTAATCGTAGAACTCATATTGGGGTTCTTTAAAGGCATAATTGATGTCAAGTTCTTCTAACAAATGATTCAAGTAATGAATAAGAGGATGGTTCTTATTGCACCATTCTGGGTGTCCTTGGATGCCTAAGCATTTAGTTTCAGGCCACCATACAATCTCGGCTGTTCCAGCCTCGGTGTGTGTTTCTTCATTTGTGTCCCATACTTTAACTTCGTCTGGGTTCCATCCTAGAAGATGATAAGTTCCAAATGGCTTCATAATTTGGTGGTGCGCACCAGGAACTTTGGGAATTCTAATTGTTGGGTTTCCATTTATATGCTTCCAATGTAAGGCCTGAACTTCATGGTTTTGCACAGGAGATTCGCTGTGTTGATATAGGGAGCCCCCATTTATAATACACTGAAGCTGTGCTCCTCTACATATTCCTATAGAAGGACGACCTGCTTTGATAGCATTTCCAAGTTCTTCAAACTCAATAGCATCTCTATGTGGGTTTGGATGTTGATTGTGTTTGTTTGGTGGTTCATTATAATATCGTGAACTGATGTCCACGCCGCCTTGCAATATTAGTGGTGTCTTCATTATTTGGTTAGTTTCTCCATTTTTTTTTGAAATTTTAGTTCTTTAAAAGCTTTATAGGCTTTCTTGGTATAAATAGGGTGTCTACGACCTGGTCCTTTTTTAGTAAAGTTTGTATTCTTCATTTTATGTTTTCAATAATATTCTTAAACTTCCATCCAGGAATCTTAGCTCCTGCCGTTTGAACCCACACCAAACCTCTTTTTTGAAGCCTTAACCAACCGGCTGGCTCAAAGCCAGCTATGGAGTTAAGAAAAATATCAAGAAGCTTTGGTGTTATTTTTCTTATAGTAAACAGTTCGTTGGTTACATATCTAGTGCTCATAAAACACTTCCTCTTCTTCTACTAAATCGTCTATTGTTAATGGATCAATGCGTTTAAGTCTAAAGAGTTGAATCCAATAGATGCCGTTGGCATCCCCCTTTGATAAAGCTGATATTCCATTTGCGTCTTTTCCACAAAAACTACATGTTCCCTCTAATTTCTTTATTTCAGAAACATCAAAGATATTGCCAATGGTTTCGGTGTTACCACAGCAGGGTGTTGGTTTATAGACAACAACAAGATCACCCTTGGATATATTCTTCATGGCGAGTTTTAATCTTTTTGGTTTGTAACAAAGAGAGAAACTTCAGTTTATCTTCTTTGTATTGTGGATTTTCTTCAATAGAAGGTTCAGGGGGTTCGATTTCTTCAAGAGCTTCTGGTTTATAATACCAGTTGCCTGCTAGTCTTTTTATTTCATCTTCCCAGATTAAACAGGTTGCTCCAAAGAAACGTGGAGCATTTGTAATGTGGTATTCGTAGTCTGGGCTTTCATCTGTTCCAGTATTAGCAATATTTGTAATAATGCCATTAAAATCAAATCCAGTCCAAGATTTAGATTCTTTACGATAACAATAGACTTCATCACCAACTTTATATTTTGGATTCTTCATAAATATTCCTTAATAAAATAGAAAATCCATCTAAAGGTATGCCTCCCAAGAGAACAAAGATGGATATGTCTATATTTAATAGTATAGCTTTCTTTGTTTTCTTATATACTTTTCTTAGGCCAAGCCTGTCTTCGGTATACTAGATGGATTAGGGCTGAGTATTAACTATTTAGGTTTGCGCACCTTAGAGTTTCTAGAATCTAAGTATTTCCTTGTTTACCTTACCCAACGTTTGCATAGTCGAGGCTTTAATACTCAGTCCTAAGTTATTGTCTGTTTTAACTCTTACGAGTTAAAGCCAGATGCTTCCTTCGGAAGTTATGCTGCTTGTTTATCAGCAGGAACAGTCTTCTTATATGCTTCACGGAGATTTTGAAGCGATTGTGCTACATCTTTCGCTTCATCTTCACATTCATTCTTGAAGCGATTGAATGTTCCAATGCAATTGGAAATGAGTCCTTGAGCAATTGCAAGCTTCATACCTGCTGGCAAATCATTAGTCAAGGCATTAATTGGTGCGAAATCAAAATTACCTGTTTTTTGTGGCATTTGAGTCTCCTTAGTTAATTACAAATATAAAATAAAACATATAAACATTACAAAAATACAAAGAATTATGAGCATTTAATTAAAGATACTTCATACTAATGTAAAATAAGGGATTTTTTGGCAGCCCTCATTAAACTATCAAGTATTACGCCTGGTCTTGCTGTGCTTCTTGAGAAAAATAGACGGCTTCCACGATCTGGCAGTTGGTAGGTGTAATGACGAACATTGACAGAAGGTGCATGATGGATAATACGTTGAGCAAGATTGTTCATTATATACTCCAAAGAAAATGAAAGGAAAAATACACAAATAAAAGAAAAAAGAAAAGAAACAAACAAAAAAAGAGAAGACAGAAGAAAAGAAAATCTTCTGTCTTCGGTGTTATTAATGACAACAGGAAATTGGGTAAGGTCTTCCACTGTCAAAGAATACCCAGTAATCTGTAAAGCGGGGATAATTGTAGATGTATGATGCATTAAATATTGATTCCATGTGATTCTCCTTAGTTTTTGATGATTGAAAGATTGCAAAGCAATCTTGAATGAGTCCTGGCGCTATTAAGCCTTAGATGAAGCCAAGGTGTTTTGGTCTTCTTCAATGAGGATAAGCTCAGCATCATCCCAATTGTTAAATCTTGACCAATAAGAAGTCTGCGACTTGAGAACCTTGGGATAGTTCTCAATAACCCAACTATCAAGAATAATGTCTTCTATGTCTGTTTGGTCAACATCGTAGAAACCATTGATAAACACTTGAATATCCATAAACTCAGCTCTGAGGCTGTTGATAGCCTCTTCTTGTACTGCGATAGCTTTTAGTCTTTGAGCATCTTGGGATTGTTTGAGCTTGTCTTCACTCAATCCCGATACCTTAGCTCTTAGAGATAACACATCCTTCGGAGTATTGGAAGGTTGTTTACCTGTTCCCTTGATGTAGGATTCGATTACAGAGCTTATTGGGTCAATTGTATACCCATACGTCAAGCAATAGTCACCGAAGCTTGCAAAGGCCTTTTTAGCCTCTTTTAGAGCTATGTCTGGTTTAATGTCCAGCTCACTAGTCTCGAAATCGAGCTTTCTTGGTTTAGCGGCTGAGAGAACAGCACCCACGAGGCGATAGCCGAGTGAATATTGCATCTTAGCCATGAGGTTCTGTTTTATTACAGTGGAACACAATGTATCGAATAGCATGTTAATCTCCTATATAAAGGTTGGCGAAGGTGGAAGCACAGGTCTCATCGTAGAGTTTCCATGCGGTAGCACAGGTCTCTTTGTTGAGTTTCCATGCGGTAGCACAGGTCTCTTCGTTGAGTTTCCGTGCGGTAGCACAGGTCTCATCG
>QGNH01000087.1_pt2 | contig 24275 bp, 49 predicted proteins | sample 1735481 | NCBI WGS metagenome assembly QGNH01 (sample SAMN09239004, study PRJNA386568) | Viral metagenome, whole genome shotgun sequencing project.
ACGCCTACATCGCAGAGAACCTGGAGGGATGATGAACGACGAACTGAAGATCACGCTGACAGGCGAAGAGGGACGCAAGATCGTTTGGGGAGAAACCGAGAACTATCACATCATCTCGGATGAGATTATCGACCACGGCCGGTGGAGCATTCTCCACGAGGCCATTGTCTTGAAAGTGGACGAGGGCAACTTTTACCAGACCCACTATTCCGTCGGAGCTACGGAATACCAAGACGAAAGTCCCTATGAGTACGGAGATGCGACATTCGAGCGCGTTACTCCTGTGCAGACGACCGTCACCAAATACGAAAAGGTGGAATCAGAGAACCTGGAGGTGGAGTGATGGTCTTTATCTGGCGCGCTTTCAAGTTTCTTGCCCTCGTTCTCATCGTCGCCGTGTTCTTCCTGCCTGCGCTTCCCGCGCTAAGCGTAGACGACGATTACGAGTTCGAGCGCATGAACGTTTACACCCGCTGGCCGATCATGGCGTTCTACACGTTAGCGCTTCTGTTCTGGCTAGTCGGACAAGGAATCTCAGCCCTCTATGAAAGCGTGAAGTGATGCCCGAGAAGATGAGAGAGGCGAGAAGGATGAAGGAGCACATCCCATTTCTGTGCCGCATTAGGCATCGACGTTATACCGACAAGAGGGGGATCGTCTGGTGTAAGCGTTGCGGCCGTAACTTCGTTGGGGCAAAGCCATGAGCGATGACGTACTGAGCGAGGAACTTAGGAAGCGGAACGAACAACTTAGCGAATTGGTCAGAACCGCTACGTGGCTTCGCAAACAGCTAGCAGCCGCGAACGAGGCGATGGAGACGAATTGCGAGATTCGCTACATGGAAAGCGATCGGGCAAACGCAGCAGAACGGGAGCTAGCAGCCGAGCGAGAGAGACGGGAGAACGCGGAGCAAGTCCTACGGCTGATCAGTGGCATTGACCCCGAGATAGAGGACTACTTCGCCGAGTACCTACCAGAGAAGGGCGAAGCGGTTAGCAAGCCCTCACCCAGAAAGGAAATAACTAATCATGACTAATAATATACTACAGGCTGGAGATGTGCAGGGGTTTCTTCTTAGTAAAGTAGACGAACAAATCGAGAAGTATGGTAGGGATGGAACTATTGGTGATAGTGCTGAAGATTTTTTCGGTATGACAAGAGAGGCTTATAACTATCTAAATAAACAACTAATCGCAGGAATTACCGAGTGTGTCATTGCCGGAAAACCCCCCACAGATGTGGTTGCTATAGCTGTTATCGCTGGTGCTTGTCTACGTGAACGTCTCCTTATGGATACAGAAGACAAGTAATGGATCATGCCAAGCGGATCATGTTTCTATGAGGAGTGGTTAAGATTGAATGAAAATGAAACTGAGCCAAAAGGAATTAGGTCGGCAAAAGCAATCCGCAGAAATGGGCAGATTGTAGCCATAGAAATAGAAATTATTGGTATGTCCGGTAAATTGTACCCGTTTTCATGCCGTCTTGTGAATATAGGTTATGACCAAATTCAGTTCAAAGTTGGTAGGGTTAATATAAATAAATCGCTTAGTGTAAATCAATCAGGCATAAACATTGGTAGTATGAAAAGCTTAAAATTAGAGAAAGAGGATTTAGATCCTAATGCCTGGGATAATTAGTGCAACCGCAACTCGTGTAAATGGCCAAATCGTAGAGGTAGTCATAAACATAGAAAGTGATAGGGCGCATAAAAATGCCAAAGCTGCTTATCTTTGCCGTATTGTTATGGAGAAGGGCGAAGCACATTTGCGAGTTTTATATCACAATAAGTCTGGGGGTAATGCCGAAAAGCTGCGTGGAAATCCTGCCGGATATTATACTATAGGATCGTTGGAAGAATTAGGCTTAACTGAGGAGGACTTAGTCAATGATCCAAAATACACATCATAATGATTATCGCTTTGTCCTCGAGCCTTGCAGTCGAATGGTTTTTGATTTTCGTAATGTGGATAAGAATGGTGAGTATCAGATACGCCAATATGAAAACGATACTTTAATCGACTCATACCTACTTCGAGGATCGGCAGCTAATGATCTAGTAGATGAGCTACTGACTGAGGGCTATACTCGAGTTGATTGTGATAGCGAAATAATTATTTTAACTGCACCGACCGAAAACGAAAGTGAGATCGAAGATGAATAACAATAACAATATTGTACTGCTTACAAATAACGAGGCCACAGAATTTGTAGATCAAATGATGGACAAACTAGGCGTTCGCGGCGATAGTGCACATTCTATACAGATTTTGGAAAATCTACTTAAAGTACAGCCAGATGTTCTACAAAAGTTCATACCTACGATAGTAAAATCTTTGGATGAATTTGGTGGCTCTGAGCTTATTCGAGGATTCACCGTCGAGTTCGTCCTCTTTGTGGGGGCTTTGTTAGGAATCAGGGCAGCGGGAGTTGAACTATAATGCCCATCATTAAAAAGATTTGCCACCAGTATCATATTTGGTGGGCCTATTATCATCTACGCGCCGCTGAAAAGCTTGCTGAGTTATATGACTGTACACTGGATGGTCGTGATTTGCAAGCAAGCATGAAGCATTGCGAGCGCGGGCTAAAACACCACCTATTCGAGAGTAGGTATAACCAATAATGCGTATTGATGGTAAAAATCTCTATGTGTCACGCAAAGACTTATTAACACTACTCGCAAAACTAGATGGTTATCCTAAAGACTCCAGCTGTGCCCTTATTATGGGTGATGCCGTGAATATGTATAGTCTAACAGATGCCGAGGCTGATGCATTACCACAACTGATCGCTGAAGAACATCATCTAGACGATGATATACTCATGATTCACCCCGAGACAGCTGATCGTATTGAATACCTACGCGATCTAATGAGCAAAGAAAGTGCGTCTGAATGATAATTAAAACTGATAAAGTAGAAGGATTTCGTGCTTTCAGAACTAAAAATTGGGAGCTATCTTTCTATGGTAGTCAATGGCGTATGTTCCAACTAGATCGGCGATATCACAAAAGAACATTTTCTGGTGGTTCCACCGTTCGAGAGTTGTGGTATTTCGCATTATGGCATTGGGGCAATGATGGTGAGGGATATAATGAAATCGGCTGATTGGTGTAGTCCACAAGCTTATTTTGTACTAGCTAATGCTGTACTATATGGTCGCTTCGATGTTGAACTCCCACTTAGAACGGGGCCGCGCAAGTTTTCTATAAAGCAACGTAGCGAGGATGTCGTTTGGGTACAGCCCACAGAAGGTATCCAATTCCCCTGTGGGGAGTTTTCAATAAAAGAGTTCAAGGTTTACATGCTACAACTACAATACGAAAAGCAAAAGCACTAGCAATGCTAGCAATGACTAACGTACTATATCCCAAAAGGCGGTATTAATGGAATCAGAACGTAAATCTGGACTCACGATTCTTAGCTCTGAGGAAGCAACAGCCAAATTGGCTAAGGCCGCTAAGCCCCATAAGGCAGCTAAGTCGGTTACGGGGGCTAAAGCAGCTAAGGCAGTTATCGAACGTAACTTTGACAGCTGGTTTTACAAAACGGGGCATCAATATCTTGGTTTGTGTAGTAACCCCGAATGTATCGCACCTGATGGACCTCGTCGTATAGTAGCTGTCGTTGATGAGGTAGTTATGTGCAGACATTGCTTTCTTGATAACTATGGTAAGTGATTAGCAGTTGTAGCGGATCGCTTGACAGGTCGGGCCACTTATGCTAGTCTTTCGGAATGGCTCCGCCGAAACCGCTTTACGAATATGCCGAACAGTTTTACGAAGCATTATTAGCTAATGCTGAACAAACCCTTATTAACAATGTTGAGGTTAAGACATTCGAGGGTAAATTAGTTGAACTGTTTAGTACGCTGCATATCTCAAGTAGTTACTATACACCTATAACACGTTACTTACAAGACAGCGGTTGTATGACTGTTGTAAAACGGGGTGCTCGATCAGTACTATCAGTTGTGGTTCTTCATCATAAACCGGACTCCGAAACTTACAACAACTTCGTCACCGCTTTTGGTAGTGAAAAAAAAGAGAAGAAAGAAGAAGTATCTCTATTACTTCGAAGACTTGCTGCAGTTGAGCAAGCAACTACTGATCTTGCCTTTCTCAAAAATACATCTATTGATTTTGAGAACAGGATCAGCACTATAGAACAACAAATGAAGGATAAGGAGAGAGACGTATGAGTGCAACAACTAGTCTGACGTTGGATAAGATCAATGCCCTGCTTGCTAAGAAGAGGGTTCGTGGTTTGTATGACAAAGAACTGGCCGTGTTCCTCGATAGTGGTGAGGCCGGTAAGGACTATTCTCTCGTTGAGGGAATCTTCCAGGGTAAGGCTGCCGTATCTATTGCCTCTGGCTTTAACAATGCCATTGACCGTAGTGAAGATAAGGCCGCTAAAGATGTCGTTGTTATTCGTGACGACGATGAGAATGCAGTCGCTCTTATCAACCGCAAGCTGCTCTAAAGGGTAGGAGAGAAAATAGGGAGTCATACGTTTACAAGCTAGGTAGTTTAGAAGACTTGTAAGTCGTCCCTGACTCCCTATAAAAATAGGGGGAGTTTGTATTAGTAGGGGACGGTCTATCTCGCCTCCGAATGTAATATATCTCCCCCTATTAGTTTGTCGGCGTAATAGTTGGTGTTCAAGTGAGTGGTTCGATTCCACTAGCGCCGATTAGAAGTTGGTTCATTAACCGTAGCTACTATCACTTTCGATCTGCCAATAGTAGCTCGACCGACGTAAGTGGCAAACTGCTTGCATAAGGCCAGCCAACTTCTATTTATCGTACGAGGCTATTCTGTTAGCATGACCGGCCCTCACAGAAACTTGTGTAGATTGATCGTCTACTCTTGAATCCGGCCACCAAGATTAAACCACCAAAAGGAGAACGATGTGATTGCACTATGAGACTTATAGTTTGTGGTGATCGTGATTGGAATGACTACAAAGGAATTCGTCAGTATCTTGCATTACTATTAGCCGAGGGTATTGATATTGAGTGTGTGATTGAAGGTGGATGTCGTGGTGCGGATCAGCTTGCCAAAACAGCCGCCACAGAATTAGGAATTACGGTAAGTGAGTTTCTACCTAAGTGGGAGACTCATGGTAAAGCTGCCGGCCCAATTCGTAATAGACAAATGCTCACAGTTGGTATGGCTACTAACGTAGTTGCTTTTCACAACGACTTAGAGCATTCTAAAGGTACACTAGATATGGTCACACAAGCACAAAAAGCTGGTATTCCTGTAATCGTAATCGGAGGTAACTATGACGGCGAAACAAACGCCGCATAACAGCGATGAATCAGTTGAGATTTCAGAATTAGATCGAGTAAAACAACGTAACAAAGAGTTAGAGCGTTTAGTAAAAGTAGGTCAAGCTGAAGCGGTTTTACAAGACCGCATGGTGAATGTACTTGAGGGTTGTGTTACGGCGATAACCCCTAAGTATTCACCAAACGTAATTCCCACAGAGTATCGAAAGACCGACCTTCATGAGTTTGCATTATTGTGGAGTGATATACATGCAGGCGAAGTAGTAGACCCCGCAGCAGTAAACTATATGGGGGAGTACGATTGGACTATAATGGAGAAACGCCACGATGAATTAATTCGTGGCATTTTATCTTATAAGGAGAATAGACCATACCCCGTTAATAAACTTCACCTGTGGGGCCTTGGAGATATGGTATCCGGGGAAATCCATCAGGAGTTACAAACCACCAATGAATTCCCCATCATTGAGGCAGCGATTCGTTTCGGTGAGACGGGTTCGCGCTTTATTGAGAACTTAGTTCCGGAGTTTGGGGCTATCCACTTCGCGGGGGTGGTCGGGAATCATGGAAGGCTTTACCCGAAGCCGTCAGCTAAACAAAAGTACAATAATTTCGACTTCCTAGCGTACAATATGATGCGTCTAGAGATGCAAAAGTACAAGTCAATTAGTTGGGACTTACCAAAATCAGGTAAGTGGCCGGTCGAGTTATGCGGTCAAAGAATTTTACTGTTCCATGGTGATGGTGTTAGGTCTACAATGGTTGGAGTACCGTGGGGGGGAATTACGCGATATACAGATCGACTATCAAACGAGTGGTCTAGGGCCGGAAAACCTATTGACCATTTTGTAAGTGGGCACTATCATCAAGCCAACTGTGTAAATGGTAGACGCAATATTTTGAATGGTTCGATGATTGGTATAAACGAGTGGGCATTAGATACATTTGGTACCGGAGAACCACCATGCCAAGTTTTACTAACGTTTCACCCAAGGCACGGTTTAACCGACGTATCATTTATCGACCTACTAACAGGAGAAGTAAAAGAGTGAAAATTTACGACGAAAAGACAGCCAACTATAGTCTACCTATTGATCCACGTAGCACCATGTTTGGTTGTGGAATTTACGAAGCTGGCGATAGTGAGCGATGCTATGTAAAGCTTTTTGTAACTAACGCAGGTTGTGTAATTCCCATTAACCATCGTTCTATTTCTGAGGAAGACTTGATGCAAGCCTATCAATGGGGTTATCAAGACGGAAAGGAAGATGTTTCGAGTTGAAAACTCAGTACTGTTATGTATGTAAATCTCATGTGGAGCTAAAGACCACAAAAGAAGACTCATCAGGCATGAGAAACTTTCATGCTTGTGGTCATGATGGTCGTAAAGTTAAGCACTTACAAAAAGGTTTAGTAGGTACATACGATATGTACACAGAGAAGGCATCCTAATGAAATACTTAGCCGCACCATTTGTCGGATTACTGTTTCTTGTAGGTATTGGCTTTTGTACGGCGGCGGGAATTGCAGTAATTTTTGCTGGTTTTCTTGTAGCATCAACTTTAAGTGCTAATAATAACACACAAATATTATACGGAATAGGATGGTTTTTATTCCTATTTGTAACTTTTGTTGGTGCTGGTGTAATAAGCGACGACTTTTGAGAAGGGAGGTTTGACCTGAGCGAATAGCAGGTAGTTATTTTGTCATCCTACAAGGAGGAATTATGAATAGACTAGTGACAATTTTACTCTTAACTGTTATATCCTGTGGAACTATGATTACAACAGCTTCCGCGCAAACAAAACGTGTTACACAAATCAATACACTAATTCAAGAAGTCCATCATAGACAACTAGTCATGGATATTGCACGAACACCAGTGTCAGGAACCTTTAGGCATAGTCAAAGTCCATCATATAAGTTTTGGGTTCTGCGACATTGGAAGAAGCAACTAAAAGTTACACTTAGACAGTTCCATAATCCCCCACGACTTTCCCAATGGCTTTGTATTCATCGTGGTGAGGGTAGTTGGAGTGCAAATACTGGTAACAGTTACTATGGTGGACTACAGATGGATATGTCTTTTCAATCCAGTTATGGAAGACATTTACTAAGTGAGAAGGGTACAGCGAATAATTGGACCCCCATGGAGCAAATTTGGGTAGCTGAAAGAGCTTATCGGTCGGGGAGAGGATTCTATCCCTGGCCTAATACAGCTAGAGCTTGTGGTCTAATTTAACGAAAGCGAGCTTAGATGGTAAAGGACCAGCAACATGGTTATAGACCTGGACCAGTAGTAATTATGCAAACTATCTTTCTGACATTAAAGTTAATGGGAAAGATTGGATGGTCCTGGTGGTGGGTATTAACACCTATTTGGGTTTCAATATTCTTTTACATCTGGATGTTTTTTACTCTTATGAAACTATATCAGATATTCGAGCCACGCAATAAAGAATAAGACCCCTATCCTAGTTGACACTTTTTGTTCCGCTTGTGGTAAGTGGGATAGACCGATGCTTATAAGTGAGGGATGGTGTGTATTTTGTATTGATGCATACCATCCTTTACTTAAAAAGTGTGAGGATTGTGATCGTGTAATTTCACGTAAATCCAATAAGAAAGTTTGTGTGCTCTGCAGTAGAGAGCGTTGGTTAAAACGGCATGCGGAAGAAGTCGAAGCAGTGATGATTGCAATGCAGCTCTCTGTAGAGGATGCTATAAACGAGGTTAAAGCAAACTCAGCAGGAACATGTTTCTCCTGTGGGGTAGTTGTCAGTAATGGTGCTCTCTTTTGTACACGCCCACAATGTATTTTACAGAAGGAACTCTATCGTAAAATATATCGAAAAGTAAATTCACGCCGCAAAGCATTACAAATGCTAAAACAAGGAGAACTTAAATGAACGATGATATACATTGGGTTAAGATTGGGTTCTGGTCAATTGTAGCGGTGTTGATTATCGCTGCTATTAGCGTAGGAGGTTGGGCACTTGACGTAGCTTTGTCTGGTCCTGCTGGACAAGGTGCCGCGTATAAGCAGAAGGAATCAGCGGTTAATCGTATTCAAAAGCAAGAAATGTTTGTACAGTTGAATGAAGACTTTACTGGATATCTCTCAAAGATTACAATTGCTAAGTCTGCTCTTAAGAATACCCCTGCTGATCTAAAGGGTATTAAGCAGACTGAGCTTGAGGGTGTTCAGCAGATGTGTGTAGATACAGCACAGCAGTACAACGCCGAGTCAGGTAAGTACACGTCCCGTGATTGGAAATCTACGGGTCTACCTTATCGTCTAAATCCAAATGATTGTACAACCTAGAAAGGTACTACCAATGAAACGAAAACGTTATATTCTTGGCATTCTCATTCTTGGTGCTATGGTTATCATGCTTTGTATGGGGTCTAGTGGTTGTGATACAGGTGGTCAAAATAAGTATCAGAATGAACAATCAAAGATCACAGATAAATACGCCGAAGCACTTTCTGCCGCTGTCCCATATCCACTTGCAAAGATGAAGGACTCTGTTGAGCGTCGTAATCTGGTTGAAAGATTGCTACGATTTAACAAGCCCGACAAGATCGGCTATGTATATGTGATGAGTTTTGGTAAGTTTGTTGGCTACTATGCAGTAAAGGGAAAAGTAAGCGCCACAGAGTCACAGCTTACGGTTACACAGCAAGTAATTCGTAAGTGTTGGGGTGATAATTGTGATTCAGCAGTTGTTGAATCAATGGGTGATGATGGTTCTTTCGGTGCCAACGAGGGTGGAGATAAGGGCATTTTCTTCTTCACTACGGGTGGTGTTATGGTAGAGACAACCCTTGATTGGGTTTACTCTGATGCACCGCTCAACATCGATGTACCGAATCTGCTAGCACACAAGTAATCGTTGCCGGTTGGGGCTATAAAGGCCCCTTCCGAGAGCGATTAAGAAAAGGAGGCGGTATGGTTAATGGCTGAGTTTAAGAAAACAGATTGGCAGATTAAAGATATTAAAAAGCTAGCCACAATGCCGCGTCCTTGGTCTGCTAACTTTAGCAAAATGGGATGCTACAAAACCTCCACAGGATTGTGGTTGATCGAGCGCATTACCCAAAACTTTGCTCACAAGCGCGTACTAATTATTACCACCAAAACTGGTAAGGGAGCTTACTTTTCTGATACTCCTAAAGCACTTCCAGGGTGGCGCGTTTTCAATATTGACAACAAGGTAGTACACGAAGTAGTTGATGGTGAAGATATTGGTTGGTGTACACATGAACACTTCTTTACTCAGCTAACTACTATTGAAGAACCATTTATTGTTGTTACACATTACCACCTATTTATGAACAAGTCTAAAGTACTACCATTATTGCTGGGTAAAAAGTGGCAGTTTATTTTAGTAGACGAAGCCCACAGGTTAAAGAACCGCAACGGACAATGGACCAAGAATATCAAAAAGCTTAAGCTACTATCGGGTGGCTACAAACACATTATGACGGGTACAGGATTTATCAATAGCCCGGACGAGCTTTGGAGTCTACTGAACTTCTGTGATCCAAAAGACTTCTCATCCTATTGGCGCTTCCGTCGTCACTTCTGTGATGAAGAAATCGATCGTGGTTATAGTAAAGTAGTAGGCATTAAGAGGTCTCGTCGTGCCGCCTTTAGAAAGATGCGCGAGGACTGTAGTGTACTGCGTACTATGCAAGAAGTTCATCCTGATATTGCTGAGCCTATCAAGCGTACTATTCCCGTACAACTAACATCGGTACAACTTCGCATGTACAAAGAGATTGTGAATGATCTACGAACACTAGATCAACAGGGCTATGCCATATCGTCACCCAATGTTGTGGCGCAGTTGGGCCGTTTACGCCAAATTTGTGTAGCTACCCCCGAACTGCTAGAGGATTACTACGATCCTAAACTTGAGCGCCGAGTTCAGAAAATACGTCTAGTTGAACCTAGTGTGAAGATAGATGTAGCGATGGACTTTCTGGATGCCTTGTCCTGGGATGAGGAACAAAAAGATCAAGTTGTGATCTACTCCTGCTTTGTCGATCCCTTGAAACTTTTGGAAAAGCGTCTGCAGGTAGCACACATACCGTACTTATGGATGCAAGCCGAGCACGACGATAGCGAGCGTTACAAACTTTGGCACGATACGTGGCCTACGAAGACTCACCAAGTATTTATGTCAACTATCTCATTAGGTAGTGAGGTTATTAATCTAAGTAGCGCCCAATACGTAGTGTTCTTAGATAAGTCATGGTCGCCAAAAGATAACGAGCAAGCGGTAAGCCGATTGTGGCGACCCGGACAAACAGGTGTAGTGGAGGCAGTAGATATTACTGCAGATAACACAGTCGATCAATATATCATACAAACGAACATAAGAAAGATAGGTTGGTTCAATGACATATTCGGATAGTAAAGATATTAAGCCATGCGAAGGTAAACATCAAATTGTTTTGGAAGGTATTGAGATAATTGCCGGTTATCCGCGAGCTATTCTAAAGTTGGCATGTGTTGATCCGTATGCATGTATTGATCCGTATCCATGTGGTTATGCCGACGAGTGGGATGATGTAGGCATAGAGTGCTTAAATCAAGATGGTGAGTTAGATGGTTTAGGCCCCTGGCCTGTGGAACTGTTTTGGGATCCTAAGTGGGAGGAATGGGATTTGCACCTTATCTAATTTAGCTATACTTGACAAGCCGACTAGTTTATGCTAGTCTTAACGAACACTTTCGAGGAAAGCCGTAGCTATGGAAATTCCGGGTAAGCACGACATAATTCCCATTCACTGTTCAGACGTTGCTAGCTTCAAACGCTGTCGTAGATATTGGGCGTTCTCTAGCCCTACACGACAGAATTTAAGGCGCAGAGTTGATCTTTATGGTATCAGTATGCCCTTGTGGTTTGGTACCGGCATTCACTATGCCTTAGAAATGTTCTACAATCCTACTCTACGTCGTGATCCAGTTGAATCCTGGGAGACGTGGTTTGATTATCAGTGGAACGGTGGGGTAGTCACTGAGGAGTGGCTGGAACGTACCTACGATATTCGTCCAGTAAAGCAAGACGGTGATCTGTGGGTAATTAAAGGTTTGCAAGACTTGCATCCTGATCCGAGTGAAGAAGAGTTTATGGCTGCTCGCGTATTAGGTCATGGCATGATGGAGTTTTATAAAACGTATGCTGCAGCCAATGACGACTTCGAAGTTGTATCAGCAGAGAGTACTTTTAGTATCCCACTACTACACCCCGATACTGGCAAATTGATTACATTTGTAGATGTACGAGAGCAATCACCGAACTACGGCAAGGAACTAGAAGTTCATGCTAGAGGAAAGCGTGATGCTATTTGTCGTCGCCTCTCGGATGGATCATACTTTGTAATGGACCACAAGACGGCCGCATCAGTGGGTGAAGAATACTTTACTAAGCTCGAGAAAGATGAGCAAGCATCTACCTATGTGTGGGCAACTAATGCCGATGCTGAGTTTAGTGGTAACGTAGATACTATTCTATATAATGTTATGCGTAAGTGCTATCCTAAGCCACCTACACCGTTGGGTAGTGGTAAGCCCTCAGTTGATCGTGAGAAAGAGTCTACGACTGCTGCAATGTTTGAGGAATATATTAGAGATGAAAATCTAGTAGAATGGTATAATACAAATGTACGTGCCCAAAACTACTACAACTGGCTCAATGAAGTTGGGGATGAAAACTTTATTACTCGCCGCGAGATTTATCGCAACCACTACGAGATTGAGAATACCGGCAGACATATTGCCATGATTGCAATTGAAATGCTGAATAACCCCTATCTCTATCCGCATCCTACTGCAGACTTTAGGTGTTTACGTTGTCAATTCCGTGGCCCCTGCATTGCAGTAGACGATGGCTCTGACTACATGGATATCATCGAGAACGGATTTGAGCTTAACCGTGATAGATAGTAGACTAAACTTTTTAGGAAGCAAAAACTACGAAGTTGCAAGATTTCTATGCCCAAAATGCGACCACGAGTTTGAGGAAGTGCATCTTAAGAATCTCCAGTATGTACAGCCTAAATGCCCGAACTGTAAATGGTGCTGGACAATAACATCATGACCACTAACGAAATGCAAAAGAATCCTCGTACTCATTGTGCGGTAATGGTAGACGAAGATACACATTTAGTAGTAAATCTAGGCTACCCACATAAACATATACCGCAGATTTTGTGCGGAAGACAGCTGACGGAGAACTATCTACTAGTTACACGTACACTAGAGCAAATTACTTGCCCATCGTGTAGCTATACCATCAAAAAGATTAGAGAAGAGGACTAAATGCCTAGACCAGATTCGATTTGGTTGCCCAAAGCCGAGATGAAAGTAACCGTACAAAATGGCCGAGTCTATATCTCTGAGGAAATGATTATGAAGAACACTCCTATTGAGAAGCAAAAACGAACGGGATTCTCATCATGACATTGGCTGCGGCTACGGATCTTGTGACTGATCTTATCGAACTGGGGGCACAGGAGATCTCTATTGACTCATTGAATTTGGTCGAAGACAACTGGTCCCTGAGTATATACGATATTCATACTGAAGACAAATTAGCAATTACACAGCTATTTATGGATATGCATATTGCCTATCATCCCTTTGACTACGGAATATACGCCTCATGACTGATTCTATATATGTAGCTGATCTAACACTTTGCAAGTGTGGACATATGGCTATTGAGCACTATGATTCGTGGGCGCTTTGTACATACGTTATGATAGACGATTGTGATTGTGATGAGTTCGATGCTGCTGAACCAGAAAGACTAGAATACTTATGAGTGTTCTTAATTCTAGCCAACTAACAATTCTGTCAGAGCGTGCTAAAGAGGTAGTGACGGAGAGGGAGGAGAGCTTGGATGAGTCACAGGTCGATCATCTGGATCGCCAAGCGATAAGCCTGGGAGACACTGAACCGACGGCGCCAGTAAACGTCTCAGATACTTCCCTCTCCGTGACTACCTCAGATACCAAGCCACTTATTAGTACAGAAGGACGCTGTATTAAGCCTAGTAAGTGTACCGCCAAAATGGAATTGTGGCCTAGAGCGGGTTGTACTCATTGTGGTTGGTGGAAATGGACTGATCCTTCTAAAAATAGACGACCCTACTGAGAGGGGGCGATACGTGCCAGATGATGAGTTTGAATTTCTAACTAAGAACTTAGGTGCAGAGATTGCTAATCGACAGATTGGAGCTAATGCAGCACACATTTATCTTGGGGCACTAGAGGAAGCTAAAGCAGCGGGGCAGACTGATCCTACAGCAGTCGCTAATGTTGTTCTATTTTCCTTCTTTATGTCTTTGATGAGTACATTGCAATCGAAACAGGAGGATGATGAGTAGCGTAAGAGACGAATTAGGAGTTAAACCACCATCCGAATTAATCAAGTGGCTTAACGTTCTGGTTTATGGAGAACCAGGAGCAGGTAAGACTTTCCTTATCGGGACGGCACAAGATCATCCCGATACTAGACCTACCCTTGTACTTGATATTGATGGGGGCACAGTCACGCTCCGTGATCGAAAAGATATCGATGTAATATCCATCCGTTCGATTGCTGAGTTGGAAAAGACTTACCAAATGCTACATAACTCTATTGATCCCGAAACAGGAGAAATTTACTACAAGACGGTTGCCATCGACTCCATCACGGAACTCCAAAAGTTAGATATGGAGGACATTATGACGGAGCTTACGAGTAGGCGACCTGACCTTGATAAAGATGTTCCTTCTCAACGTGAGTGGGGAAAGAGCGCAAATCACATGAGAAAGATCGTTCGAGCTTTCCGCGATCTTCCATGCAATACAATAATGACGGCGCTTGCCACTACGGATAAGGACGACCACAATGTGGTCACATACTATCCCTCGTTGCCGGGTAAACTGCGTGCGGAAGTACCTGGTTTTCTTGACATCGTTGGATACCTATACACCATTAGTGAAGACGACGAACTCGTTCGGAAACTACAGGTGGCAAAGACCCGACGAATCATTGCCAAAGACAGAACAGGTCGGCTTGGAAATGTAGTAGAAAATCCAAGCATTCCTATAATGTGGGAATTGATTCGCTCGGCTCCAGTTCTAACAACTCAATAGCACAATAGCACAATAGCTCATTGCACACAAACAAAGGAGATAATATGTCGGAATTCTCAGGACTTCTTAACCTGACTGGAGCAGAAACAGACTCCACCCTCGAATCGGGAAACTACAATTGCGAGGTCTTCGAAGCAGAGTGGGCCGCAACAAAAGGTGGACCGGATGCTAAACTACCCGAGGGTACACCGAAGCTGAATGTTCAGTTCCGTGTGGTTGATCCGGCGTTCCAGAATCGTCGCCTGTTCTACTCGCTGGTTGTCCCTCCGGACGACTATGCGTCGGCAGCTAAGATGAAGGGAATGCTTGTTAATCTGTTGGTTGCTCTCGGTTACGAGAAGGCAAAAGTTCAGAGTGCAAAGTTCCAGGTGGAGCTTAGTGATCTTATTGGTCGTGCCTGTGTCGTCCGTGTTTCTAAAGATCAGAAATACGGTGGTGTCGAGGGAGAGTTCCAGAATAACGTCAAGGGCGTGAAGCCTGCTGGTTCTGCAACCGGCAAGTCTAAGAGCCTGCTGTAAGCCGTAAATTGGGGTAGAAAGTGCGCTAGATAAACCCCGTGTTTGGGATCGTATGTCCAACGAACGGGACTAGGATTTCTACCACATAGGGGGCGGGTGTCGGTTCTGTGAAAACAGCGGCCCGCCCCCATAACTCTCTCAAGACAAAGGACTCTATTGGTTGCGACGACAAATTTAATCCGCCAGCAGTTCTTTGAGTATCTATTTGGAACCGAAGAAGGTTATGTATGTATTGCTACACAGAAACCAAAAGATAAAACAACATTTGTACAAAAGTTTTTCAAGTGGCCGGGTGACTGCGAAGAATTACTAACCTATATTACTACATCATCGCTTCGTCACCATGTTTGGTTCTGTGTCAATCTGCTCGATAAACCGAGCAGAGTCAAAAAGAATTGTCTTCCGGGGAATATCGTATGGGCAGATTTAGATAACTGCCACCCCGATATCATAACACCTACGCCTCAATGCGTGATTGAAAGCAGCCCTGGTAGATTTCAAGGGATTTGGCGTCTTGAGGAGTTTGTTGACCCCGAGATAGCCGAACTGTACTCAAAAAAGATTGCCTATTCTCAAGACGATATTGATCTCAGTGGTTGGGATTTAACACAACTACTACGTGTACCATTCACTAAGAACTTCAAGTATGGCGAGATAGATACTCCAGAAGTTAAGCTAATCAAGTGCCTAGAAACACCCATCCCTGTGGAGGTTTTTGAAGGGCTACCCGCGCCGGATAGAATGCCTAGCTCGGGTGGTGATTTTCCTGATGCACCCGATATTTTAGCACTACCTGAACCAACAAATGTAATCTACAAATATCATATCAATCTCGAGCCAACACAGTTTGGCTTATTGTTTGGTACGGAACCGGGTGAGCATGATGATTGGAGTGCCCGAATGTGGAAACTCCAAAATATTTGCTTCGAAGCAGGAATGTCGGCAGAGGAGACTTATGCGATAGCCATTGCAGCAAAGTGCAATAAATATCGTCGTGAAAATAGACCAGTAAGTTTCTTGTGGCGTGAGGTCTGTAAAGTACGAGAAGCTCATGTTATTATCAATAAGATCGTTGATAACTATGAGCCACTAAAGGTACCTGAACTAGTAACGCCAGCGGAAGCAGAAACTTTAGACGGTACGATTATTGATATGTATTTTGCATGGGCCAGTGAGGCTACTGATGCCTGTCCGCAATATCATGATCTTTGTGCCTTTATGCTGCTTAGCAGTCTGATAAGTGCGGGTCTAACTTTGCAGACATCTTATGGCGAGTTTGTTCCTAATTTGTGGGGCCTGATTATTGGTGACTCTACACTAAGTCGTAAGACTACAGCCATGAATCTAGCAATGGAATTCATCGCCGATATTAACCGCGAGTTAGTGCTGGCTACAGATGGATCAGCTGAAGGTATTCTGACGGGATTATCGGCTAGACCAAACAAAGTCTCAGTCTATTACCGCGATGAAGTTGCTGGACTATTTTCATCCATGAATAAAAAGGATTACTTGGCAGGTTTACCAGAAACATTCACACAGCTATATGATGTACCTGCATTTTATACAAGGCTGCTACGCAAGGAGAAAATCTCACTGGTTAAGCCTGTCTTTATATTCTTTGGTGGTGGCATTAGAGAGAATGTTTATGCGTTGTTAAACGAGACCTATATTTTATCGGGCTTTGTGCCACGATTTTTGATCGTGTCGGCCGATGCAGACAAAGAGCGTTTGCGGCCTACCGGCCCTCAACAGCCCACAGGTGAAGATGCGCGGGCTGAATTGCTTCGACTATTTAGTGTGCTTTATGAGTACTACAATCGCTCCGAAGTAATTATAATCGGAGGCCAAGAAACCCACGTACCGGGTAATACTGAGGCAGTTCTCACCGAGGCTGCGTGGAAACGCTATGGTGAAATCGAAATGCAAATGGTTGAGGCTGCTAGTGAGTCTGCAATACCACACCTAGGATTGCCTTTATTTGAGCGTCTGAGTAGGTCACTGCTCAAAATGGCAATGCTATTAGCAGCTGCACGGCAAGTACCGTCTGAAGAAAACAAGATTACTGTTGATTTAGAGGATATTTTAGGTGCAGCTAAATACATTCAGGTTTGGGGCCAGCATAGCGTTGATTTAGCTGTAAATTGTGGCCGTAATCCTCTACAAAAAATCATGGAACATATTTTGCGAGCAGTAGAGCGAGAGCCTGGAATTCTACGCTCAAAGATAATGATTCGTCAGAGACTTACACGAAGGGAGATGGACGAGATTGAGTCCACACTCGAAGATCGTGGGCAAATGCGTGTTGAACGAGCAGGACGAACAAGAAACTATTACCCAGTTATGTAGAACTAAAATAGTTTTTCATTTTGGTTGGGACGAGCAACTGCAATTATTTGATCCCGAGGAGTATGACAATGACAGTAAAGCATAAGGTAATGGCTGATCCGGCTCAGCATAAAGAGTCTGAGGAATTGGATCGTGCCATTGAGAATGAACTACGCACCATGCGTGATTTAGATATTAACGTTGGTGCGTTACAGTTTGGGGGTATAGCTATAATTGAAATAAGTGCCCGCCTAGAGGTATATGACACCTTACTTCAAGAGGTACTAAATCTTAGTACTGATAGTATGACAATTCTGCGTAAAAAGGCCATTCTAAAGATTTTAAATGAGAGTAGATTGGCAATGGAACCACAAATTCTAGCAGATAGAGCTAAAGCTAAACTTATAGTTCCACAAAATATTCTCTTTGGCCCCGACGGCGTAACACCAATAGCATGAGTAAGCGCGCCTATATAGCAGGTCCAATGCGTGGCTATGAGGAGTTTAACTTTCCAGCCTTCCATGCTGCGGCCGATCAACTTAGAGAAGACGGGTGGGCAATTTTTAGTCCTGCTGAACGAGACTTAAAGGATGGATTTGATCCAACGACAGACGAAGCTAAACATCTATCTTATTATATGGCTTATGATCTTCCTGAAGTTTGCGAGTCTGATGCAGTATTTGTACTACCCGGTTGGAAAAATTCACAAGGTGCTAGACTTGAGGTTTATGTGGCCCGAGAATGTGATATTCCTATCTATGATTTTGAGAGTGGTGAACAACTTTGGCCAAAAGAAGGGATAGGGATTACATATGACCAACCACTTTGAAATCAAAGACTCGGGTGAGCGGCAAAAGTTTCCAACAGGTATGCAGCGCGATATAACCGAGACTAAGATCGATTACTTGCTTATCCACGATGGACCTATGTATGAACGATGGGCAATTCATCTTACTAATGGTGCAAAGAAATATGACAAGCGCAATTGGATGAAAGCCTCCACAGAAGAAGAGTATCAACGATTCCGTGAAAGTGCTGCTCGCCACTTTGAACAGTGGTTACGTGGAGACACCGACGAAGATCATGCAGCAGCAGTATTCTTTAATATAAATGGTGCCGAGTATACTTATACAAGAGGTAATGATCTATGATAATCGTTAAAGTAGTTGGGCATATACCACAAAAAGCACATATGAGTGATGCTGGTTATGATTTAGAATCTCGAGAATCTATAAATCTATTGCCCCGCGACGTAAGCATAGTTTGGACCGGAACTTGGGTTGAAATACCTGTTGGTCACTGTGGATTAGTATTACCACGATCGGGCCTAGCTACACAAGGAATTACTATTATGAATGCACCGGGCCTTATTGATTCAGGCTATCGTGGAGAAATAGGTGTGATCTTACATAACACAATGTCACATACTAGTTTTCCTATCGAACCGGGTAATAGGATTGCACAACTAGTTATTATGCCAACTCTAAATATATGCTTTGAGTCGGTACAACAACTTGGTGAATCTGAAAGAGGAAAAGATGGATACGGATCAACCGGAAGATAAAAGAATTGAAGTGTGTAATAGGTGTGGTAAAGAGATTGAAATGCTTAGTAAGGACGAAATGACTAAGTTATGGGGTGAGAGTGCAGAGTATATTATGTCACTACCAGCTGTTTGTAATGCTTGTTTAGGAAACAAGGCTTAATGCAACCATTAGGTAATTGTACTGCTTGCCCGCTGAGGGGTAGACCCTGTGCTCCAACTGTGGGGCCTGAGAACAGTAAAGTTATTATTGTTAGCCGATCTCCAGCATATCATGAGGGTCTAACAGGTGTACCTTTTAGCGGACCGTCTGGCAAAGTACTAGATCATTTACTCAAACAAAATGAGGTTAATCGTGCCGAAATTAGACTTACAAATGTTGTTCTCTGTGTTCCGGAAGAAGGACAACTGCCAAAAGAGGCAATCGCTGCCTGTTCTCACCGTCTCCATTCCGAAATCAAATCTGCCGACCTCGTTATCGCTGCAGGTTCCGAAGCAGTTAGAGCCATATTGGGGCGGGGAAGCATCGATTCAGCTAGAGGTTACATTCACGAAAGAAGGTTGCCCTCCGGTAAGATACAGCAAATCGTGGCAACAAACAATCCCGCTCTCGTCCTCCGAGACGCAGCCCATTTCCCTAACCTTGTCCGAGACTTTAGACGAGCATTCCATCCTCTCCCAAAGCCTACGCTACCAAGAGTTCAGATTGCATCTTCCTTAGAACAAGCTATACAAATTGTAAAGGGACTACTTAATGCACAACCAAGTTATATTGGAGTTGATACTGAGTCCAGAGGAGGGCTTACTCATAAAGCGGACATCGTCTGTATTCAATTTAGTCTTGACGGGGAAATAGCATGGGTATTGCCAGAAGATATCATTCGAGACGTGGGATTTAGAGAACAATACTTACGACCACTTCTCGAGTCTCAGCACAGATTTATATGGCACAATGGAAAGTGGGACGTTAAACTAATTCAGTATGGTTGGGGTATTCAAGCCCATGTGGACGAAGATACCATGCTGCTTAGTTATGCACTAGATGAACGATCAGGAGAAGGTGCAGTACACTCACTCGACTACTTACTAATGGAGGAATTTGGATGGCCGAACTACGAGCCAGCGAGTGTCAAGAAGTTCAAGAAGGATGGTATCATTGTAGACCCGACGGCTCTGTATACATATGCTGGTTGGGATGCCGCCGGAACAAGGCAACTTTACACAGTCCTCAGCCAGCGAGCAGAGACGGAGAAGTGCCTGAAGGTGTACCAGAGTGTCCTTTTGCCCGCTTCTGCGATGCTGAGGCAGATGGAGCTTAATGGTATCATCTATGACATAGATAGAGCTTGTGATCTATTCGAGGAAGAGCTTAAGCCTGAGCTAGATCAGTTGATTGCCACGATGAGGAAAATTACTGGCAACCCAATTCTTAATCCGAATAGCCCACAGCAGGTAGGTCGTTTGTTTTATGATGTTTGGAAAATCGATCATGTTATGCGGCAACGCCCCGACAAAGATCGATCAGTAGACAAAGCGGCCCGTAAAGAAATCCTCGAGAATAGATACACGTTAAAGGGTGAGGTTATCGGTGGTGAGAAGCAGCCACAGGTTAGGGCCGATATTAAGCAGTTTGTCACCGCGTATCACCGATTTAAGAAGCTAACTAAGCAGGCTAGTACCTATATTGTGGGTATGGTAGAGAAAGCATCTACCGATCCTGAGCAACGCATTTATACCAACTTCAAACTACATGGTACAAATAGCGGTAGGCTATCTAGTGCTAATCCAAACCTACAGAATATCACGCGCGAGTATGAGGACTTGCCTAGTATTCGGGCGTTGTTCAAACCGTCTCCGGGTAGAGTATTTGTAGAGGCTGACTACTCACAAGCCGAATTGCGGGTGATTGCATACCTAAGTAGTGATCCGGAGCTAACGCGGATTTACAACGAAGGTTTGGATTTGCATAATATCGCAGCCGAACGCTTCTATGGGCCAAACTATACAAAGGCACAACGCAGTCGTGCTAAGAATATGAACTTCGGTGTGGCCTATCGTCAAACAGCACAAACATTTCAGGAGAAACATGGCATACCCGAAAGCGAGGGTAGTAAGTTCATCAAATGGTGGTGGGCCACTTTTACTGGTGTGGCTGAATGGGAAAAGGACATCGAGCAGATCATTAATACTTCGGGCATCCTTGATACACCGTTTGGTCGGAAACGACGTTTTTATCTCATTACCAAAGAGAATCAGCAAGCAAGCTATCGAGAAGGAATTGACTTCTATCCTCAATCAATCGCTTCCGATTTCACGCTTACTTCTGCCATCATCTTGGCAGGTGAGCTTGATCCAGCAAAAGCCAAACTCGTTCTTACGGTACATGACTCGCTTCTGGACGACGTGGTGGAAGATTACGCTGACGAAGCAGCCACCATTACAAAGCAAGTAATGGAAAACCAGCCAAGAAACTCTCTCGGATGGACTTTACCCTTTGAAGTAAAAATGTCCTTCGGGCCTAGTTGGGGAGAATGCAAATGATCGTTGAAATCAAAGTTGAAGTTGAAACTGATGGTGGACAAGAGCACGTTAGGACTATTATCGATAAACTTACACAGTGTATTAAAGCAGGTATAGCCGATCTATATGTTGATGGGTGGGTCAGCGAGGCTAAGTCGGTTAAAATCTCCCGGATTAGTTAAATGGCTATTAATTTACGGGCCGATCCGGAAAACGGCTTCACTATCCTTTGTGAGAACTCAATTCCGGGGTCGGGACAGGCTACCAGATGCCCCCAAAACCCTTCTATGAGAATCGAATACCAATTAGGAGTGACCAATGGCCCCTTTACGAGCAATCGCACTTGATCCAGGGATAACTACAGGTATAGCCATACTAACAGATATACCTGCTGCCTCACGCACTGGATTTAGATACACTGATCTTTGCAACGGTACTCTACATCTTGCCCAGGAGAAGTTATCTGTCTATGAACTTTATAGTGCTTTAGAGCAATGGAGACCGTACCAAATTATCTGTGAAAACTTTGAATATCGTAATCGTGCGAGAGAGAAGCTTGAGCTATTCTCGGTGCAGCTTATTGGTGTGACCAACTTGTATGTGCAGCGAATGGCAGATTGTGATGTTAAGGTCGAGCTTGTTTTACAAACCGCCGCCACAGGTAAAGGTCATTACTCCGATGCTAAGATTCGGGGCCTTGACCTGTGGGTTCCTGGTAAGCCACACGCGATGGATGCTACTCGTCATTTGCTACACTGGCTTACCTTCGGTAGTGGCTATCGCTTTAAGGACAAAGCTAATGAACTAGGAATAGGAATAGTTTAATGAAACCAATGTTTGGTGATAAAGAAATCAAAACAGTTACTATTGACCTTGAGCATAATAATGCCTACTTCTATGCAGAGGTGCGAACACCTACTAGTTTTGGGGGGACAACCAACGGATTAGTAATGGTTTGCTCCTTTCATATAATACAAGAAGCTACCATTTATAAAGCATTGGTCGAGTTTGTTAGTGATGCTATGGCTATTTATAAAGATGAGCATAGTTAAGGGGGCTAGCTACGCCGAGGAGAGAAGCGGCAACTAGCCCCCTTAATTGTTGCTAGTTAAACTAGCAATTTTTAACTAGGAGAGATCACCCCCTTAGCTATTAGTACTTACTACACAGGTTTCTTTGCGAGTCCTCGAGAAATAGCATACGCTGCAGCGACTACAGCAGCCGCAATAGCAGCATACTTCTCGGGTAGATTCCCTTCTACAGATTCAATTACCATACCGATTCCAAGGGCTAAGGACGCCCAAAACTCGGTAGTTTTCCAACCTGGTTTCATTTTCCCTCCTCTCTATTACTTAGTAAAGAAATGATCTGCAATAGCAACAATTATGCCAACGATAGCACCAATAGCTAATACGATTTTCATTTCTACAGCGAAAACATTACTAACACCTTTGGCACTATTAAGTTGTGCTGTATGGTGCTCGTTGACTGCTTTTTCTACTCGCTCTAAATTCTCTTTACGTGCAAAGCTCTGTAGTTGTGATAATACTTCGAGTTTAAACTTTTCCATAGCATCTTTAAGATATTCAAGAACTCCATTATGTTGCTTTAATCGCTCGTCTGATTCAGTTTTAGCTGCTTGTAGTGCAGTAGCGGAAGCTATCTCCGCTTTACTAACAGCTAAACGATCTGCTGCCCATCGTTCGAGAGCATGCTTTTCATAAGTATCTAGTTCGTCTTCTAGACGTTTCACATCTTTTGCAAAAGAGGCTTCAAGAGCAATGAAGCGTTGACTAACGAATTCTTTATAGTCAGCTAGAGCTTGCTCCACAAACTCACGAAGTGACACGTCATTACTGGTATGCCCTTGGCCTTCCATTATTTAGTCACCTTTACAAAGACTTGTACCAGCGACTTATTGCGCTTACGCAACATTACTTCTCCACCGTTACTATCGTTGTCAAGGGCTGTATTTCCTTCGATAGCCCAAAAATCATTAGCTCCGAGTTTCCCGAATGCTGTAATTGCTTTACTTAACGCAGCGGGGCAAAGAACTCGTAAGTCAGCTTCCTCAGCGTAGCAACCGATATGGTCACTCGTACCGTCGTGCTGCCAATCATAAAGAACACCACAGCCAGAAGTTGGTGTATGCGTTACTGATAAACCTTGCTGATTAAGTTGCGCTGTCTGTACAATCGTAGGACAGTATGCCTCAAACTTACCAATCTGGAATGTTTTACTACCAGCATTGTGACTACAAGTTGAGTAGAACATGGCACACCATGGTTGTCCTACCATCTTCCATAAACGGGTGAAATAACAGTCGTTTGAGTTAGGCGGATCTTCTTTAACTCCCAAGTAAGTAACTGCTTGAGCCAACGTTTTGAAGCCCATATTTCTGTGGTGCTTTTTACGCAACGCAGCCCGCTGTCGCATGAGTAGCCCAGGCTTTTTAGCACCAGTTAAGTAGCTCATTAACAAGTCGCCAGCAAAGTTGGTTGGCTTACTATAACCAAGATATAACTTGGCTTGATAAACAGCTTGTGCAGTTACTTCACCATAGGTATTATTAATGGCACCCATATAGTAACCATTCTTTTTTAGTGCTTTTTGAAGTTTCCCCACATTAGAGTTACTCATATGTGGTGATGTTAATTTGAAATACATTTACTCTCCTTTTAGATTACGATGATCCAGTTGTCTACTTGCGTAGGGGAGACGGTGTTGTGTGCGGATGCGGCTGCCGAAGCTGCGACAACCTGGTTGGTCGCAGTCGCATTCGCCGTCGTAGCAGATGCGCTGCTGATGTTCAGGGGCAGGCCAGAGCCAGAGTTAGCATTGTTGACATACTGAGTGGTGATGAACCCGTACCCATCGGCAGAACCGTGGCTGTGTGCGTTCTGTGTGTGGTTGTG
>QGNH01000392.1_pt1 | contig 24239 bp, 25 predicted proteins | sample 1735481 | NCBI WGS metagenome assembly QGNH01 (sample SAMN09239004, study PRJNA386568) | Viral metagenome, whole genome shotgun sequencing project.
TGGCGCACGTTCGCGTGTAAGCATTGCGAAGCAACTTTTCCGTCAATAATCACGTTTCCCACGGAGGCGGTCCCCATTCTGCAGGATCGGCCCTCTTGATTGCAATCGTAACTCTTGTGAACGGATCCGTCACGATAATCTGTTGATGCTGGGCATCTTCTTGCACCTGGGCCAAGTTGTCTAACGTCAAAACAAGATTTTCGCGTTGCGCGTTTTCCCAATCAATCGGCTCTGTACCAAACTTCTTTAACCAAGCCCCTGCAGTAAACTTTCCAATGGAGAAGCCGACAATTTCACACTTGGAAGGTTCGACCGTAATGCCCATGTATTTCAACTTGAGTGATTCCTCATCATCTTCTTGTTCAATGTCGACGCGCCAGCTAAAGAGGACTTTCAATGGCTCAACAAGGGGTTTACCGCGTCTTATCTTCTCTAACGTGGTTACCCACGCGGTAAAAACAGGATGTATCGCATAGCCACCGAACATGCACCCGCCATTTGGCAATAATGTGACGGCCTTTAACAGGTGAAACATGTCACTCACGTCTGCAGATTCAATTTTGCCTTTGTTGACTGACGCGTAAAGGTGCTGTACCATTTTTTTCGCTTCTAAAAGCATGTTTCTTGATATTGTTGCGTTTTTCCCTTTTTTCGTTCTGGGCCAACCCTTCGCCGTTTTACCCCAAGGCAAATCTTTATTGCGAAGCGTGTAGACGACAGCGGCTTGCTCAACAGTAGCTGGGGGCCATAGCCACAAGCGGTCCTGTTTGTCTCCTCTTACTTCCAACTCAGGTTTCGGGATCAGTCCTTCTGAAGCCCACCGACGCAGTGTCCCTTCTGGTATTTTAACGCCGATAATGGCCTCCAATTGAGAAACGATATTCCTAATATTACTCTCTTCCATTTTAATTAAGCTCAAATCTACTGAATCGCGTTCAAAGCACAACTTGGCCTGCTCGCCTATGTTACCCCATATGCCTGTTAGTCAATAAGTGTTTCTTTGTTATTAACACGAACGGGGGCTAAAAATGAAGATAGACGAGATCGATATTGAAATGATCGACTTCATGGCAAGACGCGGGAAAACCAAGGCGGGAGAGCTGGCAGATTTAGTAGGAATTACCGTTCCCTCAATTCGCGTCCGCCTTCTTCAATTGATGGCAAAAGGAGTCGTGAGCCAAGAGAGAACGAGAGATCATCAGGTTTGGTTTTTCGTAAGAGACGACGCTTCAACTGGGAGCAAAGAAAAAGAGAAAGAAGCCGTGCGGGAACACGGGAACGGAATGGGAATAGACATACGAAGCAATGGTGGTGCCCGTTATGTCGAGTAGCAAAACTCATTCGAACCATAAAAAGGCATCCGCTGACGCGAAGGTTAGACGAGCATCTCCCGACTACGTCCTGATTGAGAATATCCGGCGAGTCTATGCACACGTGTGCAGGACCCTCGATTCTGCGGATCCCGAGGACGACGAATACTGTTTGCTGCTGTCGAACGGAGCCGACGAACTCGCCGCGCTGATCTCAGGGTTTGATATGCTGATGGAGGCGAGGTTATGAGCATTTCATGGCGTCGATAACTGCCCGAGCTGCTGAAATCGTGCGTTCTTATGACACCGGTGTTACTCTCCGACAGCTGTTTTACCGCTTGGTCGTTGAAAGGGCGATACCAAACAGTCAGAATGCCTACAAAACGCTCAGTAAGGTCACCGCCGAACTTCGTCGAAATGGGGAGTTTCCGCAGCTAATTGATCATACGCGCGATATTCACCGCTTTGAAGGGTTCAATAGCCCGCAGGATGCGTTGGAAGGGCTTGCCAAGAGATACGCACGCAACCGCGATGAAAAGCAGGAGTATTCGGTCTATTTCGGCGTTGTAAAGCACGGAATGGTGCAACAGCTGAGGCAGTGGTTTGACAAATATGGTGTCGCAATCACACCGCTTGGTGGATACTCATCGCAAACGTATGTCGACGAAATCATTGCTAATGTTTCGAATAATGAGCGTGAGGCTGTGCTTATCTATGCCGGTGATTTCGATCCGAGTGGCGTAGATATATTGAGAGACTTCGAAGAGCGACGCAGCTGCTTTGACTGCGTGCAGCGCATCGCGCTCAATGCTGAACAGGTAAGAGCGTATAATCTGCCTGTAAACCCGGGAAAAAAAAGTGATTCACGTGCAGCAGGCTTCATTCGAGACTACGGTCAGCTCATGCAGGTAGAACTCGACGCACTTCCTCCTAATATACTCCGGGAACTTTACAAAGCTGCATTTTTCGAGTTTTACGACGTGTCCATTTACGAGGACATACTCCGCGCTGAACGTGCTGACAAAGAGAAGTTACGGGAAATAACGGAAGGGGGGTTCGGGCACGACTGACAGCAAAATGCTCGATGCGGCTCTAAACTACGCTGCGCGTGGTTTGCAGGTTATCCCGTTGCGACCTTACTCAAAGGGACCACTCACGAACCTTGTTCCGCACGGATTCAAAGACGCGACAAACGACGCAACGACGATCAAAGCATGGTGGGCTCAGAGTCCCAAAGCCAACATCGGCATATTGACTGGGTCCCAAAGCAACCTCCTCGTCATTGACGTCGATATGCATGACTCCGACGGCAAGCGATCGTTCTCTCAACTGGAAGCCGAATATGGAGAGCTCCCGCCGACCTACACTATTGAGACAGCGAACGGCGGACTTCATTACTATTTCAATTTCCCGTCAGCGTTCAACGATGCGCGACTCAAAGGGCAACTAGCGAACGGCATTGACTTGAAAGTCAAGGGTTATGTCGTCGCGCCTCCGAGCATCGTCAACGGGCGGCCGTACGTGATCGTGACCGACATAGGCCGGATCGAATTGCCTCCTCGATGGATAGAACCCTGTATCAAAGAACAATCGAGCCCCGAAGATTGGGCATGTTTGCGGCCGCGAGGATCGGGACGATCTATCTGCGAAGAGTATGGGATCACCATGAGCGATGTGCTCACTTTGCCGAGCAACGCGCGAAAGGTAGGAGACGGCTATCTAATCAAACACCCGATACACGATGCAACAGGCGACGGCAACCTGTTCGTCAATCCTGGTCTCAATCTTTGGTGCTGTTATCGGCACCACACGGGCGGAGATCCGTTGACGTGGATCGCAGTCCGTGAGGGCTTCATATCATGTGAAGATGCAGGCCCGCTCGACGAGGACGCAGTCAAACGGTGCTTGGAAGTGCTGCGCCACGAAGGCATGATTCCGCAGGATAACAAGCCGGTCGTTATAGAACCTAACGGGAGCGCAATAAAAATAGAGATTCGCGGTTGTGACGATATTGCTAATGCAGAGCGATTTTGCTCAAAATATGGCGATACTCTCCGCTACTGTACGGAGACGCGAAAATGGCTTGAGTACAACGGTAAATATTGGACAGAGATCTCGACGACCGCGATCAAACATCGAGCAAGAGAAGTCGTCACAATAATTCGTTACGAAGCAGCCGAGGCCGGGCGACTGGCGGGCAAGGAGACACAGGAGCAGGCGAAGAAGAAACAACGAATAGCCGCCGAACTCAATAGCTGGGCGCGAGCATCGAGTTTCAAAGTTCGCCTTGATGCAGTGGTAGACCGGGCAAAGGGCTATCTTGAGATCAGCGCTCTAAAATTTGACACCAATCCACTTATTGTCAACTGCGAGAACGGGACGTATGAAGTAGCGACGGGAGAATTGCGCCCATATCATAATCCCGAGGATTATTGTACGCTTATTACCGGGCCATACGTCAAGGGAGCGAAAAACTCCAAATGGGACGCTTTCTTAGAAAAAGTGCAACCAAACGGACGTGTACGGGCATTTCTAATAGTAGCGGTGGGATATAGCGCGACAGCTCTCACGAACGAGGAGGCGCTGTTCTACTGTTTTGGAGGCCCTCAAACGGGGAAAAGTACTTTCTTAGAGGCCATACGTTCTGCCATGGGTTCTTATGGCAAAGGGGAGCCATTTAGCACGTTTTTGATACAGGGAGACGGTTCTCAGGGCCGGCCGCGTCCGGAGTTATTGAGACTCCGGGGGGCCCGCCTTATCAGATGCATCGAAGTGAGTGAAAATATGCGATGGGACTCAGCGCTCTTAAACACGCTCGTCTCAGGAGAGCCATATGCAGCGCGCGCGCTGTTTAGCAATGATCTCATAGAATTTGTGCCGGTGTTTAAGTTGTGGTGCGCTGCGAATCATCGCGCTAAAGTGCGTTACAACCCGGAAGAGGAGGACGGGTTTTGGCGTCGGCTTTATCCGATCCCGTTTCAGGTAGAAATCCCCGAGGATCAACAAGATAAGGGCCTTAAACAGTACTTCATGACGGATCCCGACGCGCGAGCTGCGATACTGGCCGAGATACTTCAGGGCGCTACTGAGTGGTACAACCTCAGCGACAGAGGGCGTATTAACGGCCTACATGCGCCGCCTGCGATAATAACTGCTCGGTTCGATTACAAGGCCGCTCAGAGTCCTATCTACGAGTTTCTGAAAAATGAGTGCCGAGTGGGCAAGGATGCAATTACCGGGGAACCCTATCGCGTGGCAGTGCGGGACTTGTGGGATCTGTTTAGTGATGCCCGTAAGGGGTACGACACAAAAAAGGTCAAGACCCCGGTTTCGCTGGGACGATATTTGAAAGGGCTCGGTTTTGGGAAGGAAAAAGTCAAAGACGTCCGTTATTCTGTCGGACTGCGCTTGCTCAAAGAGGATGAGGAGCCTGATGAGGTGTTCTCACTCCGGACAGATGGACAGTTAGAGAGCACAAATCTGAAAAGTTCTAATGAATCCTCCTTGCATGAAGGAGAAATAAGAAAAGAGGGGCCTAACTGCCCAACTGTCTTTGATCATGCGGAGTTAGTTCGAACTATCCATGAGACAATGATCGCGTGGCCTTCTCCGCAGCATGGAAAGAAGCCAAACTGCAACTATTTTGTTGCCGCGGTCGCAGCACACATCCGTCAGCGATATCCTCAATGGCTGGGTCGCAATATCGAGTACGAGATCAACCGGCTCAATGAGTGCGATTCTGAAATACAATCGATTTTAGCGGAGCGAACGGTCTGCATCGATTGAAAAACGTCGCGCTTATCATCGAAAGGAGTAAACAAAAACGTGGCAGTTAAAGCGCAACCGTCGCAACCGAGACCACGCTGCACTATGTGCAAGCACCCACAGCGAGCGGAGCTTGAGCAAAAGATTGCGTCTAAGGAGCTAAGCATGTCAGCGGTTGCCAGGATGCTCCGCTGAGACAAATCAGCCGTGTCGAGGCACGTGCGCAACTGCGTCCCTGCGCGGATACGCGAGTCAATGAAGCCCGAACCCGCCGAGGTTGCGGACTTGAACGTCGTTAATGCGTTGACGACATCACATCAAACAATACTCGACATACTACGTGATTCTCTTGCGGATTGTGACAGGAAACACGCACTCCTTGCGTTGCAAACAGAGATCAGGCAACTCGATCTGATCGCGAAAGTAACGGGCCAGGTGAACACCGGGCCACAAATGAACTTCGTGGTGAATCCTGAGTTTGTCCGGCTAAAGCAAGTGATTGTTGAGAAGTTGCTCCCGTATCCCGAAGCCCGATTAGCGCTCTCTGATGCCCTCGATGCACTTGCCGAGGAGTCAAACGATGGCGGCTAGTGAGGGCAACCTATTCCGCGAGCTGTCTCGCGCGATTAATCCCGTCAAATTTGCGCAATCACTCGGCATTGATCCCGACACATGGCAGGAGGACGTTCTCAGGTCTGACTCTAAGCGTATAATCCTCAACTGCGCGAGGCAAACCGGCAAGAGTTCAATCGTGGCGATTATTGCCCTTCACCAAGCCCTCTACACTCCGAAGGCGATGGTCATTATTATCAGTCACACGCTCCAACAAGCCGCGGAGACGTTCCGCAAGGTGCACGACTATTATCGGCAGATCGCCAAGCCGGTTCTCTCGATCACCGAGACTGTTCACCGGCTTGAACTGCAAAACGGTTCGCGGGTCGTCACACTCACCGGCCAAGCGCCCGATAGCATCCGGGGATTCTCGTCGGTTTCACTCCTGATTATTGACGAAGCGGCGCAGGTTCTTGAGAGATCGTACACAAATGCGAGACCTATGCTGGCTGTCAGCAATGGCCGGATCATTCTGCTCTCAACTCCGCATGGAAAACGCGGCTTTTATTGGGAAGCATGGAATGATTTTCAGCATGAGAACTTCGAGGGTTGGCAAGGCATTGAGATCAATGCCGATCAGTGTCCGAGATTCACGAAGGCGTTTGTCATTGAGGAGAAGCGGCGCATGCTCGATTGGGAATTCAAGCAAGAATATTATAACCACTTTGCGGAGGCACAAGAATCAGTATTCAAAGCTGAGGATATAGACGCGGCATTCGATCATCCCGAACTGCCGACAAGATGGGAGATCGACCTAGAGTTGGAATGACTTCTAATTACTCGACCTACTTGTGGGGCCGGAGGAGCAGCCCTCAGATACATCTGCAGGTTCGAGGTGACGGGGTGCGAGTCAAAGCCCCTCTCGACATCTATTCTCTCAGCGGTGCATCCCATCATAATACTGTTTCGTGCATCGAACGCAAGATCATCTATGGCGGAAATGCCTCACTACACTCAATTTTTGGCCACCGAACTGATAAACCTGTTTCGTGGTTGGCTCATCATGTAGTATAGCTTGGTCGATGTAAATAAGTAGGATATAAAAAGGTATCGTGACCCATGTGCAGTCAAACAGTTTCCGAAACAAGCACTGAATTGGCTGAGGGGAATTTTTATGGGTTCACAGGAATCTAAGAGGCCATTCATAAAAAAAATTTCATTTATAATTCGTCATCGCGGCGATCTTGGACAGCTCAAAAGCGATAGCGATGCCAAACTTTTTATCGAAGATGGCATTGCGATCACTTTGATCGACCAGACCGCCAGATTGTATACCGAAGTGCTGGAAGGCCTCTCTCAATTTCACAATTGGAGCGATAGGTTTTCAGAGAGATATCTTGACAAAGAACTTCAAAAATTGATAGCAAACGCAGCAAAAGAGGAAGCAAATGAGAGGACTATTGAGGGCTGCGTTTCCCATTTTTTTAATGAATTAGTTGATCGTCTCGACAGCTATTCGGCCGAAAACATAGTTATAGTGCCAATCGCCGGGTTTAGAAGCGATCCCGCGCCATCCGATGCTAGAGTTACCATTGGCAACCTCACGTTGATGTATATGAACGATACGCGAATTCGCGAGACGATTGACGTGCTTGAAAACATCCGCGCGAAGGCTCCCAAAAAAGCGCCCAAACAAGAACAACTTGTGGATATGCTTCGCCAAAACAGCCTCGATCGAATAAAGGGCCAGGTGTGTGCCGAGTATCGCGTCGTTGCGGAACCGGAAAGAGCTATTGAGCGCGCATATGATGAGACTCGTCGCTCTCTCGATTGGCTGCGTTGTGCTACCTTTTTCTTATACAGTAGAGAGAAGGGGAAAAAAATGGCAGCTGGCCTCGGCCCGCTTGGAGAGGTAATTACCTATACTCCTGAAACCGCGCTGATAATGAGTTCCTCATCTACTAGGATCACGCTTCGCAATGCCGCAAAAGGGCCGTTGTTTCGCTTTGATTGGAACGCAGAAAATATACGATCTCTGCGAGAAAGCGGCTTTCTTCGGATGGCAGAACTGCTAAAATGCCCTGTACTGACCGACTTTCAACAAGCGCTTCTTTTGGGTGTGCATTGGTTTGCTGATTCCCTGACCCAGCTACAGAAAGAGAACGAACTGCTGAGCCTCATCACGTGCTTGGAGAGCGTCATCCCAAGTAAGGACAAATTCGACAAGCGGAGCACAGAAGGGGGCATTAGCCATGCCATTGCTGAAAGCGTAGCTACTGCATACGCTGCAAATTTGCCACCAAAACAGAAAAATCGTGATAGGATACGCGGAGCGGCGGAAAAATTGGTGCTCGACATGTATGGCAAGCGCAGCCACATCACACACGGAGGCAAAATAGAAATCTTCGACAGAGAGCTTGGAGAGCTCAGTTTGTTGGTAGGAGGGTTGATCAATTGGTTGATCCAACAATATCAGTCGGAGGAATTTTTAGACCAACTAGCATTCTTAAAGTGGCTTCAATTCCACAAGTCAAAGTTCGATTACGAAAGACTAGAAAAGGAGTTCAGAGCCGCAAAGAAGTCCAATTAGAGCGACGCTCAAATATCCCGGTTAGAGTAATCGGGCCGAGCGGCTTCTTCAACGGTAATTAGGGCCATTCTTTTTTCGATTCGGAGCGATCTAAGGGATCGGTTCAAAAGGTGACGCAAAACTAGTGGAGTTAAGCGGAGTACAACGACACGTAATAACTAAGGACAATGATTATATAACTAGGTCATTAGAGATAGCACCTTACCACAAGCAGAATTGATGTTATCAGAGAATGAACAAGCAGCCTCACAAATACCTTGAAGAGGTAATATTTGAGATATGGTGGCAACTTAAACAAGTCGCACCAGGCGTATTCTTAGATCCACATTACGACTTACTCGTTGGGAGAGTGTATGATAAACTTGAAGGATATCCCTTCCACGAGCCACTGCCAGCTTCAACCATGCCGGGTCAGATCGCAGTTTACGTCGTGCAACATAGATTTAGACAGAGTGCGAATAGTTGGCCGCTTGTTCAACTTGGACCGGGAATTATAACGCTCAATGACACTGAGAGATGTGATTGGGCTGATTTCAAAGCAAGAGTTCCGCAGGTGCTAGATGCACTTATTCAGGCATATCCAAAAGGCGAACTCACTGTCAATAGAGCAATATTCCGCTGTGTGAATGCGACAGAATTTAACTATGAAGAGGATGACATATTTGCGTTCCTCGGCGATATGATGGGGACTGAAGTGAAAGTGCGTCCATCTCTGTTCATTGATGCCGGAGTGAAAGATAAAGCATTAGCTCTTGATTTGCGGTTTGTATTTCCATCGTCAAAACCTGCTGGAGCGATAAACCTCAGGTTAGCTCGAGGACAAAAAAATACTACGGACGCTTTTATTTGGGAAACGACAGTTCAATCAATTGATGATGATGCTCCCAAAACTAAAAGCGACATACTGAAATGGGTAGATCAAGCCCACGATCTAACAGATGATTGGCTCTCTAAGTTGCCAAGCTGCTAAATTCCGAGGACATTTGAATGAAACACTCACAAGATTACAAGGATCCTAATGGTGTGAGCGAGTTTTTCTTTAACGACCAAAGCCCACAGTCGATGGGCGGAGTCGACGTAGTCGGCCGCATGCGCGAGATATGGAATGTTCCACCCCACAAAGGAAAGCGCAAGACGGGGGAATCTTTCGTTGAAGGAACGTCAACAGTCCGTAAGATTCAGGTAAGGGAAATTTATAACCCAGTCGTTACGGGCATGTTCGGTGCCAGAACGACTGCGTCCTCTGATGAGTGGCATATTATCACGGACACAGAGGGTGCATCTTTGAAAAAAAAGCGTGCTCAAATCAGAGTGTCTCGGGAGCTAATCGAGCACAATGTCTTTGTCGACCTGCCTCCTATCGATAAATGGACCGTACGTGTTAGAATAAAGGAAATATCGGACGCCAAGCCATTCAAAATAAAGCCGGACTAAGTTTTGATGAGAGACTATCCTTGGCGACTTTTGACGAGAGATTATCCTTGGTACGGTGTCGTCACCAGCACCGACGATCTACAGCAAGGCGATTTCATTGAAAAGTGCCTATTTTTCCCCCCTCCTGAAGATATCCCTTTGTTTGAAATAGTGGATGAATCTGATATCGAGGTTAAGCCAGAACGGTATAACGTTATAGTACTGAGCCAATCTTGTGACATAAAGTTCAAAAAGATTCGATTTATCGTTGTTTGTCCTTATTGGTCGTTAAGCTCTTTTCAAAAGGAGTACCCATATTATGGAGAGGACGATGGGTTTGAAGAGTTGCGCCGGGGGAACACAGTTGGCTATCGTCTGTTGAGCAAATGTGACATTCCACAGTTTAAGAGAGAAGCTGTAGTAGCAAGCTTTCGCGAGGTCTACAGTCTTCCTTTCAGATGGTTGATAAATTCTATGAGCACTTATGGCGTGCGCCTACGTTTGCTACCTCCATATCGAGAGCATCTATCTCAAGAATTTGCTCGATTTTTCATGAGGGTTGGATTGCCCGATGATATCGCCTTTGATTAACCACCTTGTTAACAATACGACAAGAAATCTTGATCGATCCTCGCCGCAACCCAACTAGATCGCTCAAGCCTACACCTTGTTCAACAGATCTTGTTGGTAGGCTACAGAAAACAACTTGCGATCTCCTTTTTGAACGCTATGATCGAATGCTAGGCTTAATACCAGGCTTAGTACCGTCAAACAGCTGCTGCAGCGCGTCCATTCGTGCGAACGTTACACAATCATTGAAGTAAGCGTTTCGACCATATACTTGCGGTTAATCGACCCCGATGGCTGGATGGTTAATTGGTTCCGCCACATGTCCGCGCAGTTCTCGCTGCATATCAACGAACTAAAGAATTATCATCGAAAAAGAGGAAGAGTCTAATTCAATTTTCCGTATGATAAATGAGAGGGAGTGTGCAAATTTCTATGGCAAACCAATACACACATATCGCCGACGTAAAAGTTGGCAAGGTGAAAGGCAACAGTAAGATTTACCCTCAGCTGCGCCTGCCGAGTCAGTACGCGGAACTCGCCGGTAAAAAAGCTAGTATTTACGAATTAAGCGTACGTGAAGGCGAACCCACATTCATCATTAGATTCGATAACCAAAACCACATAGCGGCCTATCATGGGGACACACTGCCCGAAGGGCGTGTGGCCGGCGGGCGCGAAGTGCCCGTTAAGCCCTGTCGAGGCTCCGACTCGGGTTCAAATCCCGACTCGGGCGCTCCTTTTTTGCTTTCAATGGAGCTGAATGTTGCTCTTGGGGAAATAAGTGATTTAATCCCTGTGATTTGGGATTCGAGAGCAGAGAGACGAGATTCTAAGTCTTTCTGACAATTTGGTTGTATAACTTCAGGCGTAAGTTGTATAACCTTAGAACTGTCTTCTGATAACTCACCGAACATGACGACGAGTGCTCGCTTGTTCCCGTGCTGGGTTTCAAATATGTCAGCAGTCTTCCCAATTTCGTCTGTGTAGGTTTTGGGCAACCTTATGAGGGGGTAGACAATGCCAGCATTGGCTTTTAGTTTGGTTACCTTCGATCTTCCTACAAGTTGCATAATCTCACCGATTTATCTGACATCTCACATCTATCTATCCAACCTTTCCTATCAATCGCCCTTCTCCGTGTCTCTCGCTTTCTTCGCAAGCTCAACCGCTATAACTAGCGCGTCGCTCTGCGAGATTCTTTTATGTAGCCGCGCCGCTTCCTCAAGCTGAAAGCCGATCAACAGCTCCCGCGCCTCCTTAGAGACTAATATTTTCGTCCTTTCCATGTGTTGTCCAGTTATCCTAGATTGATATGAACCTTTCTCTGATATTGACCCCTCGAAGGGTAACTTATACCCTAACATGTTAGAGTTACACGGTGCTGCGTTGTAGCTCCGTATATTTCGCTCCGTTGCCGATTTTGGAGAGTCTCATCGGAACTACGGAAGCCGTCGAGGTCAACCGAGCCGGAGACTAAGAATTAGAATCTTAGAATATCTAGCGCCCCACACGATTTTCGGAAGTCGTCCTCGTATAATATAGCCGATTGCTGCCGGTCGCTGACAGCTTTCAAAGCAGCCCCAAAAACAAAGGAAACGGAAGGCAGAAGCAACCCTTTGGGAGTTAAGGAACGGGCAGAGCGTCACGTGTCCGTTGAAAGGTTTCGGTTTTCACTTTCAACACGTTCTTGCAGCGGGGTTATCTCCTTCAGCATGAATGCACCATTGTGCAAGCAATATACACCGAGACCAACAAAAGCGAGATAAGACAGGCTCTCTACAACCTGTTTGCTGCCTACATTCACACACGATGCCGCTCGAACAACTGTTAGAAAGCGTGGAACGAGCGCGGCGTGACGCGCAGCTTAGATATGTAATGATCTACGGCGCGGCTTGCAGCTACTGCCTCGCTAGAGCAAAGCGGCTTGAAGGGTCTTACTTGCGAACGTTTGCGCTTGAGTTGAAAGAGCAGCTCGCCCAGACCCTTACTGCGTTCGTTATGTCGATTCTGACTAAGCCGCGTAGGCACCTAGATATGGAAACGGCTGAGCCGCCGCTCCGCGAGATCATTGAAGTGTTGCAGCAGGTGACGTGTGCACACGAAGCGGAAAAGCTTGCGATTTCTGTTTTGAAAGCTGCAAGCGAATCTAGTGAAAGGCCAAAAAAAGCTTGATTGGGTTTATCCTTTAAATATTGGGTCTTAGAACTTAGCTAGTGTCCTGTCGAGAGTACTGTGTAGCGTATTGTTTATTGTTTTCTCTTCTTTTGCTGGAAGCCCTAAAAAGTCTGTGATTAGTGGCCACGCGTCTAGATACTTCTCATATTTGGCGCCGTGTGGCTTCGGCAATCCTGCGTAAAGAGTCGTGCCGAGACTACCGCGTATCGCTTCGTCAGGAATCACGTAGTGCGCAGCTGGCGGAAACACGTAGAATATGAAAAAATCGACGTCTCCGCGCTTATAGTTCTCCTTTTTTCCGCTTCCCATACCGGCGCCGTGATGTATCGTAATGAAGTAGGCTTCACGCGCCCCTCTCGTTTGCTTGCTGTTGGTTGCTTTCACCTGAATCTTGCATATGCGCTCGGTCAACTTCTCGTCGCTTTTCCGTATTTCTACATCATGCAGCTGGTTATTAGTGACTTGACTTACAATGCAATCTTCAAAAAGCGAGGAAAGCTTAATAACGACTAAGTCTTCAGCGACCCGTCCTAGTTTATCGGTGTGGGTTACATTCACCATTATCTGATTCCTGTCGCCGCAGAAGGCTCTGGAAACATGTTACTCATTTTCTCAAGGATAATAACAGTTGCTATGCTTCACGGCTTTCACCAACCGCAGATTCACCATCGGGTTTGACCAACCTTTCGCCAGAGTCCCTAAAAACAACAAATTCATGGCGATACAAGCCCCGTAGTTCAACGTTATAAACTACTAGCTTTTTTCGAGCTTCGTCAAAACAAAGTCCTCAAAAAGAAGAAGAGCGTGATCACACTGCAAGATATTATCGCTAGCTGTTGTGGTCTATGCGCCATTCTAAGGCAATCGGCTTTGCGGCTAAAAAACAGCCGATTTTGAGCAAACTAGGAAAGCAACTTGCGAGTGTCTCCCACCCATAACCACTCCAGTCTGTGGCTGAATCTCTAGGAACAACGGATATTGTGAAGTTACTTTCAACGACTGCTACGCATTCCTGCTTTTCTGGGTGCTGCAGGTGAGCTGCGTTTAATCATTTATGAACTTGTTAACTGGAGATGAAACAAAATTAACCTGCGCGTTCTAAAGGTTCACAGCCGCAAATAAAGCTGATAAGAGCGGTAATTTTCGCGTCGTAACCGTTTAGCCTATCATAATTGTCCAAGACCGTCGGAACCGAGAATCGGTCATCGCTCAAATTTTTTGACTTTGAAGGCAACCATGGTGCGTAAAAAGTCTTGTCGGAGCTTTTTGCCTCTTCGATTTTTTGCTTGGCGCGTGTTTCATCGCCCCCCCGTTCTCACAGCTATCTGCAGATCTCAGTTAGGGTTCATAACTAAATATCTTCGACTGAAAAGCGGTGCCATCGACTTCTATGATCTCACGTGCAATCTCGCGCGAACAAAGCCTTCTTAGCGATCTCCATAGCAAGGTTGCTTCATAGTCGGCGGCTTCAGGAGGTATGAAATCTAACAACGTTTCGGAACAAATGACAATCAGTCGGTGCTTCGCGCGTGAAAAGGCGACATTTGATCGTTTGAGATCTAGAATGAATTTTGTGCTCGTACTGATAGCCGCGGGGTCGCTTTCAGATGCTGAAATAATAACAACGTCTCGCTGCCCGCCTTGAAAGCTTTCCACTGTATTTATCGAATATACCAAGCCAGATGGCTCAGAATATTGCTTCAATCGCACCTTCAGAAGGCCGCGCTGTGCTCTGTGCGGCGTGATTATAGCGATTGATTGAGGCGAGCAGCCTGTGCAGCTCCCTAAAATCTGTTCGATAATATAAGCCTCAACGCTGTTACTAAGCTTGGAGTGCTTCTCACTATGAGTTATCAAATAGAGACCAGTTTTTCGGCGCCAAACACTTGCCCACGCATTTTTTGATGGCACCGATGACGGCTGATATGGTTCACCAGGTCTCCCGGCAAGCGCTCTTTCTTGGCCATACAAGCGATTGACGAGTTCTCGTATCTCAGATGGCAACCGGAAAGTGTAGATTAATGGTGACTGACATACTCTTGTTAAGTCTGGATGCTGTGTGCCTATGTTTTGAACTGCCACGTACGCGCTATTATACGGTTGGTACAGCACAACAGGCGGACGGTCCTCATTTATCCAGTCGTGCGCCACTATTGGTGGCAACTGCTGATAATCGCCGGCGAGCAGAATCTGCCCACGCTGAGGGTCGAGCAACGTTGCTAGTGCTAGAAAACTTGGGAACACCATCATGCTGGCTTCGTCTACGACAAGCAAAGCGGCTCGCAAATTCGCTAAACGTGCGCCTTTCGCTTTCCATAACTTGAGGATCGATGAGATAGTGCCCCCCACCACTGCGACAGAATTGGACAACATTTCGCTTAGGCGCGTACCCCATTTTGAATCAATGACGCTAATATCGCTGCGAGGCCGCGGGCTATCCGGAGATGATAAGGCTTTTGCAAGCATTATTGACGGCAGATTGCGCTCCTCCGAGAAAGAGTCATTTACAAACGAGCACCTAAGCAAGTCGGCCATATCTTCAAGAAGGATGTTTACGGCCGTGTGCGTGCTCGCAGTTAGCAGCACAATATCGCCTACTTCTAGACGAGCAAGAATGCGAATCAAAACCGCAGCTGCTGTTGTGATCGTTTTGCCAGTTCCAGGGGGTCCATGAAGTAATTGAATTCGAGAGTCCAGCCCACTGAGGCAAGCTATCCTCTGATAAGGATTCAACTTCCCTCCGTCCGGAAAGGTGCTAGACTTAAGAATTCGATTGTATTCCGCCCTTTCTCGCGGCTTCACCTTGCGTTGACTTGGTATTGTTGGCCTCACAGGATCGAGCCATTGATTGACCGGGCTTCTTTCATTTTGCAAAAGGGCATCTTCAACCCTTTGAGCAACAAAATCAGATGGGCTCTCGTCTATCGTAGCATAGTCAAATGCCAAGCCTTCTGTCTGATGACTTGCGCTGGCCAACCTATATCGGTCGGAACGCATCGGGATTATGTCTAGAACTACGCTTAGCGAGGACCAGTCAATTGCTCGCAATACGCAAGTGCTTCCTTCAAAACGAAGTTGTCCTAACCGCTGTCCGATAGTTGGATCTCCGCTACATGGGGTAACCCGGACAAAATCTCCATCGCTGAAACTGCAGTTAGCGGCAAATGTGTCGGGGTCGATATCAAAGTCCTGCAAGTTGACTTGTGCAATTAATTCCTGTTTTTTTCTGTCTGAATTCCATTTGCTTTGAACATTTTTTATAGGGACGCTGCTTCCTGAAGCTACTCTGTAGGCCGGAGCTATCAAGTGAGCAGCCGTCCAATCGCGCATCTTAACATTCGAGTCTAATCTCAGGAAATCTATAGCTGCACGGCTAACACTGTCAACGCCTAGCGAAAATTGCTTCAATTTACCGAGATCCAAAATTGGCTTAAATATCTCTCGGTTTTTATCTCGCAACCGCTCCTCAATCCATCGCAGGGCCTCTGTTCTAGCGGCAAGATAAGCCCTCAAATAGCTGGGTTTGGATGCTTCATTGTAGCGTTTTATGGCATTTGCAATCCTGGGATCGTCCCGATCCTCAGACTTCTGAAGCGTCTTCCAAGCTGCGCGCCAATACGGGGCCGGCAAAGAGTCGTCAGATCGACCACGAATTTCAAAACGATGTTTTTCGGCAGTTGTGCGCTCCCTTGGCGCCCATTCATACATAGTGCTGCCTGCATTTGTAGCCTGCGCTGTTTGTTTTCTTATTGCAAGCGTCGTCTTGAAATTGAAAAGATCCTGCGCAAAAACCCGTTCCAGGTCTACATCTTCGCCGCTGACGTGTCGAAACCAATGGAAACGCGAACCAAACCACGAAAGAGATGTGGCCACAATAAGCCCCCGACTGGTCCATCCTAAGGCATACCGATTGTCAACCTCCTCTCCTACGCAAGAAAAGATCAGCTGATCTAGCCCTTCACGGCAGCCAAGTAGCTCGGTTAAGTGACTCAGTAGCGCCGTGCTAGCACGAGAGCAGGCTTCAACAAGGCGGGTCATCTCCGACCGAGACCAGACGTAAAAATGAATTGGAGCGTAATCATCCTGTGCCACCGCGATGATCGCGTCGACGAGCTCGTGAAGAAAGTCTTCGATAACTCGCCTTTCTGCCTCAGTGTCTTCATCATATCGCCCAGTCCACGGGGTTGTTTTATACCGAACTATTTGCTTGCTGCACTTGTAATCGAGAGGTTTTAAAGAATGAGCTGCACGATTACCCTCAATTTGCCATGCTTCCTTCACATGCGGGTCACGGTGCCATCCGTTTGAAGACTTAACGAAGGCAGTGTAGAACTGCCCTCTGCTATTCGTGACATGTGCAGCAAGTGCAGCTACCCTGTTTTCTACGTAATCATAGTCCACCGATAAGTAGATTCTAATTAACCTACGACGGTCTATCGAGTGCTCCGGAAGCTGTCCTTGATTTGAAAGTGGCAAATATCGAACATTGTAACTAGGCACAGTTGTGACTCCTCCCGGAAGAGTCGACTTCCGCGTTAGTGCCTTGGTTTTTAGCACTTCTAAGCTCCGTGAGAAGCCTTGTTTACTTCTTATGTTGCGCGCTTGTGCGCTTCGCAAATCCAACTCAGAAAGTCGATCAATATCCGACACACCGCCTTCCCGCAGCGCTCGCGCTGTCGCGGGTTCAATGCTTAAGAGTTCCAGACTACGATTTATGCCGCTTTCAGGAAGACAATAAACGTCAAAAATGCACGTGCCGCACTTCTCGTTTAGCTGGTACTCCAGTGACGCAACGTCGCTAGCAGCTATCTGCTTAAGGCTGCCGTCACTAGCTAGCAGATGGGTTATATCTTCTACTAATTGTGCCACATCATTCCGATCGAGCGGAGATAGTTTCAAAATATTTTGTATATCGTTTGTGTTTTCATCGATCCGCACTACCAAGCAGTCTAAATCTGCTTTCGTCACCGGTTTTCCGTGGATGGCTAGTCGATTTTTTTCAAGTAGGCCACCAACGATCATGTAATAAAGCGCAACCTGGATACGATGGTAAGTGCGATCCCGACGGCTTGCTTTACATTCCACAATCATTAGCCGAGGAGCGCCACTTTTGTCCCTTCGAACCAACAAAAAATCTATCGCTCCTCTCAAATGAAATTCCCCTATGTCAGCGCTGACACAAAGGTTCCGGCAATACGCAGATTGACGAGGATTTAACTCACTAACGAGAGCTACGAAGTCCTCCCACTCAGTGCCGTTACGACATTCGGAGGAACTGAGTTTCGTCGCGGAGTTCCCAGATGCAGCTAGGTCAATAAAACCTGCGTGTTCGAGTTCGGCTTTCCATTCTTCCTCTTTCTCGCGCCCCGACTGCTGAAGTGCCAGATCTAGCAGGGGATTAAAAAGGCGATCGAAGAAAGGTAGCGATCTTGCTAATTCCATGTCACCCAAATTTAGCTTGAAGCGACGCGCACAAGAATCGTGCCTGATAAACTCCGCAATGTCCGTTGCCGTAATGCTTAGTAGGGACTCTCGCAATGTACTGTCCTCCCTGCGTTGCTTAGCCGTGAGACAAAACGCTATTTGAGTATCTTGAGCATCAAAAAGTCTTCTAAGACATTGCAAGCAACTAATAAAAGGCTTTCACTGTGAGCAGAGAACTTAAACGGCGCCTGTTTAAAAAAACTAAGCGATTATTGGGCATCTTGTCTGGTGCAAACTTGCTAGTGTCTCAACTACTCAGTGACATTTAGAAAAGGCACTAGATATAACTTAAAAATTGACGCGTAGATGCCGATCTTGCTCGCGATCTCTTGGTGCAGTGCCTTCGATATACGCTCGATTACTTTGAAGAGACAAAAAATCGGAGCCTCAGCACTTCTCGGAAGAAGACTCATCTCGAAATACTATTGCCTGATAGGGGCCTACCTTCCAGCCAACACTCGGTTGAGCGCATGTATCTGCTCGAAAAAAAGTCCGTGACCTCCAGGTAACATAGAGTCCTTCGCGTCTTCAATCTGCATAAGCTGCTCTGCGATCAACCAAGGGGGTACCAATACATCTGACCATCCTCCTATTATGGTCGTTGGCACGGCTATATCTTCCAAGCTCTCCTGCAGGTCCTGATCTCGCATCTCAACAAGCCCGCATATCAACGCCTCAGGAGAGCTAGATTGTAACATATCTTGTATCCACTGATAATCCGCCTCCGCTCTTAGGACTGTATTACCGTAAATCCGAGGGATCAGTTGAGGGGATGCCCCAAGATCAATGAGATCAATGAGCGCATCAAAGAATACAGGATCGCGACCGACGCAAGCCCAGTGACTTAGAATGTCTCTAACAGCGGAGAGGGTCTCTCCAGTGAGCACTTCGCCCGTTCCGAATAAGGCACCTACGGCATCGACGAAACGCAAGTCTAAAGCTGCCTCAGCCGCTTCGGCGAGACCGGTAACGGAGCCGAGACCGATCTCGGCCAGACGATCAAAGACGCCCTCCTTACTCCAGGTCATATATGGCCCCGCCGCTGCGACAAGAGCAAGCCTCTCCACAGGCGGGTCATCATGCAACGCCATATAATACATGGCAATCGCTCCGCCGAGCGAGTAGCCAACAAGCGTCACATCATCCCGTTCAAACTTATCAATGGCCTTCCCGAGGTCTTTGGCCCACGTTTTGTACGTGTAGCCAGCTGGCACGTTTTTCGAGTATCCAAACCCTCGCAGGTCAATAGACACAACGTGATAGCCATGTCTCTTTAGATAAGGGATCTGGTACTTCCACATCTCGTGGGTGAGGCCGAAACCGTGAACGAGCAACATGGGCTTGCCACTACCTACAACTTCTGCGAACATTTTCACGCCAGGCGCCACTTTGACAGGGTCCGACGCCGGATTGGATCCCTCTTTATATGCCATGAAACAACCTCCGCGCTCGCGCGTAAACCTTAGAATTGTCCCCGTGCCTCGCTGAGCACAAGTTCATACTAAAGGATGCTTCTCGCATAAAATAGTCGCGTGACGCGGCGTTGTTACAGTTTACGATTCCTCGCACCAAACGTCTCCCCAGCTTTGCATGTACACGTCGTACACGTGTTCAGGTAATGGATGCCGATAGTTAGTCCACTCCACACCACGAACCCCATGAGTCAAAATATAAGCGCGATTCGACTCGTTCCAACCTATGATATCACCCTGCTGCTCTGCGAACTTCCTTAGGTCAGACGCAACAAAGTGGGCGTTACATCGCTTGAGCGGGATCCGCTGCTTCTGTGTCCACTTGCGGAAGCTTTCAAGCGTGAACATTGGCGTATCATCATCTCTGTCTGCACAGAGGGTTGGTAGGATCTCAACTACCTGTGGATGAAGGGGCACATAGTGTTCCATCGTGATCTTGTCTTGCATCGGTTCGACGAGAACTACAGGCTTTTCAAGCCGCATTGCTTCTCTAAGTTGTTCAACTCTCAATTGAGCGATGGTGCTGTACGGCCGCTGACCAGTATAAGCGCTGAACAAAACAAGTCCGCTAAAATGTCGGGCGTGCAGCTCATCAATTGACCCGTGCTCTAACTCTTGATTAATTACTGAGAGGACGTGCTCCACATCGTCTTTGGTGACTATTCGCGCCGTCATTTTCTTTCGGGCTTTTCGTACCTTCGGCTTCTCCAAAAATAAGTCAAAAGCTAGGAGGCGTTGATCAAACGTGAGTTTCGCCTGATATCTCAAGAATCCCTTTGTGAAGTTGAGCACCTTGCCTTGTGCATAAAAATCGTCGTACTTACTAAACAGAGCTTCACGCATGCGCTCCAAGCTGTCCCGGCTGATCCTTCCTTTCGTATGCGACCAAAACACAGAAGCAGCCTTTGCAAGCCAGATGCTTGATTTATACGTCAAGCCAGCTGTGCGCCACGCGAGATAGCTACTCAGTTCCTTCTTTGTGTATTTGAATTCTAACGTCGCTAGCGTTTCTCGCTTAGTTGGCTGTAATTCTACATCTTGAATATTAGTCTCTTGAGCTTTAAATTGAAAACGCGCTTCTTTTAGCTGTCGAGGCTCCGACTCGGGTTCAAATCCCGACTCGGGCGCTCCTTTTTTGCGTCTATTTGACGAAAGAAGCTTCTCAGCATTAGGAAAAAAGTGTAAACTCGAGTGTAAACTTTCACATCAGTCTAACAGCTACAGCTTGTTGGATCTTACGCTGCCGTTTACAAAAGAAGACTTGGACGGATATCTCACACTACGGGCGGCAGGGCTATCGCCTAAAACGGTCAGGTGGCTGAAGAAGTCAGCTGAACTCTTGTTGAACTCGACGCGAGAAGTCATCAGCGACCTGCGGCCTCACTGACGGTCTTACCAACATATCTATAAAATGCTAGCCCAGAGACTAATTACCAACGGTACCGTTGTGACAACAATAGCTTCGACGACGAACAGCGGAGTTATTTTTCTTCTTCCGCTCCAGATTACGTAAAACATAACCACGTCTGTCACAGCGACGATGATAGCACTGATGACAATCGCCTGTAAAAAGAGAATGTTTGGATAAATATGAACCCAGAGATTAATTGCCAACGGTACCATGGTGATAAAAATAGCTCCGACGACGAACAGCGCGTTTAAGTGTCTTCTTCCGCTCCAGATTACGTAAAACATAACCACGTCTGTCACAGCGACGATTATAGTAGTGAAGACAAGCGTATTTAAAAAGAGAATGTTTGGAAAAATGATATCATACACGGTTTACTCCTCCAACTTCAGCGTTGATTCGATTCCCCGCAACATTTTAGTCGTCCGGTTGGAATAGCGCTAAAACCTGATAAAGAATAACGTTAACAGCCTGCAACTAACCTGACATCAGCATAGGAAAACTATCTCACATGACAAACCAATTGACACACGTCGCCGATGTTAAAGGTTGGGCGGTTTGCCTTTAAGTATGTATTAAAGCGCTTGTACGAGGCGAGGTCGTGATATGGCACTGTCTGAAGTAATGTCGAGAGAGATAAAGCGTTTTTCGATTTGAGTTTTGGTCGCTTCGTCGCAAAACCCGAGATATTGCAAAGGGGTTGCTATGAGTACTGCTGCGACTTTTTTGCAGCCTAAGGAAACGTAGGCTCAAATCCGGGTGAAAGCACTTATTCGTGAACGTTGAATGAAGCAGTAGGTGATCAAAGTGCGTTACTTGGTATATTTTGAAGTTTCGACAGAAGTCGGCAATCACTTAGATTTCGAAGAAGGAGGGCCCGGGAAAATCTTCGGCTATCTCATGAATCGGTTCGCGCCAGAGGCCGTGTATACGGAGGCCGGCACGCGCAATGTCTTCATGGTGGCCGATCTGGATGAGGCCAAAATGACGGAGATCATGCTAATCGTGTCAAAGAAGTTGGGCACGTACCCTGAATTCACGCCCTTGATTCTCGGAGAGGCGACGCCCGGCATCGCTGCTAAGGCAATAGAAGAGGCGAAAAAAGCACCATAGGTCGGCGATCGAATCAGGTTCACATGCTCTGATTGGATCCCAAGAGGTAGCTTGCACGAGGCGTGGGGGACCAAGTCAATCTGATCGAAAGAATATCATAAGAACTTTTCAAAACATCGAGTCGTCGTTTCGACAAGAATACGTTGGCGTATTGGTTGACGTCATATTTCAAGCATTGCACCGGTAAGGGCTGCGTCTCAAGGGATTCTTGAGGCAGACCAACATGCTTAGGGGGCGTCATCACGTGAACGTGGTTACAGAAGAATACCCAATTAAAGACATTTTTTGATACCAAAGTTACCCTTAGCTATCTTCAAAATAGCATCGCTTACCAATATTGTTCTAATGGAGAGAACAGGAGTTAGATTCCTATCTTTTTTCTAAATCTTTTGGATCTGCCTCTTTCTTCATATATGTGCCGCGAACCTGGGTATTATCCCAATCAGTTAGATAGGTCACTTCAGGTTGGGTTTGCAGATCGGTCACTTCAGGTTGGGTTTGTGCAGTTCGTTTTGCTTTTTTATCTTCTTGCTGAGCCATGAAACTCATCTCTTGTCATAGGCGTTATCTGCGATGTCAAGCGCAGTAATGTCACCAAGCTTATAGTACACATTAGGGCACCTTTTCAACCTTTTTGTATGGTCTCCGATACCGTATTAAATGGGGGGATGGGCACAATCTGTTAGTCTACATCAAATCCAGCTTACAATGCAGAGCAACTTAAATAAGAATTGATCGAAATGGGAGTTATCCAAAACGAAGGATTTGCAGCAAGATGCCGAAGCACGAGCTGAAAGTTCCCACCGATAGGATCGAAACACTGACGGATGGAATATTTGCCATAGCCATGACTTTGCTGGTTTTGAGTATTGAAGTACCCACACTGCCAGCCCCCGTAACTCCCGCTGTGTTCAGCGCGTATGTTACGAGTATTCTGCCTCAGATATTCATTTACGTAATCGGCTTCATCCTTCTAGCTGTTTTTTGGATGAATCACCACATATTTTTCGTAATAGAACGAACCAACACCACCCTTCTCTGGATAAATATCCTCTGGCTAATGTCAATTGCCCTCGTGCCTTTCTCCACGGCAATTGTCGGTAGATATGGTCAATTCCAGCTTGCACAACTCATATTTGATGTAAATATGCTCATTATAGGTCTTTTATGGTATGCTAACTGGTCTTACGCATCAAGGAAAGGGTTCGTCGCTGAGAAGGTGATGCCCTATGCCGTTCAAATCAGGCGATCGAACCTTTCATTGCCAGTTTTGGCCATAATGGCAATTACGGTTTCTTTCATAAGTCCGGCAGGAAGTTTTTTAGTATTCGTACTTGTGCCTGTCATATTCACCCTTTATACAGTTGCGAGACGCGTTAAAGAACGCCGTTCGCCAACTACTGCGTAATAAAGACGTTAAAGAGCCCGCTGAACCGCTCAAGAATATGCTTGTGGCCGACTACTTCGCTTTTTGTTTTCACTTTCGGTATGTTCTTGCCGTGCGATTATTACCTGCTGGGCAGACGTACCTTTGTGCAAGCAATCCAGCCCCAGACCGATATCGGCGACAAGAAGCAGGATGTCTACAACCTCTTTGCTGCTTACGTTCACACAGTGCCACTAGAAGAGCTGATAGAGGGCGTGGAACGCGCACGGCTAGACGCTAAACTACGGCATGTGGTTATTCATGGGGCAGCCTGCAGCTACTGCCTCGCTAGAGCAGAACGGCTTGACGGGTCGTACCTGCGAACGTTTGCGCTAGAACTGAAAGAACAGCTTGCTCAGACGCTGGCTGTGTTCGTCACCTCGATTCTGGCAGAGCCTCATAGGCAAGACACGGAAAGTGCTGCCGAGCCGCCTCTGCGCCAGATCATTGAAGTGTTCCAGCAAGTGATGTGCACACACGACGCAGAAAAGCTGGCGATTTCTGCGCTCAAAATCTACGAAGAAGGTTATCGCGAGGAGCGGAGTTTAAAGTGATGAGATTCCGTCGCGTGCAAAACTCAACCCGCGAGCCGATCACGGATTTTCGAACAGACATTCGCGTAATGTCATAATCGTATCCTTATTTCTTTACCCAAACATGGGTAATTTCTCCAAACACCAATTTGCGATAATCGTTTGCTTCTTTGTAAGCTTCGTTTATCCAGTCTTTAGCTTCTTGTGTGTAAAAATCATTGGGGTTGGCGGTAGTAAGTTCCGTTAATTTNNTCAATAATTAGTCTGGCTTCTTTGAAAGACATATCTCCGGAAGGAGTTTGAACACTTGTCAATTCAACTTCTTTCATTTTCTCACTATCTCTTCCTGATTTACTTCCCAAAAAGAGTATTTGTTCCTTATATTCATTCGGGAAGTAAGACAGCGTATATGTTTGCTCTTTTTGAAT
>QGNH01001457.1_pt1 | contig 24181 bp, 32 predicted proteins | sample 1735481 | NCBI WGS metagenome assembly QGNH01 (sample SAMN09239004, study PRJNA386568) | Viral metagenome, whole genome shotgun sequencing project.
AGCGCATCTTGAAATCTATGATAACTACAGAGAGTAATGGCCGTCCAGACGAGACGGCCAAGTGACCGGAGAAACAATGCGTATATGTTCAAATTGTGGATCAATGGAAATTGGAATGTTTAAATGTAATAATTGTGGGGCAGTAGCTCAGCGGAAGAGTATCGGGGAGATGATCACTTCACATGTTTGCCTTCTAGACCAAACATGTAAACCGAGGGACGGTGGTTCGATTCCATCCTGCTCTACCTATTTTGGCCGTCGTGAAGGGACCAGCAAATGAATGACCGACGAGACTACCAAATGATGCAGAGAATCGAGCATTGCTTTGTATAAATTACAATTCATTCTTATGGGATGGAATTATTTTTGGGAGATTGTTTAGAAATTATGAAGTCGCTTCCCGCCGCTTCCGTTGATTTTATTCTAACTGATCCTCCCTACGGGACAACCGCTTGTGCTTGGGACTCAATCATTCCATTCGAGCCAATGTGGGCACAGTTAAGGCGTATTCGTAAAGGAGCTATTGGATTGTTTGGCAATGAGCCTTTTAGTTCGGCGCTAAGAATGAGCAATATCAAAGAGTTTAAGTATGATTGGATTTGGTCTAAGAATCGACCAAGCGGCATCGGATATGCCAAATATCGACCAATGGGATATCATGAAATAATATCTATTTTTGGACCAGGAAAACTGAAATACTATCCTCAAAGAATTGCTCGAAGTGAGGCCGGAAAAAATAGAACAAGTTATGGCCATGAATATGGAAATCTTAAATTGAAATCAGTCGGAGTTCATAGTGGCCTATTCAATACTAAACTCGGATTCAAACAATATGACCAAGAGACAAAAAACCCATCAACGGTTTTGCCATTCAATAAGGAAGTTGGCTTTCATCCAACTCAAAAACCAATCGCTTTGTTGGAATACCTCATCAAGACCTACACTCTCGAAGGCGAAACAGTCCTGGACTTCACTATGGGCAGTGGTTCGACTGGCGTTGCTTGTAAGAACTTAAACCGTAAATTCATCGGCATTGAGAAAGATGAGAAGTATTACAAGATTGCCTGTGAACGCATTGGGCAGTTGTGAAGGGACGGACATTTGATTCATAAATGGAATTGGATGCGCTATTCGGATATGGAAGTAATTACTCACTGGGGAAATCCTCATGTTTGTACGGATGAGCCTGCATATTTCCATTCTGCTGGAGCTTGTGGATGCTGTACAAAAGTATCAGCTGATGTTACTTGCGATAAGTGTTTAGAGATTATGAAAAGAGAGCCTGAATCAGATACAGATAAACTGATCAGTGATTTTGTAGATAAGGCCATTAAGATTTAGGGTAGTCTTTGTTGAACGCGCATAATCTGCGGTAAAAGGCCGTTTTGCAGGTCGGAGATTGACATGGATTATGCGGTTCTTTTTTGGAGGATGAATGTTAAAGGAAGTGAAGTCGTGAGCGGACCTAAATTAGGATGGGAAATAGCGGACGAAGTTACACGGTTTGTTGGCAATACGGCAGACATACAATTTGTGACAGCTTCAGAATATCAAGCCCTGGAAGCCGAGAATCAGCGGCTTCAAAAACAATTTGAAAAAGAAACATTGGTTACATCTTCTCTTTATCAACAAATTGAGCTTCTACAAAAGAACTGGGAGCTGCGTGCTGATGCTTTTTTAAAGCTAGAAAAAGAAAATGCCAAACTCCGCACCGCAGGCCGTGGGCTTGTGGAGACCTTGAAAAAGCTAGATGAAGAAGTAGACCCGCGCGGCGGAGACTTTGACCCGGGATTTATAACACAAAAAGGGATCAATCTGATCGATAAGGCCCTCACCCAGTTCGGCAAAGTGTTTGAGGATTAAAATGCCCGTATGCATGCACCTTAATAAAGATAAAATTGCAATTGTTGATGAAGAGGATTTTGAATTTTTAAGCCATTTTAGATGGCATGCAAAAAAGCCTTCTAACTCAAATTGTTGGTACGCGTATTCTTATCAAAAAACAAGACCAAAAACTATTTCAATGCACAGGGAAATTTTAAAGCACCACGGTATTTTAAAAGATAAAACATCTGTTGATCACATAGACGGCAATGGCTTGAATAACCAAAAGTCTAATTTAAGACTGGCAACCGCCTCTCAGCAAATTTCAAACAGAGGAATGCATAAAAATAATAAATGTGGTTTTAAAGGGGTTTCAACTCACGGTAATAAATTTCGTGCGACCATTTGCTTTAATAAGCACTGGATATATCTTGGTGCATTTGAGACAGCGATTGAGGCGGCAAATGCATACGATAAAAAAGCTTTTGAATTGTTCGGAGAATTTGCTAAGTTAAATTTTACCAAGGAGAAATGAAATGCGTATTTTTTTAGCACTGGCCTTCATAATTTTCATGACAGCCTGTACTCACATGCAAACGGTGACGACTCAGGCCCCACTCCCACCACCCATCGTGGCACCCGTAACACCATCGCAACCCGTGATACTCACTTGGAATACGCCAGACCACCCTGAAAGGGCTCAGTGGACAACGGACATCATCAACATCATAACCCCTGACCTTGCGACCTTTGGCCAGGCCACAGACATCACGCAATTCCGGCCGGATTGGGCGCAGCTCAAGCCCAATCAACAGATTCAGTCCGTGGCTGAGATTTTCAGTTCAGATAGCTATTACGAGTCTGGTTGGGACCCATCCGAGGCCGATGTCGACGTGGGTGAGCAATCTGACAAAAACACATGGTCGGTTGGCCTCATGCAAATGTCGCAGTGCGACCAAGCGAATTATGGCCTCAATTTCGGCTTCACATATAACGATTTGATCACCGAAAAACCAAACCTGATCTTGGCTGAGGCCATTTTGGTTCAGCAGATTAAAAATTACGGACGGATCTTGATCCCGTGGTCAGAAAAATCACACGTCTATTGGTCCAGCATGAGTCCTGGCAATAAGTACGACTCAAGCGCCTTGATCATCCAGCGCGTGAGCGGGATGAGTTTGAAATGAGCATTCAATTAACTTTAGCTATAAAGGGATTGCGAAGTTGGGAGAATTACCAGTCAATCAAGGCCACGGGTGGGCACATCAAATTTCTCAGCCCTTACGAAAACAATAAGGGTGACCGCTGTTGGATCTTTCGATTTTATCGAATTGAGGTGATTTTCACCAAACACAGGGGGGAATGATGCTTAAAATTAATGAAATTTTTTACTTTATTTTGATTTTGGCACTCATTTATTGCGCAGTTTGATGGATTTTAAATCCCTGTGCAAATCCATCAACGTGAACCAGTTCGACCTCATCAACTTGATGGGGTTGAAGCGTTGGCAAGTCCAGCTGCTTTACCGTGAGATAAACCGCCTGAGCTCAGAAGAATCTCTCAGGGTCAGGGACTTTCTCATTTCCAAGGCCAGGAAAGAGCAAAAGAAAATCGAAGAAATCATCCAAGAGATCGAAGAAGGCTTCACCCCTGTTGCAAAAAAGTAACAAAATCCTATTGCAGTAAATCGATATAAATCGATATAATTAACTCAATGCAAAAAGACAAAAGTCTGTTGCTCGATAGGGCGACGGAGCTACTTGCAGACCTTAAGGAGCTGGAAGAAGTGATTGAGCGCGATTCGAATCACTCGATTGATTTCAGAACCCGAAAAGAAATCACTGAGAAACGACAAGAGCTCAACCACATCAAGAGACATTTAGGCGACGTTTTCGCAGCGAATTGAGGTCTGAAGGTATTAAAATACTAGGATTTAAATACTAGTGGGTTTCCACGGATGGCTTTTTGTCTCATTGACAGCCCACTTCTGACAAAGAAGAATGCGTAAATGATCATTCAATCTGTGACGCTTAAAGACATGCCCATCCCTCCCAGTGTGAATGCAGCCTATGCCACTAACTTCAAAACAAAAAGAAGGTTCAAGTCGAAGGACTATCAACTCTATGAGGCCATGGTCATCCACTGGAAGAACCTTCACCCGCTCAACCTTGGTCGCGCCAGACAGTTCACAACGCTCATCGGTGATGGCATGGCCCTTCAGGTGGACATCACGTTTTACTTCCCGCGGTCAAAAATACTGACAAAAGCTTCAGGAAAGTCCCCCAGTGTGCCCAAACGCAACGATACCAGCAACAGAATCAAGATCGCTCACGACGTTCTGGCCGAGCTCCTAAGCATTGACGATTGCCTGTTCTGGGACGGAAGTTTCAAGAAGAAAGTGCTCAACTCGGACCACCCTGGCTTCATGGATGTGACTTTTACGTTGATTGAAATCGAAGGATATTGACCCAAAAACCGACAAAATGTAGGTTTTATGGTACAGTTTTGGTCCTGAAACCACGCAACTTGCACAGAAAACACCTAAAATGGTACAAAGAGGGAACATTGCATGCCACGCAAAAAGGATTTTAAAAAGCACAAAGATTTCTCATACGAGCAGGTCGAGAAGTTGGCCTCCATCGGCTTAAACATGACACAGATTGGCGCTTTATTCGACGTGTCAAAGGATACGGTTGAGAGGGAAATGAAGCACGACAAGCAACTCGTTGCGGCTATAGAAAAGGGTCGCAGCAAAGCTATCGTGAATATTTCGAAGGTTGCCTATGACCAGGCCATCTCGGGTGAGAGCCCAGCGATGACGATGTTCTGGTTGAAGTGCCGCGCCAATTGGTCAGAGAAGAATTCTGTCGATCACACATCAAGTGATGGGTCTATGAGATTCGTCTTCGTTGAAAACAATGGAAAGAAAGATTGAGACCTCGACCGTATTTAGTCGAATACGGAAGGCATCGCAGAACTCAAGGATCATAGTCAATGAAGGCAGCTCGCGCTCAACGAAGACTTATTCGATTCTGCAATTCATTATTCTGAATTGCCTTGAGCGCAAACGCAAAATCACTATCTCACGCCTAAAGCTGACCTGGCTCAAGACCACAGTCATACCTGACTTCATTGATGTAATGACAACACAGTTCGGTATTTTTGACCTGGACAGATGGAATAAATCTGACAGCAAATATGTGTTTGAGAACGGTAGCGAAATAAACTTCATCGGACTCGACGAAGCCCAGAAAATGCACGGTATGAAGCAAGACATCGCTTGGCTGAACGAAGCGGTGGAATGTGGTCACAAAGATTTTGAGCAAATCATCATTCGAACCACCGAGTTCATCATACTAGACTACAATCCCTCATACGAGCAGCACTGGATCTATGACAAAGTTCTGCCGCGCAATGACTGCACACTTATTCATTCCACATACCTAGACAACCCATTCCTCAATCAATCAATCATAGATGAGATCGAGCGACTTGAGCCGACCGAGACCAATATCGAGCAGGGCACAGCGGATGAAGTTTCGTGGAAAATTTACGGACTCGGTGAGAGGGCCGCACACAGGGGTCTAATTTTCTCAAAAGTGAAGGTGTGCGATGATTTCCCACCAGAAGATGAGTGGTCTCGTGTGTTTTATGGGCTCGACTTTGGTTACACGAATGACCCGAGTTGTTTGGCTAAAATAGTTTATTCTCAAGGAAACTTGTACGCGAAAGAAATGTTTTACAAGCGAGGGCTGACAAACATTATTAACTCAAAAAATCCGTCTCAGTCCTCAATCGAGCAGCACTTAATCGACCTCGAAGTGCCTTACGGCGCGCGAATATGGTGTGACGCCGCCGAACCGAAATCAATTGATGACCTTTATAATTGCGGCTGGGGGAATATAGCGCCTGCGGATAAAGGGCCAGACTCCGTGATTGCGGGGATTGACACGATTTTAAGGTTCAACTTTTTTGTCACCTCCGATTCAGTTAACGCCATCAAAGAAAAAAATAACTACAAGTGGAAAGAAGACAGGAAGACTGGCCAAGCCCTCAACGAGCCAATCGACAACTGGAATCATTTCTGGGATGCTGTACGTTATGGCGTATACATGGAGATGCGTCGACACGACGTTAGTACAGACCTCATCTCAGGGCACGGATCTGGTACCATATATGAATAGGTTGCAGTTGGGTTAAAAACTAACTACCATCATTTCATGGCTAAAAAACTTTCAAATTCATTTGCGGGCGGGTGGTCACGCAAGTCCGAGGACGCGATTGCCGAAGTCGAACGCCGTGCAACAAAGAATGAAATCTACACCAAGCTTGATGTGTTCACAGACGAATTCAGCCCTCCATACACAGGGGAGCTAGGACCAGGCCAAAACCCAAATAAATCAAGTGAGCGGTTCGAGTCCCCACATGATGACTTGGCCTATAATACTTTGCCCAGCGCCTTGAGCCCTGGTGCTCAGAAGTCCATCGAGAATTCTAAAAAGATGGCCGCAGCTGGCAATGCTAGTGACCAGGCCATGCTTGATGAGATCGACGAGGTTGAGAATAAGTTCAACGTCAAACCACGCGCAGTAAACAACCAGCCAATTGCAAATGACAAGTTCTGGAAGAATGAGCATGGGCTCGCAAAAGAAATAGAGCGAAGAATTAAACTGAAGGAGAAAAATCGTGGATAAAGATCAGATCAAAAAAGACATGGGCCTTGAAGATAAAAAAATGTCCACAGGCAAAGAATCAGGCAGCGACAACCCCTTCGATGTTCACGCAACAGACCCTCAGCGATTGACCACCAGCGATCATGAAAAAGCAATGGCCGAGATCGAGCGCCGCATGAAGCGCCTCACAAACAACGAAGTGCTTCGATGTAAAGCTTTGCTTGAAGGCAAGGGTATTCACCTTTATGACATCATTCGCGAAGGTTTTAACATGCATGCGAACATGGATGCCAAGCAAGTTGAGAAGGCCAAGGGCATTCTGAAGGCCGATGGGTACACGATTTATAAATCAACGGTTGCGGGTCAGCTTGGATCAATTCTGTTTGAGGCCAAGGGCGACACGAAAGGGTGATCATGAAGTTCATTATTGCACTTTTATGCCTATTTTCAGGCATAGCTTATGCCGACACCTCGCCGCCACAGACGCGCCTGATTTACAATTCAACTTCACCCACCCTCAGCAACGGTCAGACTCAGCAACTTCAAGGTGACAGCAATGCGAACTTGTTTGTTGATGTGGCTGTTCAAAAAGCGGCGATAAATGCCAACGCATCTATTTCAAGCCAGAGTGTGGCGACGACTGAGGGCTCAATCGCAGCTCCAGCAAATGCGGTTTCTGTTTTTTTCGAAAGCGACTCGACAAACACAGGGCAAGTTCGGTGGGGGTTTTCAAACTCATCGACTGCTATACTTTCAAGCACAACTGGACCACTCATGGAGCCTGGCCGAGACGTGAGTCTTAACGTAGGCACGGGCACTTATCTTCACCTGATTTCATTGACTGGAACAAATGCGGTTCAAGTCGTATGGACTCTATCAAAATGAAAATGCTAATCTTGGCCTTATTTTCTTCAATAGCGATGGCCGGATACCCTCCGACCACTTCGCAAGTGAGTGGTGACTCAACCAAGCCAGTCACGTTCAATTATTTATTCCCAAACTTCACAGGCACTCACACAGCAACGACTTTAAGTCTAGGTGTGAACAGCGTTGCGGGCGGCGGCACGGGCTCGACAAGTTTCACGGCGGGCTCAATACCATTTTCCAACGGCACGATTTTAACTCAAAACAACTCGCAGCTATTTTGGAATAATTCTCTAAACTACCTTGGCATTGGAGCAAACTTCCCAGATTCACCGCTAACGGTAAATGCGGGCCTCACAATGCTGCCACCTCCTCAGGCTGGTACAAGCCCAGCAATTCACATCGGTGGGGCAAACTATAACGGCACTTATATCCTAATTGATGCGTTTTCAAATACTGGTCAACTTGCCCTGCGCAGAAGTGACGGCACCTCAGCTTCACCAAGTGCTGTGCAATCGGGCGACCTGCTGGCAAACTTCGTTTTCTCTGGCTATGGTGCGACTTCATATCAAACAGCTGGGGCGGCAAAGATTGTTTCAACTGCGGCTGAGAACTGGTCTGACACAACTGGAGCTGCGATCCTTCAATTTTTTACCAGACCCAGCGGCACCGTTGGCGGTTCTAGTGAACGCGTGAGGATTGACCAGAACGGAAACGTGGGCGTGGGCACCACAACGCCAGGTGCTTCTATGGACATCACAGGTTCGCTAAGGGCCTCAAGTTCGATTACCGATAGCGCACTCACTCAAGGTTCGGTTCTGTTTGCTGGCGCGTCGGGACTGGTCTCGCAAAGCAATTCTAATTTATTTTGGGATAACACAAACCTTCGCTTAGGCATCGGCACCAATACTCCTAACAGTGCGGTGCAGATTCTTGAAAGTGCTGCTGGGAATGTTAGCATAAGCCTTCAGAACACGAGCTCATCAAGTTCAAACTCAAGTACAATAAATTTGCTCAATGACACTAGCGTTACAGGCTCTCTGAGCATGTTCGGAAGCACATTCGTTGCGACATATTTACAAAGCGCCATGCGACTTGCTGGTTCAAAGGCATTATGGCTTTCATCGGACGTTGGTTCTGCAAGCGGTGGAACTGACAACATCGTATTTTCACCAGGTGGTTATAATAATATAACTGCGCAAGCAACAAGCGCAGGATTGACGGCGATCAACTACACCGACACTGGAATTGCAACAAGTGGAGCCGGAGCACCGCTTTCGATCAATAATTCGCAAGTGGTTGTTTCAGGAATATTCACGACAAGAGTCACATCAACAACAGCGGTTGCGGTCGGAACAACTGCAACGTCTTTGCTGAGCTACACACCACCAGCGGGTACTTATATCGTTTGGGATTCAGCTAATATTACAGCCTCAAGCGCGGGTGGTAATAAATTATCAATCAGCGTTTATGTGGGTGGCACTCAAATTGCGGTCACAAATAGGTCTTGCACTCCGCTATCAAGCTCAGCACTTGCGACTTTTCAAGCAATGAGCCTTCACACAAATACAATCGTCACAGTTAACGGATCTCAAGCTGTTGCGATTTATGGAATTTCAAGCGCAGGGACCGTTACGGTGACTGAGCATGAAATGGATTTGATGAGGAGTTTGTAATGGGCACTTCAGTTGTACCAAGTGGAACCCCTGTTGATTTTGAATGGACTGTGCCTGGCGCGACGGCCTCAAATTTTGCAGCTTATAAGTTTTACGACCTTAGCTCAGGCAGTGCTACACTTTTAGGAACACTTGGGCTGACTTTCGTTTACAATGGTACTTGGTGGGGGACTTATACTTTCCCAGCCAATTATGCGGGAAAAAATATTTTAGTGCAAAAATCGACTTACACCGATGGCACTTATACGACGCCCGACGGCTTGAATTCTGGAAGTGACATTTGCTTGATTGACGGTAACAGTTTAGTGGCAAGAGCCACTTAGGGGGACACATGAGCGGACCACGCGATTTGCGTTTAATTTACCAGGCGAAAAATAACACCACAGGCCTCACCGATGTGAAGGGGCAGTTTTATGTCAACGGTGTTGCAAAAGCCACAGGCACCAGCGCACTTGTGTTCACCGCACTTGATGCGACGAATGCCCCAGGTGTTTATTACTGCGATGTGCCAGCAGCAACTCTGACATCTTGGGGTTTAACGGCTGGAGCCTCATTCGATGTCGAGGTATCGATTAATTCGGCCACGGCACCAGCTCAGGCAATTTTTCGCGCAACGCTTTCAGTAAGCAACCCAGACGATATTATTTCGATCATCGGGACAACCTCAACAGGTTCAGTCAGTGGTGACATTGCGGCCATTCAAACGAAATTAGGCTCTCCTGCGGGAGCATCGGTTTCGGCTGACATCGCATCTGTTAAAAGCGACACCTCGGCAATCAAAGCGGACCTCGAAACTGGCTCAGCATCACTATCCACCATTTTGTCAAACATCCAAGCACTTCAGAATGCGTCGATTTCGAATGGGGTGGGTTTCGTTTTACCGACGATGATCATCCCTGCGACTGGTTCGAACTCTTATTTAGTGCCAATCACGGTTTTGAATAACGAAGGCGCTCTGATTGACCCGAACTCAAACTTGATCACCGTTGGGGTGAAAAACTCCGCAGGGGTTGATCGCGGCTCATTTTTAGTCGGATCAAGTGGCACTCCGGCAACTGTTTCTGCCACCAGAACAGGCACAGGGCAATATAATGTCACAGTGAGCATCCCTTCGACAGAAGTTGAAGAAGAATTAATTTTCAGTTTCAGCTATGTTATTGGCTCAAACGCGATGGTTCGCTATGGCGTTTCGCAAACACTGGCCGACGCCAACGCTGCGGGGTATGCCCTTCAAAGCACGTTGCTTGCGACTCAGACCACGGTAAACAACATCAACACCCTGGCCACCTCAAGCACATACGGATTTGCAGCCCTGCAAGCATTGCTCGCAAATGGGACTTATGGTCTCGCGGCTTTGGCCGCAGCTATCGCAACAGTTCAAACCACGGTGAGCTCCAACAATGGGCTTTTGACAAACGGGACTTATGGCTTGGCAGCTTTGCAAGCATATTTATCCAGTGGGGCATATAGTCTGCCTACAATTTTGGCAGCCGAGCAAGCATCTCAAGGTTCTGGTTTCGTTGGCTCGACCGACAGCTTGCATGCAATTAGTCAGTATTTACAAAACAATGTTTATGCGGGTGGACGTGCATTTTAATGGGAGTTCTTGGAGTACCCTACAGGATTGCGTATGAGGCAATTCGTGCTCGAAGTGGGCTAACGGATGTGCAAGCATTTTTAGTCGATCCAAACGGTAACACTCTAGGTCCTTTCGCGATGCCTGAGCTGATTGCGAACTCAGGCATTTACACATACACATTCAACACGACCATCACGAGTCCTGCTGGCGAATACATCGTGATCATTATTTCACCCACCGAAATGATCAAGAGCTACTCAAGGGCATCTCTTTACCCATCGGTTGACATCACTGGACTTCAAAACTTTTTATCGAGTCTAGTTTCGCCAAGCCTTAAAGGTTTCGTGCGCGCAGATAATCAAATTGTTGGAGTCATTAAGGGCGAAACTATGATTAACGCAAATATTGAAAACGATTCAACTATATTCGGCATTGCTCAACAAGATGAGAGGCTTAGTGCCGTGATTAAGTCCGACAGCACAGTTCGAGCAAATGTCGGCGAAAACTCTCAGATCAATGCAAAAGTCCAGAACGAATCAAACGTGCTCGGCGTTTTACAAGGTGATTTATTGATTTGAAATTGTTACTTTATAACTTATCGGGGGCAACATGACATTTTTAGATCCAAACTGCTGCAATGTTTCAGATGGCGAAGAAATCAAGCCGCCCACCATTATTGCGGGCCAGGATAAAACCCTGACTGCTCAATTAATAAACATCATGAATGGTGTCAGGACTCTTTTTGACTTAACGAGCGCCACTGAGATTGAGGCCATCTTTTTAAACGCAGATGGCAGCTTTCTTGAGAAAAAACTTAGCTTGTCACAAATCACCGTGACCAATGCCCCTTCGGGAATATTTCAGATTAACTTGCTGGCCGCAGATACGGCGCTGCTTGCTTTGACAAACTTGACACCACCAATCGTTTACCCGAGTATTGAGGTGCATGTCACAATTGGCGGGAAGCTGACAATCATCAACATGATGAACTGCATTAATATAGTGCAACGGTTATTCCCATCGGCACCATAAGGGAGACTTGAAATGTCAGTTTTGCCATCAACACAGTCATCAAGTTTGCTCGATTGGATTGACGACGTACCACCCAACGTCAAAAGTGAACTGAAGAACCGTTACGACGAATTGACTCACCTTGAACAAGAGCAAGTTCAGATGGGGACCTCGGTCCCTCAGCTTTACGGATCACTTTCTAGGTTCGTAGCCAACCCATCGACGGTTTCAGTTGAAACATTCAAGCGAATGCTCGATACCGATGAGACCTTGAGTGCTGGCGTCAACTTCATGAACCTTGCGATGATTGCGCGTTTTGGCCAATACACCCACCCTATCCCTGAGATTCAAAAATTCGTGCGCAAAGCCCTTGATGAGATGGAAGGCAGTTGGCACGAGAGCCTTGACGAAATGTTCAGCGCAGAGTGGGCTGGTTTCAGCGTGACCGAGCAAGTGTGGAAGTTTGATCCAGACTTTGACGGGGTGCCCGCTTTCGTGCCGAAAAAGCTTGTGACCTATGCCCCCCTGACTTTGGTTTTCGCAGTGAACCGCCATGGTGATGTTCTTCCGGACGGCATTTACCAGTACCAAAGATTTCACAACACGTTCATGAACTCCTATGTTTACGGACTTGTAAACGGTGAGCTCGATGGTTTTCGCCCAGACTTGTTTAGCGCACAGGGTGACTTCCCATATCCAATTCGAATCGCAGCCGACCTGACCTATTTGACTGTAAAAATCCCACAAGACCATGTGATTCATTTGAAAGGCTCAAGTACTGGCAAGTTCAACAGCCCATATGGTAAATCGAAGTTCAGGGCCATTTATAAAAATTGGGTTTCAAAAGATGCATTCCTGAAAATGTGGTTAATCGCAGCCGACCGTAAGGGCACACCACTCATCGTGGGTTGGGCCAAGCCAAATGACACCGTTCTTCAGCAAAATCAAAAGCCAAACCACAACCACGAGGGAGCTAAAAAGAAGCTTCGCTCGGATCAAGCGATGGCCGCGACTTTTAAAACCATTCACAATAGCTCGTTCATTGTGTTGCCTGGTAAAAAAGATGAGGACTACTCAGTTGAGGCAATTCAAGTTCAAGGTGACATGAACATTTTCAAAGACGCAGTTGAGTATTTCAACAAAGCCGAGATGCGCGGGTTGCTTATCCCTTCGCTGGTGCTTTCGAACGGTGACGGGGTTGGCTCAAATGCTCTCGGTCAAGAACACGCCAAGGTGTTTAATAAAATTCTGGATGGAGTAAGCAAGCCTTACAAACAGGGCATTCTTTTTCAATTTATTCGCAAGATCATTGCTTACAACTTTCCTGAAAAACTTTGGCGCAAACATGGCCTTGGTGATTTCATTCATGAAGAGTTCGACCCCGAGGTCATGGAAAAACTTGCCAACATTTTCCGCACCCTGTGTGAGACTGGATTTATGAGCCCAGAAGACCAAAATGACATGAACGAAGTTCGTCAGAAAATGAACTTAAAGCCAAAAATGGCCGTCAAGATTGAACCAATCGAAATTGGTGATGACGGGAATGACGAAGATGACGACACCACAGAGGACAAGCCCGTCGCTGGACTAGGTGACGAATGAGGCACTCTCAAGAGCAGATCGAGAAAGCCATGCTTGAAAGCATCGAGTCTAGCCCGCTAAACAATGCGGACGAATATGTTTTGCTTATGAATTTCTTTAGTCACTCAGTTCAGGGATACCAAAAACTTTCCGCATTAAAGCTTCAGCTTGGAGATGTGGAAGCTGCCAAGTATTACGATGGAATGGCCGAGGGTGTAAAACATTGCATGCGCAATATTTACGCATTTAAAGACAGCAGATTTTTCGACCCCATCACATGAGGTGGGGCCGTGTGGGTGGCACTCACGGCGCTGAGTGAAAGTCTCAGTGGGGTCACCTATAAAAATGTTATAGTATAAAGAGGACAGATGCCCTGGAAAGCTAAATACCAAAAGCATATCTGGTCTCAGCAAGACATGATCATGAATCGAGCTGTGCAATCCATGGACGTGATGATGCTAGCAGTTCTTGAGAAGGCCACCGACGAGTTCATGCAAGTTGGTAAAATCACCAACTTTAGCGAAGAAAATTTCTATTTAATCATCGAGCGTTTTTACAAAGAAATTGTGAAGTCGAGCTACACCAGTGCTGAGATGGCCAAGCAATTGCAGGGTGTTGAACCCGCAAAAAAGAAGTTGGCGCGCATACCAAACGCCGATTCAAGGCTGCCGAAGCTGGTCCAGTTTTTTAGCAACAAGGGTGAATGGCCTCGCATGAAAAAACGTGGGCGAAGAATTGTCAAAAGCCTTCGCGACTATTATTTTAGCAAACTAGACCGCAAATTTAAAAAGATTGGCCCTCAGTTAGTGAACGGTGAAAAATCACCTGACGAGGTCAAAAAAGAACTTCGAAAAGAGTGGAAAACTTCCAAGGCGAGAGTCGAGACCATATTTCGCACCGAGACAACGAATTATTTCAATAAGGTCCAGCGGGAGTTTTTTGAGAAAGATAAAGACATCATCGGATTTTTGTTTCAGGCAAACAGGGACAGCGGGACAACAGACATTTGTCGAAGTCGTCATGGACTTGTGTATAGGCCGAACACAGAACTTTTGCGAAAAAATACACCTGCTTGCCACTACCGATGTCGCAGCGAAATAATTCCTTTAGCAGATATACCAGAAAATCGTAAAATGTTATCTGACCCTTCCAGAGACCCAGCCAAACGGAGCGTTGTCCCTCTTCCTAGGGGATGGGTTGCTGGAAGGAAAACGTGACCACCTGTCACGTCTTTTTTTGTACATGTCATGAGTGTTATCTTTAGCGGTGCCAAGAAATAAGTGGTCAGGGTTTACACATGAACGATTATCACATTTATGGCATACTCTTAAGCCTTCTGGTATTTCTCCAAAATGAAATAGCCATGAAAATCTGTGAGCCCTGATTGGTTTTGTTCTTTCAACAAAAAGATTACCATAACCATCTTTGTCCAAAAAACCACTCCATTCCCAACATGTGTGAAATGGTATCATTTGAACTTTAGACCAGAACCTGTCTTTAACATTAATTTTGTGCATACCCATGATTGCTTTTATTGCAAATTTCGGAGAGGATATAAAGGTAAATCTTGAAAAGAGGATAATTGATGCCAATCAAACGACTTAAAGAAGCCACGGGCACCATCGATCAAAAAGGTGACAGCGGTTCTGAAGAAGAATTGATTCGGCCATGCATTTTGGTTCACTCAGGCCCCGAAGGTGAAGGCCTCACGTTTATGTCGATGGATGGTGAAACGCGACCTTTCGACGCCGAGCGTATCAAAACAATCGTAGACAACCAAAACAAACTCCTTGATGCTTTAGGCGAACAGTATGGTGGATGGGAAAATATTCCTCAGGGAGCATTTCCCCCGCTGCTTGACGGCCATGACAACGAGTCAGCTCACAATGTGCTCGGTCGCATGGTTTCAAAGCTTCGGGTCGAAGTCCGTGATGTGCCGAAGGTCGGTAAAAACGTCGTTTGCGCGGTCACTGACATTAAATTTCTTGGCCGTGACAATGTTACGAAAGCTAAGGACGGTCGAGTTTATCATTTATCTGTTGGAATTGATGAAGAAGCTGATACTCTGGGAGAAACTAGCGCGGTCGTTGACCCTGCTGCTCCTGGTGCGATGCTACTAGCAAAGGGAAAAAAAACCTCTGAAGGAGTGATTGAAATGCCTACACCGAACAAAGATTTTGCGAAACGCTTGACGGCTCACAAAAACAAAATGTCAAAGCTTGCTGCCATTAAAGCAGACCTTGAAACTGGAAACACTCGCCTGGTGCAAGCAAAAGAAGCAACTCGTTTGGCAAAAGCGCAAGGTGAAATCGGTGGGACACTCACTCGATTGATGAAAGAGCGCAAACTGACTCCTGCAGAAGTAAAAAATATTGACGTTAAATCATTGGCTGCTTTGCCAAAAGAACACCTCGACACAATCATTAAATCCTATGAGGCCCTTGAGCCAAAAATCCAACTTGGACAACGAGGTTCTTCTGACACAGTTGAGGTCGGCGACATTGCGAAAGAAGTTGGCAAGCGCAAAGAATTGCGCCTTCGAGCTCAAACCAAGGCCGAAATGATTAAAATGGGTGCCAAGGTTAAGATGTCGAAAGAAGAAGAAGAAGCTTTAGAAGACAAGCACATGTCTGACGCAGCTCAAGATACTCATCGCGCATCAAAAAAGATGTCCGATGCTGCTCAAGACAATCACCGTGCGGCTGCTGAAAAAGAGCACATGGATAAAATGAAGTCTCACCTTTCGACTTTGGCAAAATGCCTTGAAGAAGGCAAACACGAAGACGCCAAAAAAGAAATGGCAGCTTTGTCGAGTCATTGCGAAATGGGCGCTGGCATGAAGCACATGTCTGGCGTCGATGATGTGAAATCTGAGGACTATAAAATGTCCATGGAACACCTCGAAGGTGAACTGGATGAAGTAAAAACAAATCTGGCTCGCATGGCGGGAATGATTTCAGAATTGATGTCAGCTGAATCTGAAGAGGGTCACGACCTTGAGTCTGCGGCCAACGAAGTTCAACCTGGGGTTAAGGCTTAATAATTTTTTTACAAGGAGTTCAAAATGGTTCAACCAGAAGTACGAGACGCATTATTTATCCCACAGGATTCGCGCGGTAATTTCAAACAAATCATCGCAAAACGTCCTGACCTAACCCAGTTTAGCGGTGGACGCCTTGGCCCATCTCAGTACGGAAATTACTTGTACGCTGGTCAAGTTCTCGGGTTGGCCTCAACTGGTGGAGATGCTGGTTTTTACAAGCCATATTTGAGTTCTGCAACTGACGGTTCGCAAGTGCCTGTTGCTGTTTTGGCTTATGACGCAAATGTCGATTCTTCTGGAAACGGTTCTGAAGTTGCATTTATTATCAGCGGTCAGTTGATTCAAACTTTGTTGATCGGACTGGACTCAAACGCGATCACTTTGTTGAAGGCGACTTCATACACAGAACAAGGTCTTCAAATCTTAAAGTTTTAATTAGGGGGTTTAAATGTCATCAGTTTTCGCAGCAGAACACACACGGATGCTCAATGAGGTTATTCGTGAGATCGAAGTCGATCCCACGGAGTTCCTTGGAGTAAAATACTTGCCAACCACAGAGATGGCAGTCACGTCGATCTTTGTTGACGTGTTAGAAGCCCGTGGCGGTTTGGTGCAAGAGCACACGCTCGGTGCTGACCCGAAAGCGGCTCAACGTCGCCAATTCAGAACTCAACAATTTGCACCTGGTGCTTATAAAGAGTTCATCCGTTTTGGTGAGGACGACATTCTCCGTTTGCGTGATTTGGGAAAAAATGACCAATCTCAACGTGGTATCAGAATGCATTTGAACGAAAATGCGCTGGTGATGAACAACAAAATCGAAGCTCGAATTGAGTACCTTCGTTGGCAAGCGATTTTCACAGGGACTTACACCTATGACGGTCGAGTGATCAATTTCGGTGTGCCTTCGCAAAATCAAGTCACTCCTGCGAATACTTGGGGGATGACTGTTTCTGGTGCTTATGTCGCCAACCCAGCGGCTACACCAATTCAAGACTTGCGATACTGGGTCTTGGGCGGTTATGCACCTTTCCGCAAATACAAGATCACCAAAATCATCATGAACCCAAACACGGCTCGCGTGATTTTGGACAACCCAAATGTTCAAAGCTTGATTCAATACCGATTTGCATCTGAGTCTTACAAGATGCACGACGTGAACAACGTGTTGTCATTCCTGATCCCAGGCATGCCACAGGTTGAAGTTTACGGCGGTTGGTATCAACAAGACACAATCAACGCGACCACTGGTCAAATCACTGTTGGAAACGCAGTTTATTTCATCGGAGACGGACAAGTCTTCTTCGAAGCAAAATTGCCAGACAACAACAAGATCGGTGATTTCTGCGCGACATTGTCATTGGCAAACGGGTCCATTGACAACCCAGCCCCAGGAAAATTCGTCTTGGTTGACGAGCACATCGAAGACCACCCAGGAAATCCCTATATCGATTTGATTGGAGGCATTTACGGTGCCCCTCGTCTTAAAAGGTATCAGGACGTCTTGACCGCTCAATGCTAGTAAAATTTAATCAGGCAGGGTCTTTGGCCCTGCCATTTTTTTGACGAAAGGATGCCACCCATGTCAAAAGTAAAAGTAAAGTTTTTAAAACACGTCGCCTCTCCCCTGGGCAGCTGGAAACCAAACGAGATCGCAGAGCTGGACGAAACTCTTGCAAAGCAAATCTGCACACCGATCAAGTATGAGGACCGCAACGAGTTGTTCGTTAAGGCTATCATTCTTGAGACCAAAGCAGATGGCACAACCGAAGACGGTTTTGCAAAAATTCCAATTGCTGAGCTCAGCGTTGGAGAGATGCTCAGCTTTGGATTGAGGAATGTTGTCACAACACCGCCTCAGCCAGAGTTTGACGAGCAATTGAAAAAAGCTGGTTTTTTGCCAACCAAAGAGAACGACAAACGTCGTGCTAAACGACTGGAGAAAGAGCAACTCCTAGCGGAGACTCAGACTTCAGATTAAGGATTGAACTGTGTCTGACAAGCTGATGTACACCACATTTGATTCTGTGAAAATCAGACTTGTCAACAAAGTGCAATTTCAAGCCGTACCTGACGAAGTGGCCGACGGCGAACTCCCAAACTCATTGCTTGAGCAATTAATTCGAGATGCAGAAACAGAGATCGAAATGAAACTTCGCTCTCGATATGCGGTCCCTTTCTCATCAATTACAAATGGTACATTCTGCGGGTTGCCGGATCACACGAAGCGCGCAATTCGCAAAGTCGTTGATCTGCAGGCCGTGCTGTTCATCATGGGCACTGATTTTGGGCGCGGCACTCACATCACCGCAGAGGGTTATGTTGACCAGGATGCAATTCGTTTAAAAAATGAAATAAACACACTTTTAGGCATGGATGCTGAGGGCTCAGACCGTGATCGCTATCGTTTTTCTCCACCTCTTGATGACCTTATGCTGGCCCCCACAAACAGCGAAGCTGACGATGGGTTCAAAGGAATGCTTATTAATACCGATGCGAACACGCACGGGGCGGAAATCTTTGCTGAGGAGCATATAAACAACCCATCGCAATCCTATCTTTCAAGGCCACTTCCTCGCGGGGGGTATTGATGGCCAATGGGTTCGTTTTTAATATGCAAGGGCTGTGGAAGTTGACCAAAAAGTTTAGCGATCCGGCCCTCATTGCAGAATTAAATAAAATCCCCGCCAGCGCGGGGGTTTCGGCCATCATTAGCCAAGCCATTGCAGACAACTTTGAAAAAGAAGGTCCAGGTTGGGCGCCATTGAAGGCATCGACTTTGCGAGCTACGGTGAAGAAATCTGTCATAAAAAAGATCGAGGCTCGCTTTTTAAAAAGCTTTCAAGTTGCTAAAAAAAAGCAACTTTCGATGCATGAAAAACGTCAATTCAATAAGTTAGTCGACAGTCAGTTGCTCGCACATGAAATTAATGCCAGATCAACCAGGCAAAATCGCAACCGCAGTGCTGAAAACTCACCAAACCGCAAAATATTGAATAAAACTGGTCTGCTTAAAAAAACGGCAACAATACCGAACTTCACAGGGTCTAGCAAGTCAGGCGCGAGCGGTTCGAACCTTTACAAGGTCGAGGGCACGAACCTCACCTGGGGGACAAATTTGAGCTATGCTGGTATCCACAATAAAGGGTGCCCTGAGCGAAAAATACCGAAACGCGAATTCATGGTGGTTCGTCCTGAGTGGAAAAACAGGCTTGATCTGTTCATCGCTAAAAAGGCTTTTGACCTCGTCAAGCAGTACATCCGGAGTGGTAAATGATGAACCCCGAAACCATCAATGGCCAAAGAATTAACCAAGCCTCTCTCGATGCCAGTTTTTTGACTGGACCTGGTGAGGACATTGTCCCAAAGACTTTGCTTCAGCTTTCAGCGATCCCTCAGTTCGTGACTCTGTTTGGGCCCTACAAGTCTGATGCAAGTGGCAATAAAAAAAGTGATCAGCAGCGGTGGGCCGACTATCAGCGCATGGATTGGTCAATTCGCCAGCTCCCTGTAATTAACGTGTTCGAGGCCGAAAGCCTAAATCGTGACAGCGACCAGGCATTTTTGCGCGGGACGGTGCAGATTCAGGCATATTGGCCTGCAAATATGCGTCGTGGTGATCTTGCTAGAGTGCCAGCGACTTTCAGCGCGATCCTTGAAAATTTCTTCTCAAGTCATTATTGCACCGACATGCTGGACCCTCACTTCACGATTCAACGACCGATGAAAGTTTTTGGCCTAAATGAGTACGGTAAAATGCTCACCTGGTCGCCAAACGTCGAGGGACTGGTTGAAAATGAGCTAGTTCCTGTTACCATCTTAAATGTGCAGTACAGGATTGATTTGCGCGCGTGGTACAGGCAATTGCACTTCACCACTCGAACAAGACAAAATCCATTTGTTGCTGATCAGTTTGGGCCTTTGACCGAGATTGACATAAGCTATAATGGCATTGATCCTGACCCTGAAGTTACAAACAATCCTCAGATCGTTATTGAGGATACAATTACTTACGGAGGCTAAAACATGGGAAATCAAATAGACACAATTGGCGCACGATTGACACCGAGTACGCCGATTCAAGTCACCTATGGAGCTCAAGCTTTGGCCGTAGGCCGTAAATTTGCAACAATTTTTGCCCACCTTGCCGCTTCGGGCGCGACAGTTGCACCCTACACTGTTTACCCAGTGATCAATGTGGGAAGTGCCGACGCCGCCCTTGCAGAGGTCAACGCCTTGGCCGGAGCTGGTTCTCAAGCCGGAGCGATGGCCGCAGCCTTCGTAAACGCAAATGTTTTGGTTGGCAATGCGAACTACCCAGCTTTTAGAATTGTTTTCCTCGCAAACTCGGACACTTCTTTCGGTGCTGGGACACTCCCTGCGGCTTTTGCGGCGGTTCAAAACATGCGAAGCGATTTGCTTGTTAGCTGCTACCCTGCAGAAGACAGCGTTAATTTAACTAAGCTTCAAAACTTCGCAATTCAAATTTCAGGGGTCGACAGCGATTTAAAGGGCCAGTTTGGTTCTTTCGCAGTATTCGGAAGCCTTGCGCCAAGAGCAACTCAGTTGGCTTTGAACATCAACAACAAGGCATCGGTTATTCATGGGATGCCGGATTCAAACACAGCCCTCGTCTCCGAAAACGGAGTGCTGACTGCTGGATCAAACATCATCACAGGCATCGCAAGCACGACTGGGATTTATCCTGGTGCTGCAATTTCAGGCACAGGGGTGCCAGCTGGTGCATTGGTTGGGGTTGTGACTTTGAACACAGTTTCAATGGTTGACGTGAATGACAATGCATTGCCAGCAGCGGCAAGTGAAGCCAGTGCTTCGATTGGATTTCAAAACTCTGTCAGTCAGCCAGTTGAAATAGTGGCCGCAGTTGGAGCCGCTGCGATGCTGGCAAATCAATTTCCTTACACTCCGTTTCAACAAATTGTTGCAGGCGGCTTGATCCCACCTCAAATTCAAAGCGACTTGTTAAGTTTCGACCCAGCCGGAGACAGCGAGGCATTCTTGCAAGCGGGGATTTCTCCACTGTGCCCAACTTCAAACGGCACGAGTATGCAGTTTATTCGCGTGAGAACCACTTACACAACTCAATCAAGTGTGACTGTGACTTCGTATTTTGACTGGATTGACATCGTTAAGCTTTACGACTTTAAAGAAGTTGTTTACCAAATTTCTCAGCAACCACCATTCAACAACAACCCTGGTGGTACGCTTGCGAGCGCGGTTATTGGCGCACGTTTTAAAGATGAAGTTATCCGCGAAGCAAAAGTTTTTGAACAGCAAGGGGCATTTCAAAATGTGAATCAGCTCAGCAAGCTGATGGTTGTGAGCATTTCTGCAACTGGTCGTCTTGATTGCTACATTCCTGAAGAGATTGTCCCTGGCTTGTATGTTATCGCTGGTAACATCCAAGGCATCACGGCTTCTGGAAGCACTACGGTTTAATTTTTTAGGAGGTTTCAAGTGGGTGTACTTTACATTGATCGAATGTATCTGACGATGAACGGTGTTGAGATTCTTGACATCGAGCAAGCTGATTTGAAACGCTCCTACGGCACGAAATATGTGCCAACTTTCTCACGAACTCGTCGAAACAAGGGGACCGTCAAAGGCAACCTTGACATCAACGTGAGCCTGACGACGGCGGTTCAATCCACCTTGGCGACGGCCAAGCTTGAGGACATTGACTACAACGCACAATCTGTTGCAATGACAGCCGAACATGGCGGAGATCGCTACACTTTGACTGACATGGACTTTGTTGACACCGATCAAACTGCTTCCGGAGTTGGATCAGAGGGTAAAAAAGCGTTTAACTTTCTTGCGCTTGACTATGTCGATCAGGTTGGCAACAGTGTGTTGTTTCAAACTTCATTGACGTTGCTCAGCAGCTCGTCAAGTTAACGAAAGGAATATCCAATGCCACTGGATAAAGAAAAAAAATCACCTCAATACGTGGACCCAAAAGAAATGCTGGCTCGTTTTCGAGCTGGCGCAACTTATTGCGGTTCTGTTTATTTGCGAGAGCAAATGATTGATTTTCGCATTCTGACTCGTGATGAAGAAATGGAAATCCGTCGCAAATCTATGGCTCATGCTGCAAAACATGGGAATGACAGCACCGAGAGAAATGACTTTATCCAAAAGCACACTATCTCTCTTGCAACCAATATTAACGGTCAGCCTCAGTTGCCAATTTCTATTTTTAAAGAATTAACGAGCGACGAACTTGATTACCTTTACAACGAATATGTCAAAATCCGTGACGATAGTAATCCATCTCTCGAAGTGATGAGCCCAGAGCAGTTTAACGCGATTTGCGATGCTTTAAAAAAAAAGGCCCTGGGATCGAAAGATTTATCTTTACCGCAGCTGCGGGCAATATGTTCAGCCTATGCGGATTTAATCCGATCACAGGACGCCCAAACCTGACCGAAGGCTTGCTGGTTTGGTGGTTCATAATGACAAAGGTCAACAATGATCTTATCATAAGTGAAAGCCAGCAGCGGGGGTTCAATCATGAGTGACGAAAAATTAGAGATGGACCTGGACCCAAAGAAGGTCATCGCTGGACTCATGGAAATGTCAAAAGCATCTCAAAAGCTTAACGAGGATATGGAAAAAGCCCTCAAAGGCATTGAAAAAAACTTTCAAGGTCTTGAGGACAAATCTCAGGAAACCGGAAATAAAATCAGCTCTCAGTTTCGAAACCTCGGCAACAAACTCAAAGAAGACCTAAAAAACCTCATCGACGTTGGTAAAGTTTTTGGCGGCCTCAGCATGGCGAATGAGGTCAAAAAAGGTGCCGACCAAATCCTTTCGATGGAACAGGCCGTTGCACGTCTAAACACACGTTTAGGGCTGACCAAAAAAGAAATGACTCAATTTAGCAACTCTGTCGGTCGTTCGGCGGCAAATGCGGGCATTGACCCAGAAAAACTATGGCCAGGCATCGAAGAGATGTCGGCGAAGGGTGGCGTTAAAAGCCCTCAACAGTTGGCAGAAATTGCCGACGTTTTAGCAAAAACTTCTGCCGTCACCCATGAAGACACGGGTGGCCTTTCCGACGTGATCATCCAAATCCTGAAAGACCAGGGCAAACAAGTCACCTCTGCGACGGTAAAGGATGCTGCGGACGCCTTGGCTTCGACTCGGGTTAATGGTGCCTTCTCAAGCAGCACCGAAGCTGGCGAAGCCATCAAAGCAATGACTGCCAACCTTAAACCTGACCAGTTAAATCAGATGGGACTTGGCACTCGTGAGCTCGGCGGTTTGGCTGCTATGGCATCCCGAGGGGGCGAGCGCGGCAATGAAATTATGCAGTCAATTATGCAGACCGCTTCCAGCCCTGGCGGTAAAGAGAAAATTAACTCAATTCTGGGTGCTAGCATTTTTGACAAAAATGGAAAAATGGATGTCAGCGCCTTTAAAAACGTCAGTCAAGAGGCATGGGGAAAATACACAAGCCAAGGGCGAGCCGCAGCTTTAAATGTCAACCAAGCCGATTTGTCACGATTCATTACATCGATGCAGGGCAATCAGGCGACTTACGGGGCAATTACCAAAGGCAGCGGCGAAGTTAACAAGCAGTTTGATGTTGGGACAAACTCGACTGGCGACACCATCAATAAATTCAAAGGCAAGGCCATTGAAGGGGTGCGCGAAATTGGCGACGGATTTATGCAATTTGTTCACGGTGATTTTAAAGACGGAATTGAAGAATCAGCCAATGGCTTGACCGATAACTTTGAGCAAGTCGGCACAGCAGCGGCAGCAACCGGAGCAAGTGCGGTGATGACGGGCTCTGGTGTTACGGGGCTGCTCGGTGGCGGCGGGGCCATAGGCGCAGGCACTAGCGCGACTGTCGCAGCGACGGGCCTTACTGGAATGGGATTGCCAGCAGTGGCCGGAGGCG
>QGNH01001458.1_pt1 | contig 24163 bp, 33 predicted proteins | sample 1735481 | NCBI WGS metagenome assembly QGNH01 (sample SAMN09239004, study PRJNA386568) | Viral metagenome, whole genome shotgun sequencing project.
TAGATTACATCGCCAACACTTGAGCTAGCAGGAAGAGATAAACTTAAGGCTCCCCCCGCAACTAAATAACCGTTATTGGATACCATGGCTTGGCTTGCAGATATTGATTGCCATGTTACGACACTAGGTGAAGATATCGTTATGCTTCCGGCTGCATTTACTATGGTCACTCCCGAGCCTGCGCTTAAATTTGCGGCCACTGGTTGCGCGCCGGTTGATCCTATAATCAATTGGCCATTTGAGAGTGGGCCAGTAAATGAAGGGACACCCGTTGGATCAGTAGTCAAAACACATGAGCTGCCAGATGTGAGACCTGTTACCGTATTGCTAGATGAGCTATAGAGCAGTTGATTTGCTGTTGTGCTAGAGGGGTAAGATGCTGAACTAAATGCTGGATCTGAGCCCGCACCTGTTGATTGTAGAATTGCACCCGACGTTACGCTACCTACAGCAACAAACGCGCTAGTACCTTCAGAGATAATAACCGAATGCGCTGCAAGTCCTGAATTAACGCCTAGAGCTCCGAATGAAGGATCAGATCCAGTTAATCCTATTAGCACTTGTCCCGTCGATCCTGCGCTCGTAAAGCCTAACGCTGATGAAGATCCTTCACCTAACGCTACTCCATGAACAGTTTGCGCCCCTAGTTTTGCTGCTAGAGCAGCTGATGTTACTGCATTAGCAGCGTCTGTTCCTGCAATTGCCTGAGCATTACTTGCAAGAGTTACAGCGCCTATTTGAGATGTTGAAGCTACAGAAGAAGAAACGTTAACGTTGCTGCCAGATGGGGTAAATGTAAATACGCCTTGACCTGCATCTTGTAAGACAACTGCGCCAGTCGCTGTGTTAACAGATGTAACACCGCCAGCGCTTGGGGTTTGGTATGTAGGCGCAGATCCGGAACCATTCGACGTCAGAACTTGACCAGCCGTTCCAGGTGATGTTACGCCAATTGCTCCCGTTCCATTGCCATATAAAATCCCATTGGCTGTAAGTGTTGTATCGCCTGTCCCACCAGAGGAGACAGGTAATGCAGATCCTGACAAACTAACCGCTAACGTACCTGAAGTTGTGACAGGTGAACCCGCGACAGACAAGAATGAGGGTACAGTCATCGCTACCGACGTTACCGTTCCGCTACCTCCGCCTGTTGCTGCAATCGTTAATGTATTTGGAGAACCTAAAGCCGGAGTAACTGTAATTCCGGAACCGGCCACAACAGTTGCAGGAACGATTTCGGGGTTACTACCGCTTTGGCCAGATCCCATCAAGATTTGGCCTAGATTTGTTACATTTGGAGTACCCGATCCGGTTGGTTTTGAAAAATCTATATTAGAGGCGACAAGTAAAGAACCTTCAAAGCCAGGAACATAAATTGAAGATGACATATTTTATCCTTAAGGTATTGTTACGTAATTAACTCTAGCTTTGTAATTCATTGGATTTGTTGCATTACCAAAAAAAGTTAAAAATACTGTAGCGCCACTAACTGAAAATTGAAAATCTTGTTGACCTGTTGGAGCTGCTGGATTTTCATCTAAAAATTGATTTTGCATTCCGGCAAGAGTAGCCGTGCCAGCTACATTATAAACAACACATTGCTGCTTGCCACCAACAACTGCGGCATTTGCTGTGCTTTGTCCAACTATATCCGCTTCAACGTAATAGGCACTATTTGTAGGCAGTGTAATAACCTGAGCTGAATTAACTGAGTAAGGTTCAATAGTTGGTGTAGTTCCAGTCATAAAAATAACGTTTGCTACACTTAGCTGGTCAGATCCATTCGCTAAAATAGTTGTACCATCAAATTTAGTGCCAAAACCTACAGAGGATGCGCCGCCGGAACCAGGAACCGTTATAGCTATTGCTCCAGAAGTTCCCGTTGGTGTTTGCTCAACTACTGTGAGCGCTCCCGTCAATCCATTTAAACTTGCTACCCCAGCAGTTCCAGTTACTCCCCATATTCCCCCTCCAGTAGTTTCATAAATAACAGGAGGATTTACAGAATTGTCCTGGATTCTTGTCCCGGCCGGATAAGAATCAGTTGGCAAGGGTGCACGATTCCAATTTAGGAACTTTGGATAGAGACTAGGGCTTATTGCAAAGCCGCTGAATGGATAATTGCTAGAAGATTGGTTGCTCATTTTTTCCCTTCAAGTTTAGATGAGGAAAGCTGTTTTCAATATCTATAAATAATTTATAATAATGTTGCATTTTCTTAGAATTTTGGACATATTTTTTTTGCATGTCTTACACTTAATTGCTTATGGAAAATATGTAGTCCTATTTGTCCAAGATCCGCTAAACGTAGTCCCGAAATTAGGCAACTGTTTATAGGTCATATTAGCACCTGTATAGGTTAACTTGACTATGAACCATGTTAGGGAATTTGGGTCCGCGTTCGGAGTATGGTTATAACCTATGTAAATGGGCACAGTACCAGCGCCGTAATCGTATCTGATTTCTAGATACTGATCAGCGAGTCCAACTATGTTCAGATAACTAAAATCTTTTATTTTCATTCTTCATCCTCTCCTGAGATCAAACGCTGCATTTTTTCCCATGTTTCATTCCTTCTTTTATCACTTAAAACACCAGTTGAATTTTCTTTTTCCGAGGTGGTTTCATTCGAATAAGAGGAATGAACTGACTTAGGCTTTGATAGATTTTCTTCAATTTTTTCTTTTTCTTTCTTTGCCATTTTCACGTGCTTTTTGATTGCTTGATAAGCTAGTTTAGTTTTCTCTAAACCATCCGGCATTCTGCCGAGAGGGATAGCTGTCTCGGGAAAGTAATATTCGAGATAGGAAAGGTTTTCTGTGGTAACTACGTCCAAAAGATCGGGCATTTCTTGCTTGATAGCCAACGATTCTCGATAAACTCTTTCGCTTTCTTCTTGGGATCGTCTCTTGGTTTGCTCTTCTTTAAAAAGCCTTTGAATCTCATCTTGCACAAATTTCTTTTGAGCTTGATCACTATCATCGAAGTCGGGCGCTTCTTTTTTCTCTAACATCACTTGAAACGCTATTTTGAGATCTTCAATTTCCTTTTGACGCCGAGCATCTAGTTCTTGCAATTGCTTATTTTTTTCTTTTTCAGCATCAAAAAGGCGTTGTTCTTCCTTTCTTTTCTCTAAGAAAGCTTTCCAATTTCGATCCTCATCGGTCTCTTTTTTTTCTTCAACAGGCGCTGGCTGTGTGGTAATCTCATTTGTAAATTCGCTTTCTTGTTGGAGTTCTGCTGTCATGCGTAAAAAACCTTCAAAGTTAAAAATTAAAGATATAATCACTCGCTATAATCGTGGAATGCTCATCCTGCAAATGAACGTTCCTGTTCAATCAATCGGCCTTCCTGATAAAATCGTTGTCAATCTTCTGAGGAATAATATTACTCATTGCTTCGAGTTTCTTAATCCTAATCTCGGGAAGATAAAGGGGATCGGAGCTACATCCAAGAACCTTATCATCAATAAACTTACCGCCCAATTCCCTGTTTCTATCGTTGAACTCGGACTCAGATAATAATTCGATACCATGCATTTTTCTAATAGCTTTCCAAAAAGTTGGGAACCCTTTGAAAAAAGCGTCGCACCAAACTTTTGTTCTACTCTCATTGGTTAGAAATGAAAACGATTCTGATAATTCCGCCATTTTTTCAGAAGTAGGAAGAGACCATAAAAATTGTGCAGTTTCTTGGCTTTTATTAATCATCCATACAGACTGATTAGGCATAGGATCTGGCAAATAAGGCCATCCTGAAAATTTCCTTCTGATCACATATTTCAAGTTACCCTCTCCATGAACTAAAACACAAACCACACAAAACTCATTTACATGGTCGCCAAATACGTACCAATGCCTTTCAATGCATTCGAGAACACCTTTATAGGTATCGTCGCTAAATGCATAGCCAAGGTCGAAATGAGAACAAGAATCAAGTTCTTTGTTCCGTAGTTCATTATGTAAAACACCAGCGGTTTTAAGGGGCGCGATGTCTTCGGATGTTTTGAGCAAGCATATCCTCTTGGTGTTTTGAATATTGAGCTGGCTCCATTCCGCTTAAATAGACAGCATCACAGCATTCCGCCGTTCCAACATCTACTTCTTTGTGGTCTTTGATATTGATAGTTTCTTCATGGATGCCTTCTCTACCTTCAGCACCAAATTGAGAACTTTTGTGGGCCATTTTGGATTTCATTTTTAATCTCCTATAAACCAATTTTTGCTAATGTTTCTTCACTTTTTGCTATATCAAGCTGGGCGCTAGAAATCTTTTTCATGTTGTCGGCTTCGGCTTTGTTCTCTTCAGTCTTCATTTGCATCATCTGTTGCTCTTGCTGACCTTTTGCTACTTCTTCGGCCTCTTGCATAGCACGTTTCTTATTCGTTAAGAAGGCGGCTCGCCAGATAGTCTTATCTGAAACATTCATTCCTAACTGTTTAAAGTGTAGGTATTGCTGTAATTCCATTTGTCTTTGAGTCGTAGAATAAGCTCCTTCTTCGACTGCTATACCGTATCGATTCGCAATATTGCTAAAGAAACGCGGATCAGGTTCACGATTCAAAATACTTTTTACTTTAGATCTAGTAAAGTTTTTTCTAATGCCGTCTCTTAATACTTCACCGCATTGACGTAAGCAAAAGTCAGCTCCATCAAAGATCTTTCGTAAAGTGACAAGTCCCGCAGCTTGGCGGAACATTTCAAGAATACCGGATTGATCCTGTACTGTGGCCCCTATCATCTCGTCGTTAATACCCGTTACTGCAGCAAAGTCATCTTTCAAAAGCTTTGATAATTCAATAATAGCTGGATTGATAACGGGAGGTTCGATACGTTGGATTTCCGCGGGTGTATGACCTTTTTTGAGAGGAATCAAAATGCCATCGGCTGTTTGTCTAAAGGCTTTAGGATCCGTTACAGCGTCTACTGGGAAAATCCATCCTGTATTTGCTTGCGATTGTAGGATAGAAAGCTCTGCCATCTTTCTCAGTGTATAAAGGAACTGTAAAGACCTCATAAGTCTTGCAAAGCCTTGCACTCTCATTCTCGGAGTTGGCGAATCTGGATAGTAGTTACAGAGATTTAAGGCGAATGGGTATCGATCGATATTTAAGAGATTTGGCCCATCATAATAAGGCTTTCCACCTATTAGGATGCCAAGTTTCACGGTGGGGATCTCCATTTTCTTAAAGACAAGCCAAGGCATTACTTGCTTGATGTATTTCAGTTCTTCCTTATCTGCGTCTTTCTCATCTTCCCATTCGATGTATTGCTTAGACTGTGGATCGAAGATTACTTGAGCTGTTCTAGTGCTTAGATAGTGGAACTCGTCATAAGGGATTAGAGCCTCGATTTTATTCCCTAAAAGAGCTTGTTGGATCGGGAACTTCCCATCTTGTCCCCATCCTACTGGAACATTCATAATCTCTTTATCTCTACCAGGCAAAAGCTTAGCTGCCTTTTTCTTGGATACCCACTTTCGAGTAAAGATTCCCTCGCAATCAGTCAAATCTCTCCTTCGGAAATTTGAATCCATCATGTACCACATAGGAGAGATATTAGACCAACAGATGTCAGGCGAGGAAGGGTCAAGACCATAATCGGGATAAGCGTGCATTAACGCTGATCCACAAGTAGAACTCATCTCAAAATTCTCAGAGAAAATTTCTTGAAAACCGGATTTCTCCTCATTCCACTTAAAGCATCCATTGTAATCATCGCACATTTGGTCAGTATCTTCATGAAAGGGCATCATCATGAGAGATTTGCGATGGTTTCTTTGAAAACCCGTCACCATCCCGATATAGCGCTGCATAAGATTGATGACGAAAGGATTGTTTACCTGGCTTTTTGGATCGTAAAGAACATTCATGAGCTGCTGATCGCCAGCAACAAATCGGATGTCGATCTGCATCTCGGACCACAGGGGAGAAATGAAAGGCTCGTGCATCTGATAGAAATCTTCCGATCTCTTTACGAGTTCGCTACCGCTTGCATCGCTTCGTTCTGTGTATCCTTGAGTGATTTTACTCATGGCGCCTTATTGATTAGCTCGTAAAGTTCTTTCAAAACATCCTCATGCGACTTAACAATCGGATTCTTTAAAGCTTGTTTAATATTTGGTTTGCTCAAAGCAGCTTTATGCTTTTCAATCGCTCTTTCTTCAGCCCTTTTCTTGAATTCGAGATCTTCTTTGCGCCTTATATCTGATTGCTGTCTTTGGATAGTGGCTAATTGATCTTGTTGGGCTTGTCGTTGCTGGGCATCCTGCATCGCTTGTTGCTTTTGCTGCATTTGCGCAGCTTGTTCCGCTTGTCTCTGTTGCAATTGAGCAGCGCCTTGAGCCTGTCTTTGTTGTGTAGCCGCTTCCTGGGCTTGTATTTGGCCTTGCTGCAAAGCCTGATCGTTAGCTTGCTGGGCTGCTCCGGCTCTAGCACTGGCTACACCACCAATAGCTTGAGCGCCAAGCTTTCCTAATCCCCCTAGAGCTTCCATTGGAGCGCGTTGCTGTTCCATCTGGGATAAAGATGCTTGTTCGTCTGGTCTTGCTACCCCTTGCTCTGCCCTAGATTGTAACTGCATCCGATTTCTTCTAGCTGCTGGTGATTCGAGCTTGTCCTTAACGAAGTCGAGGATTTGATCGGCTGCATACCCTGCTGTGAATGCACCTGAGACGAATTGCCCGATACCAGGGACAAATTTGCCGATGGCTTTAAGGATCGTGCCAGATCCAAGTGTTCCCGCAGCACCTATTAATTTTTGAACATTTCCGTCATCCACTTTCATTTCACTTTTCTCGCTTTCTTAGACTCTCCCGAAAAGCCTAAGAGATATATCTCATCGAGTGGGGGGAATTTGGGAATTAGACCTTGATTTGCTATGTCTCTAGCTTGAGTGGTGGTGAGTTTGTCTGGCGGTCTTTCCTGTTGTAAAGCTCCCACAAACTTTTTCCAGTCATATCCCTTTTGCTGGACCATATATGCCAAGGAACCTATCAGGTCCGCATCGGACATCATTGGAGCGATTTCTTTAGCTAATTTAGATTCTGGAGAGACAAACCCTTCTTTGCCTCTTTGTAGCCCTCCGGAAGATTTAAGCCTTTCGACAACATTCATTTCTTTTAAACCATGAAGGAATTTGCCGGCTTTTGTGTCTTTAAGTGGGTTAAGAATATAGGAAGCTCCTGCTCGGCTTACATTGAGATCTGATTGCAGGCGATCCAAAATTTGATCTTGTGGCACTCCTAGTTTACTCAACTTCTCGGCGCCATTTCTTAATCCTACAATTGTCTTTTCTTGTGCATGATTCCAAAGACCAGTATCAGAATGAACTTTCTGAATAGCCCCATATTCTTTGGCTATCTCTTTGGCTTGATTCGCATACTTGCGTGCAATTGAATATTCGGATTTTCCTGTGCGAGCAAGGTCTTGAAGGGCTTTTTGGCGCATGAGATCTAGGACATCGCCTCCTATCTCCCCTTCGGCTAATTCTTTTCCCTTTTGGAGGAATGCTTTCGTCTGCTTGTTAAATTCATCTTCTACCTTGCTGATTCTTCGTTCAGCTTCCCCAGTAGCGGCCTGTATGTTTGGATAATTAAAAGGTTGGGATTGGAGAAGATTGGTAGCCAATTGATTTATAGGCTCAACTTCAGGAGCATTTAGACCCATTGGAGATACAGCCGGCTCGCCTCCTTGATTTGGCTGTGGCTGTCCTGGAAAACCAGTCACTTCAGGTGGTTTGAAACCTGCTCCGGCTTGTTGTCTTCCAATTTGCGCCTGTAAAGCTGGTGCGAGTACACCTAAGAGTCCTGGGTCCATTCCTGGGATTGTAGCCAGTTTAGAAAACACCTGATACGCGTCAGTCATGTTCTCTGGCTTAAGATTCTCAAGCCCAGATTTTAGGCGATAGCGTTTGATCTCTTCCGGAAGCTGCTGCGCGACTCCTTGGCCTAATGCTTGGCCGAAGGATTGAGCTAGGCCCCCTTGGCCTTCTGGTAAGATCTGGATTCCCATTATGCCACCCCTGTTTGATTAGCTTGTGACCCAAGCAGCTTTTGCAAGAAAGGAAGAAGGCTCGAAAGGTTAGAAAGCCCTCCCGTTGCATACGAAGCCCCTATTTGTCCCAGTGCCGGAGCTAATGCTTGTAAAAACCCGCCAGTTTGAGGCATGTAGGTGTTCTGATAGAAGTTTCCGAGTCCTTGGCTTGCTATCCCTGATAATCCTTGCGCGCCTTGGCCTCTTAAATTGGCTCTAAGGGCAGCTAATCTCTCTCCAAGATCAGTATTGGCTTGCATCACGGAATTGCGATAGCCAGAGGAATTTAAGCCTCCTGCGCCCATCCCAGCAAATTGTTCTGCTAATCCTGGGAGAGTGTCTTGTCTGAATTGCCTGATCTCAGGGGCGGCTAGAGCTTGAAAATCATTTCCGCTTCCACTTAGCAAAGATCTGTAGTAGTCTGCCGCCTGACCAAATCCTCCACTTGCTCCAGGATCATTTCCAGCGTTGATAAGATTCTGAAATCCCTGTTGCTGAGTAGGTCCTAAAGTTGATCTCTGATCGAATTTGCCAGGTGTTCCGACCAAGAAATTTGATAATGAAGACATTAGGTAACTCCTGTAACAAAATCAATGATGGCTAAACAATCATTGTATGTCGAATAGTTGCTCTCCGTAGTCACGATAACATTAGTCGCATCCATAGATAGCACGATATCACTAGGTGCTATTGAAAAGTACTGTAAACAAAAATATTTTAAATTTGTAGTGTCGTTAGCGGTTATATAAAAATTGACGATCCTAAAAGACCCATCAACTTCAAGACCATGAGGAACTGATTTTGTTGTAGCATTTGGCAATGTTCCGAAAATGACAGTTTTTCTTAACCCATTATAATTCTTGTTGGATAAGTAAAGTTGTTTTCCCGATGGGATAATCTGATTCGAGTAAATACCAATGTCTTTTGAGTTCAGAAAATTCGTTGTGACAGTCAAATACCAGTTTAGAAAATTCTGAGCCTCTTCCCATTCCTTCGGGACGTTTTTGAATTCGGCAAAATAATCGATGAAGGTGCTGTTTACATCGTTACTCATAGAGGGGTAAATATCCTATCAAATCCTATCGTCCATGATACTAAGGTAAAAGATATGCCTGAGGTATTTATCAATTGTAAAATTGAACCAGAAAATTGGAAAATAAACGTTACTGCTGTTCTATTTTGTAAAAGTGTTCCTGTGCTACCATTCCAATAAAACCATCCCGCAGCTGCAAAAAGCTGAGGAGGATTAGGAGGATTTACGAATTGAGCGAAAGCATTCATCCAGCCATAGCAATAGGGTAAATTAGTGAAATCAAAAACAGAAGATGTACCGAGAGAAGCAATTGTTATTCCAGCAGCAGATGATTGAAGAGGTAATATCGGAGAAGCTACCGCCCCATTGGGACCGCCTAGATACTGCAAGACTCCAGCATTTCCAGTGGGCTGCTGATAAGAAAATGCTACAGGATCATTTGTAGTCACTGGGACACTTGTTTGAACAGGCATCTGGATAACTTGATGCTTTCCGTTATTTACTGTTGCGTCGTCTAAAGCATAGTGGTCTACATTTGACCAAGTGTTTAGAAATCCGTTGTTAGTAAGGAGTGCTCCTTGACTATTCGATAAGAGATTAGTTGCTTGGGGAATCGCTGGATTAAATGGCATTAGCCACCGCCTAAAGGTGAAAGAGGTCTACCCGCTTTGCGTTTCCATATCGTTAGGGAACTCATTACAAATGGGGTGAAGAAATTGTCAGATGCCAATGTCGCATTATCAAGAGAGAAGCTAAACGAAGTCATATTAGACCTCTGATTGATCAATGCTCTATTATTACTCTGATTGATTGGATATTGAGTCGGATTGCCTAAAGAGATGTATCCACCAAATATAGCATCTGTGTTTGTGTTTTCAGGGGGGAAATTTGTTGGATTGGCGGTATTCAAAGATGAGTAAGCCGATACCTGAACATCTACACCTTGATTTACGTTGACTATAGCGTCGATATATGGGATGTGAATCGATTGCCCTTCTCTAAGAAAATTGAATGCTTTCGTCATTATGAAGAAGTTATATCTAAGCTGTATAAGTCCCCCTCCTATATAGCTGCCCATATCTGAAGCTGGAATGAAAACGGGAACGGTGAATTGATTGTTTACAGGATCAAGCGAATATAAAGTAAACGTATTCTGATCGATTACGTTAACCTGTCCTATCGTTCCATTAAGATAAGACCAATCACCTACAATACCTGAAATTTGCGCAACTGTCAGATCGTCTATATTGTTGAGGGGAGATGTGAAAATACACGCCTGATTTCCACCCACTTTTGTGATACCCGTGATTTGCAGAGAAACCTCTTGCTGCACTCCTGAATCTAAATACCCGATAAATCCCTGTTGATTACCTCCGCAAGTGTAAGGCTCAACTCCGCTAGGAACATACCATTGCGAATCATCTTCTTCCCATGTCCATGTAGCATTCTTCCATGAGACAGATGTAGACTCCCTAAAATAACCTAGAGCAGTAAGCGAATCCTGATAAATCGCCCAGGTCTTATTTTCATAGTTGTAAATTAGCCTACGGTTAGGATAAGTGACCGAATAGGTATTTGCTGCTTGGAAAGGGAAGATATACGAATTGCATCTAAGCATGTAATCTCTTACCCCATAGATCCGACCAAGACCTTGGCTATCTCTGGAAATATCAAAGACGAAGTTTATGATCTTTTGATCTATTGCTTCGACGGAAGTGGGAGAAGTATTATCAATAGAGCGAGTCCCTATGTTTTGCACATATGAACCCATGTTGACTGCTGAAAATCCCGATCCTGTACCTTCGTTGTCATCCACTAAATCTACTTTGAAAGGGGCAATACTCATGCCCGTATGGGTAAGAACGTATGTTTTAGTGGAGGTCTTGATGATGATCTGATTCATCACCTGTGTTACTCCCTCAATCTCCTCATTCGTCGGGAGATCGAGAAAGTATCCTTGCCCTGGGATGGTGTCATTCCAAGCATTTGTGTTAACAGTAGTTATAATCGCAGAGGGATAGGTGAATGGTGTAGTAGCGGCAGAGGCTCTTATTCTATTGCAGTAGTTAGCCGATCCGGCCAGTGTTTCGCCTTCGTAAGTGTTGAAGGCATATAACCTGCCTCTAAAAGGCACTAGAAACTTCGCTTGCCAAAGTCTATTAACTGTGGCCGGAGGATCGGGAGGCGATATCTCGGTTGTGTCTACCGGAGGTGAAAAAGGATACCAGACGGCAGATCCGATGAAGTTAGAATACTGAATCGGAATCCCAAGCGTACCTTGTATGTTTGTGATCCAAAAGAGCTTATTGTTTCCGTTGTCGAAGTAGTAGTTAAGAGGCGACGGCAAGAGAAAATCGCTCAAATTCCACACAGCACCAATAGGATTTTGGATAAAAATACCATCCGCATAGCTGTAGGTGTATTTCGTATCCATGAAGCAGTTTTGAATCAGGTTGTTATTCGCGTATTGATCGAAGATTCCCATTACAGGGAGGCTTGGAAAGTACGAGAAAGTGATTGAGGCCGCTGTTGCTGGTGGGTTTGTAGTTATGAGAGTGACTGATCCCGTTGAGTAGTTTATGGTGCCACTATCTCCAACTACAGAGCTTGATAGATTACCGTTGCCTTGATCGGTGAAAACTTCCGTTCCTACAGTGATGACTACTGAGCCTATGTTTATGGCTGCATTAGGCTCGCCAGTGATAGGAGTTGCAAGTTGTGAATAGATTGTAAACGTCCATGGGGATGCTCCTGAAGTTCCAAGAGATACAGAGGTCAAAGTACGTGATAATCTTCCTATCAGATTCCAGGCTTCACGTCTTCTAACAGTATTGAGATAGGTAAATGCATTTAGTGACTGACTAAAAGCGTCGCTCTGCAATATTTGATTCGGCTGATATTGCACAAGTCCAGTAGCAAACTTATCAATCGTTTCGGGTTGGGCGCTCAATACCAGTATCCTCCATAGGGGTATTGCTGTGATGCATATGGCCCTTGTTGGTTAAAGATCGTGGTATTAGCTTGGCCTATCTCTTCGTTTGCTTGTCTTTCTAATACTCTTCCCTCTGCTGCCTCGAACATTGGGATTAGCTGCATTTTGCGGTCATTATCTCCGATGCGATCCAAAATGTTAATGGATACACCAAGTGAGATGTACCGCTTGAAATTGTTGAGGAAAGGAGCATTTGTGGAATTGAGCATCTGAACCGGTGTCATATAAGCTTCAAGAGAAATCTTATGAGTTTTCATTGGTATAGGTCTGATTACGATCTCGTTATTCCAGTAAAGCAATGCAATCGGTCGGGCGGTTGAGGCTTGAAAGAACTGCACTTGAAGCAACTGATTAGCCGCTGGAGCCGTTGGCCATGTAATATTGACCTCGCCAGTGACATAGTTGATTTGACCTACGATGTTATTGTAAGGAGGATCGGGCAAAGGATTGGGAGCTAGAGGAGATAAAGGCGGGAATGGGGGAATCAAATCTCCGACACTATCACGAGTGACGAGGAGTAGATTTCCGACGAGTTGTTGATTTCCTCCATCATCTGCGCATATAAGCTGATACCCTGTGGTATCGGGTACTGAACAAACGAAAGTAGTCCTACCCACGGGTGATTGAGGGGACGTTGGAATAATGAAGGAAAAGCTTCTATTTGTTCCGTCTCCACTTGCAGGTTGAATATATGTTGGGACATTGGGCCACCATCCATAAAATTGCGTCCTATCTTTGTAGTATGTCATTCGTATGCCACCATCAATGTAAACAGGCTCACGGAAAGACTGAAATTGATTTGTGTCTACTGGATAACGATCAACATATGGAAGCGTATAGATATCGTAAACCGTACGCAACTGATCCAGTTTGATGGATTCGGGGATATTAGCTGTGTAGAAATAGTTTATCTCTTGCTGAATCGTAGATGATGGCAAAATTAAATTAGAAGAAATGCCAATATATTCTCTTGCCTCTGCTTCTATTGCCGAAACCGTGTAATTTGCTGGAGCAATAGCAGTCATTAGATCACATCGTGGACAAAGTGATAGAGTCTCTTCTTAGGTCCATCTTTTTCGATCGGTTTTCCGTTATCATCAAGGCTTCCTTCTCGTTTTTCTACCATCCTATTAGGGTCGTTGACTTCTTTAACCAAACCTTTAGGAACTTTATAGACATGATCGTGGATAAAGTTGAACATATAGATCGGTTCGCCAGCTCCAGCGTAATAGTCTTTAGGCATTGATCCGCCTTTGTAATGGATGAAGCGCACATCGATCAATTCCATATCGTCTTTTAGCTTTTTCTCTAGATCTTCTTTTTTCTTTGGCTCAACGTTTTTGAATCTTTTGGATTTGGGCACTTGATTGATAAGAGTGTGTATGAGCCCGTGCTCAATTCCCTGAGCTGTTACCATTTTATGCATTATAAAATCTCCGATTTCGATTTGTTAAACTTTCCCCTACGTTTCCATAGGGGAAATGTTAAAACTTCTTATTCATATCTGAAAGCTTGCCATTCGATCACATCCCCAATTTGCCCCGCTGGACCATTTGCTCCAGGATACAAATACATCGTGGGCGATGGAAAAGCTGATTGAAAAGGAGCTTGCTGAAAGTTGTATCCATATTGAGTATTTGTGTATACATCGTAGTAAGCTTTCTGTCCATCTGGCGCAATTGTCGCAAAACGAGGGAAAGAAACGGATGAGGCGCTTGATGGCCATGTCCATGTTCCTGCTCCCGAAGTGTTAAGATCGGTCGTAAGTGTATAGGTTCCATATGTCGTGAAAGAACCTACAGCCAAGATTGTTGCCTCTGCGCCTTCGATCGCCGCCATCCCATAATTCGTTGTGTTATTCAGACGAATCTTCATGCCAGGCTGATAATTTGTGATTGAAGACAGGGTAATCACACCATTAAGAGCATTCGAAATGTTTGTGATGATTGCATATTCCGGAAGAACCAATTCAAATGGGCTAATCTTCTGGAAATTGAACGTGGTTGAAGGAGTGAATCCAGTGCTGTTAAGACCTGCTAGAGTAAAGGAAGATCCTGACACAGAAGAGACACTCGCAACTATTCCAGCAATTTGCACCATCCCCGTCATAGCGGTCAATCTAACTCGATCTCCATTACTTAAGCTATTGGATGCCAAAGCTACTGCTGGTCCAGCTGCGGATATGACTGTACCTGATTGAACAGGATATAAAGGAAGACCTGGGCCAGCCGAATAAACGAACCCATTACCATTTGCTGGAATTGCTGATGTAGTAACTGCACCCGTAGCTTGATAAAGCCACTGAACAGCTCCACCTAATGGTGTTTGATCAGCATACCATTCGTATTCAAAACCTACTCCATTAGCTGCTAGAGCTGATTGAGTAAGGTTAAATGTCTTGAAATAGTCGGCCCCGCCAGAAACAGGGATGTATTGACCAGCGCCCGTTGATATAAACGAATCGCCTTGAATTAGTGAAATGCTCATGATTATACCTGCGCTGTTACGTTTAAGCCTGTGATCCAGTTTTGGTTTTGGATCGTTCTAGCGAGAGCGAATTTCGCATACAATCCAGAGTTCTGCGCTACGTTAGATACTACCCAGTCCGGTCTAGTTCCAAGTCTGTGTGTATATCTTGTTTGCTCGATCTTACCGATTGCTTCGATACCATACAGAGGAATTGGATATATATTGTTTCCCTTCTGCGATGCATTAGGGATCACTTGAGCTTTAGAAGAGAGGAATAGTCTGAATCTACCGACAGAACCATATTCTTCCTTCTTAACGCTCTCACCCCTTCCAGGATATCCTGACTTTATGACAAAGTTTTCTGTCAAGTTGATCGCTGGAGTAAGATCCGTGTGGAAAAGACCCAGGTATGAATCCATACGATTTGAAGTAGAGAACTGATTTGTAGCTATCAGGCTTTCTAAAACTGTCTGTGCATCGTTAGTATTGAGAACAGCTTCTTTGTTAAGGAAGTCTTCGTATGACGGATTACTTGGAATATCCCCATTACCCCCCCCGATGGCGTCCGTATAACTGACAGCGGAGGCAAAAAGATCACGCATTAAAATGTCTTCCTTATTTCTCATCCACTGACCCATTAATTGCATGTATTTTGCTAAAGTTCCGCGGTTGGACCAAAGATCGACCTGTTCGTTGACGATGATGGATTTAGCAAAAATTTCCATGTCGGCGTCGATATCGGTACGAATAGGAACTTCAGGCGCGGGATCTATACCCGAACCGTCTAGTTGACCACCGATGAGGGATAAAGGTGAAAATCGAGAAAGACGTGTAGTCTTGCCGATAAATGCTTTCGCATAGTGCTTTTGCGCGCCGAAAGAGTGTATTAAGTTAAACTGCGGCGTAGAAAGGAAAAAGTCCGAGGCTTGAACTGGTAACTCAGGACTATTGTTGTTAATCGTTGTAATGCCGGTCGCTGTTGTCATGGTTATACCAAATGAAATATTTCATCTTAGATACCTGGGGGGCAAGACCCTAATGCCTCGATGGCTAATCTTGGTATCGTTTTCATTCCCTGGCGAGGGGAGGTACAACCAATGTAGAAACAGCTAAAATCTACTTACCACATATTAAAGAATTGGTGATATATTAACAATTTATGTCTAAAACCGGCCTAAGTCCTAAACAAATTTTGTCTATACAAGAATGCGATGCCCGCATGAATTTCTGGATCGGTAGCATACGGGCAGGGAAAACATTTGCTTCCATTTTGGCCTTTATTTATTTTCTTAAGAACGGCCCTCCAGGCGATGCGATGATCATCGGGGTATCGCGTACTACTATTCAGCGTAACATTCTCAAAGAAATGTTCGAGCTAATGGACTTCCCCGAGCCAAATGAAAACCGTATGTACGAAATGGTCTATGGGCGAAGAGTCTACTTCGTCGGTGCAAAAGACGAGCGCGCTGTTTCGGTGATCCAGGGTGCTACTCTTGCTTTAGCTTATGTTGATGAGATCGTAAAGATCCCGAAACAGTTCTTTAAAATGCTGCAGGGTAGATGTTCAGTACCAGGTGCAAAGATCTTCGGGACAGGGAACCCAGAGGGGCCGAGTCACTGGTTCAAGAAGGAGTATCTCGACAATCCTAACCTCGATATGCGCCATTTTAAATTCGTCCTAGATGACAATCCTAGTTTAGACGATAAATACCTTGAAAACATCAAGAAAGAATACACTGGCGTCTGGTATCAGAGACTTATCTTAGGCGAATGGTCGGTAGCAGATGGTTTAGTCTACGATCACTTTAGTGAAGAGAATCTATTTGTAGGTGAGCATTTTCCCCCTGCCTACTATATTTGCGGCATCGACTATGGAACATCCAATGCGACGTGCTGTGTACTGGCTGGTATCTATCCAAAAGGCTTTACAAAGGTGCGCGTAGTCAAGGAATACTACTACGACTCAAGAGTAAAGGGGCGCAGCAAAACAGATTCCGAACTTGCTATCGATATCTATGAAATGCTCAAACGATGCTCTAATTTACGCACTGTGTATGTTGATCCGAGCGCGTTGAGCTTTAAAATAGAGCTTGATCGCAAAGGTCTGCCTGTCGAAGACGCTGATAATGACGTCATCAATGGGATCAAAGTAGTGAGTTCTATGCTCTACAACAAGCAGGTTGTGATCCATAAAGACTGCACAAATTTAATTGACAGCCTTCATTCTTATATATGGGACACAAAAGCCGCTGACAAGGGTGAAGACAAGCCTAAGAAAGAAGGGGATCACGGAGCAGACGCATTACGGTACCTTCTCTATACAGAATTTCCTGATGCCGAGACGAGCGACGATCGCCATAGCTGGACGATAGACAAATGGAGACGTGAAGCGCGTGAATACACAACCGAAGAAATCCTAGACATGAATTTGAGGTGATATGAATAAGATACTCGCTATGGTTGGTCATATGTTTTCAAAGTCTTTGTATTTACCAGACAGAAAAATCAAAATGTCTAAATACAGAAAAAGACGAAAGAAAATGGAAGATATTATGGAGCCTTACCTTTTTAAGGTCGTGATTGACGAGAGTAAATGCAAATGAGTTTACACAAAGGAAACATCCGCGATGTGCTTTTGAGAGTGGCATATCTATATAGAGAAGCGCCAGAGGAGCTTAAAGATGAATATGCGAAGGTTGTAAAGCTTTACATCGCTAAAGCTAATGAGATCCTTGGTAAAGAGAGTGAAACGGAAGTTCCTCCAGAAGCACCACCTCCAGCACAAGCGCCACCGATTCAATCGCAAGTACCAGAAATTGCTAGAGAGCTATGGCAATTGGCTAGAGGCAATCCCGATATCTTCCAAGCTTATGCCCGATCATATCCAAATGATGAGTTGCAAACTGTAGCCAACAATCCTACTCAGCTCAATCAGTTGATGAATCAGATCAATAACACACAGAGCGAAGTAACAGGTGCGCCAATAGATAACATTCCTCCCGCTCCTGCTCGTTCCAGCAACGTATTTGGGTTTCGGTATGACCCTTTAAAACAGAACCTTGCAGTGAGATTCCATGATGGTAGTGTCTATCGTTATTCTCAAGTTCCAAAAGTGATATGGGATATGTTTAAAAATGGAGAAGGAATTTGCAGGACATCGGGATCTAACCATTTCGGGAGATGGTGGAGAGGAAAAACAAATCCATCATACGGAGCTGCTGTTCATCAGCTTTTAATAGCGGGAAAATTCCCCTACCAAAAAATTAGATGAATTGACTTTGGTGCGGCAAAATGCGTATTGACGGACATTCGTACGAAGACATTGCCAAGACATTCAATATATCGTGGTGGCATACTCGTTCGATTTGCAAGAATCGACAATGGAAGCATGTAGCTCTGGGGGAAGAAAGTTCTGTTGTCAAGAGGAAGTATTAACCTTCTTCACATCATCAACCCTTTGCTGTTTCAAAAGCATAATCTCATCAAGAAGCGTTTGCACAAGCTTATTAGTCTTCTGGAACTCTTCGGACGGATCATCTTTTTGGCCAAGCCATTGCTTGCCGAGCCATATAGCCATTGATGAGTTATTTTCTGATTGTCTATATTGATAACGGCGTAAAGATAATTTACCATTTCCATCACATCTTTTCTTTAAATCACAGAAACTTTCTCCAAAATGCTCTCTTAATTTCTTTTCTAATGTTTCTACAGCTACATGGAAAGAGGATGCTATTTCTTGCGCTGTCGCCTGCAAACCAATCCAGTAGATTACTTGATCCATTACGATCTCTTTTTCGGGAAGACCATTTGTAACTGGATGAACTGGGATAGGAGGACGGCCAGGAGGTTTAGAATTTGGCTGACGTGTATATTTTCTTGCCATTAACTATCTTGCTTTTACTTTCTTTTCTGCGAATTTAGCGAGCTTAGTGTTCTTCTCATCTAAGTTCATAGCTTTGGACTGGGCTCGATTTCCACAGCTTATATCATCTACTTCTTTGTATTTGCTTTTCTTCTTCATCGAATTTTTCTTAGGCATTAAAATCCTCACTTGCTAAAAATCAGTTATACGTTCTTTAGGAATTGAAAAAGGAACGCCTTGTACACCCATATAACCTCATTCTTAAAGTTATACGTATGGGTAGGATAAGGCTCAAGGATTTTTTTTAGATTTGTGTTTTAGAAAAAGCTTCCCCTTCTCGTAGATAGTAAGCACAGCTTCGGCGAAATAAAATATTTCCAGTGCGACTACAACGAGAAGGGTAAGCATATACTTAATATCCTGGTACCGGTGCTGTTACCATGGCTAAAACGCAAGGGGGGATACAAATTGGCCCTCCACCACTGGCTAAGCAAACTACACATCCAATTGTACCTAAACCAAAAGCTTCAGCACCTTGAGCTGCATACAAAGATCCAAAAAGCGCTATAGCTGGTAATGCTATGCTTGTGGCTTTACGCAGAATATTTTGCGGCGTGTCAATACGGATAGTGGGGAGGGAATTGTATACATACGATGCAGCGTTGGTAATCGAGTTCATAGCTTCTCCATAATGTTAAAAGTTTATTTACATTTCAAATACATATATCTGAAATGTGGTGCAATATACGGAAAGCTCAGATTAATGTAAACTCATAAGTCATTGACAATCAATAATTTAACTTAACATAATGGGTGTTATTAGACGTTCTTGCTATTTCTAGATGGTTCAAGTCCCAAAAATATCCGTTTGCTCTTCATATTTTCTAGATGTGTCGATTTTCTCGACTCTCTTCGACATATTGTAAACTTCTTTAAGGAACCACATTTCGCGTTGCAAACGCCCTATCCAGCGCTCCAGTCTTTGTATTTTCTTACTCAAAGTATCGTCAAACATATCCAATTGTTGCATAATAACTCCTGTGGGAAAAATTATACAAAACCCAAACGTTTAACAACATACAAATAATATTTTGAGGAAAAATGGGAATGAAAAAGAGCGTTGAGCGAGCCAAAGCTGAGATGGAAAAGCGCAATAAGCCTAAAGAAGTATGGGTTTATGAAGTTAGTTGGCCTTCATGTAGATGTGAAGTGCTTGCCGATAGCTTCCAAATAGTCGATGATAGGCTTATATTTTTTTGCGAAAAAGATATCGTAGCAGTTTTCAGGGAATGGGATAGTTACGTCAGATTATATAAAGCAGAAGAATTGAAAGAAACTTCTTTTAAACTTCCCGAAAATTTTGGAGAGGTCAAATAAAAAAACCCCCGTGTGCATCGGGGGGTGGGAACGCGAGATGAAGATGCGTGAAATATCATAGTAGAGAATCGGTTCTTTTTACACAAAGATCTTTATTAAAGTTTTGGGAGTCAAGTTATAAACTTTGCTAGAAGTCTTGCGCCATATTTGAGAATCGTTTTCAATCGCTACTCCTTGCAACGCATCTGAAATGAACTTATCTAAGTTATCGAGGTCGGGAGTTTTGGTATGTTTGATGCCCCCAACAAGCATTTGATCAGTTTTGATTTTAGATGTCGCTTTGGGAATTGGCATGTGGTAGATATATTCCACTTCCAACTCTTTGCCGACAATTTCTTGATGCCACTGGCTGCGTATGTGCCATTTGTAATATTCCAATTCTTTGTATCTGAGGTTGAAAGCCCCTCTTCTTGAGACATAAGGCGCTTTGTAGGGTATCGGTAAACCATCAATCTTTATTAAAATCATGCTCACGTTTATGCGTGAGGGCGTTTTATTTGTCTATTTACATGTTACATTCATCAGAAATCCCTTCAAATTCCCCGTTTTTTTCCCCTAAACGGAATCGGCTTCCAATGCGTGATGGTTGGCCATTTTGAATCTCGTTTTACATCATCGAATGCCCATGCAAAGCCCATCGACTGCAAAAATCCATCTGGATATCTTCGTGGATAAAAGGTAGCCAGTCTCTTTTTAAGAGACCCCTTAATTTTTACCCATACTTGTTGGTTCTTTTGCGGTAGCTGATCCTCGCAATTTATCCACTCGCTCATTGCAACCCCAAATCTTGAACAGTTACTGCCCCTTTCGTATGCCTAGATATTCTTTTAGCAGGATCTTTCCTATACAAAGCTATGCCTCTGTATGCTTTGTAAATTGTGTTTACATTGACACCGCAAATCTTTGCAAAATCGAGCATTGTGATGCCGGTTTTATCCATCCATTCTTTGAACTTATTGACATTATTTTCCATACGACAACTACATTTATTTGATTCGTTGACTATAATCCTTTGGCTCACTATAAAAGTCAAGTAGAAACCAAAGGTAAGACATGAAACCCTTGACTAAACAAGAAACTATAACGCTAATACTTAAACGACTGGAGATGTATGGACAACGACTTAATTCCGCACGGATATACAAGAGTGAGCGAGATCTTATCAATTTTTCAAGCCTATGCGCATGTGCCAAAGCAGAAGCTCAAAGCTGCTCAAGAGCTGGGTACAGACATTCACGAAGCGATTGAGCTTTATTTAAAGGGCGATTGGATGCCCCTTGATGCTAAGAGATCTCCGTATTTCGAGAGCTTTCTGCATTGGGCACGTGAGAAGACCTTAAAACCTGTTTTGCTTGAAAAGCGCCTTTTTGACCATGATTTAAAGATCACAGGCCGTATCGATCTTTTGCTTGAAGCGAATGACAAGACCGAGCATGGAGATTCAACCACGCTCATTGACTTCAAGACTGGGAGCTGGGCACATCCGGAAATTTGGCGATTGCAAGGTACGTTTTATCGCCATCTCATAGAGACAACCTACAAAGGTGATTTTTGCGACGCCCCAAACAAATTCCTTTTCATCCAACTTATGCGGGCCGGGACTCCGCCAATCATCCATGAGTTTGACTATCGCGAATCCGACTGGGAGGTATGTAAAGCCGCTTTACATTGCCATCGTTATTTTTCTGATTTGACATTAAATGTCGGGCGTAGCTATAGTTAGAGCATAAACAAAATGGAGGTGTGAAATGAAAATGACAACTGCAATAGCGATGGGGTTCATGGACGGCAAAAAATCGCTGGTTGAAGTATTTCAAGCGACAGTTGATTTTCTCGGGCGCAAACTGGATAGAAAAGAAGCCAACAATATCATTAAGGCTTACAAAAATCGAATGACATTGGAGTCTTAAAATGAGCCAACCATCACACGATCAAATGTGGGAAGAGTTTCGTGAAGAGATAGGTGTTAAATGTTTTGATTACTATCTCACCAACTTCCGACGCTTGCCGACTGATGAAGAACGAGATGCTTTTTGGGAAGATACGCTAGATGGTGATCTGAGAACCGGTGAACAATAACAAACCCCCCTGCAATTACACAGGGGGTAACAACATGGAGTATGCTAATGAAAATACACGAAGAAGTTAACAAACTTGAAACAGAATTGCAAGAAGTTCGCGGGGAAATCCGCAATGTCATAGAGTTTTTGGAGTCGATTACACGTTATTTGAAGAATTGTTTGCCGAAAGAGGATCAATGAAACCTCTTAGCTGGAATACAGTGTTTTTAGGAATCGTTTTGCTGGTGTTATTTTGGAACGGAATAACCATCACGCACAAAACTGAGATGGTAGAAATCAGACATGGATTCAATTTAAGCAACTGGCTTGAAATTCACCACAAGGGTAGATAATGAGATACTTCAAACTCGACGAAGACGAATTTGTGCGAAAGCGCGAAACTATAGTTCCGTGGGACATGACTAACCCATACGACAACGATGAAACTGAGGAAGAAGATGAAGGGAATTAAGATATTTGAAGGATGTGATGTCAATCATTTACAATTTGAAATCTTGGAGTGGTCTAAGATTTATGATCATTTCGAAGTGATTGATGCAAAGTTCAACTCTTGTACAGCCTCGGATATGGATGCGATCCATTATTCAGTGATGTTTTTTTTCGAATATCCAGAAGGTGGATACGATGGAGAATAATTACGACAGAAGGCGGCTAATGCACAGTCTTGCCAAACTGAAATCTTTAACTGAGGAAGACGATGAAGAATGAACTTATGCCATTGAGTAATATACCATCATTAGATGAAATGAAGGCTCTCGAAATAATAGTGAAACACGCGGTAGATAGCCGCTATCTTGATAAGATCGGTGGATTCTCTGGAGCTTTTGCAATTGCTCTTTATGCGAGAGAAATGGGCATTCCGCTTATGAGCGCCCTGTTCGGAGGCGTTCGTCCGGTTTTGGGGAAAGTAGAGATAGCCCCGCAGATGATGAATGCTCTTATTCGACGAGCGGGTCATTCGATAAAAACTATCGAACATAGTGACTTGGTTTGCAAAATGATTGGAAAAAGAAAGGATACGGGCGAGGAAATGCCATCTAACTTTTCCATTGAAGATGCTAAAAGAGCGCAAATTTACAAAGGAGCTTGGTTAACGTATCCCAAAAACATGGTATATAAAAGCGCAATGTCTAACTTAGCGAAATGGTTGTTTCCCGATGTTATCGGAATGTCTTATGTGGAGGGTGAATTAGACGAAGATTTTCTCAAAGAAAAGCCTCAAGGATCGATCGGATTGGTTTCTTCCGAGCCAGAAGCCACACAAGTAGAAATAATCGATTCTAAGCCCCCTGAAATGACTCTAGACGACTTTGTAGCCAAGATGAACGCTATTGTTCCCTCTTTTACAGGCCATCCTCGTTTGATGGAGTACATCGAGTTTAAATCATCCCAATCTAAGAACCCTCCTAAATTTAGCAGATTCTGTGAACAAGCGCTAAATATCGGTGAAAGATTTGTGCGTAGCTTTGACGACTGGCTCAAGGCCCAGGCTGAGTTAGAAACATACGCCGATCAAGCGTTAGCCCAAAGCTGATCAGCTGGCCCCTTCATTGTGGAGGGGCTTTTGATGATTTTGTCAGTAAATATCCAACCAGAGTTGCTTGCTCTATAAACTCATCAAGATCATTTTTATCTTTACAATTTAGGATAGCAATTGCAAGAGATGCCGAATAGCCGCACATTGCAGCTTTTTTAAGACCTATTCCATTGTCTATTTCAGACCCTATCAAATAATAAATTTTGGTTAAAAATTCATCGACATCTTCTAAATCATCAGGATGCACATAATTCAACTTATCCATTTTTCTTACTCACATATACAAGCAAGCCAAGCGCCAAAACAACCATTACAATTCTTACAAACCAACAAAAGATGTCTTTTTCTACGATCATTTGTACCCATTAGCTTTAGTCAAATAGTCCAAAACCTTCTGGATATATCGCGGCAACAATCTAAAAAGCACTTCCATCAATGTATCTCAGTTGTTGGACCTGGATCTGGTCTGTGAATGAATATATCTACATCGATCGTTATGCCGGGATCGCACCAAAGTGATGGAAAATATAACATTAGTGCTACGAAAAGCTTCATCTCCCCTCCAGAACGATAATCACGATCCCATCCTGCATCTGATAAATCTCCAATATCGTCCCTTTAATCCAAGACATATCATAAGCATGCGCCCACACATCCGGAATGCTGTACTTGGTCAAATTCTTTATCCTGGGCCATTCGTCTGCACCAAAAATTCTAACGTATGTTGCTGGCTGATGTATTTCTATTGATGGCGTGTAGTCACTGATTATCATAAGTTC